>Ga0116230_10002996_pt1 | contig 16345 bp, 12 predicted proteins | sample S1TSphfallax_3_FD_88678 | JGI IMG/M metagenome (GOLD analysis project Ga0116230, IMG submission 88678) | Host-associated microbial communities from peat moss isolated from Minnesota, USA - S1T2_Fd - Sphagnum fallax MG | ecosystem: Host-associated > Plants > Peat moss > Unclassified | place...
GAGGGCAGGAACCTGATCAAGATATTCAAAGATGCGGTAGGCTAGGGCAGAGGCTCTCTCTGCTTCATGACCATCCAGCCAGGCTGCAGCACTGCATCAATATCTCTGTCAGAAAATATACTTTTGGCTGGAGCCCTCACAACCCCCTGTTTTGTACTGTGCAAAATGATAAAAAAGAATACTAACAGCTAAGCATGAAAATAACCTAAGGAAGTTGTCCCTGATCTCCACAGGTGTTCCAGCTCTTTCAAGTTGAGTTCGAACCATTTCAATATCTGTTCAATGCAAACAATATGTAGAAATATGAGAACCAGTGGCAAAATCTTCCAATCAGAAAATACTTTTAAAAAAACAGCCTCACTGAGCAGTTGAATACTATATCAGCAGTTAGTGAGCTCAATCGCACCAGATGGGGAAGCTTCTAAGGATTTGAGTTGCTGCTGAAGTCGAAGAATAGACACCAGGTACAAAAAGAGAGGCTTTGAAGGTCTGCCTGTTGGAAATTTTAGCTGTGCATTGAACCCACCATGAAGAGCACTGTTAGGTTTTCAGCAATAGATTGCTTTGATATTCTAATAGACAACTAGCAACCCCAATCTGAGAACAACCACTGACATGAATCTGGCATTATTGCTTGTCAAGACTCAATTACAAAACATGGATGAAATTCACTTACAAATGCAAGGCCAACTGCAAGGATGGTGATTCCAACACTGATCAACAAGCGCCGTGTCACAATTGCATCAGCTGTAGGCTCTGCAGCCTGTTCTCCAAAGATCCTGCCCTCTGTGGGTGCTCCTTTGGATAAAAACAGCTCTGCCTCTGATAAACCCCACTTGTTGGGCTGTTGCTCAGGCGTACCTGTTATTGAGTCCCAATCATAAAAGTTCAATAAAATTGGAAGAACTCAATATCGTTGGAACCACTTGTGGAAGATGTGCATGAAGAACGTAACTGAATTCTGGTGTTTGCAGAATGAAGGTCAAGTTTCAATCTAACCAGTGGTATTGCCAGGTCCTGAAAATATTGTCTCTCGGTAACCTGTTCCATCAATACGTTTCTCAGGAGTCATAGGTTTCAGTTTGGAGAGGTCTGTGGCATCACGGCTGCCTCTCCGAGCTGCCAATTCTTTCCGCAAAGCTTCTGCCTCTGCCTCTGCAGCTGCCAACTGGTAGGTGCATCATGGTTGAATGATCATACTGCCAACCCTCTCTCTCTCCTCTCTCTGTCTCTCTCTGTGCCTCTCTAGAAACAAAGATGATTACAATGGCTCAGTTATAAACTAACTTTAGAAGAAAATACCTTTGCAGTTAAGTCCTCCTTCTCATCAGGAGATGTGGCCACTGGACTCTGCAAGAGCAACAAGTTTTGTCTGTGAGCTTCCAGCTTACATCAGAAAAGGACCTCTCAGATAAGACAGTGATAAATCTGTGCATATCCTCAGCATACAAGTTTATGGGAGCTCATGTCTGGTTTCAGAAAATGGGAGAATTTGGCCATGCATTTCTTGCTAGCTAGTTGGTCTCAATTTTGATCTGTTGGATCTCAAGCAAACCAGCAGGGATTCACTTGACTCAAGCTCAATGTACGAGGTTTAACATATCAACTCCTTTTCTGGTGGTCTAGCAGTCTAGTCAGATTTAGGTATCAAGGTTTTTGTCTCTATATTGTCATTCCTTTCATTCTCCCTCGACTTCCAGACAATTCTCCAATCTCGTTTCACTTCTTCAAACTAGCAGTAGATACCAAGATTCTCTGATACAAAAGATGACGGGTACTGACTCGCAACTGCTGACTATTATATTCCTCCACAGTACAGGTCCCAGAATTGTGCTCAATTCAGATTCCTCGCAAATCCATTTCTGATGCGAGGCATACCAGAGAAGCAGACTCCATAGAAAGAACGGCAAAGCTCAGAAAGCTTAACAATATATCATAGCTAAAAAATGCACATCACCTTCATGTCGCTAAAACCAATTCCTCCACCTCAATACGCTTCAGATTAGACGGAGAGGACTTCTTCCAGGGGTTGGTTTTGCGGATGAATCATGGAAATCGAAACGGGAAAAAAAAAAAAACACTTACGGCAGAAGTGGAGTCAGAACTACTCTCATCCGAGACGGTTGCTCGAGAAAGCTGCTGCTGCTGCTGCCGCTGCAAGTGCCGCAAGTACTTTCCGAATCCAGAAAACTTGCTTATGCCGCCTCGACTCCTGGCAACAACGAAGGTGCACGCCACAAAACAGCACTCCCTATTCTTCACATTGCTTGAAAATCTAGAAGCGCTAGTGGTGAAGGAAGCAGAAAAGCCACCGCCGTTGCTGTTACTGCTACTGGGCAGTGGCACTAGAGGAGGAACACGCATCGCTGCAATTCCACTCCTGGCCATCGCTGTTGGATCTTCTGCACCGGCAAAGGAACACCTCCTCCCCTGCACCAGCGCGCGACAGTACTGAGATGGCATTGCCCGAAGGGGGTTTTTCTTTTTCTTTTCCCTTGCGGGCAACGAATGCTGAGCGGAAGGAAAGAAGCGCTTCCGAAAAACAGTGGCTCCGCGTTAAGCCACGTGGTGGTTCAGATGAGCGGAGACGAAAGGGTATTACCCGCGCACTTTTGTACATACCCGTCGGTTCTATAATGTTTCCGGGGATACCTTAGAAGTATTTTAATTACATTATCTATGACCACAATTAAAAATCATGTTTTAATACTTTGATTCAGGTTTTTTTTTAAATTAAAAAAAAACATTAGATGTACATTAATAAGTATTCTCAGTTCCCTTCAAGTTCCCAAGGTTCCCAATGTGTTCCTCAAGGGTGTTCCCAATAGTACCTCGCTTTAATCCCATATGTTTTGCCCAAAGTCCTCCCCTTTGAGCAGCCAATGGGAAGGCCCAAGCAATGCAACTCAAGGTTCCCAATGTGTTCCTCAACATACCCTCCATAGCGCCTCACTTTTATTGCATATGCTTTGGCAAATGTTGTCTTCCTTTCACCGATATAGGTGGGCCAAATGGGAGAAACTCTATACTTCAAAATAGAACCTTCTATGTTGGGGGAGCCTCCATAGTTTCATTGTTTCTGAGTGATGGGCCAATCAAATTGGCTCGATGCAAAGAAAAATAATGTGAACTTGAGATGCACCTCATCTAATTAATAGGAGAGGTCAATAAATCATCATGCCGATTAATTTGTTGCTTTATCTGGCTTTCTTTTGGGAAGTTAGGTTTAATTAATATTTCAAAATAAGATGATTGTGATTTTTGATGGGTATTTTTTGTAATCTTTCTTTTTTCATCCTGGATCCCCTCGTCTCAGTGATAACCTTCAAACAAAGAAATCCTCTATGAGTTTCAAAAGTGTAAAATGTCATCAATTTCGAGTCAAGTGATCACATGGAGGGTTTGCCATCCAGTGTTTTCTTTCACAATTTTGTGATGTAGCCAAACTGGTGATCATCCAAGCAAAGATATAGCCAAATTGGGTTGTAAATGGCATAATATATATATTTTAAAAGGACCCTTCTATATTTTTGGCTACCCACTGGAACCAAATGTCAAAATCTGATTATTATTATCATTTTGAAATTTCCTGCGTTATCTTTTTGTTAATTATTGTGATACCTGGCTGGTACCCACCAAGTATCACAGTTAAAAGACAATGTATCTACTTTAGACCGTGTGACACCCTCAGCCATGTGCAATATCATAATCAGGTTTTCAATTTTGTGATGTAGATGAAGTGATGATCATCCATAAGATGATTTAGCCAGATTTGGCTATGAACTTGATATGAAAGTAAAAAAAAAGAACAGAATCCTCTTACATTATTGGCTAACTACTGGAACTTCTCATGAAAATCTGGTGATTTGGAATTATTTTTCTTTGAGATCTGGTGAATTTGGGCCATTTTTTCCATGAAATATCCTTTGATAGTAGGTTGAAACCATATTTTTCAGGTCGAAATTTGGTGAAATTTTGTCCCAAAAAAACTACTGCTGGCACCTAATGGATACATACTGGGTATCATCAAAAATTCTGCCAGTGCTTTAGACAGGGTAACTGCCTAGGAACAGGGCAGTTATTTTGCCCAGCTCACCCTTGACATACACCCTTCTCGTACACAAAGACCCATCAATTTATTTTGTGACAGCCAGTTAGGGACCTTATGAAATCTATAAGGTCCCAAACTCTATGCTCAAGAACTTACAAACCCATTGGATGCACTTGAGGTCTTGTGCAGGGTCTTGGTGTGGGGTCTTGAATATTTGTTCATCCTTCCATCCCTTGCTTTCATCTGTTTTCATCTTTTTTTTTTTTAAGAATGTTGCAAACCAGGTTAAGCCTCCCCCATCCTTGGCTCTTGGTCTAACACATTGCATTTGTGGAGAGTTATTAAATCTTATGTGGATTCATTTTTTTTTCGTTGCGCTCATGGTGGGAAGAGGATTGCATCACATGATGTTGTCTTAAATGTTTTTGCATACATTGCAAAAGACTAAGGGTTTCATGTCTTATGGGAATAAACCCAACTTCTTTTGCTGCCTTTTCTTCAAATTGTTTGTTGATGGTTAACATTGTTTTGTTAGTTGATGACATTCACATATTGATTGATGTTGTCATTTTTGACCCCATTTGAATAGACTTGGTATCACAAACAAGTTTTTCTCATGGGGTGGTGGTGACCTAAAGAAGGATTTTATTGTGATCATTACTTAATGAACATATTTTTTCCTCTTATCATAGAGGTGGTTTTTTGGGCGTCTTCATCAATAGTTCAACAACTTTCTTCATTAATGTGCTAACATGACCAACCAAGGGCATCAGAGGCCCTCCCTTATCAATGTTACATTCCTTTTATAGATAGAGAATGTCAATAGCTTTAGAGAGAGCACAAGCCGCTTCCATCGTGAGGTGAGTTGTATTGTAGGGGAGAGGATTCTTCTAAGCTTGGAGTTTTATGGAGCTCACTTCTCCTTTTTTTTGTTGACATGTTTCATGCAACTAGTGGAGGTTTCGATACTTAGTGGTTCCTTACCTCAAGGTGGCACACCTCTTTTGGGTTGTCTACTTGCCTAGACTTTGGTCTTTGCCCTATATTTCTTTTTTTTGCCCTTTGTTGGGTGCTTTCTTTTTATGAACTTTGGCAAGGTTTCATCACTTTCAAACTTGTGCCAAGTATTTTGCAATCTTCTACAATATAACTATCCTCAATATACACTAATAGCAAAAATTTCTGGGTTTCTTTTATGTTGTGTTGTATCATGCAATAGTTATTTAAGGTCTTTGTAGAAAATAAATTTATATAATAATAATTCTTGGTTGTTTGTCATATCTATTTCTTCCATGTTTAACTATCTCATTTCCAAGCCTAATTATCTCACTCTTTTCCCCTATCCACCACCATGGACATGAAAATATTAATGTTATCTATATCAAAATCCAATTTGAGATAAATAATGATAATCATAAAATGGAAGAAAAAAAAAAGGTAGAGGGGGGTGATGAGGAGGAATTTTGCTCAATTGGAAACCTTGGGCAAAGAGCATTGCACTCGTTTGGTTAATAAATAAAAGGGATTCTTTAGACTCAGAATTCGTAAAGATTAAAATAAAATAAATTAGAGAAATCTACACACAAAATTGGTGACAAAAGAAATTTGGTACAATCCTAACTGAAGAATTCATTTCATATACTGCTTAATCTATTGAAACCCTAACTCCACAAAATCGAAGGGTCCAGATTTGTTTATTGGGGAGGGTCGGCAAAGCGTGCCAACCCTGTAAGGCTTCCAAAAATTGTGCCGGCCATATGTCTTGATAGTCCATACGGCACGAATCATAATGACTCGCGTGGTACAATTAACCAACCGACCCTTTTAACCTTCACCTCGTTCTCCGCAGTGTATATATACTTTTTTTCACTACTCAGTTGCACCAAAAAGTATGGGTTATATGACAACAGAGGCTTAGAAAGCAACAGAGGTGCAGGTTGGCGCAGGCTACAAAGAGGCAGCAGCAATCACATGAATTGGATGTCACCAGAACCACAAGAGCCAGGGATTGAGTATGCAAAATAGCTAAGGGGGAGGAGGAGCCATGCTGCACAAACATGCCATTAGTACTGATGCCCAAAATGGGATGAGACACTTTGAGACTCTGATCGGAGAAAAAATCTAAAGAGCCAAAGATGGATTGTCTCAACATAGAGGCTGCAATGGTTGATGGAGCATTTGCAAAACAATCCAAATGGTGGACCTCCTACCATTCCTTTGACAATCCTACAGCAAGACAAACAGATGGCATAAAAGCAGCATTTCTGGTGTGGTTGCCAAGAGTTGCAAATTCTTGCAACACTTTTCAATTAATTTTTTTGTATTCCAGCAACATTGCAACACAAATTGTTAATATCTACTACCATGGCAATAGTTCATTGATTTGAGCACATGAGATCACTGTTTAATTATTATGCATATGTTCTCACTAAGCAAAGTCTCTATGCTCAATTTGAGACCATAGAAGAATTGATACCTCAACCTGCATTGAGGTATCATGTTGAGGCAAATTCTGCAATGAATCTCCATTCTCATTGAGTCAGGACCATAAGGGAGTGCTGATACTGGTCCAATAAGGAATGTTCAAATTCCTCATGTCTTCAATTCTGCATGGGGTGGTCAATTGAACATAGAGAGTGTCAAGTGTACCAATTATTTACTGGCTGACAAACATGAGCTGCACAGAGCGAGCTTACTTGCACATCCTCAGCTGTTTGAAGGTTCAAATGTGTACCTTCAAGATGCAGCAGACTCACTGAATGAAAGCCATTTCTGAGCAAAAAAAAGTGAAAATGATTAAACAAAAAAGGCATGAAAGTATCATCCATGGACTGCCCAATGAAGCAGTTTGATATTCCTGGTTAGACATTCCACATATACAATTTTTTTCTCACCTTGCTCAGCTGGACATTGTATCTTTTGATCTGACTCATAAGACCTCTAACAAGTTAAATGGAGTACACAATCACTGTTCTGGACAGCCAACATGGACATAGACCAAAATAATTACAATGGGACATTGCGACTGTCTTGTTTTTAGGAAAAACAGTGTGCAAAATTTTTAAGCAGCACTGTGAACCCCTATCTGCAGAAATTGACTGTCTTGGATGTGGACAAGGAGAGATTTCATGAATACTGTCATTGAAGGAAAACACCATACCTACTTCATGTACTCCCAAGTTGTGAAAGGGGAGGAGCTGCTAAAGAGACCACCACCATCATGTTGTGCTTCCAAAATCATCTGTCATCAAGATGAGGAGAAGTGGCAGTTGAAAATCCACCATTTGCAGTTGTGGTTATGGAATAGATCATTCCTTCCAAAATGTAGGTTGCAAGGAGTCTGACTGCAACCCAAATACCTCCAGATTCTGCATTTGTTGATGGACAAGAAAAAAATTTCTGCTCCTTTGAAGAAGAAAAAGGGTTGCCATGAGCATCTAAGTGCACCTGGGAAAAATTCTTTTTAGGGCAGCAACAGGCTGGGTGCAAATAAGTATCCAGTGCTGCTCGGAGCACAGCTTTGTGAGCATAGATGGAAGTCAGGCAACCAGTGCCATGATTTCTTGGTCACATTATATGCTAAGAATTTCACACTCCATTTGACAAAAAGAATGACATCTTCCTCACATCCCTCAGGATTAGGGTTAGGTCTTTGAGCGGTGCCAGGGCTTGTAGGGCTTTTAGATCTACCATGGTTGCAGAGAGTTGCTTCGAGCAAAATGTCCACGACACTCCATCTCAGTGTTTCTTGATCAAGCTCCCAGATGCCTATGTTGCTGGATTTGTCATGCTGATTGTGGAGGTAAGCGCCTACCAGGAAGAGATGACCCGGTCGGCCTGCGAGGCTCGGACCTCGAATCTCGGCCGGCAAGGCTACCCTAGAACGGCTCCATTCTTCGCTTTCGACATGGAATGCATGAAGCTGGTAAGGTCGGGAGGTCAAGCAATACATAACCCCTTCGCAAACAACAGAACAGCACACGGATCTGATGGCAAAACCGACCAAAGTGCGGAAATGGCTGGTCAGAAACGACGTGAAGGGGTCCAAGAAGTTCACTAGCGTTTCGTGGGAGCTCCAAGACTGAGAAACGGAGTCGAACACAAAGGCGATCAGCACTTTCTGTTCTCGTTTACTGCCGCCCTCGTGTTTGGTAACCTCGCCAACGATGACGAGCTTGTAAGTTCCTGCATACCTGTCCACGACAATGCCTGCAACCGAGACCAAGCTGGTGGAGGGATCCAGATCCGGAGGCAACGCCACATCTCTCCAAAACCGCGACAAAGGGTTACATACCACAAGTCGGGTGGGCGTGAACCCTTTGTTGAGGGATCTCCATCCGGCTCCAAGGCAAATCAATCCATCAGCGGCTGCAAGAGGAGATTTGTTATCCAGAGCAAAAGGCAAGAACCCAAGCGGCAGGCTATGCCATTTGCAGAGATGGCAATCATAAGCTAATCCCACGGGTCCAGGTACGTTTCCGAAAGTGAGGAACCACTTCTGGGGTACCACATCAGACTCAGACTCACACAAACGAATAAAGCTCGACGTCCGCAGCTTAATTTTCCATCTCTTGCAAACACATTGCATTCTCAGCAAACTCTGCAGCGGCAGCCTTGCAAGCACACGATCTAGCACATCTTCCGGTAGCGACTCCCACACCCCCACTTCATCGATAATGTTCTGCTGCTCGGCATGCCCATCTGTTCCTCCTCCTCCTATCTTGGACGCACTTCCATCATCACTCAAAATACCCAGACGCGTAATCCACATTGCAGCCATTGCAACACAACTACTTTTTGTCTGTCTCTGTCCCCACCCCTCCCCCTCCTTTCTCTACACAATCCAACTTCGTCAAAAGGGCACAAGAACAAAAAAAATAAAGAAAACCAAAACTGTAGCAACAGCGGCAGAGCAAATACAAGAGATACAAAACGGGAGGAGAAGCAACTGCATGCGCTCCAAAGCAAAACCCTGAATGCACAGCACAGCGAGACGACAAACGGGGCATGCGCGCACCCCCAACAGGAAGCGCTACAACAGAAAACACCAACTTTCTCACCAAACACAACTACGAAAAAAGAGCGGACGTGCCAGTCACGGGAATCGAACCTGGAACTGCGAGTTTCGTCAGCATTAAAGCGCCAGCTGTCTGACCGAAAGACCCCCACCGGGGTAAAAAGAACAAATGACTACAAAGCGGCATACGGCCGGGAGGGGGCAAATCTAAAGACTCCTAGGATTTGGGGGGGGGGGGTACCTAAAAGCTGAGGCGTGTACGCCCCTATAATTAGCGGAGGGAGGCCCATTGAAGCTCTTGGAGAGCCACAATCTAAGGCCCACTTTGAAAAGGGGCCCTCTAATGATAGGGGTGGCCGGAGAGATTAGTGTCTTCTTAATGCATTAGATTCATTGGCAGTTACAGCTTGTTGGTAAGTGAGGTGATGGGGGTGATGGCTCAATGTTCAAACTTTAGCCTTCAAATGACAAGAATATTAGTAATAAATTAAGTTCTTGAATCTTAAGTCCATATATGCTTAAATTTTAAATAGTCAATTTAAGGTTTTGATTCAAGATTTTCGTTTTGTAGTTTTCTTGTAGCTTGTAAGTTCTTTAGAACTTGTAATCACAAGTCGTTGTTCAATCTTGAATCTCAATGTTTAGTGCCTCACTATTTTCTCAACATTCACCTTGTTGTTTGATCTCAAACTTCAATGTTCATGGTTGTTTGTGTGTGTAATGTCAATTCTTGAATCATTGAATCATGTTACTCAAGCCTTAGTGAATTTATGTGTGTAGTCCCAAATTTTGCATCCCTTGTCATTCGATGTTCATCAATTGTTCACTCGTTCATCACTCAACAACAACTCAATGGTCAGTTGCATATTCATTTTCAAATCTTAGAGTTTGAATTTGAATATATTTTTTTAAATCAAGTATTCACTTTTAGACATGGGTCTTTTTTTGACATTCAAAGCTCAAAAGTTAATAATTTAAATTCTTTGTGTGTGTTTTGTGTAATGCTGAGTTCTTGGATCAAATTTCTTGTTTAACATTACAAGCACACATGACACCAAGCTCTTGGTTTGGATTTGTTATATGAGGTTGTAGCTACACACGACACCAAGCTTTTGATTCAAATTTGTTATATGAAGTTGTAGGCACACACAACATGAATGAGTGTGACCTAACATCTTAAAGGTTTGGCTTTTCAAGCTCTTAATTCAAACTTAATTTTTTTTTTGTGAAGTTACATCAAGGTTATGTTTTTCACTTATTGAACTTCAAATTTCTAATAATGACCTAAAACCTTAAAGGTTTAAAGTTTTTCAATTTTTTGTGTGAGGTTGTAAGCACATAATGCACATGGGTGCAGTCACAATCCAACGAGTCAAAAAGGGTGTTAGACTACAAAGAAAAATTGTCAAAATTTAAAGAAATGTTTAGGTTTTATTATTTAAAACCAAGACAATCATGACAAATTCTTGATTTTTCATTCATATGAATGTCAAAAAATTCAAACCAAAAATCCATTTGATAAAGTTTTAAATTTCAGTTTCAATTTAAGACCTTTGAAAGTGAACACCTAATGTGTTAAAATCAATTTTGCAAAGGACCATCAAAAGGATTCATATCATTTAAAAAATTTGATGGGAAAATAATTAAAAAGATGAAAACCTATTAAACACATTCAAAAAACACTCATACCCTAAAATATGTGAAATTTTAAAACTTTAAAAATTCAAAGGACTTTCCAAAATTGATTTAAAAATTTAAAACTTCCAAAGTCCTTTACATATAAATGGGGTATGATGTACATGATGTGTTAAGAAAGTTGTAACTTATTATACAAGAAAACATTAAAAAATTAAAAATGAATTTTTGGTTATGATTTGAAATTGTTATCATATTTAAAGATGAAACATTAGATTTATAAGAAATCAACACACTTTAAAAAATTCATATTTATTCAAATTTTATTTTTTAAAAAATTTCATGTATTTTGACCCAAAAAAATTTTAATGTTGAAAAATTCATTTGTCCGAAAAAAATATTTTTGAACAAAATGACATGTAGTCCTTTTCAAAAGTATTGAAATCAATTCATTATATCTCATTTGTAACCATAATTTGAAATGTTAAAAAATCATAAAATACAATGAATGACATCTTGCAATGAGTTATAATGATTTTTCAAGTAGTTGTAAATTTTAATTAGTTATAGTTTCACAATTACAAGTTCCAAATAATTTCAAGTTTAAGAATTTTTTTTGTTAAACAAATCATGGGAGAGACCCTTACACTTGATGAATCTATTTATTTTGATTTACTTAAATCCAATCATATGGGAGAATAAAAAAATCAATTACAAAACCCAAAATTAACAATTGTTCCATTTCATAATTTTAACACAATTCTTGAAATGTTTAAACCTTTTGAAAACTTAAACATTATTATTCTTAAGGATGTGTGTGTTTCTAATCCCAAAAAACAAAATAAAACTTTTGATATTAATGTAAATGAGAAGTTTCAAGATGTTTGAGTTTTGAAGACGCCATCGGCATAACCTATTGTCAATGAAATCAGCTTGGTTATTTTAATCAAATACCATGTTTGTTTTAAATTTTTAAAAAGGAAAAGGTTTTAATGGTTAAATGGGATTCCATCAAAAAAATGTTAATAAAAGGAAAGTTTTTGATGGTAAATGGTTTATGGATTCAAATGTGGGCGTGTAAAAAATGAAGTTGCTAATATTAAATTGTTGACAACAATTGTCTTCTAACAACTTATTGTGATGGATGTAAACATTGTACACCATCTTCTAATGGATGGAATTCATCCATAACTTCTAGTTAAGTTTTAATTAAATTTTAGTTAAATTTGAATTAATTCATAGTGAACTCATAATTAATTCACAGTTAATTCACAATTAACTCTTAAGTAATTCCTAGTTAAGTCATGGTTAACTTTCAGTTATGTTTCATTCAATTCATAGTTGATTTTGAGTTAGAAAGGTTTTCAAAAAACTTCTTTATTGGATACACACATAAAAGCTTCCTTGGAAACTTCTTTGAACCAAATCCCCAAAAAGGTATAAATAGAAGTAGGACTTTTCATTTCCTTAAGTTTATTTAATAGTAATTTTAGGCATGATCTTACACCATAACCTTGTCATGTTCTTTTCATGTTCATGTTTGCATATGTTAGCATAATAAAAATTCATTTTCTTGTTTGTGTTGCACATTTCATGTTCTTATTTTTTATTCACATAATCTTGTCTTGTTCCTTTTTTGAAAGTTAAACTTAAACCTTTCCTTTATCCTTTATTCTTGTGGTTATTTTTGTCCATGACATTTAGTTTCAATCAAGCAATGGAAGACAAGTAAACAATTCTTCAATTGGTTTTTTTTTTCAATTCTTTGAGCAAAGGCAATCTAATGATAGATTATGAGGATTTTCAACCTTTGTTTAAGTATAATTTTTTTTGATATATCCCCAAAAAACATTGGTTTGATGGGGCTAGTTCAAAACTAGTAAACACACATAGTCATGAAATGAAAAAAAAACTAAAGTTGTTGTTTAGAATGCCATGTTTGGTATTTTTTATTTTTGATAAAGTCACATCCATGGATCATGCAAGTTGAGCAAGTGTGTATAGTTATGTTATGCAAGATTGTTGTCAAATACCTTTGTTGTTGAATGTCCAACAAGTGCATTTTAGATTTAAAGCTAATAATTTAACTTTGTTGATCATGAATTCATCAATGACACATGGGGGTTTGAAGGAATAGGAACTTATTTCAAGGCTAATTTGTCTTAGTGCTAATGGGGTCAACACTTTCCAAGGCCTTAAATTTAGAATTACAATTTAGATCCAATGTCGATATGTTCCCTTTGTCATTAGTGTGCATTGTATGATTCATTGGACAAACTTGGGAGTATAAACCTTCTCAATCCTACTTTTGGTTTTTTGAATTGAGATTTTTTTGCAATGTATCTATGTTTATTTCAACCATAGCCCCAAGAGATATTTGGAATTTGCCAAATTGGTAGAAAATCATGGAAACAAAAGGCAATAAAATCTTGTGGAACTTGAAAACTAAATGAATATCCATCGTGTCAAATATGTTGTTTGAATATCACATTCATTTCATGAAGATGATATTAGATGCACCCAAAATAGATTTTGCCAAATCTAACTTGTGTTTGTTAACTAATGTTGAAACATTTATGGGCTTGGATGTTATTATGCCACTACTAGAAATAGTGCATTTTTTTATCAAATTTGCACAATTGCATGACATGTTTATGTGTGATTTTATTGCAATAGTTCAGATTTGTGAAGGGGATGTATATTGGATGTATTGTGACATTCATTCATTTAAAAAAAATATATGTTTGTTATTTTTCACACCTTGATCAATTATGCTCATGAAAGCATAAATTTCCATTAGATTATTAATTTGAATATACAATAAAATCATTTGGCACTTGAGTTTGTTGGACAACATGTTTTGACCACATTTGTAGATCTTTTTTAATGTAAACCCATTTCACTGCATGTAGATGCCCTTCTTATAGAAAAAATCTTTGAGTAGGGTAGATCGACCCATCAGCAATTGCCTACTTATGACCAAACACTTATTTATATCTTCATCATATGTGCTTCATTTTGAATGATTTAAAATGATATGGGAGTGCTACTTCAAGCTCCAAAAATAATCTTTGAAGTGCAAAGGAAAAGGAGTAATGAAAAAATAACAAGAAAAAAAAAAGCTTTCCAACTTACAAAACCCATTTTTTTCTTTTTTATTTTCTTTTGACCCCTCCTACTTTCGAACCTCATAACTTTCTTATTTCTTCTTCATTTTGAATGATTTAACATGTTATAGGAGCACCACCTGAAGTTTTACAAATCATCTTGGAATTCTAATAACAATAGAGCAACATACAAGGAATTTTTTGGGTATTTGGGAATTGGCCTTTGTAATGTTTGGTGGTTTGTTTTTTTGAGCTCTTGATCCCCTTTATTTTGGGGGGCTATAACTTTCTCATATTTAATATGTTTTTTATGGTTGTTAGTGCGTCAAATGAGCCAAGAAAAGGGGCTCAAGTTTTGTTTGGACATCATAAACAATGGAACCTTCCTTTTCAGTCTAGCCTACCCTAAATGCTTAAGTGTTTAGTCACTGGCCAATCTGCCCTACATCAAGTTCGTTGAATTTATTGTCATACAAGTTATTGGTTTATTGAAAGATGGATGTTGCTTGTCTAGGTTCACCTTCAAGAATATTAAACTATGAAACGAATTGACTACACATTTGGAGTTAGTCATTCATATGTTCAACCATAAGTTTTTCACCTTGCAAGACTTTCCTTTTGGAACAACAATTCCGAATTGGAAATATAATAGAACTTGATAGGAAGTTTGAAGGTTGCCTAAGTTTCACATTTTTCTCCTTTGCATCTTATATCATGATTATTTGAGCTTAAACATTTTCTTATTTTTTTTGGTAATTTGGTTGGATATTGAAATGTTTGGAAAGGTGGATGTTTGGTTTACTTGTTGCAACTTGCTTAACTTCTTTATTGGCCCACCAAAGATTTGAGTTGTTGAGTTCCTTAACCTTATTACAAAAGTTTGTCAACTTTTTTTATGAAGCTCTTGTTCAATGGTTCACTATTTTGAATCTATGACATTAATTTGGGTATGACTTGCGGGCCACGGGTGGTAGGAATTGGCAATGGGCATACAACATATAACTGATTATTTTTAATGGTTGTTACAACTTGAGTTTTGATGGTATCAAGACAAACAAAGCTACTTTTGTTTTCATGATTCGTGGTTTTGGGATAAGGTGAACCTTCAACCAATCCCCTTTTGCACCTTTTGGAATTATGATTAGTGTTTCATGATGAACATGCAAAATTAATGTTTTTCTTTTTGCATGTTAGGTTTTACGCTACATTGGATAGGGCCTTTATGGGTTATGGTTCAATTCCCCCATATAGATTTGTCACCACAAATTGAAAATAAAAAACCCTTCGTTTGCATAAGATGTGATAAAAAACTAAAGCTTGTAAATCTAAAACTTATTGAAAAAAATTTCCTTTTGCAAATTATGATCAACCAAATGAATTCCCAAATTGCTAAAAAAATTACATTTATCCTTGCCATGTAACCAATTCAAAAAAAAAAACCCATTGCTCTATGGGGTTAGATGGATAATAACTTTTCCTAAGTTTTTGCACTTGAACCCATTGAGCAAAAGTACAAGGCAAATGAGAACATAAATAGACACAACCTAAAGAGAAAAAAAAAGCAAACAATCGACAAAATAACAAGTAAAGACCCTAACAAAAATCAGGTAAAGATCCTATGCAAAGAGGACTCATGCTACAAAATTACAAAATGACAATCAACGATAACAAAGAAGACCTAAAATAAAAGAGCTGTCATTTGACACAAATCAGCTAGCGATGGAGGTGCACCAGCTATGATGTGTGAGGGGGCTTGATTTGAACGGTCTTCATTCCAGAGATCCTCCAAAGGCTCGTTGATATTGTCAACAGCCCCAGGGCCTATGATTCCAGCTTTCTGATCTAAAAGCCCTGCTACCCTTATAAGGTTAAGCTTATCTATCAAATAAGCTTATTTATTTACTTATTTATCTATCAAATATATTAGAATTTGATATGTAGCTTTACCTTTCAAGACAACATGTATTAAACCAGTTTTGTCCAATTCTGACTTTTATGAAAAGCCTTTAGTTTCAATTCTGAGAAATGAATTGGAATTGTCTCGGTTTTGATTCCGATTCCACACATTAATTTTAAAAAAACTTGGAATTGTCTTCATTTTGGTTCCTATTCCAAAAAAAATAAAATAAATTGGAATTAGATATTTTTTGCACCATTTCGGTGATGCTCTGCATAAGTTTTCATGAGAACGTCACAGGTACTTTGTTCAACTCGTCATGTTTGTCATGCTTGGGGGGAGTAGAGAGGCATCCTATTGCAATTGCTATGATTATCTAGTACTAGATATGCATATAACTAAACTAAACTAAACTGGGTATGTAGGGTGTCTTTTTAATAGCTTGAAAATTGGCCTTTGTTTATGTATCCAAAGGGCCAACAAGAGAATTGGCCCAAAAATTTTCTTGAAGCTAAGAATTGTGCATTTTGCATACCAAACTTGAAAGTGTAAAATTATTAAATAGTCAGATCTTCACACAACCTTAACAATGTGTGTGCCCACTAGGTATATTTTTGGGCATTCAGTGTTCTAATCCA
>Ga0116230_10003000_pt1 | contig 16333 bp, 14 predicted proteins | sample S1TSphfallax_3_FD_88678 | JGI IMG/M metagenome (GOLD analysis project Ga0116230, IMG submission 88678) | Host-associated microbial communities from peat moss isolated from Minnesota, USA - S1T2_Fd - Sphagnum fallax MG | ecosystem: Host-associated > Plants > Peat moss > Unclassified | place...
ACGGCGGCGCTCGGCAGCTATTCCTCCGTGCGCTGGGTGCATTTCGTGGCGATGACCGGCATCGTCGGTTTCGTGGTCATCCATCTCATTCTCGTGGCCGTCGTGCCGAGCACTTTGCCGACCATGATCACGGGCCGCGCCCGCGTGCCCGCAGGCATGGAGGCGCATCCCGATGCGTAGGACAACCCTCATCCGCCCGCGCGACGCGGCGCCGGAACTCCGCAAGCTCGAGCGGCGGCTGATGCTGAAGAGCGGCCTGTCGCTGGGCGCGCTGACGATGCTGACAGGATGCGACCTCAACGACGGCGATGTATTCGATCGCGCGCTGTTCGCGATGTCGCACTTCAACGACCGTGTGCAGGCGCTGCTGTTCAGCCGCACACGGCTTGCCGCGACCTTCCCCGCAAGCCGCATCACCAACCCGTTCCGGTTCAACGCCTTCTATGATGAGGACGACGTGCCCGACATCGACGGCGCCACCTGGACCATGGCCGTCTCCGGGCTGGTGGATGACAAGACGCCGTGGAGTCTGGCGCGGCTGCGGACGCTGCCGCAGGAGAGCCAGATCACGCGGCATATCTGCATCGAGGGCTGGAGCCAGATCGGCGAATGGAGCGGCGTGCCGCTGCATGTTTTCCTGAAGCGGATCGGCGCCGACACGCGCGCCAAGTACGTCGGCTTCACCTGCGCGGACCGCTACTACACGAGCCTCGACATGCCGAGCGCGCTGCATCCCCAGACCATCCTGGCGCTGGACTTCATCGGCAAGCCTTTACCGCCGGACTTCGGCTATCCGATGCGGTTACGGATTCCCACCAAGCTCGGCTTCAAGAGCGCCAAGCACCTGGTCTCGCTGTCGGTGACGAATACCTATCCGGGCGGCTACTGGGAGGATCAGGGCTACAACTGGTTCAGCGGCACGTGACGACGCGGTTCTCGGCCCCGCTGAGGCGCGCCGCATCGAGAACCACAAGCGTCCTGATCGCCTCCTCGGCCGTGACGGGGGGCGGACCGCCGTCCCGCACCGCTTTCGCGAAGGCTTCGTAGAAGTCGTGGTAGCGTCCCTGCTCGGACGCGATCCGCTCATGGCCCGCGGCGGTTCGCAGCGTGCCCCAGAATTCGGGCTTCTCGAAACCCCAGCCTGCAAGGTCATCAGCCGGGCGCAGACCCGCGAAGATCGCTTGCGCCTGCACATCCGTTCCGGATGACACGTAGCTCCCCGCCTCGCCATAGGCGCGAAGCTCCCGCGCCGCGAGGCGATTGAGCTTGCTTGACGACAGGTGGGACCTGACGCCGCTCTCGTGCTGCAGCGCGAGCACGAAGCCCGCATCGGTCGGTCCTTCGGGGAGGCCGACGACATCGAGTTGCGCATAGACCGACGTGGCCGGCCCGAGGAGCCAGAGGATCTGGTCGACGAGGTGGCTTCCGAGGTCGCGGAGAAGGCCACCAAACGGCCCGGCCTCCAGCGTGGCCGGATCATCGAGATCGAACCGTGAATGCACGCGCCACAGCGGGCCGAGGCGCCCGCTGTCCAGGACCTTTCGCAGCGTCTGAATATCGGAATCGAGGCGACGGTTGTGGAAAACGGCGAGGACCACGCCCTTCGCCTTTGCCGCCGCGTCGAGTTCGCGGCCGGTGGCCGCATCGGGGGCGAACGGTTTGTCGGCGATGACCGGGACGCCCGCGGCGATCGCCTCCAGCACCAGGGCGCGCCGTGTTTGCGGTGGCGTGGTTATCGTGACGGCATCGATGCCGGCGTCGAGCATGGCCGTGAGGCTCGAATAGATCAGCACGCCGGGCAGATCGGCCTTGGCCCGTTCGATCGTCGCGGGCGCCCGCGCCACGATACCGGCGAGTTCGACGCCCTTGGCGGCCTGGATGAAGGGCACGTGAAAATGGCGCCCTCCGGTCCCGTAACCCACAACACCGATGCGCATGCCACGTTCTTCCCGGCTCTGTTGGCGCCTGTTGGCGCGTCAGCTCCGCCTAGCCTAGCAGGCTTTTTGGTCGCGGGCGCCGTCTTCTAGGCCATCAGCCCGCGCACCGCCTCCCAGCTGTCCCGGTCGGGGGCCAGGATGATCCCGCCGCGCGTCTCCGTCGGCGTGTAGGGCGAGCCATCCAACCGCGCGGAATAGCCGCCCGCCTCACGATGGATGAGCCAGCCCGGCGCATGATCCCAGGGCATCATCCGCGCGAACAGCGCCACATGCGCGAAGCCCTGCGCCAGCAGCCGATACTCATGCGCCGCGTTCCGGTAGTCCCAGGTCGTGGCGAAACGCGGCAAAGCCGCCAGCATGCGCGCACGCTCGGGCTCGGGCAGGTAGCGCCAGTTGATCGCGCCCGTCATCTGCCCCAGCGGTGCCGCCTCGGCCACGCGGAGATCCGCCCGCGCGCCGGAGGGCTGCTCCATCCAGGCGCCCTCGCCGCGCAGCGCCAGCGCGCCGTCCCCGCCGATCGGGTCGTGGATCACGCTCGCCACGATCTCGCCCCGCACCATCGCCGCCGCCATCACGCCGAACAGCGGCAGCCCGGCGGCGAAGTTCGCGGTGCCGTCGACCGGATCGACGACGAAGGCGAGATCCGCGTCGGCGATCCGGGTCAGCAGGTCAGGGTCGGCCGCCGTCGCCTCCTCGCCCACGACCACAGCGCCCGGGAACAAACGCCCGATCCCGGCGGTGATGAGCCGCTCAGCCGCCTCGTCGGCATCCGTCACGAGATCGAGCGGCCCCGTCTTCATCCGCACGGTCCCCGCACCGAGTTCCCGGAAACGGGGCAGAATCTCTGTCTCCGCCGCCTCCCGCACCACCAGCCACAGGTCCTGAAGCTGCGCCTGCGTCAGCCCCCTCATACCAGGCTCTCGAACCGGGCCCGGTCAGCCGGCAACATGCGAACCGTCACGCGGATAGCCTCCTCCTCATCCTCTCGCGTCAGCACCTCGCCGTGCCGGTAGAGCCAGGCGAGCTTCGCCCCGTCCGACGGCACGAGCTGGAAGGACGCGACCTCCTTGGCACTCGCCAGCCGCTCGTCGATCGCGGCCCGCAAGGCGTCCAGCCCGTCCCCGTTCAGCGCGGAGATCGGGATCGTATTCTTGTCCTGCACCAGCCCCGGCACCTCCGAGACCCCACCCAGCAGATCCGCCTTGTTCAACACGTCGATCGTGCGCTGGGGCCAGTCCGCGTCGAGCGTGCCGTCCTTCACCATGCCGGCCAGCACGCCCAGCACATCCGCCTTCTGCGCCGCCGTGTCCGGATGCGCGATGTCACGCACGTGAAGAATGACGTCGGCCTCGGCCACCTCCTCCAGCGTCGCCCGGAAGGCCGCGACCAGTTCGGTCGGCAGATCGCTGATGAACCCGACGGTGTCGGAGAGGATCGCGGGCGTTCCCGAGGGCAGCGCGATGCTGCGCATGGTGGGGTCGAGCGTGGCGAACAGCTGGTCCTCGGCATGGACGGCGGCGCCGGTCATCGCATTGAACAGCGTCGACTTGCCCGCGTTCGTGTAGCCGATGAGCGCGATCACCGGATAGGGCGTGCGCTGGCGGGCATGGCGATGCAGCCCGCGGGTGCGCCTCACCTCCTCGATCTCGCGCTTCAGCCGCGCCATGCGCGTGGCAATGAGCCGGCGGTCAGCCTCGATCTGCGTTTCACCCGGGCCACCCAGGAAGCCGAAACCGCCGCGCTGCCGTTCCAAGTGGGTCCAGGACCGCACGAGCCGGGACCGCTGATAATCGAGATGGGCGAGCTCCACCTGAAGCGCGCCTTCCCGGGTCCGCGCCCGCTCGCCGAAGATGTCGAGAATGAGCCCCGTGCGGTCAATGACCTTGCAGCCCCAGGCCCGTTCCAGATTGCGCTGCTGAACCGGCGTCAGCGCCGTGTCCATCACCACCAGCGCCACCTCATGGGCCTTCAGATCCTCGTGCACCATCTCGACCTGGCCCTCACCGAGCAAGGCGGAGGGCCGGCGGCGGCGGAGCGGCACGATCGCGGAATGCACGAGCACGAGGCCGATCGACGCGGCGAGGCCCATGGCCTCGGCCAGTCTCGCCTCGCTGGAACGGCGGTTGTCGCTGACCTCCTCCCGCTCCCAGGGCAGGATGACGGCCGCCCGCGTGGGGGCGCCGCCGATCACAGGCTCGTTCATGCCGGAGTGACCGATAAGACCTCGCGCCCTGGCGCTGCCTCCGTCTTCGCCGGGTCGAACAGCTGAATGGGCGCGCCGGGCATCACCGTGCTGATCGCATGCTTGTAGACAAGCTGGGTATGCCCGTCCCGCCGCAGGAGCACGGAGAAATTGTCGAACCAGGTTATGATCCCTTGAAGCTTCACGCCATTCACAAGAAACACCGTTACTGGGGTCTTGTTCTTACGCACATGGTTCAGGAACACGTCCTGAACATTCTGCGTCTTCTCAGTTGCCACTACACTATCCTTTTTTTTGTTGCGCAAACCATATGGTAATGCTCACGCTCTCACGCGTGGCACCGTGGTGATGCAAGTCTTGTACTACAACGGGCGGGTGCCGCACTAGCGGGCGCCCGCACCCCGGACATCACGCCATCGCGCAACTAGCAGCAGACGCAAAACAACCCAGTCATCAATGAGATAGCGCCGACCCAGCCGTCGCGGCTCCCGCCACAGGCGGAACAGCCACTCAAGCCCCAGCCGCCGGAGCCAGCGCGGCGCCCGCGGCGTCAGCCCGGTCCAGAAGTCGAGCGCCGCGCCGACGCAAAGGCCGATGCCGGTCCCGCCCATGGCCTGGATCGCCGCCGCCAGCTGCTCCTGCACCGGGGAGCCGACGGCCAGCAAGGTGAAGCGCGCCGGGCGCGCGACCGCAAAGCAGACGGCGTTCGCGAAGGCCCCGGCGTCCTCAAGGAGGTGCGGCGGAGGCTGGTGGTGCGCCACCTCGACCCACGGCAGCCGAAGCCGCAGCTTCGCCACACCCGCCGGATCGAGGCCGATGATGGTCACCCGGTCGCCCGGGCGGAGATGCCGGTCGAGGATGGCGGCGAGGATGTCAGCGCCCGTCGCCACGATCGGCGCTTGCAGGCCGAGCCAGCGGGCACCATGCGCGACCGCCATCGAGTCGAGGCACCGCCACTCCGCGCGCTCATAGAGCGGAACAAGGTCCGGCCGCCGCCCGAGACGCACGAAGTGATCGGCGTTCGGGGTCACCAGATAGGCGAACGGGGCATCACGGGGCCACTGGGCCAGCCGCTCGGCGACGCTCGCCGCCCCCGCGTCCAGGAACGAGAGGCCCAGGAACGACCTCGTCATAGCCCCGCCGTCATGCTCAGCATGAACACGTTCTCGCCATAGGGGGTGGCCGTCGTACTTTGGTGATCGGTCAACGTGACGGTGGCGCCCGCCCTCAGCATGGGGCTGATCAGCCATTGCAGGCCGAGGCGTTCGGTGACGAAGGTCTGCGAGGCACCGACGAAGTCCGCGCGGTCGATGTCGGCCCCGAGATGCAGGATCAGGTCGCGCTGCAGCTCACGGTCCACCGCCACGCCGCCGATGGTCGCGACATAACCGCCGACGCCTTCATCGGCCGCCGCCTCGATCTGCCGGAACAGCGCGCCGTGCCAGGTGGTGCGTTCGTTCGGCTGCCAGGTGACGGCGGCGTCCGCGAGCGGCACGAGCTGGTCCTCGTATGGGCCGCGATAGATGCGGCCGCCCGCCCCCGCCTGGATGCGCCAGCCCCAGAGCCCGTCCAGATCGTGCTCCACGCCCAGCAGCACCGTGCCGCCGGCGAAATCGCGGGACGGCTCGCCCGCGCTCTCGTTGGGATAGTGCCCCGCCACCGGCTCGATGATGAACTGCAGCCGGTTGGGGTCGTCGTACCCCTCGATCCCGTAGGAGACGGTGATCCCGGCCTCGGCCACCAGCCGGTCACGATAGGCCTGCGGGGCGGACACGCCGCCGATGGAAGCGCCGCCGAACGCCAGCTGGGTCAGATCGAGGCTCGGCTGGATCATCAGCCGGCTGACCGGCGTCTGCCCGCTCAGCCGCAGGGTATTCACCGAATAGGCCAGCGGCTCGTCATACTGCGCCGCGTCCAGCGCCGTATCGTTCTCGTGCAGGGCAAGATGCGCGACCGCGGCGGTGACGGAGCAATCGGCGATATCGAAGGTGCCGCCCACGGCCGCGGTCCAATCCGTGTCGGACTGGTCCGGGGCGGCGAGATAGCGGGTGTTGTCGGCCGAGGCCACGGCGACGACGCTGGACCCCGCGTCGGTCGAGCTGAGCGTGACGGAGGGCGCGGTTTCCACGATCCAGCTCGGCTGCCGGCCGGCGAGGATCGCGCTGTCGTTACCGATGCTCTCGGTCACCTCCGGGTGGAGCAGCTCCGCGCCGAGGGGAATTTCACGCCATGCGGCATCGGCCTGGATGCGGGAGGTGACCGAGACCCCCCGCTCCGTGTCGAAACCGGGCACGTCATTGGGATAGGCGGATTCAATGAGCTGCGCATGCGCGGCGGTGACCGGCACCAGGCCGCAGACCGTGAGCAGGGGCAGGAAAATCCAGGACCGCAACAGGACACCTCTTACGAGATGCCGCCCTTATAGCTTTATCGTTTCGTTTACGATATATTAATGAACATGGAAAATCATGGCTGGCGGCGACGGGACCTCGATCGTGGCAAGACCCTGGCGGTTCTGCTGGTCGTCTTCGGGCATCTCGTGGCCCGCGCGGATCCGCCCGGCGGCGGCTGGGGCGCCGCCTGGTACGAGCCGGCGCGCGCCGCCGTCTATGCCTTCCACATCCCGTTCCTGTTCTATCTGAGCGGCTACGCGGCCCAGTGGTCGGGCGCGACCGCCGCGCGCGGCGCGGACTACGCCGGCTTGCTCCGTCGCAGGGCGAGCCGCCTGCTGCTCCCGGCCCTCACCTTCGGCGTGGTCATCCTGGCCGGCAAGATGGCGATGATGGATGAGCTGCATGTGGACCATGCGCCAGGATCCTTCATGAGCGGCCTGGCCGACCTCGTCTGGCGGACCGATCGCAGCCCGGCCCAATCGGTCTGGTACCTCATCGTCCTGTTCCTCTATGCCGCCGCGGCGCCTGCCCTGCTGCCCTCGCTTCGCCGCCTCGGGCCGGTGCTTCTCCTGGTCTCGGCACCGCTGGCGCTCCTTCCCGTTCCGCCCGTCCTCTATGCCGACCGCATCATCACTTTCGTTCCGTTCTTCCTGGCGGGCATGGTCGCGGCCGATGATGACAACGCTTGGTGCCGTTGGCTCGATGCCTGGCGCGTGCCGCTCGCCTTGCTCTTCGCCTGCGCGCTGGCGCTCGATCTCGGTTTCGGGGCCGCGATCCCACGCAACGTCGCCATGCTCGGCGTGAGCCTCGTGGCGCTGCCGGCGTTGCATGCCGTCGTCAGGCAGTTGCCGGACGTGGCGCTCAGCCTGCTCGACCCGCTGGTGCCCTTTGCCTTCGTCATCTATCTGCTCAACACGATTTTCATCGGGCTCGCGAAGGCGTTGATGATGAAGCAACTCCCCTGGGACGCGGCCTGGTTTCCCCTGTTCGCCGCCGTGCTCATGGCGTCGGCGGTGGCCGGGCCGGTCGTCACGAAGATGCTGCTCTTCCGGCCGGTGCCGGTGCTCGACCGGCTGACGCGCTAGTTCGTCAGCGGCTTTTTGGTCAGAGGCCGTTTCAGTCGCCGGCGTAAGCGGCATAGCGCGAGGAGGCGATTTCCGCCTCCGGGAAGCCGCGCAGCGCGCGGGACCGGGCCCCCACCTGGGTCAGGACCACGCCGAGCGTCCGCCCGGTCTGCGGCCCCAGCAGCCCGCGCACATGCGCGGCGAGCCGGCGCGGCGTGTGGTTCCAGCGGATACAGAGCAGAATACCCTCCGCCATCTCAGCCAGCAGCAGGGCATCGGCACTCGCCAGGACCGGCGGCGCGTCGAGGACGATGAGGTCGTACTCGCGGCGCCAACCCTCGGTCGAGGCTTTCACGGCGAGGTCGCCGACCCGCCGGCCATCCCGCGCGTGGCCGGCCGGAAGGAAGGCGAGACCGGAGAGTTCATCCCGGAACGCCAGGCCCTGGGTGTCGCCGTGACCGCCCAGCAACTCCGAGAGGCCCGGCGCATCGTCGGCCTGCATGATGCGGCTGAGGTTCCGCCGCCAGAGATCGCAATCGACCAGCAGCACGCGCTCACCGGCGCGGGCAGCGGAGCGCGCGAGCGCCAGGGCAAGGGTCGATTTGCCCTCCCCAGGCCGGACCGAGGTGACGGCGACCAGCCGTGGACAGGCGGCCGCCACCCGCAACCGCCCGCGCAGCTGCGCCAGCTGGCGCGCGCCCATGCTGCCCTCCTTGGCCATGGCCTCCATCCACTCCCCGCGGACCGCGCCCACGTCCAAGCCCAAAGGGGCACGCAAAGTCGGGATGGCACCGATACAGGGAAGACGCAGGATCGCCTGCACCTCCGCCTCGGTCCGGAACGTCGTGGCCATGGTCTCGCGCGCCCAGGCGAGAACAGCCCCGGCCACGAGCCCCGCGAGGACGGACGCTGCCAGCAGCAGAGCGCCGTGCGGCGAGGATGGTTTGGCCGGCGGCTCCGCGCGCGAGAGAATGCGCGAATCGGGCGTCTCGATCGCTGCCTGCTGCGTCGTCTGGTCCATCCGGGCCAGCAGCGTCTGCAGCAGCATGCGCGTGGCATCGGCATCCTGCTCCATGGCCTGCAGCGGCACCTCCGCCGCCGCCTCCCGCGCGCTTTCCCGCTGCAGGGTGACGAGATTGCGCTGCAAGGTCGCCAGCCGGGACTTGGCCGCCTCGGCATCCGTCATCACCCCGGCCCGGGCGGCCGCCGTTTCCGCGCCGGCCGCGGCGCGGAGCGTGTCGAGCTGTTGCCGGAGCGCCCGCACCTCGGGGTGGTTCGGCCCGAGATGGGCCAGGGCCGCGCTGAGATTGGCATCGGCCTGCGCCTCCTGCAGCCGCATGGCGACGACGTTCTGCGCCATGCCGCTCCCATCCACCGAGACAGTCTGCCGCGCCCCGGCCGCCGCGAGATCGTTTTCCGCGTGCATGAGGTCATCGCCGAGCGTGCTGATCTCCTCGGTGCCGATGCCGGCCTGAACGCCGGCGATGAGCCCGTTTTGCTGGCGGTAGCGGGCGATGGCGGCCTCCTGCGCCAGCAGCTTGGCGCGCAGGCTGGCGGCGCGGTTCTCCATCCATTGGTTCGCCGCCCACAGGGCCGCCGTTTTGAAGCCGAGCTGATCGGCAAGGTAGAGATCCATGATCTTGTTCGTCACGTCGGCGGCCAGAACCGGATTTCGGGCGGTGAAGGAGACGGCGAAGACGCGGCTGTCGTTGACCGGCGTCACCGCGATGGCGCGCAGCACGGCGGCATCCAGCATGAGCGACTGCTGGGCCGGCGCCATGTCCGGCGGGCTGGCGAAGCCGGCCTGGGAGCCGAGCTTGAGGTCCCCGGCGACGCGGTGCGCGATGAACAGGCTGGCGAGGATCGCGCCTTGGCTGGCCACCACCGTATCCGTGGTGGGGTCGCTCTTGAGAATGCTCTGCAAGACCTCCGGCGTGTAGCCCGCCGGGTCGTAGATCACCGTTCCGGTTGCGGTATAGAGCATCGGCATCCGGGAGACGGCGAGAAAGCCGAGTGCAGGCGTCAGCAACAAAGGGATAACGATCATCCACAACTGCCGCGCGATGACGCCACGGAGCTGCTCGGCGACCGCCGGCCACGGATGGTCCCCCGATGTCAGGCTCCGCGCATCCGTCCCGTTATACAAGCCTCGGGCCGGATACGACGGGCCGCGCCCTTCCGCATCATCCAGCACGATTAGATCTCCTCATCCCGCCATCGATTCGATACGATAAGACAATATACTCGCGATCGATAGTCTTTGTTAACTATCGTGCGGGTGGAGGAGCGCAGTTTGATGGTTTATCGAAACCGTTCGTGGTGGCGTTCCCCCGCCGCGGCACTGGGCTTGCTGGGCCTGCTGGCGGCATGCGCGCCGACCGGCAGCGATCTGCCGCCGCTGCCGCCGCTCGTTACGACCGGCGCCTATCACCTCGGGCCGGGCGACCGGGTGCGCGTCCTCGTCTATGGCGACAAGGAGCTGAGCGATGTGTTCGCGATCGGCGATGACGGCGTCATCTCACTGCCGCTCGCCGGCACCGTGGCGGCGAGCGGGCGCACGCCAAGCCAATTGGCGGATGAAATCGCGGCGAGCCTGAAGCAGCGCGGCATGATCGAGGATCCGTCCGTGGCCGTGGAGGTCACCGCATACCGGCCCATCTTCATCCTGGGCGAGGTCATTCATCCGGGCCAGTATCCCTACGAGCCGGACATGACGGTGATTGCCGCCGTCTCGCTCGCCGGCGGCTACACCTACCGCGCGATCCAGGGCTACGAGGGTGTCGTGCGCACGCAAGGGGCGAGGACGAATGACGGGCTCGTCCGCCCGCAGGACCGGCTGCAGCCGGGCGACGCGATCACCATCTTCGACCGCGTCTACTGATCCGAGGCTTCGCCGTCAGCTGGCGTTGCCCCGCGTGATCGCCGTCTTGATCGTCTGACCGATCGAGGCGTTCGGTGGCGCTTCGTTTGATGGCGTGGGGAACGTATCCTCCCAGCCGCCGCCGAGCGCCAGATAGAGCGCCACCAGATCGGTCGAGACCGCCGCCGTGCTGTTCTGGTAGCTGCTCTGCGTCGACAGGACGCTCTGCTGGGCGTTCAGGACGTCGATATAGGTCGCGATACCCTGCGTGTAGCGTTGCTGGGCAAGGTCGAGGGCATGCTCGTTCGCCACCACCGCCTCACGCAGCAGGGCGCGCCGCTGCTGCTCCTTCTCGTAATCCGTCAGCGCGTTGTCGACATCCGAGAAGGCCGAGAGCACGGCCTTGTCGTAGGCGATGACCGCCTCCTTCTGCTGCTCGCGCCGGAGATGCAGCGTGTCGACCAGCTTGCCGCCCTGGAAAATCGGCACCGACACCATGCCGCCGAGCAGGTACGTGCGGGACGCGAGCGTGAACAGGTCCTGCGTCTGGGTGGACTGGATATCGAAGAGGCCGAGCAGATCGAAGCTCGGGAAGAAATTCGCCACCGCGACGCCGATATTGGCCGTCGCCACGTGCAGATTGGCCTCGGCCTCGACGATGTCCGGGCGGCGGCGCAGCAGTTCGGACGGCAAGCCGATCGGGATCACGGCCGGCGTCGGCGGCACGGGCTCCGCCGTCTCCAACTCGGATTGCAGCGCGCGCGGCGGCTCACCGAGGAGCAGGCTCAGCGCATTGATGTAGGAGGCGACCTGCTGCTGCGCCTGCGGGATCGTCGCTTCCGTCGTCGTCAGCTGCGCCTGTTCCTGGGCCACATCCAGCTGATCTGTGAGGCCTGCGGCGGCGCGCTGCGAGGTGAGACTGAGCAGGTTCCGCGCGGTCCGGACGTTGTCCTCGTCGATCGCCAGCAGGGATTGCGCGTTGCGCAGCTGGACGTAGTCGCGCGCGACCTCGGCGATCGTCTGGATCAGCGTGCCACGGCGGTCGACCTCGGAGACTTCGATATCCGCGTTGCCGGCCTCGACTTCCCGCCGCACCTTGCCCCACAGATCGATCGTCCAGGACGCATCGAAGCCGTACTGGTAGAGCGACAGCGGATTGATCTCGTTCGACGCGGGCGCGGAGCCGCTGCTGGAAGACGAGCCGCCGCCGAGGCTGAGCCCGTTGTTGCTCGCCTTGAAGTCATAGGCACCGGCGTTGCCGCTGACGGTCGGGAAGAAGGCCGCCGCCGTGATGCCCGCATTCGCCCGCGCTTCCGCGACGCGGACGGTAGCCGTCAGCACGTCGAGGTTCTGCGCCGCCGCCCGCTGTTCGAGCGAATCCAGTTCGGGGTCGTGGAAACTCTCCCACCACTCGATATCGACCGGCTCGGGGGTCGGCTGGCTGGCGGCTTCCGCGGGTGGGCGGCCGGCGAACCAGGAAATGGGGTTGTATGGCGAGGCCGGGTTATGAAAATCGGGGCCGACCGTGCAGCCGGAGACCATGATAAGAACGAGGGAGGATACGGCAGGCCGCCTGAGCCCTACCCATGCGTGATGGAGGGCTTGCCGCTTCACCTTTGGGACCACCGTCGCCGCTCCTGCCAGCTGCTTTGACCGAACGGTTCGGTTAGCTTCTTGTATGATAGGTAGAGGTCGCCCATTGTCAAACCTGCGTCCAGGATGAAAAAGCGTGGCAGATATCGATTCCGAACCCGCCGAGGCTCTTGGTGACCCGCTCTCGCCCGAGCGGCGGCACGCGATTCTTGATGGCGCGGGGCGGGTATTTGCGCGCGATGGATATGAAGGCGCCAGCATGGCCCGGATCGCCCGCGAGATCGGTGTCTCAAAGGGCACACTCTATAACTACTTCCCGAGCAAGGCGGCGCTGTTCAGCGGCTTCATCTCCATGGGCTGCGACCAGAGCCTGAAGCATATCTTTGATATTCCGCCTTCCGACAATCAGCCCGAGGAGACGCTCTTCCGCGCCGGTACCGTGGTGATGGAGATGATGCTCTCCCCTTTCCGTCAGGCGATTCACAGGATGGTGATGTCGGAGGCCGGACAATTCCCCGAGCTGGCGCGGGCCTTCTTCGAGGCCGGACCGCAGCGCGCGCTCAACTACCTCGCCGACTGGCTGCGGCAGGAGACGACAGCCGGCCGGCTCGTCGTACCCGACCCCGACTTTGCCGCCGAGCAGTTCTTCGCCCTGTGCCAGACCAAGCTCGTCATGCGGGCGCGGCTTCGCCTGATCGAGACGGCGGATCCCGCCGAGGTCGAGCGCGTGGTGCGCGGCGCCGTGTCCTTGTTTCTCAACGCCTACGCGCCGTCACAGACTGCCGCCTCGAAAGGACCCATGGGTGATGTCCAGCAATCAGGTTGAGGCCGTTCTCACGCACCTCGACCAGACACAGGACGACGCGCGCGCGCGGCTCTTCGATCTGCTGCGCATCCCGAGCATCAGCGCGCAGCCGGACCATGCCGCCGACTGCGCCCAGGCGGCCCGCTGGCTGGCGCATGAATTTGCCGCGATCGGCTTCACGACCGAGATCCGCGAGACGCCGGGTCACCCCATCGTGATCGGTCACTATCCCGGGCCGGAGGGCGCGGCGAACGGGGCGCTGCCGCATGTCCTGTTCTATGGCCACTACGACGTGCAGCCGGCCGACCCGCTCGAATTGTGGACGAGCCAGCCGTTCGAGCCGCAGCTGGTGGATCACCCGGACGGCGTCCGGGTCGTCGCGCGCGGCGCCGTGGACGACAAGGGCCAGGTCGTTGCCTTCCTCTGCGCGTGCCGGGCCTGGTATCTGGCAACTGGCAGCCTGCCGGTTCGCATCACCCTGCTTCTCGAAGGCGAGGAGGAGGTGGGTTCGCCGAACCTCGACGGGTTCATCGCGGCGAACCGCGCCGCACTTTCGGCGGATGTTGCCCTGATCAGCGACACCGGAATGTGGGACCGGACGACGCCCGCCATCACCTCGCAGCTGCGCGGCATGGTCTACGTGCAGATCGACCTTTTCGGGCCGTCGCGCGACCTGCATTCCGGCATGTACGGAGGGTCCGCGCTCAATCCGATCAACGCGCTGACACGTATTCTGGGCGAACTCCACGACGACCAGGGCCGTGTGCGCATCCCTGGCTTCTACGACGGCGTGCCCGAACTGCCGCCCGCGCTTGCGGCGCAATGGGACGCGCTCGGCTTCGACGAGACGGCGATGCTGGAAGCGGTCGGGCTCTCCACCCCCTCGGGCGAACTCGGCCGTTCCGCGCTGGAGCGGCTTTGGGCTCGCCCCACGGCGGACCTGAACGGCATCTGGGGCGGCTACACGGGTGCGGGCTCCAAGACCGTCATCCCGTCGGAGGCGCATGCGAAGCTGTCCTGCCGCCTGGTGCCGGGGCAGGATCCGGCCGCCGTTCTGGCGGGGCTGCGGCAGTTCGTGACCGAGCGGACGCCGCCGGGGGCGCGGGTCGTGATCCAGGATCTGAATGCAAGCCCGGGTGTGGCCGTGCCGCTGGACGGCCCCTTCATCGCCGCCGCGGTTGCCGCGCTGACCGAGGAATACGGCAAGCCGCCGGTGATGATGGGCTGTGGCGGATCGATCCCGGTCGTGGGGTCGTTGCGCAGCCTGCTGGGCCTGGACACGATCCTGATGGGGTTCGGACTGGAGGACGACCAGGTTCACAGCCCGAACGAGAAGTTCGACTGGGCCTGCTTCGAGGGCGGCGCGCGCAGCCATGCCCGCCTGCTGGGCAAGCTCGGCGGTCTGGATTGACGGCGGGGGGCATGCGGCCTATGGCGCCGCGGGCGTGTGAGCCCTAATCTGACGGTGGCGTCTGGCTGAGTGGCTGCGATCTGGACGGGTGGCCGAGTGGTTTAAGGCAGCGGTCTTGAAAACCGCCGAACGTGCAAGCGTTCCGTGGGTTCGAATCCCACCCCGTCCGCCGGATTACCGTTCCGGAACCGGCTAAAGCCTCACGGAACCGTCGGCAATATTTTGCAGCAGCAGATCGTCGCAGGGCAGCATCCGATCCGTGCCGGGCTCGTTGAACCACAGGCTCCCGGTTCCGTCAGTCGTGCTCAGACCGGCCCGCGCAAGCTCCTCCTGCCGCAGTTTGAAGGTCGCGGTCGCGGGGATCGACTGGCACAAGCGAATGAACAACGGGCGGGCGAAGGACGGCAGATTGGCAACCAGATGCGCCTTCAACGTCTCCAGGCAAAACCCATCCTCGACGGCAACCGCCGCCATGCCGGCCCGTCCTTCCGTTCCCGCCACTGCCGTGCCGTAGACGACGGCGTCCACGACACCGGGGCAGCGCATGATGACGGACGCCACCTCGGTTGCGGAGACATTCTCACCTTTCCAGCGGAAGCTCGAACCTAGCCGGTCTACGAAGTAGAAATAGCCGAAACTGTCGCGCCGCATGAGGTCGCCGGTGCGAAACCACACGTCTCCGGCTGCAAAGACATCGCGGAGCACCTTACTGGCGGATGCGCGCGCATCCGTGTAGCCATCGAACCGCCGGGACGCGGACTGGCTGTCGGCTTCGATACGGCCGATGGCTTCGCCGGCTTCGTCAGCCTCGCAGGGCACACAGAACCCCGCCTCGTCGCGAAGCGGCAGGCCGGATGAGGGATCGAGCCTGATCAACGCCACCGGAAAACGGTGCGCGAGGATAGCGGGTGTGCGGCCTATCGCACCGGGCTTGCCCTCGCAATTGAAAAGCGAAACGTTGCCTTCCGTCGCGGCATAATATTCAAGAATGCGCGGCACCGCGAAGCGCGACTGAAACTCCGTCCAGACGTCAGCGCGCAGTCCGTTGCCACAGCACAGGCGCAGCTTGTGCGATCGTGACGCGGGCGCTTCCGGCGCGCGCGTCAGATAGCGGCAAAGTTCGCCTATGTACTGGAATATCGTGCAACCGTTCTGGACCACGTCCGGCCAGAATCGCGTGACCGAAAACTGCTCCCTGATGACGACGGCGCCTCCGGCAAACAGCATGGCGCCCACGGCCACCACGCCACCGACGCTGTGATACATCGGCAGGCAATTGAACAGACGGTCCTCCGGCTGCGCATCCATCATCCCTGCGAACCAGCCGCTCCATTCCAGGATGCGGCCATGGCTGACGTAGGCAGCCTTCGGAAAGCCCGTGGTGCCGGACGTGAAGATGAGCAAGGCAGGATCGCCCGGAGAGATCGCAACCGCTCCGCGCGGCGCGAGAGAGGGCGCTGGCTCTCCGTCCGGGCTGCCGCCGCGGATACAGGTGAGGCTGCCATCATGCACCCACAGCCCGGCCCGATGCGGGCTCTGGTCAACGGCCGCGATGACGCGGGCCAGCAAAGTAGAAGCCGCAATGATGTGCCGGGGTCTACTCGTCACCAGGCAATGTGCCAGGCCGTCACCCAGAAGATGCGTGTTGATGAGGGACGTGACGCATCCGACATGCGTCAGCCCAAGCCAAATCGCCACGTAATCGGCGCAGTTCGGCATGACGAGGCAGACGACATCGCCCGCTCCCAGGCCCTGCGTTTGCGCCCAGTCAGAATATTGCCGCGCTTTCCGGGCCAAGCATTCATAGGTGACCTGCTCACGCTCATCGATGAGTGCCAAGGCGTCTCCGCGCACGGCCGCCTGTGTCTCGACGAGCGTCAGCAGGGTACGCGCCTCCCCGCTCTCAAGCGCCTGCTTGTTCCGCAAGGCACGAACCCAGTGTGCCAGCGCATTGGGCTCCTGACCGCGCCGGGACGCGGGACCGCCGGTGCCCGTCACACCGGCGATGCGCTCGTCCATCTTAAGGCTTGCCGACACAACGATTACCCATCAGCTGCGTTCACGTCG
>Ga0116230_10003001_pt1 | contig 16331 bp, 17 predicted proteins | sample S1TSphfallax_3_FD_88678 | JGI IMG/M metagenome (GOLD analysis project Ga0116230, IMG submission 88678) | Host-associated microbial communities from peat moss isolated from Minnesota, USA - S1T2_Fd - Sphagnum fallax MG | ecosystem: Host-associated > Plants > Peat moss > Unclassified | place...
AGACGCATGCGTTCCTTCCCGTCCGATCCAGCCAAGGAGACAGTTGCCAGCCCGTCAGTCCCACGCCCAGCCCAGACTCTTTGCCCGCCCACGTCGTTAATTTGTAGGCCGGCGAAGTGGTTCTCCGCGTCGTCGACACCGGCAAGTTGAACGGTCTGACCGGCGCCGTAGCGGTCAAATGAGAGGCTGGCACCGGAGTCGACCACCTGTCCCTTTTCGTTCTTCCTGCCGCTGAAGATCAGGCCGCCGTTCTCTGTTCCCTCGTCGTTATAGAAGAGCATCCCGGCCTGCGGTCGCGGCTCACCCATCTCCGGGCGCTCCTTGCCTTTGATGATGACGGGCGGAAGGCGGTCCCTGTTGCTGATGACCATGCGGAGCGTGCCATCTGGCTCGGTAACGTTCAGTCGATGCACGCTGATTTCGTCAAAGCTCCTGACCTGGGGTTTTGCCCCCATGAGGAGCGCAGCGAGCAACGCCGTGCTCACAACGCTGGAATAGACGATCAGGGACTTCTGGAGTGTGTTGGTCATGGATGCCTCGTCAGGGTTGGGGTACGGTCTTGCGGACTACGATCTCACAGACGCTGGAGTTCGCGAAAGCTCCGGGTGGGTACTGCGGGCTAAGTGCGAGCTGTCGTCTCGACTCTCTGCTTGACAGGTGTAACGCGACAGGCTACGGTGGGCGCATGAAGTTGCGGAGCTTTGCTCACAAAGGGCTGAAGAGGCTCTACACCGAGGACGACCCGAAAGGTGTTCCTTCCGAGACTGCCGACAAGCTCGGCAAGATGTTCGCTTTCCTCGACGACATGGAAGATGCGCAAGAACTCCGAAGCCTCCCCATTTGGAAGGCTCATCTGTTGACTGGCGACCGCAAGGGCAAATGGAGCCTGAGCGTCACTGCCAATCGTCGGCTCACGTTTACAGTCGATGCGGAGGATCGCGCGATTCATGACCTCAATCTCGAGGACTATCATTAGACTTGCTGGAGACGCGCCATGCCCATGAAGAACCCTCCCCATCCCGGCGATTTCATCCGCACGGAGATTATCGAAGCCGCCGGATTGACGGTGACTGCCGCAGCGACCGCGTTGGATGTTTCGCGGCCCGCGCTGTCCAGCTTGCTGAACGGAAGAGCCGATTTGTCGGGCGATATGGCTCTTCGGATTGAGAAGGCGTTCGGCGTGAAGATGGACACGCTGATGCGGATGCAGTCGTCGTACGACATTGCCGAGACGCGCAAGCGCGAGAAGACGATCAAGGTTCGGCCTATCTCGTTGCAGCAGGTCGTCGGTTAGATCTCCCTGCAATCGGTCGAAGGAAGAACGGTCGTCCTTCCATTTCAAGGGGTTGCTATAGAAGGTCGAGCATGAGGGAGACTAACTGACGGCCGTCGCGGCGAACTTCCGCACCATGGCCAGCAGCAGGCGGCGGTCGCTCTCGCTCAGTTGCGCGGAGTACCGCTGGACCTGCGTCAGGAACCGAATCTCATCTTCATTGAGGCTCAGGCCGGACATCTCTTTGGACACCAGCTCTTCGGCGAAGAACTGGGAGAGCTGGAGATCGAGCGCGCGGGCGATCTTCTGCAGCGTGTCGAGCGAGGGCACGGTGTGGCCGTTCTCCACCCGCGAGAGGTAGCAGCGCAGAAGGCCGGTGCGCTTTTCGATATCGCCCTGCGACATGTTCTTCTGCAGCCGGTACTCGCGGATCATGGTGCCGATGTTGCTCGAGACCGTGAAGGGCTTCGAAGGTTCGCCTGGGATCGCCGGAAGCATCGTGTGCATGTTCGCCATTGACTACAAAGTAACTACCCGAAGTTTCCGGGTCAATGACCAATTTGTGGGATCGACAGATGGTGGAACCAGCAAAGGTTCGCGGCGCTCCTTTGAACCAAGGCCGCGACTAGCCCATGTACATGCCGCCGTTCACGTCCAGCGTGTGGCCGGTGATGTAGGCCGCGTCCTCGGAGGCCAGAAACGCCACGGCAGCGGCGACGTCCACGTCGGTTCCAGCGCGCTGCAGGGGGATATGCTGGGTCATCGCGGTGCGCTGGTCTTCGGTCAGGATGGCGGTCATGGCGGTCTCGATGTATCCCGGCGCAACGGCGTTCACCGTGATCGTCCGGCTGGCGAGCTCTCGGGCGAGCGACTTGGTGACGCCGATCAGCCCGGCCTTCGAGGCGGCGTAGTTCGCCTGTCCGGCCTGCCCGGCCTCGCCAACGACCGAAGTGATGTTGATAATCCGCCCCCAGCGCGTCTTCAGCATCGATCCCATCACCGCCTGCGACATCAGGAACGCGCCGGTCAGGTTGGTCGAGATCACGTCGTCCCAGTCCTTGCGCTTCATGCGCAGCGCGAGGATGTCACGGGTGATGCCGCCGTTGTTGACGAGGATATCGATCTTGCCGAAGTGCGTAAGCACCGCCTTCGCGCAGGCCTTGATGGAGTCTTCGCTGCCGAGGTCGAGCTCGAAGATGTGGGCGGTGCCGCCTGCGGCGGCGACCTCGGCGGCGACTTCGGACAGTTTTTCCAGGTTCCGCGCGGCGAGCGCGACGGATGCGCCATCGGCTGCCAGTCTCAGGGCGCATGCCCTGCCAATCCCTTGCGACGCCCCGGTAACGAGCGCGATACGTCCTGCCAATTTGCTCATGGTCTCCAATGCTGATGCCTGAACTTCCATTATACGAATGCCGCCGGACTGTCAGCTTGCCGACAGATCCTCGCGCAGGCCCCAGATATAGACATCGAGCGACCGGGAGAAGTGGAGCAGCGGCGGCTGGTTCGGCAGAACCAGCCCATGCGCGTGGGGAAGATCGTTGCGGCGGAACTCGGCCTCGGCGGGTTCGAGCGGCCAGGGCATGTGGTGGATATCGCCCACCAGCACACGGCCGCGCGAGGTGGTGAAGAGGCAGTAGCGCTCGGTGAGGAAGTGCTCGATGGAGCCGGGCTGGCTGGGCGGGGTGTTTTCAGGTCGGCCCAGACCGCGATAGGCAGCCTGGAAGGCGGCGTCTTTCGCGGTGAACAGGCGTCGGCTCTTGTAGCGGACGGTACCGTCCGCGGCGGTCGCGCGCTGCATATTTGCAAGGAAGTAAGGCAGATGGAAGAGCGTCCGCGCTCCGGCGACGGCGAGCGGGCTGGCGGCGTCCAGCGAGAAGAAGAAGACCCCGGCGCGGCCGGTGCGCTTCGACCGGACGTAGGTGCGGAGGTTCAGCTCCGGGAAGCTGCGCGAGAATGGGACGCTGCTGTCCTGTGTGCCTGGGATACGGGCACGAATCCGGCTCATCCAGAAGGGGACGACGCCCAGCCAGGCGGAGCCGTCGAAGCTGTCGAGATCGAGCGACGCCGGAATGAGGCCGACCATTGTGGCAATGGGGATGGGCCAGTGCGCGAAGAGGAGATCGTTCCAGCGCTGGGTCATCGTCCAAGGCCGCGCCGGCATGGGGAACGGGCGATGCGCCGTGTCTCCGGCTCCCGGTCCAAGGAGGGATGCCTGTCCAATACTCTGCGGCACCCCGGTTACAAAACCGGTACCTCCCGCTAGTCCCATCATGCTCTCTGATGTTACACCTACGTCAAGCACCTTCCTGAGCAAGTAGTGCGGCCCAATGTCCTCAAAAACTACAGCGCCCCAAAGCGAATTATTCGTACTGAACGGCCATGCAAATAATCCGTTAAGATTTCTCACCCATTCACACAAAGGAGAAGGCAAATTGACGAATAAGCTACCGTCGGTTCTCGGTTCTCGGTTATCGGCCTCGGTCTCGTCGCAGTCCTGGCTATAAACGGCTGTAAGACTAGCGGGACGATCTCTGGCTCGACTACATGCGGAGTCAGTGGACAAAATGCAGGCGGCTGTACGGTCACGGCGGGTGGAAGTGTCACCTTTTCCCCGAGCGTAGTGATGCAATCTGCGGGGACCGCCGATCTGATCAGCACCAGCGATGGATCTTATGTTCTCTCCGCAAGTGTGCCGGGAAGTATCTACATCGCAGACACAAGTCAGACTGCGACAACAACCATCCACGTGACCACGGACAATGGATTTAGCTCTTCCATCACCGTTCCGCTTGTTCCGGTAGCCCCCGCAATTTCGCCTGTCAATAGCGGCGACACCGTGTACAGCTATAACCTTCCCAGCAGCGCATCCTTCAACTCCTGGGTGCAACAGGTCGCCGCAAATACCACCTCTACAATGTCCATAAATTCCTCGGCTGCCTTGCCATTTCAGGCAGCAAGCGCGACCGGAACTTTCACGTTTACCTCCGTGCTTACAAGCAACACGACTGGGAATTACCAAGTCGGAAGTCTGTCCATAACACGGTCTTCAACAAGCTCTAGCCCGGGGTGCAAGGCGAACCAGAGAACATGTTCGGAGTAGACATGCGCCTGGAGTTTTTGATTTGCGTATTCCTACGGATGATTTCGCGTCTAGCGATGGGCGTCACGCTGATATCAGCCTCTGACGCTAGATTTTTGATATACGCGGAGTCGCCGATGCCTGATAGCACGGTGCAGGCAGGCTCAAATTCGTGCGGGGGTTTGCGCGGCAAACTGATCGTGTCCGTGCCGCTTCAAACTGTACATGGACTGCCTGTCATCTCTGTGCGAGCGAAAAACCACAAAGCAGCTATATTTCTATTGGACTCGGGCTCCGAAAAATCATTCCTCAATGCGGTGGATGTCGTCAGGCTCGGATTTAAATTAGTACCCATTGCTCGTAAGATCGAAATAAGAGGAGTATCGGCGGTCTCTGAGACCTCAAGCGAGGCGAAGGCCGTCGAATTATTTGTCGGCGAGAAGTATAGAATTCACGGCAATGTTCTCACCATGGACCTTACAGAGTTCAGCCGACTGGCTGGCGTGGAGCTAAGCGGCGTAATCGGATACGACATCCTGCGCACCCTTCCAATGGCTCTGGACTACAAGAATGGGCGCTTTCTAATCTACAAGAGAATAATCTTGCCGGACGAAGATATCTTTGCTTCGGAGAAGATCGATCTGAGCAAATCACTGCCCGTTGTGGCATCCAGTCTTGTTATTGCAGGAAAGATTCAGGGGGACGTTAAGTATGCGATCGATACTGGAAGCGACATGGGAGCGCTGATAGGTTGGAAATACTCGGAGTCTCATGATCTGACGAAGATCGATGGCTGGAAGCGTTCAGGGTCGTTGGGGTTCAATGGCTCACTGATAGGATTGAGCGGTCTACCTGGCGAAGTGGTTTTCGGAGGTCAAAGTATCCACATCAATTCCGTAGCGCTTTCCGCCAGAGGCGCGCCTGCACTTTCGGGATACGATCTTTCAGTTGGGAACCCCGCGTTCGCAGACAGGTGTCTCTTATTCGATGCGCCGAAAGGGCGGGTTTATCTTTCAAAGGCTCCCCCAGACACTGGCGAGGTGGTTTCGCGGGATGGACTCCAGTGATGATGGCCGAGAAAAGCTACGGATAACGTATCCTGAAGTTCGACCATGCCAGATGATGCAATCCCCCATTCCGGTCCGGTGAACGAGACCGATGTCTACGCGATCCATGGGGCCGACCCCGAGGTGCTGGCCTATGCGATGGCGAAGTACTCGCGCTCCTCGCTGACGCTCCGCGAGTCGCTGGCGGAGATCAGCTCGCAACGCGCGGAACAGTTCCTGAACACCTTTTACTTTCAGTATGGCCATCGCTCCATCGCGGACCTTGCGCATATTCCCATGGCGATCGAGCGGCTGAGCCTGCTGGCCGCGATCGCTCTGGTGGATGAGCCGCGCTGGGACGGCCAGGAGAGGTCCACCCGCTATCAGGACTTTCGCAAGTCGGGCTGGTACACGCCCACGCTGGGCGAGGCGACGCCGGCCTTTACCGCGGCCATCCAGGCGATGTTTGCGGCATACGACCAGGTCGGATCCGGAATGCTCGAAGCTCTGAAGGCTGCGGTCGCGCGGCCCGAGGCGATGAAGCCGGACGCTTACGAACGTACGCTGAAGGCGCGGGCCTTCGACGTGGCGCGGTATCTGCTGCCGCTGGCGACGAACACCTCTCTCGGCCAGATTGTGAACGCGCGGACGCTGGAGACGCAGGTCTCGCGGCTGCTTTCGAGCGAGTTCGCGGAGATTCGCGATCTCGGCGGAAGGCTGCGGAAGGCCGCGGCGGAACCGGCCTGGGACCCGAGGGACGATGCGTTCCGTGCGCTGGCCGCTGAGGTGCGGGCCGTCGCGCCGGAGTGTGCCGAGCGGGTCACCGACTATCTGCTGCGGCCGGTCAAGACCGCACCGACGCTTGTGAAGTACGCCGCCGCGTCGCCGTATATCGAATCGAGCCGGGCGGAGCTTGCGGCTGCGGCCGCGGAGTTGATGGCCCGCCAGGAGATCGAGGCGGCACCGGTCGTCGATCTGATCGACGAGACCGAACCGCTGGAGGTGGAGCTTGCCACGTCGCTGCTCTATCCGCACTGCCACTTCTCTTACCGCCAGCTTCGCAACCAGATTGCGGCACTGAGCGAGACGCGGCGGGACGAGCTGGTCGCGCTGGGTGCGGCGCACCGGGGCCCGCACGACGAACTCTCCCGACCATTCAGCGCCGGGCAAGGACTGCGCTTCGACATCCTGATGGACATCGGCGGCTTCCGCGACATGCATCGACATCGCCGCTGCGTGCAGCTGCTGCAGGGCTACAGCGACGTCCACGGCTACGAGACGCCGGTCTGCCCCGGCCAGCCGACGCTCGAAGAGGCTGGACTGGAGACCCTGTATACCGGGGCAATGAATGCGGCGTTCGCGGCGTATCGGAGTCTCAAGGCGAGCGGCGAGCCGGAGGCCGAGTTCTCCGCCCAGTACTGCCTGCCGCTGGGAACGCGCTGCCGGTCGTTGTTCAGGATGGACTTCGCCGAGGCGTTGTATATCGCAGAGCTGCGGTCGGGCGTTGCCGGACACTTCAGCTATCGCCGCGTGGCGTGGGAGATGTACCAGGCGGTCGCCAGGAGGCATCCATCGCTTGCGGGGTACTTCCGCATCTCCGATGTCAACCGCCCAGTAGATCTGTTGCGGCGATAGTCTCCTTTGCGGCTGCTTTTGCGCACAAACGAGTATCCCCCATCGCGAAGCTCGCGATGGGGGATAGGTCTCTGTGTCGCAGCCGAAGGGGCTGCGATTAGACGGTGGTGTTGATCGGAATCGTCGGCGCCGCCGCGAGGGTCGCCTCGATGAAAGAGGTTCCGAGATCGATCGAGACGGTTTGAACCGGCACTCCAAGGATTACCGAAATCTGGGTAGGGCTGTTTCCATCCTCCTGCAACTGCTGGATAGCCGCTGAGAGCGATACGGTGTCCTTCGGCGGAGGTGGAGGCGGAGGAGGAGGCGGTGGAGGCGGTGGCGCGGCAACCTTCGCCGCCACCGGGTGCGACGTGGTCGTGGACTGGTTCTCCGCGGGGAGCACCGGTGCGACGCCAACGGAAGAGATCTGAAGACTCATGGCGGACCTGCCTTGGGTGCTGCTTAATTCCATCTCACGCAATCTATCGGCACATCATCAGGAAAAATTAATCCATGTTACTTTTGCGTTACGCGGGCCGCGCTGTTGGGCTGCGACAGGCTAATTCGCTTTTTCTTTGCCTTTTCCCGATTCGGTGCTAGAATCCGGTGACGTTCAAAATGTGGAGAGTTCAGCGTGGCAGACGACCGTAGCAAGGCAATCGAGACAGCTCTTTCGCAGCTGGAGAAGCAGTTCGGCAAGGGCTCCGTGATGCGCCTGGGATCGAAGGAGGCCATTGTGCCGATCTCCGTCATCTCGACGGGGTCGATCTCCTTCGACGCCGCGCTCGGCGTGGGCGGCGTTCCGCGGGGCCGAGTGATCGAGATCTTCGGCCCAGAGTCCTCCGGCAAGACCACGATCACGCTGCAGATTGTCGCCGAGGCGCAGAAGGCTGGCGGCCTGGCGGCGTTCGTGGACGCCGAGCACGCGCTCGACCCGGCTTATGCGAAGAAGCTCGGGGTGGATATTGATAATCTGCTGATCTCGCAGCCGGACTACGGCGAGCAGGCGCTCGAAATCGTGGAGGCGCTGGTTCGCTCGAACGCGATCGATGTTCTGGTCGTCGACTCGGTCGCCGCGCTTGTCCCGAAGGCGGAGCTGGACGGCGAGATGGGTGACTCGCACATGGGGCTGCAGGCCCGGCTGATGAGCCAGGCGCTGCGCAAGCTGACCGGGACGGTTTCCAAATCGCGAACCTGTTTGATCTTCATCAACCAGATTCGCGACAAGATCGGTGTGATGTTCGGCAACCCGGAGACGACCACCGGCGGTCGCGCGTTGAAGTTCTACTCCTCGATGCGCATCGATATCCGGCGCATTGGCGCAGTGAAGGAGGGCGATACGGTCGTCGGCTCGCGGACCAAGATCAAGGTTGTGAAGAACAAGGTCGCCGCGCCCTTCCGCGACGCCGAGTTCGACATCCTCTACGGCGAGGGCATCTCGCGTGAGGGCGACGGGCTCGATCTGGCCGTGCTGCACAACATTGTGGACAAGAGCGGAGCGTGGTACAGCTACCAGGGTGAGCGCATCGGGCAGGGCCGCGAGAACGTCCGCAACTTCCTGAAGGAGAACAAGGACGTCTTCGGACGTATCGACGCCGAGATCCGCAAGAAGCTGAACATCGGCGCGGTTGCTCCGGCGGATATTCCCGCAGCTCCGGCGAATGGAGCGGCGGTGGCGGCCGAGGTCATCAAGAGCAAGAAGTAGCTGCTTTGCTGCGTTCACCAACTGAGTCCGTCATCCTGAGCGGAGCGCCTTGCGGTCTCATCGCAAGGCGCGCAGTCGAAGGGCCCCGAGGATGATCGTACCGCCCTTGTCGCTCGAACCTTTCTTCCTTCAACGTTCGAGTATGTGTCGGAAATGTTCGAGCGGTTTGGGTGGCTCTGGCACCCTCGGGGTCCTTCGACTCCGTTCGGCGCAAGTGCGCGCCGAACTACGCTCAGGATGACGGCTTAGGAAGACGCGAGGCTGCCGGGGATTCAGGAGAGAGCGCTAACTTAGCGAGATCCAAAGAGACCATAGAACGTCCATCCACCAAACCGCGATATGCTTCAACTGACATGCATACCGTCAAGGCCATCTATCCGGGCACCTTCGATCCACTGACCAACGGGCATCTCGACCTGATCGCCCGCGGAGCGAAGATCGTCGACGAGCTTGTCGTCGCGATCCTGCGCAACAGCGAGAAGGGAACACCGCTCTTCACCGTGCCGGAGCGCGAGGAGATGATCCGAGAGGCTACAGCCAGTTTCAAGAATGTCTCGGTAACAACGTTCAACGGCCTGCTGGTGGACTTTGCGAAGCAGCAGGGAGCGAAGGCTGTGCTGCGCGGCATCCGCGCCATCAGCGACTACGAGTACGAGTTCCAGATGGCGATGATGAACCGCAAGCTCGACCCCGAACTGGAGACGCTGTTCATGATGCCAGCCGAGAAGTACACCTACGTCAGCTCGCGGCTCATCAAGGGCGTCTTCCAGCTTGGCGGCGACGTGACGGCTTTGGTGCCGCCGCTGGTAGTCGAACGCCTGAAGGCGAAGTCGGTGAAGCCGCTTGGCAACTAGCCCTTCGCACCGCAGCGTTCAAGAGCAGTTCGGCCAGATCGACATCTATGTCTTCGATCAGATCCTGCGCGGCAACATTGCGCCCGGGATGCGGATTCTCGATGCCGGGTGCGGCTACGGCAGGAATCTCGTGCACCTGCTGCGCGAGGGCTGCGAGATCTTCGCGCTGGACGCCGACTCCGAGGGCGTCGGTCACGTCCGGCAGCTCGCCGCGATGCTCGCCCCCACGCTGCCGCCAGAAAACTTCCGGACCGGCGCGATCGAGCGAATGCCGTTTCCGGACAGCTTCGCGGACGTGGTGATCTGCAACTCGGTCCTGCACTTTGCCCGATCCGACGAGCACTTCCGCGAGATGCTGGCCGAGCTGTGGCGCGTGCTGCGGCCGGGCGGGATGCTGTTTACGCGGCTGGGATCGCGGATCGGCATGTCCTTCCCGCGGATTCGCGGCAACATCTACTCCATCGGTGACGGCTCGGAGTGGTTCCTGGTGGATGAGGCGATGCTCATGAGCCTGACAAACGAGCTGGATGCGGTGCAGGTCGATCCTCTCAAGACAACCATCGTGCAGGACTACCGCTGTATGACGACGTGGGTGCTCCGCAAGCGCTTCCATTCAGCATGAGCGTCACGTGGCGAAGAGCCGCAAGTCGAACGCGTGCTCATATCCGGCTGAGATCTTCAGCAGTGCCGCCTCAGGATGAAGTGGATTGACCACTACGTTCCAGGTCTCCGGGACGAGAACGCTCGGCACTTTCAACAGTAAGGAACTGCGGCTTGCGAGCCAGCGATCGCCCATCCGTCGTGTCGTGACGGAATCGTCAGGCCAATTCTCTGAAAGTTCGGCGGGCGTCACGGTCGTCATCGAAAGCCCCTCGGGCCCTTCTATCTGAAGCAGACGGAAGTTCTTCGGCCTGTCCTCGGCGTCGATCTCCATGTGAACGATCACCTCAAGCAGGCAAGTCGATGGGTTCTCGCTGCAATAAAGTACCGGCTTGCCCTTGGTATGCCATCGTCCAGACACATAAAGACCGCCTGTGCCTTCGAGCGAGGCGTAGTTGCTGATGCGCCAGAGCAGCACGGGTCAGGCGGCGAAGCCGTAATCGAGCTGCAGCAGCATCTCTTCCACCAGCCGCGCCCCCGCGTCGGTGCGCAGAAGCTCCATCGGCGCACGCCCGGAAAATCTCACCTTCGGCTTTCGCAGCCACCGCCCCGCCTTGGCCTCTTCCCCAAAGACCTCTTCCGCAACCGAGATAACCCGCGCCAGACGAACTGCCCGGTCGGACTCTTCGTGGGTAAGAGACTCTCCGCGGCTCTTGCGATGCGACAAGGTCCGTCGCGGAAGGACGAAGCTATAGATCTCATCTTCGCTCAACCCATTCTCGGCAAGGAAATCAAGCGAGGAGACAGGTAAGCGATCTCTTACAATCCGCTCAAGGTCTTGGTCCGATCGAAGGGATGTAGCGCCCAGCTTTAGCTCGATACGGCAGTACACATTCACTGGTTCGCGATGATCTGGAACTTCGGAGACAATCACTTCGGCAATCTGAGGCATACTTGGATCCTTTAGCAACTTGCCCTAATGATAGGGGCATTCTGCCATACCCGCAAGAGCAAACTCAAACGCTCGAACCAAAATTTGCCTCCTCCCGTTTTGGACCGCTAATTTTCCGAGAGCAGGGTACGCCCCCGACCACCTACGGCTTATCACTTCCGCTTTATCTTGCCCGCTAAATCTGAAAGACTGTAGGCATGAGTACAGCGACGGCGGTAAAGGTGTTGACAGACCGGATCAACCGGATTGAAGTCTCGGCCACGATGGCCATAACCGCGGCGGCCTTGAAGCTGAAGTCCGAGGGCGTGAACCTCGCCGACTTCGGCGCGGGCGAGCCGCACTTCGCCACGCCGCGCCACATTAAGGACGCGGCCATCGAGGCCATCGAGAAGAACTTCACCCGCTACACCGCCGTGGCCGGCATCCCCGAAGTCCGCAAGGCCATCGTCGACCGCCACGCCGCGGACTTCGGCTCGAACTACACGCCGGAGGAGTGCGTCTTCACCACGGGCGGCAAGCTGGCGCTCTTCAATGCGATACAGGTGCTGGTCGACCACGGCGATGAGGTCATTCTGCCGGTGCCCTACTGGGTGTCGTTCAAGGACATCATCCAGTACGCGGGCGGCGTGGTCGTGCCGGTCGAGAGCCGCGAGGAGGAGAACTTCCGCATCACAGCAAAGATGATCGAGGCCGCGATCACGCCGCGGACCAAGGCGATCATCCTCAACACGCCGTCGAACCCATCGGGTGCCGTGGTCTCGCCGGCGGATCTCGAAGCCATCGTGCGGCTGGCGCACAAGCATGAGATCTACGTGCTTCTGGATGAGTGCTATGTCTACCTGAACTTTACGGGCGAGATCGTCAGCGGCGGGTCGTTCACGGACTGCAAAGAGCACATGGTGATTCTGGGCTCTCTCTCGAAGACATACGCGATGACCGGCTGGCGCGCGGGCTTCGCGCTGGGACCGAAGCAGATCATCTCCGCGATGAGCAAGCTGCAGTCGCAGAGCACGTCAAACGCGGCGAGCATGGTGCAGCGCGCGTCGATCGCGGCCGTTCACGGCTCGCAGGAGTGCGTCGGCGAGATGCGCGCCGACTACATCAAGCTGCGCGACCAGGTGCTTGCCGGTTTCAAGACGATCCCAGGCCTTACCTGCACTGTGCCGGAGGGCGCGTTCTACGTGTATCCGAACATCAGCGCGTTTCTCGGCAAGGGCGGCGTGACCACTGCGACCGACCTCGCGGCGAAGCTGCTCAGCGAGGCGCACGTCGTCGTCGTTCCCGGCGAGGCCTTCGGCACGAGTGAACATATCCGCCTCTCTTACGCGGTCTCGGGCGATGTCATCGACGAAGGCGTGAAGCGGATGCGGGAGTACTTCGCGAAGCTCAGCTAAGTCGTTGATGGTGTCATCCTGAGCGCGGTCGAAGGATCCGGGTTGGATCTTCGGTCGCTTCCGTCGTGGTTCCCGACCGCTCTCATGCTAAAGTCGTATCGCTCCAATCGCTGGTTGCTGTTTCCTTAAGAGGATCATGTCCGATCAACCGATGACAGCCGCGCCGCGATTTGCTCCCGTGATTCTGGCGGGTGGAAGTGGAACACGATTCTGGCCGCGCAGCCGTCGCGCCCGGGCGAAGCAGGTGCTGGCGCTCGATGGCGATCAGACCATGATTCAGCAGACCCTGGCCCGGCTGCTTCCTGTAGCTCAGGCCGGTGACGTTTGGATTGTGACCAACCACCTGCTCGACAGGACCATCGCCGAGCAGTTGCCGGACGTGGCAGCGGAGCACATTCTGAGTGAGCCGGCCGCCCGCAACACCGCGCCCGCCTGCGCGCTGGCCGCTTTTCTGCTGGAGCCCGCCTCGCCCGATACCGTAATCGGCATCTTCCCCTCGGACCATGTCGTCAAAGATAGTCAGCGCTTTGCCGAGGTGCTGGCCGCGGGCATCGAGATCGCGGCAAGCGGCGAGAAGATCGTGGTTCTGGGCGTGCCTCCCACCCGGCCCGAGACCGGCTACGGATACATCGAGCAGGGCGCGCAGGTGCTCGCCATCGAGCCACTGAAGTCGAAGATCCCGGTGAAGGTCTTCCGCGTGCGCCGGTTCCGCGAGAAGCCCGACCGGCATACCGCGGAAAACTTCCTCGCTGCGGGGAACTTCGCCTGGAACGGCGGCATCTTTCTGTGGAGCGCCCGTACCCTCGCCAACGCCATTCGCGAACACTCTCCCGACATGGCCCCGATTCTCGAAAAGATCGCGGCGGCGCACGGAACGCCGGAGTTCGAGTCCGTCTTCGCCGAGGAGTATCCGAAGTGCGAGAACATCTCCATCGACTACGCCGTGCTGGAACGCAGGTCGGCCAAGGGCGAGCGCAGGTCGGAGATCTACTGCCTGCCCGCGGACTTCGGCTGGAACGATCTCGGCTCCTGGGCTTCGCTGCATGAACATCTCGGCCAGGAAGATACGGACAACGTCATCGACGGCGCGACGACCGGCCTGGTCACGATTCAGTCAACCGGCAATTACGTGTACGCACCGGGCAAGATGGTCGCCCTGCTCGGCGTCGACGACCTTGTCGTCGTCGAGACGCCGGATGCGCTGCTGATTACGACGCGGGACCGCTCGCAGGATGTAAGCAAGATCGTCAAGTCAATTCACGAGAGCGGGAAGATGGAGTTCATCTGATACGGCACCCTGACATTGGCTTAAGTATTTGAGTCGGCGGACCGCAGATCCTTCGACTCCGCTTGGCGCATCGTGCGCGCCAGGCTACGCTCAGGATGACACATTCAACGAGGTCATAGAGAACGCGAACGAGAGGGACTCACGCATGGGGGCAGTGAAGTTTGGCACGGATGGCTGGCGCGGCATCATCGCCGACGACTTTACCTACGCGAACGTCCGCGTCGCCGCATCGGCCATCGCGCACTACGTCCTCAGGCAGGAGGATGCGACCAAGGGCGTCTGCATCGGCTACGACACGCGCTTCGGCTCGAAGAGCTTTGCGAAGGTGGTGGCTGAGGTGCTCTCGGGCGCGGGCATTCCTGTGCTGCTGGCCAATGGCATCACACCGACTCCGGCGCTGTCGTTTGCGGTGCGGGAGCGCGGCGCGGCCGGCGGTGTGATGATTACCTCCAGCCACAACCCCGCGGAGTGGAACGGCGTGAAGTACAAGGCCAGCTACGGCGGCTCCGGCAAGCCATCGATCATCGCGGCCATTGAGGGCTATCTCGACCAGCCGCTCGATCTCGCGCCGGTCGCGGGAAAGATTGAAGAGGTGGACTTCAACGAAGACTACATCGCGGCGATCACGAAGTTCGTCGATCTCGATGCGATCAAGGCCTCCGGCTACAAGTTCCTCATCGACTGCATGTACGGCGCGGGCCGCGGTGTCATCGCGGGCATCTTCACCCGTGCCGGCATTCCCTTCGTCGAGATGCGAAGCGAGATCAACCCGGCATTTCCGGGCATCAATCCGGAGCCGATTCTGCCGCACATCAAGGCGACTCAGATCGCCGTCGTCGCGGAAAAGTGCGATGCGGGATTCATCACGGACGGCGACGCGGACCGCATCGGCGCGGTCGATGAGCATGGCAACGTGGTCGACGCGCACAAGATCTTCTCGATCCTCCTGAAATGGCTTCTCGACCGCCAGGGCTGGCCCGGCGACGTCACCCGCGCCTTCAACACGACGAAGATGCTGGACCGCATCGCGGCGAAGTACGGGCGGACGCTGCATGAGCATGGCATCGGCTTCAAATACGTCTGCGACCTGATGCTCGAAAAAGAGATTCTGATCGGCGGCGAGGAGTCCGGCGGAGTGGGCATCAGCAGCCACCTTCCCGAACGCGATGGAATGCTGAACTCGCTGTTGCTCGCGAACGTCATGGCGGACGAGGGTAAGACGCTCGGCGAACTCGTCGCGGCGCTGCAAGCCGAGTTCGGCGAGCACCAGTACGACCGCATCGACATGCACATTACCGAGGAGTTGAAGCAGTCTGCCATCGCCCGCGCCAGGGCAGGCGTCAGCGACATCGCCGGGCTCAAGGTCCTGCGCACGGAGACACTCGACGGCATCAAATTCTACCTCGACAACCCCGCCTGCGCGGGCAAGCCGAACGCCGCCGAGACGTGGCTTCTGCTGCGGGCTTCTGGAACGGAGCCGCTGCTCCGCGTCTACTGCGAGAGCTGCTCGGTGGAGTCCGTGGCGCAGGTGCTGGCCGCGGCGAAGGCCTTTGTGCTGGCGGGAGCGATGGCATGAGCTACGAACTGGCGGAGCTGCCGGGGATGACGGTGATGGGTATCCATGCCCGGGTCTCAAACGCCGAACTGAACAAGCTCGGCGACCTGTGGCGCAGGTTTCATGAGATGGGCGACCACCATATCGTCGAATCGCGGCTGAACGACATGCACTGCTGCGTTTACTGCGAGTACGAGGGCGACCACACACAACCGTATACGGTCGTGATCGGATGCGAGGTCCCCGAGGGCACATCTGCCGTTAAAGGCATGAAGACCATACGCGTCGAGGCTGGCAGATTTGCCGTCTACAAACTGCCCTACGAGAGACCGAATCCTGTCTTCGCGACCTGGGAAGAGATCTGGGCTACGCCCCTGGACCGCAGCTACCAAGCCGACTTCGATCGTTACGGCGCCGCGGAGGGCATCACGGTGAATGTGGGGGTCCGGTGAAGGTTGAGACGAAGGGTCTGTTGTTCGACATGGACGGGGTGCTCATCAGCTCCATCGGCAGCGTCGTGCGCTGCTGGCGCATCTGGGCGCAGCAGTACGACATTCCGGGCTGGGAGAGCTACGAGATCCCGCACGGCACCCGCGCCATCGACATCATCCGGCAGCTTCGGCCGGATCTCGACGAGGCCGCCGTGTACGAAGGCCTGCGCGTCATCGAAGACCTTGAAATCGCCGACACTGAGGACCTGAAGGTGCTCCCCGGTGTCCGCGAACTGCTCGCGTCGCTGCCGCCGGAGCGCTGGTCCATTGTGACCTCCGCCACGCGGCGGCTGCTTCTAGGGCGTCTCAAAGCCGCCGGTCTGCCGCTGCCTGCGCGCATCATCGCCGGCGACGATGTCGTTCACGGCAAGCCTCATCCGGAGCCGTATATGACCGGCGCGAAGCTGCTCGGCTTTGCCCCGGCCGAGTGCATCGTCGTCGAAGACGCACCGGCGGGCGTGGGCGCGGGGATCGCGGCTG
>Ga0116230_10003004_pt1 | contig 16324 bp, 15 predicted proteins | sample S1TSphfallax_3_FD_88678 | JGI IMG/M metagenome (GOLD analysis project Ga0116230, IMG submission 88678) | Host-associated microbial communities from peat moss isolated from Minnesota, USA - S1T2_Fd - Sphagnum fallax MG | ecosystem: Host-associated > Plants > Peat moss > Unclassified | place...
AATCGCTGCATGATGGCCATATGGTGATCCTTCCTTGATCGCCGCGTCTGCAAGCCCGAGCTGTTTCCGTACGAAGCGGGGTGCGCTGTTCTTTGTAACCGGGCGCTACCCCCTCGCTTCGCGACTTGATGTTTCCGGCGTCACAGTTATCGCCCCGATTTAGTTCCCGACCTTACGTAATCTTGACAGAAAGATGAATTGCGTCGTGAACTCGATCGAAAATATGGTCACGTGCCGGACGGCGTCTTGAGGTTCACGTCAATGCGCGCGTAGGCGATGCGCCGGCGCAGGTCGGCGCGCACCGTATCGTTTGTCGCTTGCGCGATCGCGCTCGCGCACGAAGGCGAGGACGCGCCGCGCGTGACGGTCGTAGAACGTGCTGAACGCGGCCTCGTCGCCCGCGGCGATGCGCTCGATCAGCGCCCGATCGAGTTCCTCGTTCACGACGGCACGGAGTGCGCCCATGCCCGTCGGTCGTGCACGATGGCCGAAAGGTTCATCTCCTTGGCGCAGGTTTGCCGGTCAGACTTTGGTAGACGATCGCCGTAAAGCGGGGGCCGCCAGCAAACTCGTCCGCGTCGCCTTCAGAAGCATGGTCACCGTTCATCTTTCTCGATGTGCGTGCGCTCCTGCGTGGGTTCGCCACGAAACACGACGTTGCCGTTCTTCGTAGAACGGCCGTGAATCATTTGGAGATCGACGGTATCGCGATGCGTTACCGCGACGTCGCGGCCTTGCACCCGCTCACCCTGCGGCTCGAGCCCGGCATCACCGGCCTGCTCGGACCGAACGGCGCAGGCAAATCGACCCTCATGCGGATCATCGCGACCGTCTTGAAGCCGAGCGCGGGCGCGCTGCGCTGGAACGGGACCGACGTCCGGCGCGCACCCGACGTGCTGCGCCGCGAACTCGGCTACTTGCCGCAAGATGCGGGCGTGTATCCGCAACTCTCGGCTGAAGAATTTCTGCGCTATATCGCTGCGCTCAAAGGCCTCCCGGCCCGCACGTCGGCGCGGCAGATCGATCGTCTCATCGAGCAGCTCAACCTCCAGGGCGCACGCTCGCGACCGCTCGGCGGATTCTCCGGTGGGATGCGGCAGCGCGTCGGCATCGCGCAAGCGCTGCTCGGCGATCCGCAGCTGATCGTCGTGGACGAGCCGACGGTCGGCCTGGATCCCGAAGAGCGCGTTCGCTTTCGCGACCTCATCACCGATCTCGGTCGCGATCGCGTCGTGCTGCTCTCGACGCACATCGTCTCCGACGTGGAGGCGGCGGCGAGCCGCATCGTGATCGTGAATCACGGCCGCATCTGCGCCGACGGCACCCCCGCAGCCGTGATCGGTCGCGATGCAAACCTCGAGGCGGCGTACTTACGCTACACCGGCGTGGCCCGCGCCGCATGAGCGCGATCGTGCGCATCGCGCGCGCCGATTGGCAGGCTCGCACGCGCTCGTTTACGTTCGTTCTCGTGGCCGCATTCTCGTTGCAGCTCGCGTACCTCTTCGTTCCCGACGCGCATGCGAACTACGTGACGGTGGCCATCGGCGGGATTCGGGGCATCTACAATGCGCCGTGGATGGGATCGGTCATCGCGATCTGTAGCTCGCTGATCGTCGCGTTCGTCGGCTTCTTTCTCGTGCGCGGATCGCTTGCGCGCGACGAGATCGCGGGGTGTGCGGGCATCGTTGCCGCCTCCCCGGTGTCGCGGTTTGCGTTCGTTGCCGGGAAGTGGGGCAGTAACACCACGATCCTCGTCGTCGTCGCGGGCGTCCTCATGGCCGGCGGCGCCGTCATGCAGCAGGTGCGCGGTGAAAGCCACGCGTTCGATCTCGCATCGTATGTGGCCCCGCTGCTGCTCATGGTGTTCCCGCTCTGCGCGCTGGTCGCCGCGTGCGCCGTCCTCTTCGACGCGATCCGCCCGCTGCGCGGCGTGGCGGGCGGCGTGCTGTGGTTCTTCATCGTGAACGCGCTCTTGACGGGGGCGCTCATCGGCTGGACGAACGGCAACGTACCGCCGGCGGCCGATCCGTTCGGCATCGCCCCCTTGATCTCGGCGATGCGAGATGCGGCGCACGCGGCGTTCCCCGGCGTGAACGTGAACGATTTCTCGATCGGCGGCGGCGAGAACACCGACCACCGGACGTTCGTCTGGAGCGGCATGGTGTGGACGCCCACGATCGTCGCCGCGCGTGCAGCGTGGCTCGCCGTCGCGCTCGCGATCGTTGCGATCGCGAGTTTCATCTTCGATCGATTCGCCGGCATGCGGGTCGCGGCGCGCGCCGCATGGCGGTTCCCGGTCGCGCGCATCGTCCCCGACCTTGCCGGCCTGCGGCTGCTGCGAGCCGAACTCGCGGTGCTAGCGGGAGAGAGCGGCCTGTGGTGGACGCTCGCCGCAATCGGATGCGGTATCGCGGGACTGTTCATCCCCGCCTCGGGCATGAACGTCGTCGTGCCGCTTGCCCTCTTGCTGCCGCTCGCGCGATACGGATCGCTCGGCACGCGCGATCGCCTCACCGGCGTCGATGCGCTGATCCGCAGCGCACCGCACGCCGTGACGCGTACGATCGTCGCGCGCATCATGGCGGCCGGTCTCATCGGCTGCGTCCCGCTCGCGGGTACGCTCGTGCGCTACCCGGCGCTCGCGGTCGTGCCGTTTGCCGCGGCGGCGCTCGCCATCGTGCTCGGCACGCTGACCGGAACGGCGCGTGTCTTCGAGTGCCTCTACCTCGCCGTCTGGTACTTCGGCGTGCTCAACCACGTGCCGTTCGCCGATCTTCCAGCCGACGCGCTTGCCGCACCGGCCGTGTTCGTCGCCGCCGGCCTTGCAATGATTCTCATCGCCGGAGCCGGCACGCGTCTTCGCGCCCTTGCATGAGAGCGCGGCGCGAAGCGCGTCTCAGTGGCGCAGGCTCAACAATCCGATGATGATCTCGCTCGCGATCAGGACGATGACGATGATCTCCAGGAACTCGCTGCGCGCATACTGCGACTCGTCCTGGAAGACGCGGTAGATCTCGGAGACGGAGCGCAGCTTCGTGTCGATCAGGCGCTGCCAATCGGCGAGGCCGAGGCGGCCGGCGACGGCGCGGTAGAGACGCGCGTAGTAGGCGTCGCCGATGATCTTGAGCGCGTTCGAGGTGCGGTCGGTGAGTTCGAGGATGTCGACGAGCAGGTAGCGCAGCTGCTCGGCGCGTTGTGACGAACGGTCGCGCAGGAAACGGCCCGTCGTGCGGCCGGGTTCGAGCGCGTAGATCGTGTCGAGTTCGTCGTCGAGGCGCGCGTCGTACGTTCGGAATTCGACGAGCTGCGAGTTCGCGAATTCGAGGATGTCCTCGATCGCCTCGGCCCCCTCGGCGCGATCGTAGACGAACGCCGCATCCCACTGCACCGCGACGAAATCGTCGGTGTAATACGACTGCGATTGGCGCAGCGCTTCGGTCTCTTCGCTCGTCACGAGCGGCCGGTCCTCGAAGAGCAAGAGGCGCGCGACCTCGCTTGCGTACGTCGAGGTGAGTTCTTTTGCGCTGACCGGCCGCACGAAGCGATCGACTTCGAGGATGAAGTAGTCTTCGAGCAGCGCCGGATGCGGTTCGTCGAGCGCGCTTGCGATCTCGGCAAGCACGTCGTCGAGCACGGCGCGCGCGTTTTGCTCGAGTCGCGGATTGAGCCGCAGGTCGCGCGTGAGCGCGGCGAAGCGCGACCATTCGCCCGCGAACGGCACGCTGATCCGAATCGCGATCACGCCGAAGTCGAAGATCTTCGCGCGCACGGTTGCGCCGAAGTCTTCCAGATCCGGCAGCCGCACGATCAGCGGCGGGACCGGATATTGGATGAAGTCCGAGGAGGCCTCGCGCCGCAGTTGCAATGGCGCGCGCGCGACGCCTTCGCCGCGCACGGTGCGCAGCCGCGCGAGGTCGATCGTGTCCGCGACATCGTAGACATAGAACGCGCGGAACGCGGCTTTCTCGATATCGGGAACTGGAAACCGTTCCATTCCCGGCGTGCTTCGCGGCGCTGCACGCGGAAGCCGCCGTCGGCGGCCTTGGGGGGCGGCTAGGCGGGCTGGAGCATCGTACGGCGGATGCGCTCCACCGCTTCGTCCGGCGCGAGGCCGCTCAGGTCCAGCGTGTCGCCCGCGTGGCGGTAGACCAGGCGCTTATCGCGTTCCCCGACGACTTCCACGTAGCCGCGGATGTCCGTTGCGGCTTGCGCCGCGAGCGTGTCGCGGTCGTCATCGCTCGCGGGGATGAACCCCTCACGCTTGAGGGCTTCAATAAGACGGCGATGGGCGGCTTGGACGGCGAGACTGTTCACCTGAACTCCTTTTGTCGAACGATAGACCTCCCTTGTTATACGTTCGGCCAACGAAATGGTCAAGTGACGGACCGTGCACCCGACAATATCGCACCCGCCGGCGCGCGACCGGTCCCCATCCTACGGCGAGTGATCGACGATGATGTGCCAGCCGCCGGGTCCCCGGTGCAGGACCAGCGAGAAGATCCCCGTCGGGCGGGTGCCGTCCGTCATGGCCAAATGCCAGTGGGCGACCGCGACGGCATAGTCCGGTCCCAGCGATCGGACGACGAGGTCGGAAAAACTCAATTCCCCCATCGTTTTTCCGTAGTGCGAGGCGTAGTGGCCGCGGATCGCCGCGTAGCCGTGGAAGATCGTTTTTGCCCCAACGTAGATCGTGGCCGGTGAATGCTCGTAGCCGTGCATGAACGCATCGAGGTTCCCCGTGTTCCAGTCATGCGCGCTCTGCGTCATGAACGCGGCGATCTCCGCGCGCGTATCCGCGGCGTTCGCGGGTACGGCGACGACGGCGCAACTTGCAAACGCGCACGCGACAAAGAATCGCGCGAAGAGAGATTTCATCATTGTCGCATCTTCCGCCGCGTGGGTTCAGCGGCGGGCGGCGGGCGGCGAGGCGACGGGTGCGGGGGTCGGCGCGCCGAGTGGTTCGAGGTAATCGCCGACGTGCGGCATCACGAAGCCCTTCGCGCGGCGGTCGAAGGTGGCTTGGATCGCTTGCGAGTTGACCTCGGTGATCACCAACTCCAGGTACGGCCGCTCGTTGCCGTCTTTGTCGGCGAAGGTGCGCATGATCTCATCGGGGATCAGGGTGTAGCCGGTTACGGTGAGGTAAGCGAAATCACCGTCGATGCGCTTGATGCGCGCGTAGCGCTCCACTTGAACGGTGGTGGTCGTCGTGCTCGCGACCCCGTTCGCGGTCGCCGGACCGCGCGCCGTGACGGTGACCGAGGCGGGTCCCGAGGCAGCGCGCGACGCCGTGGCCGGGCGCGGACCGGCGGGGGTCGTCGAGGTGATCACGACCGTCCGCGTCGCGCGCGCCGCGCCCGCCAGACCCCCCGGCTCGAGGGCGAGTTTCCCCATCCGGGTCGCAACGGTGCGGCTCCACGTCTCGCTCTCGTTCGGTTCGAAGTCGCCGGCCTGCGCTTGGGAGAGCGGCTGGCTCTCGAATTGGAACGTCCGCTCGGGCGACGCGACGCCGGTGATGCAGTTGAGTAGCGTGACGCGGGCCATCGCATACTTCCGATCCGGGTCCTGGCCCAGGCCCGGCAGGCGCGGAGCGAGGTCGAACTGGGCGGTCACGGCGTAGGCCGCCTTGGCGGCTTTGCAGTCGCCGATCGTCGGCGTCCCGCTGCCCGCGAAATGCACAACATTCCGGGCATAGACGAACGAGTCGACGAGTTTCTGCCACAGCTCCGGCGGCATCGTCCGGCGAGCGTTCTCACCGACGGTACTGGCGACGAGCACGGTTACCGGTTCGACGCTGCGGCCCGCCCCGCGGGCGGGCGCGACGGAGACGGTCAGGGCGGCCAGGAGCAGAGCGGTTGGTCGGCGCATGGCTCCCTCCTTCGGCTCGAAACCGCCGAACACCATGCCGGGTCGTATGAGACGGAGGTTCTTACCAAAACTTATGAGCGCTTTACCCGATGTCTCGCAAGCCACGTTTCAAACGGACGTGCTGAGTGCGGACAAACCCGTCCTCGTCGATTTCTGGGCTCCCTGGTGCGGCCCGTGCAAAATGCTCGGCCCCGTGATCGAGAAGATCGCCGGCAAGATGGGCAACGATGTTTCCTTCGTGAAACTCAACACGGATGAAAACCCGAGCCTGGCGGGCGAGTATCAGGTCTCCGGCATCCCGTGCCTGATCCTCTTCAAGGGTGGACAAGCCGTCGATCGTATCGTCGGGTTCGTCCCCGAAGGCCAGATCACGTCGATGCTGCAGAAGCACCTGGCCGCGGCGTAGTGCATTCGCCTCGGCTCCGCTCCTAGCGATCGGCTCGAACCTCCGCGGCCTTCCGGCCGTCCATCGGCTCCTCGACGAACCGCGCGTCGCGCGGTTCGTCGTTCTTTTCGGTAGCGCAGCGGTGAAGTCTCACGCGACCGCGCTGCTCGATGATTGCCGTGCGGCCGGGACCGTTCCCGATGTCGAGGCGATCCTCGGGACGCTGTGCACGCGGCTCGCGCGCGAAGCCCGCGACGGTCTGGTCCCCGTGCTCAACGGGAGCGGGATCGTCTTGCATACGAACCTCGGCCGCGCGCCGCTCGCCGCCGAAGCGCTGGCCGCGATGACGGCGGTCGCCGGCGGCTATTCGAATTTGGAATACGATCTGGACGCGGGCGAACGCGGCTCGCGCTACGCGCGGGTCTCGACGCTGCTGCGCGCCGTCAGCGGCGCGGAAGATGCGCTCGTCGTCAACAACTGCGCCGCAGCCGTGCTGCTCATCCTGGACACGTATGCGCGCGGGCGCGAAGTGATCGTGACGCGCAACCAATTGATCGAGATCGGCGGCGGCTTCCGGCTGCCGGACGTGCTCGCGCGCAGCGGCGCGACGCTCGTCGAAGTGGGCGCGACGAACAAAGTGTACCTGCGCGATGTGGAACGCGCGCTGACCGCGCAGACCGCGCTGCTCTTGCGCAGCCATCCCTCGAACTATCGCATCGAAGGCTTCACCGCCGACATCGCGCCGGCCGAGCTCGCCGCGCTCGGCAAACGCGTCGGCGTACCGTCGGTCGAAGATCTCGGCACCGGTGCGCTGGTCGATCTCGCCGCCTATGGCCTGCCGCACGAGCGCACCGTGCGCGAGGCGGTGGAGGACGGGCTCGATCTGGTCGCGTTTTCGGGCGACAAATTGCTCGGCGGTCCGCAGGCGGGGATCATCGTCGGCCGCGCCGCGCCGATCGCGCGACTGCGCGCAAACCCGCTCCTGCGCGCGCTGCGCGTCGATAAGGCGACGCTCGCGGCGCTCGGCGCGACGCTCCAACTCTCGCTGCGCGCCGAAGACCGCGCACGCATTCCGTTCTACGCGATGATCGGGACGTCGCTCGCTACGTTGCGTGCGCGCGCGCAGCAGCTCGCCGCGCGGCTTGGCGAACGCGGGATCGCCGCACGCGTCGATACCGCCGTCGGCTATGTCGGCGGCGGCAGTCTGCCGCTCGCGGAGGTGCCGTCGATTGCCGTGAGCGTGCGTCCGCGCGCGGGCGATGCGAACGCGCTGGCCGCGCGTTACCGCGCCGGCACGCCGCCGCTGATCGCGCGCAGCGAAGGCGATCGTGTCGCGGTCGATCTGCGCACGATTCCGCCCGAGCGCGACGGCGATCTCTTCGACATTCTCGCGTCGACCTGAACGCATGCACGTCGTCGGCACCGCCGGTCATGTCGACCACGGCAAATCGTCGCTCGTTCGCGCGCTGACGGGAACCGATCCGGATCGCTGGCTCGAAGAGCGCGTGCGCGGGATGACGCTCGATCTCGGCTTTGCGCACCTGCGCTTCCCGGACGGCATCGAGGCCGGGATCGTCGACGTTCCCGGCCACGAGCGATTTCTGCACAACATGCTCGCGGGCGCCGCGGGGATGGAACTGTTGCTGCTCGTCGTCGCCGCAAACGAAGGCCCCGCGGCGCAAACGCTCGAGCATCTCGCGATCCTGGGCTATCTCAACGTGCGGCGCACGATCGTCGTGCTCAGTAAGATCGATCTGGTCGATGCGGAAGAGCGCGAGCTCGCGCGGGCGCTGGTGGGCGATGCGATTCGCGGCACGGTCGCCGTCGGCGCGCCGGTGATCGGTGTCTCGACGCGTAGCGGCGAGGGGATGGACGAGCTGCGCGCGGCGATTCACGACGCGCTCGTGGCGCTGCCGCCGCGCGCGCCCGACGCCCCGCCGTTCTTGCCCGTCGATCGCGTCTTCGCGCTGGCGGGTCACGGCACGATCGTCACCGGCACGCTCATGCAAGGCCGCATCGCAACCGGCGATTCGCTTGTGCTCCAGCCGAGCGGCCGCGACGTGCGCGTGCGCTCGCTGCAAGTCTTCGGTGAAAAGAGAGATCGCGTCGCCGGCGGCATGCGCGTCGCCGCGAATCTCCCCGGCGTCGACGTCGCGGAGATCGCTCGCGGGGAAGTTCTTGCCGCGCCGGAGTTTACGGCCAGCGCGAGCGTGCGCGTGCGCTTCCGCCCGCTCCCCGAGCAGCGCGCCGCGCTGCGTCGCCGCACACCCGTGCGCGCGTACTTCGGCAGTGCCGAGCTGCTCGGAACGCTCGCGCTCGATGCACCAGGCGACGTGGAATCGGGCGCGACGCTCTTTCTGCGCAGTCCGGCGGCGGTGTTTCCCGGCCAGACGTTCGTCGTGCGCCGGCTCTCGCCGAAGACGCTGCTCGGCGGCGGAACGGTCGCCGGGCTTGGTACCGCAGCGGACGATGCAAGCGACGCCGTCGATGCGCCAGAGGCGGGCGCCATCCGCGCCGCGCTGGCCGCGACGGGGCTACAGCCGAAGAGCGCCGCCGAGCTCGGCGCGGCCGCCAACGTCCGCGAAGCGCGCGCGGCGTCGATCCTCGAGGAGCTCGTCGCCGCGGGCCGTGCGGTGAGCGTCGCGCGGCCGTTCGGCTACGTCGATCCGGATGCGGTCGCGGCGCTGCTCGTGCGGATCGAGGCCTTCATGCGTTTGCGGCAGCACGAGAACCCGTGGGCGCTCGGCGTCACCTCGCTTGCGGTCGCGCGCGAGGTGGGCCTGCACGAACCGCTGCTGCTGCGGCTGCTCGCAAGTTTGGCCGACGACGGCCGCCTCGCGCACCGTCACGGTTACTATGCGACGCTCGATTTTTCTCCGGCGCTCAGCGCCGAGCAGCGGGCGTTCTTCGAGCGCTGCGTCGCCGTCGATCCACAGGCGCCCGCGGTTCCGGCCTCGCTCGAGGCGCTGGTCGCCGAGATGAAGCGCACCAAGATCGCCGGTCTCTCGCAGGCCTTCGATACGCTCGTCGCCACCGGTGCGCTCGTCAAAGTCGGGACCGACGTCTACCGCGGAACGCAGATCGCGGAGATCCGCGCGCGGCTCGAGGCGGTGTTGCGGCGCGAGAAGCAGATCACGGTTTCGGGGTTTCGGGATGCGATCGGTTCGTCGCGCAAATATGCGGTGCCGCTCATGGAGTGGTTCGATGCCAGCGGCGTGACGCTGCGCAGCGGCGATCTGCGCGTGTTGCGCGCGAGCGCTCCGGAGTCTCGCTAACCGTGGCGAACTGGACCTTCGTCAACAAGCTCGTCAAGACGACGACCGCGTTCGATACGGCGCAGCTCGAGTGGCGCTACGGCCTGCGCTGCGCGGTCGGCGTCGCGGTTCCGCTCATCGTGTTGCTCGACCTCGGCTATCCGCTCTCCGGCGTATCGGTTGCGATCGGTGCATTGATCGTCGGGTTCGCTTCGCGGCAAGGGTACTATCGCACGCGTGCCGCGACCATGCTCTTGACCGGCGCGGTGCTCGGCATCTCGGCCTTCGTCGGCAGCATGACGGGACAGATTCCGTGGCTCGACACGATCGTCACGATCGGGTGGGCGCTCGCGTTCGGCCTGCTATCGTCGCTCGGTCCGTCGGCGAACGTCGTCGGGCTCAACGCGATCGTCGTGTTGGTCGTCTTCGGACAGTTCGGCTACACACCGCTCGAAGCGCTCGGACAGGGCGGCCTCGTGTTCGTCGGCGGCGTCTTTCAGACGCTGCTGCTCGTCGCGGTGTGGCCGTTCGGGCGCTTCAGCGCCGAGCGGAAGTTGCTGGCGCGCGCGTATGCCGCGCTCGCCGGCTACGCCGCGCACCTGCCGTCGGTCGCGCTTGCGTCGCCGGATCCGACGTCGCTCTCGAGCGTCGAAGCGATGCTGACCGATCCGCCGCCGTTCGCGCGGCGCGGCGAGATCGCCGCGTTCGAAAATCTGCTCGCCGACGCAGAGCGGATCCGCGGCCAGCTCGCCGCGATGGCCTCCGATCGATACGTGCTCGAACATGCCGGCTCGAGCGACGGCGTCGCGGCGATCGCGACGCTCGGTCACACGGCGCACGATATCTTGCGCGCGATCGCCGACGCCCTGAACGACGGCAAGGCACCGGGCGAGCTCGAGCCCGCGTTTCACGAACTCGATCTGGCGGTCGAGACGATGGAGCGCGTGCGCGGCGAGCACGCCCACGCCTTGGCCGATGCGCGTGCGCTCGCGGGTGGACTGCGAGCGGCGGTCCAATCGGCACGGTTCCCGGTCGAGGGCATCGCCGGCATCATCACGCCCGCGCCGAAGACCGTCGTCGTCGATCGCGATGCGCTCGCCGATGCGTGGGCGACGCTGCGCGCGAACGCGACGCTGCGTTCCGAGAGCGGCCGCCACGCGTTGCGCTTGGGCGTCACGGTCGGCGTTGCGGTGATCCTGGAACACACGCTGCCGATCGCGCGCGGTTACTGGATCGCGATGACCGCGGCGATCGTGCTGCGGCCGGATTTCGGCGCGACGTTCGCGCGCGGCGCACAGCGCCTGGGCGGAACGTTTGTCGGCGCGCTCTTGGCCGGCGGCATCGCCTACTTTTTTCACCCCGATGCCGTCGTGCATTTGTGGCTGGTCATCTTCTTTGCGTGGTTCGGCTACGTGGTGTTTGCGGCGAGTTACGGCGCGTTCAGCCTCGCCATCACGGCCTACGTCATCTTCTTGCTCGCCTATGGCGGGCTGCCCGAACATCTCGCGACGCCCGAGCGTCTCATCGCGACCGTGATCGGCGGCATCTTGGCGCTGCTCGCCTACGTCGTCTTTCCCTCGTGGGGGCGAACGCTCGTCCCCGATCGCGTCGCGGATTCGTTCGCCGCGCAGCGGCGTTATACGCGGCTCGTCTTCGCCGCCTATACCGATCCGGCGGCCCGCGACGATCGCGCCTTGCACGCCGCGCAACTCGCCTCGTGGCTCGCGCGCTCGAACGCCGAGGCGGCGGTGGACCGCTTGCTCAATGAACCCGTGCGTCCGCGCGCGCTCACCGTGCGCGCCGCGCTCGGCACGCTCGCCGCGGGGCGCCGGTTCGGGCTCGCGTCGCTTGGTTTGCACGCCCGCATTCCGGAGACGCCGCTCGAGCCCGCCGAGCCGTTCGCGGAGCTCGTCGATGCAATCGATGCGGCGTTCGAGCAGATCATCGCCGGCTTGCACGCGCGACGCTACGGGTTCAGTTTTCCGACGCTGCGCGCAAAGCAAGTCCGGCTGCGCGATGCGCTCGTCGCGCAGCCCTCGGCGGTTGCGGGTGCCGTGATCGCGGAAACCGATCTCATGGTCGACGCGCTCAACACGGTCGCCTTCGTACTCGAGCGCGTCGAGCCCGACGCCGGCTGAGCGGGTGAGCTCGGCCCCGGCGGGATTGGCCGAATGTCGGGTGACGGGGCGGCGCTGCCTCCCTACGATGGTCAGGCGCCGGGATCTGCCGGCGGCGTTCGTACGGGAGTTTCCTTGAAAAGAACCGCGTTTCTCTCCAGCCTCGGTGGTGCGGCAGCGGTCGGCGCAGCGGGCGTGCCCGCGTTTGCGCAGAGCGCGCCGAAGATCTTGGTGGGCTACTGGCCCGTTGCCGCGGCGCTGCCGTTCTTCGTCTCCGACAAGATGGGGTATTTCAAGGACGCCGGCGTCGATGTGGAGCTGGTGAAGTTCGCCGATCAGGTCAAGGTCACCGAAGCCCTGCTCGCCGGGCGCATCAACGCATCGGCGACCGGGACGGGTTCGACCCAGCTCGCGCTCGCGGAAATCGCCCAGCCCGACTTCTTCAAGATTCTCAGCGCGAACTTGAGCAGCGATAAGTCGATCCTCGACGAGGTGATCGTCGCCAAAGACGCGCCGTATAAGAAGATCTCCGATCTCAAGGGAAAGAAGCTCGCGACCGGGGTCGGACCGCAGGCGCTGATCGAAGCGAAGATCGTTTACGGCAAGAACGGTCTCGACACCGATTCGATCCAGCAGCTCGCGCCGGCGCAGCACATCGCGGCGCTCGCCTCGGGCCAGATCGACGCGGCGTATACGTACGAGCCGAACGGCACCGTCGGGACGCTCAACGGGACGACCCGCGTGCTCGAAGCCGGAGTTCGTTCGCACTACCTCCTCGGCAATCCGAGCGCGCCGTGGTACGGCGGCGCCGCGGTCATCACGACCGATCTCATCAAGTCGAGCCCGCTGACCGTCAAGAAATACATCGTCGGCATGAAGCGCGGCTTCATCGACGTCCGCAAAAACATCGATGCGGCGCGAGTCGCCTACGAATCGTACACGACCTTCGATAAGAAACTCGCCGAGGCGATCCCGCCGATCTCCTACACGATCTACGATGAGTTCAAGCCCTCGGACGTGCAGTATTTCCAGGATAACTTCGACCTGTTCTACGCGCAGAAGATCTTCACGCGCAAACTCGACCTGAAGTCCATGCTCTACACGGCATGACGTCGACCGACGCTGCCGCGCCGATCGGCGCGGCGGACGCGGCCTTCATCTGCGTTCGCGGGCTGAGCAAGGCGTTCGGCGGCCAGCCCGTCTATCACGACTTCGATCTGGACCTGCCGCGCGGAACGTTCACGACGATCTTCGGGCCCAACGGCTGCGGCAAGTCGACGCTGATCAACATGCTCAGCGGCATCACGCCGTTCGACGGCGGCAGCGTCCGGATCGGCGGCAACGATCTGCGCGCGGCCAAGATCGGCTACGTGTTTCAGAACTACCGCGATTCGCTCTTTCCGTGGATGCGGGCGATCGAGAACATCGAGTACCCGCTCAAGGTGCGCGGCGTCTCGAAAGCTCGCCAAGCGGCGCGCGTGGACGAGTTGCTCGCGGCCTTCGCGATCACGCTCGACCTCAAGCGTTATCCGTACGAGATGTCGGGCGGCCAGCAGCAACTCGTCGCGATCCTGCGCGCGCTGGTCTCCGATCCCGACGTGCTCTTTCTCGACGAGCCGTTTTCCGCGCTCGATTACGAGATGACGCTCTACATGCGGGATAAACTGCAAACCGTGTTTCTGGAGACGGGGCTCACGATGGTCCTCGTCTCGCACGACCTCGAAGAGGCCGTCTATCTTGCCGATCGGATCCTGCTCTTGAGCAAACGTCCGACCCGCCTCGTGGAGCTGATTCGCTACGAGACGGTGCGTCCGCGTACGACCGAGATCATGGGCGATCCGGAGTTCGTGCGAACGAAACAACATGCGCTGGATCTGTTCCGCGCGGAGATGGCGCGATGAGCGCGTCGACGGAACGACTTGCGGCCACGAGCCGGCGATTTTCTCTGCGCCGGCCGCGGCTGTCGTGGCTGATCCCCGTGATCGGGCCGGTCGCGTTCCTTGCGCTTTGGGAGGCGGTGAGCGCCTCGCATGTGGTGCGCGCCGTGTTGTTGCCCTCGCCGGTGGATACACTCGGGTATCTGGTCGACTCGCTGCTGCATGGAACGATGGCCACCGATGCGCTCGTAACCATCACCCGCACGTTGATCGCGTTCGCGATCGGCGCGTTGCTCGGCGTGCCGCTCGGGGTTGCCTTCGGCAGCAGCGTGCGGCTCTACAGCAGCGTCGAGTTTCTGGTCGACTTTTTCCGCTCCATGCCGGCCAGCGCCCTGATCCCGCTCTTCATCTTGTTCTTCGGCATCGCCGACATCAACAAGATCGCGATCGCCGGCTTCTCCGTGTTCCTGATCGTCATGTTCAACAGTGCGTACGGGGTGATGAACGCGCGCAAGTCCCGACTGCTTGCCGCGAAGGTGATGGGCGCATCCCCGTTCCAGATGTTCCGCGACGTCCTCATCTTCGAGAGCTTGCCGCAAACGTTCGTTGGCTTGCGCAACGGGATCAGTACGGCGCTCGTGATCGTCGTCGTCGCCGAGATGTTCATCGGCTCGGATCAGGGCCTCGGCTACCGCATCATCGAGGGCGAGCAGATCCTCCACGTCACCGATATGTACGCCTCGATCATCGTCGCCGGCCTCATCGGCTACGTCCTCAACATGCTCTTCATGCTCGCCGACAAACGCCTCATCCACTGGAACGGCAAGTAGCGAATCTCGACCGTGTTCCCGCGCGAGGCGGCTCACGATCGCTACGCTATCGTAAGCGTGGTCGCTCCGAAATGGCGGTCTTGTTCGCGGCGCAGTTTCCATAAGGTGGACGTTTCGTCGAACGTGACGTCGTCTTCGCCGATGAAGTGATCGGCCGGGACGTCGCGGGTCAGCGTGAGGCCGTGAGCGAGGCCCATCGGGACGAGTCGTTGCGCGCGCGCATCGTCAGCGGTCGCGATCGTCCCGTAGGTGGCGTAGCCACCCTCGCCGTCGATGAGCTCGCCGGCGCGCATCGCGCGCCGCGTCGCGCACACGACCTCCGCGCGCGGCCCAGACGATGGCGCGCCCGTCGCTTCGTGCCGCAGCGCGACGCTCGCGACGGACACGCCGATCTCGAGACCGATGAGATGGTACGGCCGCCACATTGCGGTGTAGCGTCCCGTCTCGTCGGTGACGAGCCCGTACTCATCGAAGCAGCGCACGCTATAGGGTTCATCCGACGTGAACGTGACGAATACGCCCCAGCGCAGGTTTCCGTCGACGAACGTGCCGTCGAGGTTCATGCAACTCACGACGTCGGTGACGCCTTCGCGATCGAGCACGCCGCCGAGCGCGCGCGGGCGCATCAGACGCGCGAGATCGGTCGCGGCCGCCGGCGCGAACGAGAGACCGCCGGCGCGGACTCCGAGTCCGGTCGCGTTGCACACCGCGACCATCTCGATCGCCGACTTCGTACCGTCGAGGAACGAGTTGAACATCTTCGGATTGAAGCCGCCGGTCGCGATTTGCTCGGGCGTGAAGCCGTAGTAGCCGAACGCGGTGTCGGGGGTCGAGCGCCGGTACTCGGGTAGAAATTTCGTCCCCTTGCCGGCCGAGACGACGCGCAACCCGCAGGTTCGTGCCCAATCCACGAGTTCGCAGATGATCGCCGGCTGATCGCCATAGGCCATCGAGTACACGACGCCGCGCTGTTCGGCGAGATGGTGTAGGTACGGCCCGACAACGACGTCCGCTTCCACGGTCACCATGATCACATGCTTGCCGGCCTCGATCGCGCGGAGCGCATGCACGGCACCGGCCTCTTCGTGACCCGTCGCCTCGATGATGACGTCGACATCCGCTTCCGCGGCGATCTCACCGCTCGTAACGAGGGCGGTCTTGCCGCTGCGCGCGAGGTCGTTCGCGGCGTTCGCGTTCGCGGCGAGCGCGAAGCGCTCGGGGGCCCAGCCGGCGCGCACGGCGGCGTCGCGCGCACGATCCGGGGCGAGGTCGGCGAGCACCGCGAGCCGCACGCCGGTCATCAGCCGCAGCTGCGCGAGGATCATGGTGCCGAATTTGCCGGCCCCGATCAGCGCAACGCGAATCGGCGCTCCGTCGGCCTCGCGCTTGGCGAGTTTCGCGGCGAGATTCATGCGCCGGGCCTACGCCGCCGTTTCCCGAGGGACCTCGGTGGCGCAAGGCCGACGGCCGGGCGGACCGTTACGCCGGGACCGTCTCCTGAAGGTGCAAGGCGGCGGCGGTGTCGCTGCGCACCTGGCGGCAGAGCGCGGCGTCGTTTTCGATCTTCTGTCCGAACGATGGAATCATCGTCTTGAGGTGCGGCGTCCAGGCCGGCAGTTGCGCGGCGAAGCAGCGTTCCATCACGTCGAGCATCATCGCGACCGAGACCGACGCTCCCGGCGAGGCGCCGAGAATCGCAACGAGCGACCCATCGGCGCTATTGACCACCTGGGTGCCGAACTGCAGCACGCCGCCCTTGGTCTTGTCGGGCATGATGACTTGCACGCGCTGGCCCGCGACGGCGAGTTTCCAATCGGTGGCCTTGGCGTCCGGGAAGTACTCGAGCAACGCCTCGAAGCGTTTTTCTTCCGAGAGCAACACCTGATTCACGAGGTACTTCGTGAGATCCCAATTATCGCGGCCGACCGCGAGCAGCGGCCCGATGTTGTCGGGCTTGATCGAGAGGAAGAGGTCCGCGAGCGAGCCGTTCTTG
>Ga0116230_10003005_pt1 | contig 16322 bp, 13 predicted proteins | sample S1TSphfallax_3_FD_88678 | JGI IMG/M metagenome (GOLD analysis project Ga0116230, IMG submission 88678) | Host-associated microbial communities from peat moss isolated from Minnesota, USA - S1T2_Fd - Sphagnum fallax MG | ecosystem: Host-associated > Plants > Peat moss > Unclassified | place...
TGGAGGAGGACTCTTTTCTGGATCAAAGCGGAATCAGATGAGCTGATGACCGACTTCCACCAGTTCTTATGGGTCCACTGCGCTACCATCTCCTCGCCACAGAACATGACACTCCTCAATTCTAGCAGAGTTGTTTGCCACGCAGGCGCATCTGTGAGGCCAAAGTCGCGCTGGAGGGAGCGTGAGTACGTGTTTGCAAGGACTCTGCACAAGCATTTGTTAAACTTAACCTGTTCACATTTCAAATTTAGAGTTCTGGCCACTTCTCGGCATTCCAAAAGCAGATCCATAGCGTCCTGATTGCAACAAACAGTGAAAACGAAACCCTAAAAAAGAGAAATACGACGTCAAAGTGGAGGGAGAGAAGAAGAATCAGAAAACACGATCGACAAGTTTCCAACATATAACACTTGAACATGAAAGAGTTGTAAGTGATGTGCTACTCCAGTTGCAAGGTATCGACAACACTGTGTCCTCTACGATGCGGACTCTTGGCCTTCGCACACCCAAATGTAAGCGCGAGGCGCCAAACACCCCGTAAAGCACTACCAATTTGTTTTCTTTGTATTTTTTGGGTGCCTCTCTTGCCCGAAGATTTCTCTCACAGCCTGTCACAGAAACTTCCGCAGGCTAAAAGGTACCCGCCTATCGTAGGGTGATGGCGAAAAAAATCGAACAACGCTTTCTGTAGGGGTAAATATCGAGTTTTCTTTACCTTTTTCTATTTAGGAGGGGTAAATATTTAAAATTAAAAAAAACTCATTTTAGGGTTTATTTTTATTATAAAATATCCAATTTAGGGTCAAGTTTTGTTTTTTGATTTTTTGATTTTAGCATTTTGTGTTCTCTGATTTGTTGAGCTTTTTTTAGTACGTTATGTTTGTCTCGTTTGTGAGTTTAGAACTTAAAATTAGTTTTTATTATTCACATTTTAACTTTAGAATCATTTAGGATCATAGGTGAATTTTTTATCCATGTGGCTTACCTCATCTTTGTGATGCCATTAAGGGGTCACATATTTTACTTTCCCAAAAGCCAAATAAATGGCTTATTGCAATATTTGCGAATTATTATTGCAAACGTGAAAGTTGCAATTCAATTGTTTTGCAAGCAGTTTGTGACATGGACAAGCTGTTTTGGAATGTATGTTGTTCAGTTCTTGGCAAAATGGCAACTGGGGCCTAGTCCAAGATGTTTTCTATTTACTAGCAACTCCAAACATGATCAATTTTAAGAGAGTTGATTGTGATGGTTGAAGGTTTGGATACTAAACCTTATTTATTTGAAAATGCGAGTTATACAAATCAAGACTATCTTTTGTGTAATTTCAAGCCAGTTAATGAAAATTTGGATGAAATCATGTTTGATTAATAAATGAATGTCGATAAAGTTAATATTGAAAATGTTTTTAGGATTTTAAAAAATAGGTGGAGGATATTGATTACATCAATGCACATATTAATTAAGCTTTTGAAATTGTGATGGTTTGTTGTGTCTTTCATAACTATTGTCAGGTAATGGGAGTACCCCTACTCCCAAAATGTCCTCAAATAGATCTTTTTATGGTGCAAAGGATAAATGTCTCTTTGTAATGTGGAAAAACAACTTGTGTTGCATTTTTCACAAATGGGATGAGTTTCCACCCCAACTTTATTGATGATTTTCATAATTTGGTGTTTTGGGATTGTTGTTTGCTTTTCTGTTTGTGTGTGTTAGTTTGTCTCATTTCAACTTCCACTTTTGATCTGACAAGGAAGCTCTGACACGCGGTGGTCCAAGTGCAAATCAAGATCATGGATGAAGTAGCGCTTGAAATTTGCTGCAACGACAATGTCATGATCGATCTTCTTCGCGCTACAACTGTGTGGGCGTTCATCAATGGACTTCAGCAGCAAGAGTCGTGCCCACAATGTGCGCGAGCGAACAATCGCACGAGCAAGAAGTTAGGCAAGAAGTGTAAAAGTGTAGAAAGTAACTAACTAAATTTTAGTAAAGTTAAATTAAAAGAAAATGTAAATTAGATGGTGAGAAAAGTAAATTCTCTCTCTCTGGTTTCTTTTTTCTCGCTTTTCTCTCTTTTCTTCTCTTCTGTTCTTTAAACCCTAAACCTCTTCTCTTCTATCATGTTCTCTTTCTCTTTTCTTCCTTGAACTTTAAACCTCGTCTCTTCTCTTCTCCGAAGCCCTTTTCTTCTCTTCTTCTCTTCTTTAAACCTTAAACCTCTTCTCTTCTCTTTCTCTTTTTTTCTTTAAACCCTAAACCTCTTCTCATCTCTTTTCTTTCACTTCTCTAAACCGTAAAGCACTGCCTGGATTTTTCCCTTTGTATTTTCAGCTCACTTACCTGCTTGAAAAAACTTGTTTTCAGTAATGTACCAGCCAGGCTCTATTGGGTTCTTTTGACCATAGGCCCTTCTCCTATACCAAATCTTTAATTTTTTTTAAATTTTAATATTATTATTATTAAATTTTTATGGCTAAAACTCATGTGTCTTGTGACTTCTCAAGTCCTTTTTTAAAAATAGACATTGATTTAGGGTTTAACATTTGAAAAACTCCGCAATGGCGTTCAATGCCGCATCGTTGCTATGTCGTTGCTATGTCTTTTCACTGTAGCATTGGACATTTTCACGCTAAAGAAGGACACTACCAAGACGCACTACAACAATGTCGGGTTCAACATCCCAAACAATGCACCCCTGGCAATCTACCAGACAGCCATGGCCGAGCATTAACTAATCATGGGCCTCAAGACCAACAGCTCACTTGATTTACTAGACAACCATGGCCGAACATTAACTAATCATGGGCCTCAAGACCAACAGCTCACTTGTTGACATGCGGTTGTCCATCGAAAACATTACGTCTCTTGTAACCACTGGCAACCTTGCGGTCAACCAACTAATGGAACGTGAAGCAACCGTGGCTACATCTATGGAGGAACCCAAGTGGACCATGGTGATAGCTAAGAACGTGCACCAGGTGGTTAGCTGAGCTATGGAGACCCTGGCTGATGTGCCCAAAGAGGAGGAATGCAAACTCAACCTGCACCTCATGAGCTTCGAAACCAAGGAGGGTGAAACCAAGAAGGAGTTAATGCAGCGGCTCAACATAGAACTATTACAAGGCCAAATGAGGTTGCGCACCAAGGTTGTCGATGCCACGTGGCAACTGCATGTGATTGTGTGGGCCTTTGCCCTGGCCGTGGGCGCGTGCCCCAATGTGGTGTTGTTGAAATTCACAATGAACAAGGACCACCAAGTTACGCTACGAAGGTGCAAGGGCTTGGCAAGGACCAAGCTGGGCCTAGATGAAAACCTCACGCTCGCAAGTCAAAGTTGTGGCCGCTATTCAAGGAGGCCAAGGTGGCAGGAAAGTGTGCCTTTTGGCACGTAGCCAAGCTCTTCGTCAACGACACTCAAATTTGCATGCCTTCCTCTATTTAGGGGTGCGGGGACCAAAGAGACCTATGCGTGGTATTATGGAACATGCATAGGGGTGGTGTAAATAAACTAAAAATGGGGGTGCAAATGCTAGAGTTGTTTCAGGGTGCTGACCTCGTCTTATTAACTAAAACCTGGCACTTCCCAAGCCAACATTTACCACACGTTGAAGGGTTTGACTCACTTGCGATAGCACGCACTATACAAATAAGAAAAACAAAAGCGATAAAACATAACGAGGGGGTTGCTACTCATTTTCACAACCACCTCAACCCAACCTATCACAATTGAAGGAAGGAAGCCATGATTCTTATCTATGGCTACAGGTCAACAGGGGTATTGCCCCTAGCTTGTTTGTTTGCGTGGTGTACACTACCCCTATTGGCTCCAAACATGAGAGCAAATCTTTGTTCCAAAACCTAGCAGTAGATATTGCTGAAGTTCAAACTTTAAGGGGCATAGTACTATTGGGAGGGGATTTTAATGCACTTGTTGTAGCTCTACTAGATACCATTGACACTAGCGACCTTTGTGAATTGTTACAGGTGCCTAAGCTCGCTAAAACTGAGCAACCAAACATTGTGACTAAACAATAGAACCATGACACCAATGTTGGTGGCTAGGGCCACGAGTTCCTGGACCTATCTTGTGACACTGGGTTGTTCATCTTCAATGGCTGGACACCTGGTGACGAATCAAGGGAGTTCACTTGTTTAGTAAATGGGGGGCGCAACCATGTCGATTATATTATTGGTTCACCTGTAGTTTGGCAAGTTGCTACACACCTTGAAGTGATAATAGATGACACCCGCTATTGTGTGATGGGGGGAGACTTTAACCACAAGCCATTGTGCCTACGGTTGAGCATCAATTGCAGCTTTGTTGAACCACAACATATAGTTGTAACAAAAAAATTCTTGCCTAGGTTCAAATATGGTAAATTAAAAGTTAAAGAATATCAGTTTGCCCTAACAACGAGTCTTGGAAACATGTGGGTTGTTGATTTGATTAGACATCTAGGGGCAAACAGGTTGACTAACCTACTACAACAGTGCGTGGGTGTTGTAGTAGAGTTTATTTTTGGTAACAAGCCTTCAGGAAGGAGTTGCAAAGAAAGACATTACCATAAACCCTAGTCTAACATTGATTGCCATACAGCGAAATGTGAGTTGAAGTTTTGGTTGAAAGCTAACCCCGATTCACATGTTGCTAAACATCAAGATAGTTAACTAAATTTACTAAAAAGGACAAGAATTTTTTGGGAAACTACAAAAGTTTAACATATGTGTGCGTTTGCCAAGGTGGATGCATTCTTGTTTTGGAAAAAGTACTGGCCAAGGGCACCCATTGTGGACAAGATCAGTGCAGCTACGCTTTTGCAAGGTTTCTACAGGTTAGTTGGCCAGTTTCCGCCACCCACACGGCTGTGAACTAATCACTCAGCTCAAATGATAGTACATCCACCTAACCACACCTTGAACATAGATATCACACTTGTTGAACTACTTCAGGCATTGAAAAAACAATAAAGGAACAAGGTTGCTAGTTTAGATGGTATGAAAGTTAAGTTCATTTTGGATGCGAGAGAACAACTACACATGCCACTATTGACAACGTTCAATTGTTTTCTAACAGAAGGTTTTCCATAAGCCCTTTCCATTGGGGTGGTCCACGCGCTCTTTAAATGGGAGATGCTTCCAAATTTGACAACTACATGGGGATAATGGTTGGGCGTATCCTAGCAAAGGTGTTTGCTATGATCCTTGACAAAAGGTTGAGCAAGTGGGCTAAACAACATGGGTTGCATGCTAAGGGTCAAATTGGGTTTTGCAAATATTACCGCACTACTAACCAACTCTTCATATTGTGAATTCTAATAAAATAGAGCAAGGCAAAAAAGCAGCCATTCTATTGTTGTTTTATGGACTTCAAAAAGGCATTTGATAATGTGTTGCGTAAAGTGCTGTGGCAAGTGTTGGCTGGCCTCAAGGTGGAGGGACACTTCTTGCAATGCTTGTAGGTGATGTATGCAAAGGATACTGTATGCATAAACCACCCAAGCGAAGGTGTCACTTTTAGTTTCAGGTGCCAACAAGGTGTGAAGCAAGGTTGCCCTCTTAGCCCCCTACTATTTGGGCTATATTTGGATGCCCTGGAGGGGCGCTTGGATGGCAGAAAATGTGATTCATTGGTCGTAACATAGGTGCACGTATGGCTGCTACTTTTTGTAGATGATCTTGTTCTAACATCGGAATCAGAAGTGGGACTACAACAACAATTAAACACACTCCAACAATTTTGTGTTGAACGTGAAAAAAACAAAGTCATGGTGTTCAACTGTGTTGACCCATGCCAAGAGTTTGTGTTCGAAGGTGACATTATTGAGCGTGTGCAAACCTTTAAATACCTTGGGATCCTGTTCGAGACCACCCAAAACCTGGACATGGTAGTGGAACATTTAGCAGCTACTAGTAGGCACTCGTTGTTTGCACTGAACCACCGCTATGCAAAGCTACGTATTATGGACGTTAAGCTACGATGTGACCTCTTCAACACATTGGTGCATTCCACAACAAGTTATGTTTGTGAGGTTTGGGTGGACTCCAAGAAAAGACAGGTTATTGAAGTAGTGTACCAAGAGTTCTTCAAGTCCCTACTTGGGGTGCAAAAAATAACCAACACGTCCATTGTGCTAGTAGAATTTGGCAAATTCCCCTTTGAACACTTTGCATGGGGACAAGCGTTGTTGTACTATAATCGTGTGAGCACGGTCACTAAAGACCGCATCTTGAGAAAGGCATGGGAAGCCCAGCTCGCTATGTTTGTTGCGGGAAAGAAATATTGGGCTGGATTCCTGAAAAAATGGCTACTCAGGAATTAACCCCAAGAAATGGCAGGTTTTTCCTTTCCAATTCAACCGTCGTTGGAAACGATGCCTCAGCTTGTAACGACCCATGCGTTCCAAACAAGGACTACTCAACCAATCAACTAGGAGGTTAGGGCCCCACCCCTTCCAGGTTTTCCCCACACAATGTTGAGTTAAAAAAGGGTGAAGGATAATATGCGGCTAGCTTTCATTGAAAAGTTCTTTACCAACAACGAGATCGGGACCAGCGTGCAAACAAGATACTTACACTTCAAGGGTATGTCGTACGAGAACAAAAGCTAATTATGTGACATCAACTATGTTTAGCTACAAAAAGCTTTAGCCTGATTTCGGTGTGACAACACATAGCTTGAGGTAGTGTTAAGTTCGTGGAAGGGCGTGCCATACACAAAGAGGCTTTGTCGAGGCTACGATTCGGGGAAAGTTGAGGATGAAGAGCATTTGCTCTTTGTTTGTCCAAATACATAGAAAGTTAGGGAACACTTTTGTTTGGCCCTACCCTTCACCCACACTAGCACTTTTGTTGAGCTCATGCAAATTACAAACACGGCCACCTTGGCCAAATTTGTGGCATGTTGTTAATACTAGAGGACAATTTGTTCTCCATGATCTATTTTTCATCTAATGGACTCTCTAGTCCCAAACATATGTAAAATTATAAACAATAATCAATAAACATAAGCATTATTATAATAAATTGTGATGATTTTTTGCACATTACATAAATTTTCTTTGAACATTGCTACATTATTTTTTTATTCTATTACAATAGTATAGTATTTGGACCACATGTGCGTAAGGAAGAATTCTAACCCATAAAATTTGTAAAATTGCAAAAAAATAAAAATCACAAAAGTTATACAACTTCAAAATAAAATGAAAAAATTTAAGAAACTTCATCAAGTTCACTTTAAACAATGAAATGAATCTTTTTTTTTTAAATCACATAAAGGCCACTTTGGACATTGGTGCATGCATCAACTTTTCTAACTTTATTACAATGGCCGATATTTGGACCACATGTATGTAAACATGACTTTTAACCCATGAAGTTTGTGAAATTCTAAATTAAAAAAAAAAAGTTATACAATTCTAAAAAAATTCAAAAACTTTGCATAAAAGTCACTTTAAATATGGGTGCATCAATTTTTGATTTTATTAAAATGACTTGGAATTCATAAAAAATATGCATAAAGATGATTTCTAACCCATGAAGCTTACACACTTACCAAAACAATAAAAATAAAATAAAATTACAACTCTAAAATAAGATGAAACAATATAATAAACTCACATAAAAATTGTTTTGGATATGGGTACATCGATTTATTTTATTTTGTTAAAATGGCTTGGTATTTGGACCACATGTGTGTAAGGAAGACTTCTAACCCATTCAATTTGCAAAATTACACAAAATTTAGAAAAAAATTTGTATAACTTTGAAATAAAATGATTTTTAAAAAAAATTTACATAAAGGCCACTTTGGACATGGATGCATGAGTTTTCTAATTTTATTGTCATGGTTTGGTATTCACACCACATGTGTGTAAGTATGGTTTCTAACCTATGAAGTTTGCAAAATTGTCCAAAAAAAATAAAAAAGTTATACAACTTTAAAATAAAATGACCAAATGAAGAAAAAAAAATTATATTAATTTATTGCCTCTTTATACAAAATTACACACTTACAAATACTTGAGTCACTTATAAGCATGTAAAATATCACCAAGCATTTTGGCAATTGTCAATTGAATTGTTTGAACTTCTACATGAAATTTTAAATCAACTTTTTGGCTTTCGAGCTCAAATTCCATTTATTTGATAATCAACTTCTCATTAGATCATGTAAGCAAAGTCATCATTCTTTTTATGAATTATAGTTTTTTAAAAAAAATTTAATAGAACCTTTCCACAAATTTATTCATAATTTCATCCAAATTGTTGATATTTCCTATCAATAAATGATTTCAAAATGTTATTTCACCAAACACCTCGAGCAATTTGTAATAAACATTCCTTTGGGTAAGGAAAGAAATATGTGTACCATTTTGATGTCATAACAAACATCTCAAGATCAAGCTCATTTCTCACCCCATCTTCATTTGAAGGGTAGGTGTGAATGTTTGAATTTTCGGCATTTCGCATTCTTCATCTTGATAACATTTGTAATGCCTTGATCAACCCCTTTGAATACATTCCTCTAGCAAAACCTTTTATGATATTAATCATGTGTTCAAATGAGTGTTGTGTAGTTATTCCTTTTTGAAACAACCTTCATTATAGTTTTAACATTTAAAAATTTATGTGATGATTCTCTATAGACGAGTTTGAGCCAGGTTCTTCCAAAATTTGAACCCTTCAATTCTGGTTTCATCACTTTTTTTTAATTCAAGAACCTTTGAACTCAATTTTTGAACTCAGTTCGAATGTACACACTACACATTCCCCAATGCTAAAGATTATGTGGGTATAAAGTTTTATGAAAGTTGAAAAATAGGGGTTTATGTAAATATAGAGTTGAGTAATTAATTATAATTAATATTTAATTATAAAGCTCAGTCTACTTATTAAGTTTTGAAAAAATTCAACTTTTTTACATGTATATCTTTACCTTGTTTTCAAAAACATTTTTTCACAGTTTTGGTTCCGTTTCTAAACCTACAAAACATTTTTTTCATGGTCCGGTTCTTGTGCCAGTTCTAACAAGTTGATGTCAACTTGGGTCCAGGTTACAAGAACCTAACCTTGAACTACTAATTATTACCCTCCAAATGGGGTACCCACCCAACACTAGTTTAAACCATGGCCATGTTGACCCCTTACCTTCAGTTTGTTCTTCTAGCAAAGTTTTGATGAAAATAACCTAGATTTAGAATACATACCAATATAAAAAAATGTTGTTGGAGTTCCACATGTTATAAATAAATGAGGTTTTAAACTTTGGAGAATCTCAAATTTTTTTTTACACATTTGTTATTGTTTATTGTAGTAAAGTTTTGTAATTTAAATTCCTTTTTCACCCATGTTTTGTATTTTTTTAATATGGGGTGCAACTGCAATGGCCATTGTCACTTATGCTACAACTATAACCACGGGACTCCACATCCAAGCCTAGGGGCTTCAATGGTAGGTAAAAGGGGAGGTTGTTGTCAAAGCCCTCCATTTGCCCCTTTACGTGGTACATGTGGTTGACCTTTTTGCATATTTTCCCTAGTGCCATACAATTAAGGAGTATGACCGGGCATTCAATGAACTATGTTTAATTGGGTTTCGTGTTTTGTTTTCACTTTACCTTATTCTCTTTCCTCCTTTTTCAACATGTCCAATGACGAAATAAGGTTAGTGCATTCGAAATTGTCATGGATCTTGACCCGTGCCTTGATAGGACCTCCCATAATTGTTTAAATACCTATTTATGAAGGAGGGTAATTTGTTCGTCCCATAGAGATATCCCAACCTGTTGTGCCTCTCATTACACTTTTGTACTACTGGAAAGCTTTTGATGAATGCTTGATGGTTTTCATCATGTTTTGACCTAGGATGAATAAATTATTGAATATTGAATAAAATGTTGCTACAAATCTACTTAAAACAAAACAAAAAATTATAGGTGGATTTGGGTGCATTTTTGGCATTGGTGGGAAAACCTTTAATGAGCAGGAAAATTTAAGGCCCGAAGTGCAAAAGATATTGAATTTTAAATGGTTTTGGAAGGAGTAAAATAATTGGGTAACTAGTTCACACTTGAGCCATTGGAATTTGGCAAGCTACACTAATGCTTATGAATGTTGCACTACATGTGAGTTTAAGGTTATTTCAAAAGTGATTTAAAATTCCAATCCAACCCATTCCATGGCCTATTTTGGGCTCATGTGACCATATTATGATAAGATTTGAAATGTTACACCCATCATTCACAAGGAACCTTCAAATAATATACGATACCCTTGGCCTTCATCCCAATTCTGTAAAAATTCATAAGTATTTGAAAAAATAAATATATAAATCATCTTCAAAATGTGTTGAGTTTTAAATCACTTGTTTTCATGGGGAAAACAAGTGTAGAAAAATTGAAAATTAAAGCTTTCTCAATATGTTGATTTTGATGATTTTAATTGTTCATAATCGGGATAAACAAAATACATATTGGGTTGTTACAATATAAGGTGGATCATTTTTGTGCATCACATTATAACTTTTTGTAGAGTGTCATGCATTAACATGCCATAAAATCATCATTATGTCAAATTTGCCATTGCATTAAAATTGTCAACTTGAATTAAAAACATTTATATAAAAATTGCAAAATATATACATTAAATATAAAGTAATGAACTTTTGAAATTGAAAATTATGGAATAGTTTTCTATCTATGGCTTTATATAATTTTTTTTTAAATGAATTTTTTGGGGATAACTTATAAGGGTTCAATATATGATATATTAATGTAAAAAGAACATAGATACAAAAGTTTTGCTAGAAAGACCTTAATCGAAAAAAATTTATGAACTTTTGACTGTTTTGAAAGGGATTTTATTTTCAAAAGTTCATATCATAATTGTTTTTTTATGGATTTCAATTTTTTTTCTTAACAATGTTAGAAATTATATAATTGGTTCATTCACATAATCTTAATTAACTCATTAACCTCCTTACATCCCCCATTTAAATAACGATATCATAATAAATTATCATTTTAACACTACTGAATGGACTTTTTATGGATTGTTTATTTGGCAAAATCGATCCCCTTTATCTTCCAATCATCCTATGAAACATGTGTAAGTAAGGTGAAATTTTTTCATATAACACAAAAATCTTTCATTTTTTTATACATGTTTCAATGTACTTGTTTTAAACAACAAAATCCATGTGTCATCATTGTGAAAACAAAATATGCCATCATCATGGAAACAAAAGGGACTACCTTGACATTTGATAACCATTGGAATTCAATAGACATCATAACCAAAACCAAAATACTTATGTTGTTACAAAAAATGATAATGCACATGCCATGAAGCCACAAATGCAAAAAAGTCACCTTTTTTTTTGTACCATGAGCTAATTGCACCCTCCCCATTATAACACTATTGATGTTGTGCACATTTTTATTGTTCAATGCACTTTCCATAAGAAGATATTTGTATAATAAAGAAACATTATGCAAACATAATTGGTGGAAGATGGGTAATGAACATGTTGTAAAACTTGGATTTCATACATGTCAATATAAAGAAACATCACTTGTTTTCCACATTGCCAACTACTTGCGCAATAGCTACCTTAACCAATTTCACTTACATTGGGAAAACTAGCTACCAAAATTTGAGATGTTGTCATATGGTGCTACAATTTAGTTAGATGATTATTGTCAAAGGGGGGGGGGAACACACATTTTACTTCATTGTTAACTTGAACATTACATTGTTGATGTCCAAGGTCTATGCAACGAATGTGTAATCTACAACTATTCACACCCTTTATGGCATGGAAGGGATTTTGTTCAAAAAGTTAAAATTGAATAATGGCGAATGTCTTGGTCACCCAATTATGTTTCCATCACCAAGGGTATTGTGACCATAAGTGTTGCCATGACTTCAAATGTAATTGTACTAACTCCCAATAGTAGTTTGGCCAATAGAAGCGACAGTGCTAATGGAAGCATGAATGTTAACAACATAGCCACCACAAGTGGTGATGTGAACTCTTCCATTAGTGGACATGGCATGTGCTAACATTCAACCTTATTATGGATTTTTTAAAAAGTTGTGAAAAAATTATTGAGGGGTTTAAAATGGAAAAGCTATAAAGTTTATAGGAGTCTCAGTGTAAGCCAAATGAAAGTTTATGGAAGACATGCATAAATGATAATGTTGATCATTGTGACATAAGGGGTCACATAAACACATGTTATCCAATTTTGGTATGGCATTTTGTCCACAAGGAATTTAATTAGGCAACAAAGGTGGCATGTTATGTTGTTTTAACTTGCACAACCCACGTTGTTAAACATGTTCCATTTGTCTGAACATGTTAAGTTGAACATGGTGAAAGAATATGTGTCACTCTTGGGTTTAATAAGGTTAACCCAAGGAATCTTTTAACACTGTTAATTTGATAGTAATGTGGTCAACCAAATAAGATTATGCCAAAAAAGACCAAGGGGACCAAATCAAAACAAGGTGGTGCATTTTCATCATATTCCATTGAACAATAATCAATTCGGATAATCCAAGTGTGATTTTAAGCATGTGAACAACTTTGTGATGCCAATGGCTATGGAGAATTTGACAATTGCTCAACATTGGGATACATTATGTTATGCCATTATTCGAAGAAATGGTTATTGACCTTGAGTTTGTAGATTTGTGCCGAGAGATTATGTGTACTTACAACAACATTAACTACCTTGGATGTGATTGTAAGGCATATTGTCTTATAGGTACGATAGGTGCTACCTTTTAAAATGTTATTGTTGTAGGGATGGGATGGTCAAACATGGAAAAATCACGTGCATAATTGTGCGTTATGTCATCTTCCATGTGTTGATGGCCAAGTTTATCTTTGGTGGTTGTTTATGTTCGATTACATTGTATTTTATTTGGGCAATTTATTGGGGTTGCTATTATGTTGATTTGTGATTAATATTATAAAGGTTAGCATATGGGATATCTTACACCACCATTGGTGGAAGTATTAGTCAAAAAATAATTTTGACCTTGGTGGATTAAATTCAAACCTAGGTGCCTATTCTTATAATAGATAATAATGCATCCTAATTTTTTCCTCGCGATGATTCACATTTGGTTGATGATTTGGGGGATTACATTTAGGTGATTAATGATGGGGTTCAGATTTACACTTGGCATATTAGTCCTTTCACTTTTAAACCAATGTAAAAGTTCTTGGTGGATTTATAGAATGAATTAAAATGGTTATTTGGCTTAAGAGGACTTTAGCCTTAGAAAAGGAGGTGGTTTGGAGACATGAGACATCATTTAAAGTGATCTATGTTAATTGGTTTATGTGTGTATGGATAGTGATAGTTGTAGGTGTTAATACATTAACACACAACAATTGTTAGAAATGTTAGTTTAATTACTTAGTTAAATCCTAATTAGATTAATGTTAAATTAGGTTAGTGTAGTTAATTGTGTTTTAGTAAGTTCAAATGTGAACTAGGTTTTAAATGTTTCATGTTTGAGATATAATCTCAAGTTGTGTTGTTGTAAGTTTTTTGCAAGTTTTGTTTGTGCACATTGTTGTGTGGATTTTGTTTGTGTGTTTTGGGCTTGCATTCTTATGAGTTTTGCAAGTAAGTAATTTTTTTGATTTCGAGATGAGGGTTAGTTTAAAGCGATTTATGTTATTTTGTTATGTGTGTGTGAACAATGATAGTTGTAGGTGCAAATGTGATAGCACATGATAAGAAATTTCAAAGATTAAGAGACAAAATAATATAATATATTTAGCATTTGGTATCCACTTTATATTGAATACTTTCATGTTTGCACTTAAAAAAAAACTGAAAGCCCAAAAGCTACTTTAAAAAACCTAGAGGTTTGACCACAATACACGTAATTAACATAACCTTGACAAACTTTGATAACTATTATAGGGTCACAAACAAATACATCTTCATTTGCGTAAATTTGATGATAACACAAACATATTCTAACAAGGGAAAAATGTGTGAAAGGCCAAGCAAAACCTAGAACTCAAATAAGTGTTGAAAATTAACAATTATCATTAATTTATAACGTTGTTCATAACCATTTTATCAACAAAGTTATGTATTTGCCCATCACTCTTTTAGCATGGCTTAACATCAAATTCCATATTATTATTTTTTCGCAAATAATCTTTTGCCCTTTGCTTCCATGATCTTGACAAGTTTTGTGAACTCCAAATGTTGCTTAGAGCAATGTGCAAAATAGGAATGCAAAGTCTACAACCAATTTTTAGTGCACTTCACCAAAATTAAAGTTGATAAGGTTTGCACATCCAAATTCATTTGTCAATGGGCCATACAATGAACCACTATAGAATAGGGAGCATAATCATCATGGATCTATTTGGTGACACCATATTTAATGAATTGAAAAACATTAATTGCCCCAAAGTTAATGAACTACTAAAGACTCAAACAATGACTTCAATAATTTATGATATAACAAGGGATGACCTTGTTAAAACAAATGCAAGACAATTGTGAATTGCACTACCTTCCAAGTTATTCCTCATGTTATTCCATTTGCTACTAGTCTTGTTAGGTAACAATCTGATGAAAACAACTAGCAAGCTTTGCATGGTTCTTTGTGTGCTTATAATTCTTTGTGTGATGCCACTCCCCTTTTCTTAGAGAACTCATATTCTTTTATCCTTTCTTGTGACACATGTGCTTGCAAAATGAATCAAATGACAAAAATCAAAGAAATGGAAGATTACAACTAGACTTTCGATGACACCCTAAGTCTTCAAGCATAACTTTTAAAAAAAAACTTGCTAGAAATAGAGATTGGATAGGTTCATATAAAGCAAAGTTTAGAACTCACCTATTTGTTGTAGAATGCAAACTCCCAAACAACAAACTTGGACAAAATATACATAATTCCCTAGGACAATGCATTGAGTGGTTAGTCCCAAACAAATTGCATGAAAAAATCACAACTTCAAAGCAAACATAAAGGATCATGATAACTCACTTGAAGATTGAAGTTGCAAGTCAGCTTTGAATGTTCATCAAAAATTAAAAAGTTCCATAAGGTGCACAAATCACAAGTGCACAAACTTTGAAGCAAGATTGCACAATCACAAATATTTGCTACAAATCAACAAGAAAATCTAAATAATTTTTGAAACAAACATGCTCATAACTCATCACTCCCCTCCACCTACGAATGAAACACTACATTGTATGGTGAAGTTGAATTGCAAAAGGACAACAAAGAATTTGAGCTACAAAGCTCAAACTTCAAAGTTCACTACTCTTGAACCCCTCCAAAACTCCCAACGAATCACAAACAAGAACTGAAAAGAGATCTACCGTTGAAGGCTCGATTGCCAACCTTGTTGCATACAAGTTACAATGGAACTTTGAGACACAAGTTGGTGAGGAAGGGGGTTTGTAGGTGAAAGAAGTTGGTGAAGCTCCATTGCAACTCACAACCTTTTGGTGAGAAAAATGAAGGATGAGGAGCAGGAAAATAGCAAGTTTGGGAGGAAAACAAGAGAATGGAGGTGGCAAGGAACATGCCCCTTTGATGTCTCCAATGTGGCCATTAGACAATTTCAGCAACTCCTGATTGAGCCATTTGGCAACACCCCATAAGGAACCCTAGTTTTGGGTGGCAAATCCAACCCTATGTCATGATCTATATGGTACTATCAAATCAGGGTCTGTAGCTTTCCAGCCAACAATTATAAAAATCCTACCCTACTTCACTTTGTACAGGTAGTCAGGCATTTTTGTAGGTCCAAAAATGGCAATAAGTTGCCAAGGAAAAGAACAATGGTCATAACTTTGCGAGTTTTAGTCCAAAGTGTCAGGCCATGACCCCAATCATGAATGGCAGTGCTACTTGCCATCATTCTCTGTCACTGACTTAATTGGCTCCCAACGGCAAGCTTCCGGAAGCTTATAATATTCTACAACCTTCAGGCATATGTCTGCATACTGATATTTTGATTAAGTGAATTTCTGTTGCAATTGCTCAGAGGCAGGTATAAGACTCTATTGTGATATCAGACAGGTCTATTTTCAAGCTTTTAATGTCAATCAATTTTCTGAGCTGGAGACGGAATGAAGGGAAGCTTATGCTATTGACCTGAACCTTCACTATTTGTGTTTCAAGGTTAAAGATCCAATCTCAGAATCCTTCACATTCTTGACTGGTATACCAGTATCATCTGGACATCAGCTTCTGCAAATAGGTCTCTGCAATTGGAATTGTGTGCAGATGTTTTGTCCCCTCTTGTCAGAGCCCCAA
>Ga0116230_10003006_pt1 | contig 16321 bp, 9 predicted proteins | sample S1TSphfallax_3_FD_88678 | JGI IMG/M metagenome (GOLD analysis project Ga0116230, IMG submission 88678) | Host-associated microbial communities from peat moss isolated from Minnesota, USA - S1T2_Fd - Sphagnum fallax MG | ecosystem: Host-associated > Plants > Peat moss > Unclassified | place: USA...
AACTCGACCCTCTACCCCTTTCTAGAGTTGGAAGCCGGGAGCGCCTTTCGAGTCCCAACTTTCCGCAACTACACTTTGGTGAACCCTCAAGTGGGTTCACCCCGGGACTTGGGAGTGCGTCATAGGAGGTACTTAACCACTAGAAGGGGATGCATAATTTTGCAATTGAAGATTAAAGCCCAATTTACATTAGGAGTCAAGGCCAATGTTAAACTTAAATCAAACATTTCTATTGGTGCAAAAGTGGAAACCAGCCCCAAGGGCTTTACACAAGGAATCAAGGTTGAAACATTTTTTTTAAAAATATGCCCCAAGTTTATGCTGAACTTTATGGCCTTATATTGGCCCCAAGGGTGAAAAAAGGATATTGTCAAATTTGGGAAGCCAATTTGCAATCCTTGGGGCCAATGTTCCAACATTTATTAATATCCTGATGTTAATGTTTTAGCATTTATGAATAAATTTGGGCCACACAACAAGCCGAAAATGCTCAAAGTTGGCCCCAAGTTTTTTAGCCCTAATTTCTAATGTAAAGGGGGGCCTAAGACTTATGTTGGCACCAAAATTGAAATTCAAAGTTGTCATCTCAAAATTTGATAGTGATGGTGAACTTGTGCCAACAACCAAACAATGTCTAAGTTTCACAAGCTCCTCCTATTGACATAATTGTAAGTATTTTATGCATCTATTGTATTAAAAACACTCTTAGGCATTGAGAATCTTGGCTTTCTTCAAAGTCACCACCACTATGTCCGAGTGAAAGCACATTAAAGAATAACACTTTTAGGCACATATGGAAATTCATAATTGCATAAATTAACACTACGAATGTAGTGTGAAGGTAGGATACCTTGAATCACACAAGTCATTTTACAAGTTATCATTATAAATTTATTATTAAAAAGTTCAACCCTAAATTACATTATGGAGAATTTTAATTTATAAGATAAGTTTATAAACTATTATTTTCATTAAATAACAAGATTTAATATGAAAAAACCATTATTCAAGGTACATAAAAAATATTGGTCGTCAAAATCCTTCCAAAAAGTCTTCTTTGATATCAATGTTATCACATCATATTACTGTTGAATCATTTACTCATTAAAAACATTATATGAAGGTGCATGGAGTCCATACTCATTAATTATGTATTGTTATAGGTTCTTGAGTACTCCTTTGAAAGTTCATTATATTATGGCTATTCAAAAACTATCTATAAAATTCATACAATGTGATTTTGAGTCCTTTTTTATTTTAGTTGATTATGTTGAATCACATGGCCAATTACAAATTCCAAAATCTTGCAAAAGTTGCTTTGTGACAACATTTTATGGACAATGTAATGTACTTTCACCCATCCACAATTGCTTTCACTTGCATGTTCATGCACAATACAATCTTTCAATAACTTAATCTTTTAATCTTCCTTTGCAACTTTGTTCCCTTGTGGGACTTGGTTTGGAAGCTTCCTTTTGCCATCATTCAAGGATTCCACAATTTTGCAATCCTTACATACTTCCATTGTGCTAATCATAGGTAATTTGTGCTTCATGGGAATGCTCTTCTTCAACTCAATATCAACTCATTTGGCCATGTCTTCCAAAAGTAAAAATGAATGAATGTATGCAAAAGATTGACCTTTGAGGTCGTTGAGCTTGTAGAGCTTGAAGGCTATTTACAAAACATCCTCCAAAGATGTTCCAAATTCATTCGTAGTAAGCATGAAACCATAATAGCCAATGAATTTTGTTATGTTGTGCTTACTAATACCCCATTTTGTCTCTAGACTTTGTGCAAGATAATATCCAAAACCTTGTGGCTTGTGTTTCACATAATGATGCACTCCCAAAAAGCTGAAGATTTTGGCCCATTTCCCTTATTGGATCTTGAGAGATGACAAGAAAGCTTTGGTAGAGCTGGCATATAGTGCCATCACAAAAAATACTCTTCCCCTTGGATTGTAACAATTGCTCATCACTTATGAGAGTCGGTGTGATGGCACTCCTGCCTTCGCTTTGACAAGCCATAATCACTGTCATTGATTGTGTGAAGAAAAGGGAACCCAATCTGATAGCAAGCACATCTTTTTTGGGTCATAAAGATTCTTTTTTGCCAATGCCATTCACAATTTTGCCGAGCTGGCCAACCATTGGGATTCACAGTTTCCGTACTTCTACCAATAGACCATTGACGGCCTTGTTAATGCTTTCTTCTTACTCAAGAAGGTAAAAATACCAACGTAGGTGCTGATTTAGCAGTGAAAAGGCAAGCAACTTACTGTGGTTCCAGAATCATTGCGACTACTATCTATAAAGTGATTCTTCAGGCAGAAGGCCAGATAAATGCATATCCCAAATCCCTTTCGAGTCGTCGACCAGCTAATAGTCGATCAGATCATCAAGTTATCCAGTCCCACCAGCGGCAAAGACAAAAGAGTGTTGCCGAAAAGTCCATGAGAGGCATGGTACATGTGTTGCCCACTTATTCAATCCAGCTCCTTGGCTACTCACACGTGTGTGCCGGCTGCCTTGTTCCACACGGATCACGAATCATGAATCATTACTAAAAGCGCGTTGCCATTTGTTTTTTCTTTTCCTTTTCTTCCATATGCTAGGAATAAGGTAGGTATGGAATTTGGTGGGGATTCCCAATTCATCATTTTTTGGGTGAAAATTTGTGAATTAGTTGTAATAACTAACCCGGAAAATTAATATAATAATACAAATAATCATATCCTATATGTGATCTAGGCTGCTACACTTCAGTTCCCTAAACTTATATTTAAAGTTAATTTCTCTGGTTCACTGCTCCTTTCCGAAGTGCGATAATGACTGCAGACTCTAGGTAGTGTTTCTATCATCACTTTCAATAGTGTCCTTTTGTGACATTACTAACACTTTACGAAACAAGGGTTTACAAAATTTAGTAGGGTATCGTACTGCCATCCTCGTATAGCATGCCCTATCATCAGTACCTATGCTTAGGACTAGACACCTGATCCAATTTTTACTGCTTTAGCCTATGATGATTCATAGGTTATTATGGGCGAATTAGCACACACCAGTACAATGGTAAAAACCCCAAATTTGTTTGGGTTGATTTTAAGTCAAACATTATAGAAATCTCATCTCTAGACTAAATAAGGCCTACTTTACACTAGGAGTCAAGGCCAAGGTTGAACTCAAATCAAGCATTCCTATTGGTGGAATCACTGAAATCAGCCTCAAGGGCTTTACACTGGGAATCAAGGCTGAAAAAGAAAACAATTTTTTAAATCTATCACTTTATGGCCCTGACTTAAAGACCAATCTACCTATCTATCTACCTATTATCCCCTAAACTTACTTACTAAGTGATGTGAAAAGTTCATATGTTGTCATCACCACATGCAAATATTGCAAAAACCTTGACAACCTTAAGTTTCTTTTTCAATGCTTGGTGATAATATAAGTTTGACCCCAAATGCATGTGTTACACAAAATTATATTGCAATACCTACATTTGGGTATATTATAAAATTATCAACCACCTTTTAAGTAAGGTTCAAATGAAAGGTGCATAGCAAAAATGCAATACCTTCACGTTGTTGAAAATTCTATCATTAATAATACAATGTGTAAATGACTGTAATATTTTCATATAATATGAAAAACTTAAATTGACATCATGAAATTGCCTTAAATAATGCAATATTTTCATCGTTAAGTCATTTTCTTGAAATTTCTTATTTTTTGTCAGGCCTTTTTTGGGGGGCTTATTATTATTATTATTCCCCTTTTTTTTCATCATTACTTCATTCTTTTTTCTTTCCATCATGGCTGGTAATATTGCTTGTGGTTCACATGTAAATATTGTACATTTTTACACCTAGCCATTAAAAACTTGGGGTATTGTAAAAACATATTTGTCAAAAAAATCCACCCTTTTCTTTCAATGAAATTTAATCATTACAAGAAATTTTGTAATATGTAACCATTCAATTTGCAACTACATATGACTACACGTGACTATTTGTCATTTTAAACTTTATTTTATCAAATTTACAAATAGTCATCATCTTTTAATATTTACAACTATTTTTGTGATTATTAAATTATACATCCTTCCATATTGATTTTTTGGGGATTTCTCATCCAAGAGTAGGCTCCTATGTTCATTTAATTTCAAAATTAATTGCAATTTGGTTTATTTTTATGGTGTGTTCATACAATTAATATACATTAAAGTTTTGTGGACTCCACTAGGAACATACAATATACATTTTATTCAAGGTATCTTAAACGGATATTTCCCCATATTGTGGGCATATTGGATTGAAAAGAATTCATTTTGATTTTGTATGGTTCATTTTAAAATATACCATCTTTATTTAAGTATGATTAAATTATAGTAACAAGGTCATATTAATATGATATAATCATTGTATCAGACGAATATTAATTTTTGATGAATTATTGTCATAAAATAATTTATTAGTTTAAATAAAGTATGAACTGAATAATTTTACTTAATCAATTAATTATATTTCAGTTAATACCAACTAGTTAAATGATCAACTATTATCTATTACTTACTTCAAATTTTTATTAATAATTAAATATTAGATCATAAATTGATGCATTAATTAATCGTTATTCCTGAATTATTCATATTAATTAGTTGATTAATTAAGAGCTGTGCAATAATAGTTAGTTAATTATAAATTATTAAATTTCTATCAAAATTTCAATAAGTTTTTAAATAAATAATCTATATTTAACATTTATCAATGAATGATTTAGCAAAATTTTATTTAAAAATATTTAATATCTAAATACTAAAAATAGATAATTAATCTGAATTATTAGTGGGATAAATTAATTTTTGTGACTAATTATTCAGATAATAATTATGTAATTATTCTTTAAATTAATTCTGAAATATTTCAATAATTTGATTTAACTAGTTAATCAAGAATTATCGTTAATAATTAGTGACTACTAATTAGTAGATATTTAGCTAGCCAATGAATAATAAATAATAATTTTTTCACAAACAAGATTTTCTAATTAGTATTTATGATTAATTCAAACTGATTTAATATTTACTTATAATTTTAGTAAAATTCATAATAAAATATTCTTTAATAAATGTTTTTAAATTATTCAATATTTCTTAACTATAAAGTAGTAATTTATTTATTTTACTTTTTATATTATTTTTAAAAAATCTGTGATAGTTAATATTTATTAATGAGAAATTATGGATAGTAACTAATAAATATTAATTTGTTAATAGTTAGTTTGTTATAAATAAAACATAATTCTGGTTTCACAAGTTAAATTATTCAGTTAATATTAATGGTTTATTAAAAATGATTTAATATCTATTAATTAAGTTAATAAGTTAGAAATCTAATAATTTATAGTTAATATTCGTGAATTACCAACTAATAAGTAATTTATTTTGTGAGATAGTCAATTAATAAATTTTTTTTTCTTTAATTAATAGATCACTAACATTTTTAAAAGGTTCATTTTTCAAATGTAAAAATAGTGGTCTTATTTAAGTAATTGAATAACGGAAAATATTATTTTATAAATAATTTCCAAATAATTAAATACGTTGAAAACTTTAATGATTAACTCATGGTTTGATTGATTAATTAGATATTAAATAATTATTTCTTGAAATATTCTATTATTAAATTTTAATTATTACTATGAACCAATTGATTAATTATTGGAAACCATGAAATAATAATTAAATAATTAAAGAATAATATGTAATAGGTAGTTTTGTACGTGGATGGTTGGGTAGGTTTTTAGTTAGTTAACTAGTTATTTATTTTTTACATGTTTAGTTGTAGAATTTACAAAACTAAAAACAAACTCAAAGCTTGTGGAAAAATCATTATAAATTACAATTGAATTTTTGATTAAAATGCAACTAAAAGGTTTAACTCTTTTTTTTTTGTGTTATAATGTCGTCTTACAAAACATTTAAATAAGATGCCTTCTTTGTTATTTCACATTAAAAATCATGTGCCATTTGTGATAAACTCAAAAAAGTTCACCCCTTAAAGCAAAACATAAAATAAAATAAAATAATTTACACGGTTATTTTTAACTCACCTACCTTTCTACCTTCCTATTTGGGTAGGTAGGTGGGTTAGTAAATAAGTAACATAAGTTGGTATGCATCCTAGGTAGGTAGGTATTTTTTATGCACATAGTTTTACCTACCCACCTACCTTTACCTACCTATGTAACTATTTATTTTATTTTATTTTATTTTCAAAATTCAATCAACATGCCACATGGAAATTGTTAGTTGTGCCACATGTTTCAGTTTAAATACATTTAAATTGAATAATCATAATGGATGGGTGAAATCAATGTTTCAATAAAATTTTAATTTTCATCCAAATTATTCCTAATGCCATGTGTCAAATTTTCTTGTCTAAGTGTCATCATGTGAAATGTTGAAATTGGACCATGTTCGTTTTCCTCATTATATATTATATAAAATCATTCATATAAAAAATTCAAGTTTTTCCATGTGGCAAAATTTGATTGGAGAATGTGTTGAAATCTATGGTTAATATTTCATTTATAAAGAAAATTTCCCAAAATTTTACTATGTTGACAAATGGCAATTAATGTTAAGGTTATTTATTAGTTGTAAAACAATGGTTAATAGTTACAAATGTTATACATTAGTCAAAAGATGTATACATTGACCAGATACTTCATCCATGGAAAATGTGTTGACATCACGCCAAGTCATGATTTTTGATTAAATGTTCAATACGACTTCGTTTATGCAACTAAAATTTTTTTTACTACAAAGTTGATTGCAACTATTTTTTTTGTCACAAATAGTAGTCACTAATTGACATTGTTTTTTATTAATGAATGATAATAAAATGAAGGTGTTGCATTTGTGAACACACCAAAACTATAAAAACATAAATGTAATCATTTGCACTTGCACAATGTAACGATGTGAGGAAATTAACTATTGAAACTATATCTTACAAATTATATAATGGTGAAAATTAACAACTAATACTAAAACTACCATTTTTCTTTTGCCCATCCTCAATGCATGCATGCAAAACACATGTTATTTTCTACAAATTACATAATAATAAGAGATTATGTATTTTAGGTATTAGGGCTTTCATGTGGTTTCAATGTTTTGCATGCATGTAGTTTTGCTTCATCATAATCATTTATAATGTGAAATGATTCTCCATCAATTATTGTCCAACATTCAAAAGGATTTTTTTAAAAAATCAACAAAAAAATGAAGAAAGGAAAACATAAAAATAAATAGAAAAAATAAAAGAGAAGAAAAAAAAAAAGGAAGAAAAAGAAGAATAATATAAGAAACTATATATATATATATGTATATATATATAACAATTGAAAAAACTTAGAATGGGAAATTAGAAAGTGAAATCAAAATTTTAAAGATTTTAAAAATACATTCTTTCATCTTCTTCTTATTTTGGACTTCATTCTTTGAAAAAAAACCTTTTTTTTTATGACCTCCTTCTTTTTTAAATTAAAAAAAACCTACATTGTTCCTTTCTCCTTTTTACTTTTCCTCTTCCTTTTTAACCTTCTCTCCAAAAAAATCATTAAGCTCTTTTTCTTCATTTGTTTCCTTCTTTTTCATTTTGGCCTACATTTTTTTCAAAAGAACAAAAGGAATCATGTTTTGTCTCTTTTTCATGCTTTTGCTTCTTTTTTACTTGATTACCAAAAACTATTTTAAAAAAAACTTGTGTTGTTTTTTTATAAAAAACCTCCTTCCTTTTAAAAATAAATTGCATTGCTCTCTTCTTTTTCATGGCCTCCTTCCTCTTACTCCTTTTCCAAAATAAAACAACAAGCCATAATTAAAAAGGAAAAAAATTGTAAAATAAGTGTAGGAGAGTGAAGAAGGATGTCGCAACCCCACTTTGGCCAAGTGTGGGGGTGAAGCCCAACACTCCCAAAGTTGGGGACATGGAGTCCTCTGGGACTCCCGAATGTTTAGAGCTCGACAGCAAGGCCCAAAACACCTTGCATTGGGGTGTTCTTGGTGTCATTGGAAAGGTCTTGAAACGTAAATATCGAAAATGGCCTCGCATTGGCCATTTGGATATCTGCAGCCCAAGTTATGGGCAAAAGAAGGGCCGGGAGTCAAATTGGCAGTTTGACTCCCGACCACTAAAAGTCGGGAATCGACCTCTTCCCGACCTCCTAATTGAGAGTGCGACATGGCGTTGAAAAGATCTCGAAGAGGGCTACAACTTTGGTTTAGACCTCGTTGCAATCAAAATTTTCAGTCGGGAGTTATGAGCGCTAAAAATCCCGGGACTCTAACCGGGACAGTTTCGGGACAATTTCGGGACAATTTCGGGACTCCAACTTGGGAGTCCCGGGAAAAAGAGCCATTTGGATGTAGCCCTTGCGGAGAGTTGCAGAGAATACTATATGGGGGAAGGTGGTGGCTTCCCCCGAATCCGGGCCGTGATGAGTCTTGTGTGTCAAAGTGCCCGTGGCTTGTCCCAACACCCAAGGGTGTTCCCAAATGTGAACTAACCACTTCGTGGTTTGTTTTGAATGCAGATTCAAGCTTGATCTTCTAGTCCCTCTTCGTAGTCTAATCCTGAGACTTCTAGCACGCCCCTCTACCCTTCTATAGTGCTGGAAGTCGAGAGCGCCTTCCAAGTCCCAACTTTCCGCAACTACACATAGTTGAACCCTCAAGTGGGTTCACCCCGGGACTTGGGAGTGCGTCAAAGGAGCTTACCTCTTGTCCTTAAACTCCTTTGCAACACAACTCTCATGTGCTTCCAACTCTAGCAACTCCACAACTCAAAGGTGATAATGACAATATTGGAAAAGATGAAACACAATGAAAAGAGAGTGGAGGTAGAAGGGAGGAACATACATGAGTTTAAAAATGGGTAGGTAGGTAGATAGGTAGGTGGGTTGATTTAAGCTAGAAGAAAGGGGAAAGGGTTGGGATTGGGTTTCATTTAAATGAAACCCAAAAACAAGTTTTGGCCAATTGGTGCATTGATGGGTGTTGGGTCACTTGGGTCCTTTGAATCCAAATTTAACATTTCCTCCATTAGTTATTAGATTTATAAGGCCTTATTCAAGAAGGTGAAGATATCAATGTAGGTGATGGTGCAAGTTCACATGGAATTAGGTGAATGTGCTCATAGAATGGGGTACAAATTTAGGCAAAAATGGGTCAAAAACATAGTTATGAATATTGACAAAATGAGGTGTTTGGATTTTTGGGTTTTGATTTTCCCCGTATGTTTGCACCAAGTTTTCATGAAGCTTTCAACATGTTCACATCAAATTCCTAATGCATGTTTGTTACAACCCTTTTTTGGAGGTTGCAACAAAAGGCGCATGTTCATGAACTTGGAAGTTGGAATTAGGCCATAAGTAAAGTGGAAGATTGGTTTCAAATGGTTGAAATTTTTACTTGTGCCTCAAATAAAATCTTATGTTGTCATTGAAGTTGTTGACCTCTTGTTTTAATGGGGGAAAATGTTGCAACCTTAATCTTGAACTTATGACCAAAATTAGGAGGAGACAAAAAAAGGGGCCAAGAATGAACTAAGGCAAGGGAGACACCTAATTTCTCTTGTGAAAGGAAAATGTGTGGGAATGCAAAGAGAGAGTTGCAATATTTTTGAAAGTCCATTTTGAGGCTTTTGGGAAAATTTTGCCATTCCAATGTAGTTTTTATGGATAAATCTACAATGTACTATAGAAAGGATGGTAGTGCCTTCTTTTAAGGCCATGCCATGTGAATCTAAGTGAATCCTAGGGAAATCCATGACCCCATTTGGTTCGATTTGCTTTAATCACAATTTGTATTATTTGGCTTGTGTAAGTGAATTGATCAAAAGGTGTCCTTGAATGTGACTTTGAATTAATCTCATTTTGAAGCTCTCAAACCCCTTTGTCCCAATTTGTGGAACTAAAAAACTAAAGAACATGCCCTAAGTTTTCAATTATTTTGTAATACCATGTATTGTAACGTTATTCTAATACCTTATGGCAAGCCTTTGGAGGGGCATCAATATCCACCATGTGTCCCCAAGTTCCCAATGTGTCCCATAGGTTGTTCACAATAACACCATAATGTTTGCCCAAATTTGAATTTTGTTGAGGAAACATTACACTAGTAGGAAATGCATCTTAATTCACTCTGGGTTTCACTAAATTTTGAATGAATTTGGACATTTTTACTTAGTGAAATTGTTTAACCCCCTAATGAACGGGGATTAATTGCTATGGACAATGACTTAACTAGTACTTAGTGAAACAAAGTTATTCTCAAATGAAATACAAATTTACCAAACCATTCACTTGTTAATTAATTAACGAACCAATATGGAAATCAAATAAATTTTAATTATTTAATATATAATATTGTTGATAATTTCATGATTTTTTAAACCTATGATTTATTGACATGTGTCATTACCTACACTAGGTTAAGAACCTAGCTTAGGTAGGTAGGCCACATAATCAACCTAGGCACCTATTATAAGAATTCGATAAAAGAATATTCGGTCAACATACCATTGTTGACCACACACAACACCACCCATGAAAATTAATTTTTTGACCTTTGGAATGAAGGCAAACACCCGTACCATCAAGCTACTTCACTTGTTGTGATAATATGTTACATTACATTTCTATTTATCAAATATTTCATTTTAAACATTACAAAAACATAAAATTTGAAAATTCATATCTTATTGAGATTTTGTTCAAATGAAAGATTCGAGTTTACTTTGTTTTAAATTTCAATAATTTACATAATTATGTTTATTTTCTTTTGAAAGTTTAAAATCATTTGAACAAAAAAAAAGTTGAATATCATTACTCAATAACATTTCAATGACCATTCTTTTGAATTTTTTTTTTAATAAATGAATTTTTTTTGTTAATATAATAATATTACCAATGTTAAGCTACTTTCAATTATTATATGACTATTTTTCATTAATGTAAATTATTTCGCCTTACATTATTTACAGCTATTTATGGCTATTCTCAATTACTTTTGGTTATTTTTTACTATTTCACCCTAGGCTATTTTTGGTTATTCTAAGTTACTTTTGGCTATTTTAGCTTATTTCACCTTAGGTTATTTTTAGTTATTGTATTTTTTTTGGCTATTTTAAATTATTTCAATTTAAACTACTTGCAACTATTATAAGTTACTTTTTGACTATTGAAAGTTATTTCACCTTATGTTATTATTAATAATTATAGGTTATTATAATCTATTTTTATTAATGACTATTAATGGTTATCAATGTGTATTTTATTAATGGATATTGGTGGTTATTTTATTAATCGCTATTGGTGGTTATTCTATTAATGGCCATTGGTGGCTATCCTATTAATGGCTATTGGTTATTATTCTATAAATGACTATTGATGGTTATTTTATTAATGACTATTAGTGGCTACTTTATTGATGGTTATTGATAGATATTTTATTGATGAATATTGGTGCTTATTAATGGTTATTATATTAATGACTATTGGTGGCTATTTTATTGGTGGATATTGGTGATTATTAATTAGTATTATATTAGTGCCTATTGGTGGCTATTATATTAATGGTTATTGATGATTATGCGATTGTAAACCATTAATGGTTATTTCATTGGTGGTTATTGATGGTTATTTCATTAATGGTTATTGTATTATAATTTATTGTTGGTTATTATATGTTATATTATAATTATTGGTGATTATTGTATTATAATTTTTTTTGATATTCTATGTTATAATATCATTGGTTATTGGTAATGATTATATTGTAGGGTATTTAAAATTATTTTTCATAGGTTATTATTTTTTATTGTAAATTATTTTTACTTTAGGTCATTATATTTTGTTTTAGATTATTTTAAGTTATTATACTTATGATAAAATAATTTATAATAAGATAAAGTAGAATGACCTTGAATAACATAAATATAACTTGAAATAATATATATTAATTTAAAATAAAATAACCTACGGTATAGTTTGAAGTTAATTGAATAATTTAATTTAAAATAACTTAAAAGCTTATAATAAACTTATATGATACCTTAAGGTGCAATAATTTATAATAGCCTATAATAACATAAAATATAAGTTAGAATAAGTAAAGTAGCTTAAAATAATATAAGGTATATCATAAAGTAGCATAGATAGAATATTTTTAAAAACATAAAAATAAAGTTATTTACTATAATAAATTGTAATAGTGAATTATGTTAACTAGTAATGAAACATGATGTTTACATAAAAATATTATAGTGAAATAACATTCACCAAGGTGAAATCAATAAAATGCAATGAAGTTATTTCGCTTTTAAGGTCCCATGATGATTTAAGCTAGTAAATTGCACCCCACTTTGGTAGTAGTGTTATATCATTTCATTAGTCACATCTTGTGCTTTCAATTATGTGATCATATCTTAACACAAATTTTCCCCACCAATTTGCAGTCACCACTAAAAGACCATGTGAGGTGTTGGTTAATGACATATAGTGCATTTTCAACTTCCATTTTAGACAAGTGTTTTCACAAGTCAATGTGGGAAATGCATTCAACTTAATGTTACAAAGTGTGATGTTTCAAGAAATATTTTTTGTTCAAGGTGACATAAATCAACTCATCCATTTTCTTCACACATTTTATGCATTAGAATATCTTTTATATTTTAACACAATAATTCAAAAGGTGAGGTCACTACCATCCACTTAACCATGGGTAGTTGTCAAAGTAGCCCCCTTTGTGAGCTTTTGATTACATACCCTAACATGTTACCCATTTTAAAGCCCTCCATCCTACAATGATTATTTTATAATAATGTTTAATCCTTCACCATGTTAATGACACCCACATTTTAATTCTTGCGTCCATGATCTTTACTACATTCAAGCACCTAACCATCCAATTTAATATGCTCAAATTTTTTTATGTAATTTCACAAATGTGTTATTTGGTCCTCATTAGGTGTTCTTAGTTATTTCACCGCACAAGCTTTGTTTAACACCCCTTCCAATGGCTTCAAATTTTTGGGTGCTCCAATGAGATCCCTTTCATTCACTCTTTCATTGAAGAATCATTATTTAAACTTATCAAACATATTGATTTACTTCCTAGCATGAGTTTTTTACTACATGTTTTATGCAATGTTCATCATACCTATTTTGATGCATCCATTCTAGTTTTGATTTTTGCATTTTTTTACATCCTAATTTTGACATAATTTGTTTTTCAAGTGTTTAAGCATCTTATCAATTTGGGGTCTTTTGACAATCCAAAAGGAAATTTAACCCATTGCCAAGCTTCTTTCCTCATCTCTTTACAGGGCATTAGTCTCATTCCCATTGTTTCAACCACCCTAGCAAGTTCCTTAAATTGAGTTGGGCATTAGTTATTTCAATTTTGACATTTAGGTTTTTCTCCCAAACAATGTCCATTCTTGATGCATTGTATGAATAGATATGTTCAAGTGCAAAATATTACTTGAACATATATTCTCCAAAGATGATTAAATGTCACTTCATGACTTGGTTGGTTTCAATGATATATATTATTTTAATTAGATTATATACCCCATAGTTATGCAAATATTGGTTTGTAACCTATCAAAGGTTACATGGGGATATATCTAGTCCTATAAGCCACACAAAATCTTCAATTGACATAATGTGATTTAGATCACATATGTGGATTGCAAAAGTTTGAAAAAAATGTTATGGGTATGCTTCATTCTTTGAGATATTTATTTATGCCTTTAATATAGGATTATTTTATAGCATGTTAATATTTACCAAAGTGGAAGTTCTTGAAAAGTTTAACTTGTGCAAACTTTGATAAGATGCTTAAGAACCATGTTGTTAATAAAATACCATGACTTTGATTGGAAACACCATGTATGCAAGTCCTTATGTAAAGTGTTCTAAAAGTTCCAACTTGATTCACATTACATTAAAGGAAAAAATATATTTATGAAGCAAGGTAGTTTGTTTGTTTTGTTTTGTAACTATGAAATCCACAAAACCAAGATGTTCAGATCATGTTCTTGGTGTCTTTGGAAAAAACCTGACGAGGAGGCGTGCATGGGCTTAGTTCCATGATGTTTGGACTTGCAATGCAAATGTTTTTGAATATTGAATGATTTTTTCACTAAAAATCTAATTAAATCATAGCTGAAAATTTAGGAAGAATTGGAATGTGCCTTTGGTGTTGTTGAAAAGATTTTGATGAGTAGGATTCCCTAGGACACTTAGTGTAAAGTTTGGAATTTACGTGTATCAAATGATTATTTTTAGAAGGGGTATTAGATAATTATCCAACCTTTTTTTTTATCACCCTATTATTCTCTATTTTATAATGTATACATATTAAAACCACCTTATATTAATCATAATTCATTATTTTAGACTACTACATACCCTATATTTTAATTAAATTGATTAAGTTGAATAAAATGTACCCTATTTTAAAACTAATTAACTTATAATTTTCACCCCACAACCAATATATTGCATTTTATATTTTTACTAGTGTCCCTCCATGCGGGCAAGATTTGATGGAATTTATTTGGTAAGATTTGGTATCAAAATGTGGAAGATAAGTATACTATTTCTTCATGCAATACCCTCATCATTTAATGATGACTAACTTACAAATGAGTAGGTTAATTAGGTGCAAGTAGGTTGTTTCGAGTAGGTAGGTCACTATGTATGATAGGGTAATCAACTTGTTAGTTGATAGGTAGAGGGAGGAAGGAGGTTAGGAAGAAGCAAGAAGAAAGAAATAATATGATATTCTTTTTTAGTAAGTAGAGGTAAGTATAGCATTAAATATATTAACTATGCTAACTAGGGGTAGTTAGTCAAGACATGGACCCAATGAGAAAAAGTTTCATGTTCATGTTGAGTGGACATCCATCCAAAATGGTGTCTTGGTGTGTGATGCTTGCCAGTAGCCTAAGATCTGACCTTACTCATCCTATGGCCCATTTTCAAAGTAATCCATAGTAGTAAATTTTTAAGGGATTTTTTAATGCAGTCAAAATGATGAAACATTCATATGGCAATGTAGAAAAAGTGGCAATCATTGGTAGGAAGATTTAGCCGAACCTGGCAATATGCCAGATGTGAAATAAAAACTTTTAATCATCCTTCTATATATTTTTGGTTACAGACTGAAAACTAAATATAAAACTTTGGTGATTTTTACCATTTTTAAGAAAACCCTCTGGCTATTGACACCCTAAAAAATCACTTCATTTTAGAGTTTTTAAAATTTTAATGTCATTTTTTGGCAATTTTTCACTGGTAATAAAAGGCCTCAATTCCATAGATCTTTACTCAATGTTGCTAACAAATGACAGATCATGTCCTTCAACGTTTCAATGGATAATTATGAGGCAGTGGATGCAGAATTTCACAACGTCCCAATGAATTTGAGCCCTACCAACCTAACACTTCAAATAAAAAAATCATGCTCATGAGAAGTTAGAACAACTATGCCAAACTTTATAAAAAGAAAGCACCCAAAGAAACGGAGAGAAAAAGAAACAAGGGGGCAAGGACCAAAGTCCAGCCAAGCAAGCAGCCTAAAAGAAGTGCGAACAATCAGTTTGTTAAAAACGCAGGACTTTAAAAAAAATGTCCACCATTGGGTAAATTTATTTCCCCACTTTATACCCACTAAGGCTTCAGTGGCCTTTCACAGAACAACCCAACCCTACCTGGGCAGTTCGACACTAATTAAATTATTTTCACAAATGCTGAATTGTTTCTATTTTATTATTTATTGTCAGAAACATTTTTTTCTGAAAGAATCTGATAGAAAATTTGAGGAATGTATCTTTTGTTGAAATAGAATCTTCAAATTTTAATTATTCTACAAACATGTGTTGAAGTGGCCAAGGTACCACTATGGCAATATGTACCAAGGATCTCAAAATTAGCAAGGTAGATTTCAACAAGAGCGTAAGAAAAATAAATGTAACCTGGTAAGAAGGAGTCCACTGTCTCAAAAATCAATTTCCATGTGGACATAAGCTTATGGGTGAACCAGCACCCACCAATGCCCCAATCCGGATGCATGGTGCACCGATGGATTTCATTTTTTCATCCTTGGGTTAACCAACTTGGTTAGCACAGGTTGATTTATTTTTTCCCTTGCTCAACCTTGATCCCACTTGTTTTTTGGGTTTGAACTTATCCCCCCCCCCCCTCCTTCTCCCTTCCTCCACCCTATTATTTTTCTCCCC
>Ga0116230_10003008_pt1 | contig 16318 bp, 16 predicted proteins | sample S1TSphfallax_3_FD_88678 | JGI IMG/M metagenome (GOLD analysis project Ga0116230, IMG submission 88678) | Host-associated microbial communities from peat moss isolated from Minnesota, USA - S1T2_Fd - Sphagnum fallax MG | ecosystem: Host-associated > Plants > Peat moss > Unclassified | place...
AAGATGGAATCGCATAACCACCCCAGCTTCATCGAACCCTACCAGGGTGCCGCCACCGGCGTCGGCGGCATTTTGCGGGACGTGTTCACCATGGGCGCCCGGCCGATCGCCAATCTGAACGCGCTCCGCTTCGGTGACCCGGCGCTGCCCGTCACCAAACGCATTGTCGACGGCGTGGTGCGCGGCATCGGCGGCTACGGCAATTGCGTCGGCGTCCCCACGGTCGGCGGCGAGGTTAATTTCCACCCCAGCTATAATGGCAACCCGCTGGTCAACGCGATGACCGTGGGCATTGCCGACAAGGGCAAAATCTTTCTCTCCGCCGCCGCCGGCATCGGCAATCCGGTGGTCTATATCGGCTCCAAAACCGGCCGGGACGGCATCCACGGCGCCACCATGGCCAGCACCGAATTCGACGCCAATTCCGCGGAAAAGCGCCCGACCGTGCAGGTCGGTGACCCGTTCACCGAAAAATTGCTGATCGAAGCCTGCCTGGAGCTGATGCAAACGGATGCGATCGTCGCGATTCAGGACATGGGCGCCGCCGGCCTGACCTCCTCCGCCGTGGAAATGGCGGGAAAGGGTGGGGTCGGCATCGAGCTGACGCTGGATGCCGTCCCGCAGCGGGAGGCCGGCATGACCGCCTATGAGATGATGCTGTCAGAGAGCCAGGAGCGGATGCTGCTGGTGCTGCGCCCGGACCGCGAAGACATGGCGCGCGCCATCATCGAAAAATGGGATCTGGACTATGCCGTGATCGGCAAAATCACCGCTACCGGCCGGATCATCGTCACCCATCGCGGCGTGGTGGAGGCGGATATTCCACTGGCCCCTCTTTCGGACGCCGCACCCTTGTACCAGCGCCCCACCACGGAGACGCCAAAGCCGGAAAAACTCGGTAACGTGGTCTCGCCGATGAGCCTGCAGGACGCGCTGCTGAAACTGGTCGCCTGCCCTGATCTGTGCTCCCGCCGCTGGATTTTTGACCAGTACGACGCCACCGTCGGCGGCCAGACGGTGAAACGCCCGGCGCAGGCGGACGCCGCCATCGTGCGCCTGGACGGCACCAACCGCGCGCTCGCGCTGACCACCGACTGCACGCCGCGCTACTGCGCCGCGGACCCGGAGACGGGCGGCGCCCAGGCGGTGGCGGAAGCCTGGCGGAACCTCACCGCGACCGGCGCGACCCCGCTGGCGATCACCGACAACATGAATTTCGGCAATCCCGAAAAACCTGAAATCATGGGCCAGTTCGCGGCCAGCATCCACGGCATGGCGGCCGCCTGCATCGCTTTGGATTTTCCGGTCGTCTCCGGCAATGTCTCCCTGTACAACGAGACCGAAGGGGCCGCGATCCTGCCCACCCCTGCGATCGGCGGCGTCGGCGTATTGGATGACGCGAGCCAGGCCGTCGGCATCGCCATCACGCCGGGCCTCGATCTGATCCTGATCGGCGAAACCCGCGGCGAGCTCGGGCAATCGCTCTGGCTGCGCGAAATCTGCGGCTGCGAGGACGGCGCGCCGCCGCCGGTTGTTCTCGCCGCCGAGCGTGCCAACGGCGATTTCGTCCGCGCCCAGATCGCCGCCGGCTCGGTCGCCGCCTGCCATGACCTCTCGGATGGCGGCCTGCTGATCGCCGCGGCAGAAATGGCGCTGGCCGGCGATACCGGCATCGCTCTGACGCCCCACGCCTCCTCCCACGCCTTTTGGTTCGGCGAGGACCAGGCCCGCTACCTGCTCGCCGTGGCGAATGGCGACGCGCTGCTGGCCGCCGCCCGCGCCGCCGGCATACCGGCCGAACATATCGGCCACACCGGCGGCAACAGTTTGACACTTTCCGACAGCATCGCCATATCTGTGTCATCTTTGCGCGAAGCCCATGAGGCATTTTTCCCCGCATGGTTCGCTTAAAAGTTGCGGTCACAGGAGGCGTTTCAACCCCATGGCGATGCCGGCGAGCGAGATTGAGGCGCTGATCAAGGCGGCCTTCCCGGACGCGGCCATCACCATCGAAGATTTGGCTGGCGACAACGACCATTTCGCCGCTACCGTCATTTCCGAGGCGTTTCGCGGATTGTCCCGCGTTCGCCAACATCAGTTGGTCTATGCGGCGCTGCAGGGACGCATGGGCGGCGCCCTGCACGCGCTCGCTCTGCAAACCGCGGCGCCCGAATAAAGGAAACCACCCATGGATAACCCCGTCTTCGCCGAAATCCAGTCGCAGATTGATTCCGCGCCCGTCATGCTGTTCATGAAGGGCACGCCGATGTTCCCGCAATGCGGTTTTTCCGCCCGGGTGATCCAGATTTTGAAGCACACCGGCGTGCCGTTTAAATCCGTGAATGTGTTGGAAGACCCGGAAATCCGGGACGGTATCAAGGCGTTCTCGAACTGGCCCACCATCCCGCAGCTTTATGTCAAGGGCGAGTTCATCGGCGGCTGCGACATCGTGACCGAGATGTATCAGTCCGGCGAACTGCAAACCCTGCTCTCGGAAAAAGGCATCGCCCACGACGCGGCGGCTTAGGGCAGTCCTCGGTGGTCCGTCGTCCGTCATCACAGGGTATAGGCTGATGGACCGTCCCGGTGCGGACCCGCGGGTCTGACGCCTTAGCGGCGGAGCGCCTCACCGAAATTTTCTGGCAGGCGGGCGATTGCCCGCGTATCGGATAAGTTGATGCGCTTCGTGTTCGTCACGGACGAGCTGCCGCGGCCGGGTGCCGCTGGGCATCTCGCTGTAAACCATGCGATCATCGACTGGCTGCGCGGCCAGGGCCATCAGGTCGAAGTGCTGCTGACCGGCGCCCGGCTGCGCTGGCCGGTCGAACGTTACGGCCTGGCCGATGTCGCCGGGCCCGCCGTGATCGGCTGGGGCGACTACGTGGTGGCCGCCGCTCCGCTGGCGGCGGGCCAGATCGCGGCGCGCGGCCTGGCCAGCCTGTTGCCGGCGCGGCTCGCCGGCGCCATCCGCCGCCGCGCGCGCGCGCAGAAATTCGGCAGCGTGGACGCCGTGCTCGGCGCTTTCATCACCCCAGGCCAGGCCGCCTGGTGCGCCCGGCATATCGAGCGCCTTCGGCCCGACGCCGTCCTGATCGACACCATTTTCCGCGCCCCGGTGCTGCAAGCCGGGCCGCTCGCCGGTATCCGCAGCGTGATCATCGCCCATGATGTGTTCTGTCTCCGCCATCGGGCGCTTAGCAGCGCCGGATATATCGTGCATCCGGCGGCACTTTCTTGCGATACGGAAACGGCCTTGCTCAACAATGCCGCCGCGATCGCCGCGATCCAGCCACGAGAAGCCGCCATCATTCGGGAGATGTGCCCGGAGCGCGATGTGTTTTCAGCGCCGATGCCGGCTCTGCCCTGTCCCCGGCCGCCGGCGACGCAGCGTATCCCCAACAGGCTCGTCTTCCTCGGCAACGCGTCGCTGCCGAACATGGACGGGCTGCGCTGGTTCCTGGACAGCGTCTGGCCGCATCTGCGGCGCTGGCGCAGCTCGGTAACGTTGGACATTGCCGGTGATTGCGGTCCGGCGCTGACGCGGTTGCCGGAGGGAGTCACCCGGCTCGGACGTGTTAAATCCCTTGCCCCGGTTCTGCACCAGGCGGCGCTGGCCATCGCCCCGCTGCGCGTCGGCTCGGGCCTGAAAATCAAAATTTTGGACTATGCCCGTCACGGGTTGCTGACCGTCGCCACCCCCGTCAGCCTAACCGGATTCGCGCCCGATCCGGCAGCGCCCTTTTTCGCCGCCAGCGGCGATCTCGGTTTCGCCGCCGCCATCATCCGCCGGCTCGGCGAAGCCCCCAACGACGACCGGGCGTTGTCCTACATCGAGCGTCATTACGGCACTGCCGCGAGTTTTCTCCGCCTCGGCAACGCCCTCGGGCTGAACCAACCTGTCCGGGTGACCTGAGCGGCCTCATCGCATCAGCACGAGGATCGCAAAACAGCCCAGCAGCGTCGGCCAGGTCAACCATGGCGCCGTCACCATGCGCAGGCTGGCCGGGGCAGGGCGAAACCCGGTCCCGTGGATGAAACAGCCGGCAATGGCGGCCATCATCACCAACAGAATGGACTGGTTCAGCCCGGTCGGCTGCCGCGCCAGCAGGAAGGGGAACACCAAACCGATGACGCTGGCGGCGGCGGCCAGGATGAGCGACGCGGCGCGCAAGCTCAGTCTTCGTCGACTTCGGCGAGCTTGCCTTCGAACGCGCCGGGATTCAGTTCCAGCCACATCGCGTTCATCGCGGCAAAGGCGGCGGCGAAACCAAGCCCAAGCATCCAGGTAAAATACCACACTGTTATTCTCCGTTAATAAGCGGTGTGATCGTCGCGCGCGATGGTCGCGAGCGTCACCGGGCCGCGCAGCACGTAATACACCCAGCTTGTGTACAGAATGATCAGCGGCAGAAAGATCACCGCCGCCACCAGCATGATCTGCAAGGTCAGCAGGCTGGACGAGGTGTCCCACACGATCAGGCTGTCATTCGGCGCCGAGGATGACGGCAGCATGAATGGAAACAGCGACACGCCCGCGGTGCCGATCACCGCCGCCACGCTCAAGCCGGAGCATATGAAGGTCAGCCCGGCATGTTTCGCGGTGCGGAGCAGAAAAATCGTGGCGAGCGCCCCGGCGAAGCCGATCGCCGGCACCAGCAACACCGCCGGCGCCGCGTGGTAATTGGCGAGCAATCCGCCCGGCACCCGCGCCACGGTCTTCAACAGCATGTTGGACGGCCCATCGGTGCCGGCGAATTTTTGCACAGCATACCCGCTCATCCGCGACACCCAGAGCCCGGCTCCCGCGAACAGCACGACCAGCGCCGTCGCGGCCAATTTCGCGGCCAGCCGTGCCCGGTCGCGCACCGCCGCCTCGGTCTTGCAGGCGACATAGGCCCCGCCGTGCATGATCAGCATCGTCACCGAAATGATCCCGCAGAGCAGCGCGAACGGATTGAACAGCCCGAGGAAGGATCCGCCATAGCTCATCCGCAGCGTGTCATCGAACGAGAACGGCACGCCTTGCAGCACGTTGCCAAACGCCACGCCATAGACCAGGGCCGGTACCAACCCGCCGACGAACAGCCCGCCATCCCAGAAATTCCGCCAGCGCGTGTTATGCAGCTTGCTGCGATAATTGAAGCCCACGGGCCGCAGAATCAGCGACAGCAGGAGCAGCAAGATGGCGAAATAGAAGCCGGAGAAGGACACCGCGTACAGCATCGGCCAGGCCGCGAAGATCGCGCCGCCGCCGGTCACCAGCCAGACTTGGTTGCCCTCCCAGACCGGCCCGACGGTGTTGATCACCACCCGCCGCTCGGCATCGGTCTTGCCGATGAACGGCATCAGCATCGCCGCGCCGAGGTCAAACCCATCCATCACCGCCAGCCCGATCAGCAGTACGCCCAGCAGCGCCCACCAGATGATCCGGAACACTTCATATTCGTTCATGTGTCCGTTCCCCTTATTCGGCCGGCGACGGCGCCGCGGTGCCGAAACCCGGCAGCACACGCACCAGATCAGGCGGCGCGAAAATCTGCCCTGGCCCCTTGCGGATGGCGCGGACCATCAAGAACATTTCCACCACGAACAGCGCCGTATAGGCGATCACGAAGCCGGCGATCGAAATCGCCACGTTGAGCGCCGGTACCGAGGAGACCGACAAGGCGGTCGGCAGAATCCCGTCAATCGTCCAAGGCTGCCGCCCCACTTCCGCGGTGGTCCAGCCCAGCTCCGCCGCGAGCCAAGGCAGCGGCAGCGAACAGGCGGTGATCCACAACAGCGCCCGCGAGCGATCCAGCTTGCGCGCGCAGGCTTTCCAGAACATCACCGCGAACAGCAGGATGAAATAGAATCCCAGCGCCACCATCAGCCGGAACGACCAGAACACGGTGGCGACCGGCGGCACCGTCGCCCAGGCCGCCTGTTCTATCTGCGCCGGGGTGGGATGCAGCACGTCAGCGCCGATCGTCTCCAGCAGCAGCCCGTAGCCGAGATCATTTTCATGCGCGGTGAAGGTCGCCAGCGCCGCCGCGTTGCCAGGATCGGTGCGCAGCGTCTCCATCGCGCCATAAGCCTGCGACCCGCTGGCCACCCGTCCGGCATTTTGCCGCACCAGCGGAATGATTCCCGGCAGCGGCGTATCCACCGAATGGGTCGCGATCAGCCCCAGCGCGAACGGAATCTGTAGCTGGTCCCGCGTTACATGGTTGGTCTGGTCGGGCAGGCCGAACAGGTTGAACGCCGCCGGCGCCGGCTCGGTATTCCACATCCCCTCGATCGCCGCCATTTTCATCGGCTGGTCCTGCGCGATCGTCGCCCCGGACGCATCCCCCAGCGACACCACCGCGAGCGAGGAGGCGAGGCCGAAACTCGCCGCCACGGTCATCGAGCGTAGTGCGACCGCGCGGTGCTTGCCCATCAGCAGATAGATCGCCGAGATCGACATCATGAACATCGCGCCCACGCAGTAGCCGGCGGCGACGGTATGGACGAACTTGTCCTGCGCGTTCGGGTTCATCAACACCGCGCCAAAATCGGTCACCTGCATGGACATCGTCGCCATGTCGAATTTGGCACCCACCGGATGCTGCATCCAGCCATTGGCGATCAGTATCCACAACGCCGAAAGATTGCTCCCCATCGCCACCATGACGGTGACGAACAGATGCTGTACCTTGGTCAAGCGGTCCCAGCCGAAGAAGAACAGCCCGACGAAGGTGGCTTCCAGAAAGAACGCCATCAGGCCCTCGATCGCGAGCGGCGCGCCGAATATATCGCCGACGTAATGGGAATAATAGGCCCAGTTGGTGCCGAACTGGAACTCCATGGTCAAACCGGTCGCCACCCCCATGACGAAATTGATGCCGAACAGCACGCCCCAGAACTTCACCATATCGCGCCAGACGGTTCTCCCGGTGGTCACGTAGACGATCTCCATGATCACCAGCAGGATCGCAAGGCCCAGGGTCAGCGGCACGAACAGAAAATGATAGAGCGCGGTCAGCCCGAATTGCAGCCGCGAGAGCGTCACGACATCCATGCTATGATCCCTGATTTGTCAGATTGACTGCATGCGCGGCGGCGTGGGCCGGCCCCAGCAGATGCGTGAGCGTATCGACCGGCCGGCCGTCATAGGCGGCGAAGCAGGCGAAATAGATCGCCGCGATGACGGCGGCCTTCACCAGTGTCAGGGTCAGCAAATCCCGCGCGGTACGATCCTGCAACATGAGCCATGCTATAGACGGCCGAATCGCCAGCAACCTTGATCTGGATCAAACGGCGCAAAATCGGAATCAAGCTGGCGGCATCGCTTACCTGGCTCATGACCATTTTCCAAAGGTTTGATCACGGTCCGAATTTCGCCTACCATCTTGCCGGGCATGAGGAATTTCAGCTGATGGACCTGGCGGCCGCGCGGCGTTCGGTTTCGATCAACGTGGCGCCAGGTCCGGCATCGCCGCATTGCAATGAGTGCGGGTCGCGGCATGTCGGCATATGCGACGCGCTGTCGGACGAGGATCTTCAATTTCTCTCGAAAGTGGCGCAACGCGTCACCGTCGCGACGGCCAAGATTTTCATCGAGGAGAGCGAGCCTGCGACGTTTTTCTACAATATCAACGCGGGCTATGTCCGCATGTTCAAATCCCTGCCCGATGGGCGCCGCAACATCACCGGCTTCATGGGCGTCGGCCAATTCCTCGGCCTCGGGGCCGGCGGCAATTTCGCGTTCAGCGCCGAGGCAATCGGCGAAGTCAAGCTCTGCCGGTTCAACCGCGAGGCGCTGGCTACGGTGTTCACTGATTTCCCAGCCCTGGAACGCCGCCTGCTCGGCATCGCCACGCATGAGCTGACGATCGCGCATGACCAGATGCTGCTGCTGGGCCGTAAGACCGCGCAGGAACGGGTCGCGAGCTTTATTATCGCCTGGGCCGAGCGGTCCGACCTATGCCCCGCCGGCGGTATGCCGAAACCCGGCCAGTCGCTGGCCTTGCCGATGACCCGGACCGACCTTGCCGATCATCTTGGCCTGACCATCGAAACCGTGTCGCGCGCCCTGAACCTGATGAAGAAGCAGGGCCTCATCGCGCTTGGCAATATCCATCAGATTACCCTGCTGAACCCCCGCCGGCTCGCGGAGATTGCCGCCGGCGACGGCTGAACTTGATCTAAGTCAAGGACGTAAGTTGCGCGCGGGCGCAACTGACAGCCATCTCGCAAGGAGGTTGTCATGTTCGTATCCGATCTGATGAACACCAACGTCATCACCGTCGAGCCGGAAAACACGCTGGCGGACGCCGCCCGCATCATGCTGGCGCAGCATGTCAGCGGCCTGCCGGTGCTGGACGCCGGCCGCCTGGTCGGCGTGATCACGGAAGGCGACCTGCTGCGCCGTGTCGAAATCGATACCGCCCCGCGGGAGGCCGGCTGGTTCAAGGCGTTCGTCATGCCGTCCAGGCTCGCCAACGACTATGTCCATACCCACGGCCAGCACGTACGGGACGTGATGTCGTCCACGCCTATTTCGGTCACCCCCACCACGTCGCTCGATGAGGTGGCGGACATCATGGTCACGAAACACATCAAGCGCCTGCCGGTGCTCGCGGACGGCAAGCTGGTCGGCGTGATCAGCCGGACGGACATGCTGCGCGCGCTGGCCCGACGGCTGATCGACCGCGACGATCCGTACACGGAAACCCAGATCAAGGAGCACATCGTCGCCACCATGGCGCGCGAACGCTGGGCGCCGAAATCCGGCATCCGGATCAACGTCACGGGCAAGGTCGTCGATCTGGAAGGGGCCGTGTTCAGCGCGGCCGAGCAGCAGGCCATCCGCGTGATCGCGGAGACCACGCCCGGCGTGGAAGAAGTGCGCGATCACCTGCTGTTCATCGACCCCGGATCGGGCCTCGCCTTCCCGGCGGCCTGATCCGCGCGGCGTTCCCTGAACGCGGGAACGTTCCGCCGAATATCGCGTGAAAGGTCGCCGTCATGGACTTGCCCGCCTCGCTGATCGAAAACCGCATATTCAATGAAATCGCGATCGGCGATACCGCCTCGCTCAGCCGCCGCATCAGTTTGCAGGACGTCGAACTGTTCGCGGTGATCTCCGGCGACATCAATCCCGCGCATCTCGACCCCGGCTACGCCGCGACCGACATGTTCCATCATATCATCGCGCAGGGCGTGCTGACCGCCGGGCTGATTTCGGCGGTGCTGGGCACCAAGCTGCCCGGCCCGGGCACGATCTATCTCGGCCAGGACCTGAGATTCCTGGCCCCCGTCAGCCCCGGCGACACCATCACCGCGACCGTCACGGTCACCGCTCTGATCCCCGAGAAACAGCGTCTGACGCTGGACTGCCACTGCACCAACCAGGCGGACCAGGAAGTCCTGCGCGGCACCGCCACGGTGCAGGCGCCGGACCAGAAAATCCGGCGGCCGGCGATCGCGCTGCCGGAGGTCCGCTTGATGCGCCATGCGGGCTTCCGCGACATTTTGGCGACCGCCATCGCCGGCGGACCGGCCGCCACGGCGGTGGCTCACCCTTGCGATGAAAATTCGCTCCGCGGCGCGGTGGAGGCCGGCGCGGCCGGCCTGATCACGCCGATCCTGGTCGGTCCGATCGCCAAAATCCGCGCGACCGCGGCGGCCTGCAACCTCGACATCGCCGGCCTGCGGATCGAGGACACGCCGCACAGCCACGCTGCCGCCACCCGCGCCGTCGCCCTCGTCCGCGCCGGGGAGGCCAAGCTATTGATGAAGGGCGCGCTGCACACGGATGAATTGCTGCACGAGGTGATGCAGCCGCAAACCGGCCTGCGCACCGGCCGCCGCCTCAGTCATATTTACGTGCTGGACGTGCCCGGCTTCGGCCGCCCGCTGCTGGTGACGGACGCCGCCGTCAACATCCTGCCGACGTTGGAAGACAAGGCCAGCATCGTGCAGAACGCGATCGACCTCGCGCTGGTGCTTGGCATCGCCGCGCCGCGCGTCGCGATCCTGGCCGCGGTCGAGACGATCAACCCGGCAATGGCCGCGACCTTGGACGCCGCCGCCTTGTGCAAAATGGCCGAGCGCGGCCAGATCACCGGCGGCGTGCTGGACGGGCCGCTGGCGCTGGACAATGCGATCAGCCCCGCCGCCGCCGCGGATAAGAATCTGGCAGGTCCGGTCGCCGGCATGGCCGATATCCTGGTCGTCCCGAACCTTGAGGCGGGGAATATTCTGGCCAAGCAGTTCACTTTCATGTCCGGCGCGGACGCCGCCGGCGTGGTGCTCGGCGCCAGCGCGCCGATCATCCTGACCAGCCGCGCCGACGACATCCGCAACCGCCTCGCTTCCTGCGCCGTCGCCGTCATCATGGCCGGCGCCCATGGCTGACGCGGTCCTGACGCTTAACGCCGGCTCTTCCAGCATCAAATTCGCCTTGTTCGACACGGCGGCACCGCTGACGCGAATCGCCGCCGGCGCGGTGGCGAACATCGGCGCCACGCCGCAATTCCTTGTTCGCGACGCCGCCGGCGCGACAATTTTCGAAAAAACCTGGGCGCATGGCGCCAAGCTGAGCCACGAGGACCTCCTGGGTCCCGTGCTCGATTGGATCGACCATCATCTTGGCGAAGCACAGCTGGTCGCGGCCGGCCACCGCATCGTCCATGGCGGCGAAAATTTCTTTCAACCCGCTTTGCTCGACGACAAGGCGCTGGCCGAACTCGCCAAACTCAGCCCGCTGGCGCCGCTGCACCAACCGCATAACCTCGCCGCGGTCGCGGCCTTGCGGGCGTTGCGCCCGTCGCTCCCGCAGATCGGCTGTTTCGATACCGCCTTCCACAACGGCATGCCGGCGGTCGCGACCCGCCTGGCACTGCCGCGCGCGTTGCGCGAGAGCGGCATTCGCCGCTACGGCTTTCACGGCCTGTCCTATGAATATATCGCCGGCCGGCTGCGCGAGGTCGCGCCGAAACGCGCCGCCGGCCGCGTGATCGCCGCCCATCTCGGCAACGGTGCGAGCGTCTGCGCCATGCGGGACGGCAAGAGCCAGGATTCCAGCATGGGCTTCACCGGCCTGGACGGCCTGATCATGGGCACGCGCTGCGGCATCATTGACGCCGGCGTGCTGCTTTACCTGCTGCAGGCGCAGGCCATGACGCCCGCTGACCTCAGCGCCCTGCTGTACCAGCAATCCGGCCTGCTGGGCCTGTCCGGCATCTCCGCCGACATGCGCCTGCTGTTGGCCAGCGACGTGCCGGCCGCGGCCGAAGCGGTCGAGTCCTTCGCCTATGCCGCGTCCCGCCAGATCGCAGCGCTGACGGTCTCGCTCGGCGGGCTGGACGGGCTGGTCTTCACCGCCGGCATCGGCGAACGCGCCCCGCCGATCCGGGACAAAATCTGCGCCCGGCTCGCCTGGCTCGGCATCGAGATCGATGCCGCGGCCAACGCCGAAAACGCCGGCCTCATCAGCACGCCGTCATCCGCGATCGAAGTCCGGGTGATCCCGACCGACGAGGAAGCCATGATCGCGCGGCACACGGTCACAACACTGCACGGCAAATAATTTCCTTTGTATTAAACAACCTGTGCGCAGGCTGACGCAATGCCGCGCGACCACTTCCAATTCCAGAGCGTGATCGATTCCTGCCAACAGCCTTCGATGATAAGACATCATCCAAGGCGGCTGGTATAACCTAGACTCATGGCGCCGCCGCCCGAGGCCGGGGAAAGCGCGCCGGCGGTGCTCCCCGCGTCCGAAGATCCCAGGCCCGGCGTCACGCGCGAATTGCGCGCCCAGGCCGCCCGCAATGACATGGCGGAGCGCCGCCGGATCACCCAGAAACTCCGCACCGCCCTCGCGGAAGGTGGATTCGTGCTCTATTACCAGCCGAAGGTTCACCTGAAGACCGGCCGTGTGCGGGGCGCGGAGGCGCTGCTCCGCCTGCAGCACCGGCGCCGGGGGCTGATCCTGCCCGCCCATTTCATGCCGGTGGCGGAGCGTAGCGACATCATCAACGAAATCGGGGCCTGGTCGCTAAACGAGGCCTGCCGGGAGGCGGCGCGCTGGCCCGAGCGCTTTTCGGTATCCCTGAACATTTCCCACCGCCAGCTGCGCAGCGGCAAACTGACCAAGCAGATCATCGAGGCACTGACGCAGTCAGGCCTCGCCCCGGCGCGCCTGGAGCTGGAGCTTTCCGAAGCCACGTTGATCGACGAGAACGAGGATACCGCGTTCGGCCTGAAAGCGGCGCGCGCGCTCGGCGTTGGCGTTGCGCTGGATGATTTCGGCGCCGGCTACGGCTCGCTCTCCGCTCTACGCCGGATGCCGCTGACCACGCTGAAGCTGGATCGCTCGGTCATCCTTGGGCTGGCCGCGCCTGGGCGCGACCAGGCCGAGCATGACAGCGCGATTCTGCGCGCCGCGATCGAAGCGGCACACGCGCTCGGCTGTACCGTGGTGGCGGACGGTATCGAGACCGAGACGCAATGCCGCCTGCTGGATCAGATGGGCTGCGACGAAGCGCAAGGCAGCTATTTTTGCCCGCCCTTGCCCGCCACGGAATTTTTGGCCCGCCTCGCCGCCTGATCCACCCGATTGCGGATCGAGGAGAACCGGCTTTTATGACCGTAACACGGCAGCGAGGCGGACGATGGCGGAATTTTTGGGGCGCAACACCTTCTCGCCGGCCGACCAGCAACGCTTCGCGGCCTTGTCCGGCGACGCCAACCCGATGCACATGGACCCGCTGGCCGCCCGCCGCATCCAGGCCGGCGCGCCGGTGGTGCATGGGATCCACGTCATGCTGCGCGGCTTCGATCTGCTGGCCCGCAGCCAGCCGGACCTGCCCCCCATCGCACGGCTGAAAACCAGTTTCAACAAATTGATCTATGTCGGGGACAGCGTCGACTATCAGCTCGTCCAACTCTCGGAAAAGACCGCGACGGTGGATGCCGCCGTGGACGGCAACCCGCTCACCCGCATGATTTTCACCTTTGGTCCACCGGCCGAAGCGCCGGCGCTGTTCGCGGCGGATGCGCCGGCGGAAATGCCGACGGCACCGGCGGATCTGTCGCTTAGCGTCATGGCCGGGCGGCAGGGCCGGATCGCCGTCCCCGCCACCGCGGCCGACATTACCGCCGCGTTTCCGGCCGCCGCGAAAGCCTGGTCCGCGCCGCGGCTGCTGGCCTGCCTCGCCACCACCACCCTGGTCGGCATGGTCTGCCCAGGACTGCATTCGATCTACGGCAATTTTACTTTGCATGCGGTGCACCCCGACGCCGCCGAACCGCTCGCTTGGCGCGTCATGCTCGCGGATGCGCGTGTCCGTTTAGTGCGTCTGGCTGTGCAGGGCGGCGGTGTCGCCGGCACGGTCGATAGTTTCGTGCGCATGCCGCCGACCGCGCAAGCCGCGATGGCGGATCTGGCCGGCCTGGTCGGCGCCCAGGAATTTGCCGGCAGCCTCGCGCTGGTCGCCGGTGGCTCGCGCGGCCTCGGCGAACTCACCGCCAAGTTTCTGGCCGCCGGCGGCGCCCGCGTGATCATCACCTACGCCGCCGGCCGGGCGGATGCGGAAACGCTGGCCGCCGCCATTACCGCCTGGGGCGGCGACTGCACCGCCCTGCCCTATGACGCGCGCCAACCGGCCGCGCCGCAGCTCACGGCTCTGCCGGCACCGCCGACCCATTTATACTATTTCGCCACCCCGTCGATTTTTCGGCGCAAGTCCGGCCTGTTCGACGCCGCGCGCCACGCGGAATTGCAGCAATTCTATGTGACCGGCTTCCACGATTTGTTCATGGCGCTGCACGCGGCCGCGCCGGCCGGCCTCGCGGCCTTCTACCCATCCTCGGTCGCGGTCGCGGATCGCCCCGCCGACATGACCGAATACGCGATGGCGAAGGCCGCCGGCGAGATTTTGGCGGCCGACCTGACCGCCCATCTGCCGCGCGCTCGCATCGTCACCGCCCGCCTGCCCCGCCTGCCCACCGACCAGACCGCCACCGTGGTCCAGGCCGACACCGCCGACCCAATCGCGGTGATGCTGCCGATCATCCGCGCCGTGCAGGGCGGTCCACGTTGACAAAACCGGCAACCGCCTATGATTGGCGCAACCAGCGGAGCATCGTCATGGACGCGCAGACCCCGGCCTTCGACCTGGACATCATCGGCGTTCTGGAAGGCGCCGACAAATCCTCCTCCATCTCCAATTCCTGGGACTATCTGCGGCACTACCAGGCCTTGCTGACCCCCTGGCGGCATGCCGATATCAACGTCATCGAAATCGGCGTCGCGCGCGGGATCTCGCTGAACATCTGGCGCCATTTCTTCACCCGCGCCACCATCGTCGGGATCGATATCCAGCCGGAATGCAGCCGTTTCACGGGCGGTCGCGTGACGGTCGAAATCGGCTCGCAGGAAGATCCGGCCTTCCTGCACGCCGTCTGCGCCAAATATCCGCCCACCATCATCATCGATGACGGCTCGCACTATGCCCATCACATCGTGTATTCATTCCAGCACCTGTTCCCGATGCTGATCGATGGCGGCGTCTATATCGTCGAGGACATGGCGGTTCATTTTGGCGCGAGCGCGGAGAAAATGGCCGGCGGCACCAAGGTCTCGGCGGTCGAGTATTTTCTCGGCCTGGCGCGCGGCAAGCTGGCGCATGGGCGAACCGGCGCGGAATTATGGGGCGATGACCGCTATATCGCCGACCATCTGGACAGCATCGCCTTCATCGGCGGCGCGGTGCTGATCCGCAAAAAGCAGCCCGCCGATCGCGCCGCGTCGATCGCGTTCGCGGAGCGCCATCTCGCCGCCACCGACGCGCCGGCGGGCCAACATGTCCGCTTCGCGGACTACATCATCCGCCATGGCGGCCCGCTCGACCAGGCGGAACGCGCGGTCCGCACCGCGATCCGCCTGGGCGGACCTAGCCTGGAGGCGTCAAAAACCTTGATCGAGCTGCTGACCCGCGCCGGCCGGCTGGACGAGGCCGTGCAGACCGCTTTGGAAGCCGCCGCCACATGGCCGAAGGACGCCGCCGCCTGGGAGCGGCTGGCCAATCTGGAAAAGCAGCGCGGCAAGATTGACGCGGCGATCACCGCGATGGAACGGGCCGCCGCGCTTGGTCCGCGGATTTTGCACTATCACGACCAGTTGAGCCGGTTGCTGCAACAACAGGGCCGGCTACCGGAGGCGCTGGCGGCGGCCCGCAGAGCCTCCGAGTTGAACCCCGAGCTGGAAGGACTGCGCCGCCGCGTCGCGGAGCTCGCGAGACAGACCGGCGGTTAGCTAGAAAATGTCGGATATCGCCATCATCGGCGCTGGCATGGCCGGGCTGACGGCGGCCCGTCACCTGAGCGCCGCCGGCCACGCGGTCACTTTGTTCGACAAGGGAAGCAAGCCGGGCGGCCGGCTCGCGACCCGGCGGGGCAAGAACTTCATTTTCAATCACGGCTGCCAGTTTTTCGCGCCCCGCGACCGCGGCTTCGCCGCCTTCATGGATGACATGGGCGCGCGGCACTGGCCGGAAGCCGGCCAACACCGTTTCGCCGGCGTGCCGGACATGGCCAGTCTGGCCGAGGCCGCGGCGTCCGGGTTGACGGTCCATCTCGCAACCCGCGTGGAAGGGATCCATCGCACCGGCGATGCTTGGGAGTTGTCACTGCCGGAAAATATGAAAATGCGTTTCGCCACGCTGGTGCTGGCCATCCCCGCCCCCCAGGCCGCCGCCTTGCTCGCCGGTGCCGCCCAGCCCTTCGCGGACGCCCTCGCGCCGGTGCATCTGGCGCCGTGCTGGGCAGTTATGCTCGGTTTCGGCGCCGAAATCGCCGGCCCGGACACATTGCGACCCGAAACCGGCCCACTCGCCTGGATCGCTCGCGAAAACAGCCGCCCCGGCCAAGCACCCGGCCCCACCGCCTACACGCTGCACGCCACGCCCGGTTGGAGCACGGCGCATCTGGACGACGCGCCGGATAGCGTCATCGCCGCCCTGACCGCCGCCTTCGCGACCTTGACCGGCATCACCGCCCCGCCCAACCACGCCGCCGCGCATCGCTGGCGCTACGCCCTCGCGGACCGCCCGCTCGGCCGGCCCTGCCTCTGGGATCCCGCCATCCGGCTTGGTCTCGCCGGTGACTGGTGCCTGGACGGCAAACTGGAAGCCGCCTATCTCTCCGGCAAATCCTTGGCGGAGACGATGACTTGACCGAAGATGCCGCCGAACAGGCGATCTTTTCCACCCTCGCCTCGCGCGGCGCCGACAAATCGATCTGCCCCTCGGAAGCCGCGCGCAAACTCGCGGGAAACCCCGCCGAT
>Ga0116230_10003009_pt1 | contig 16317 bp, 14 predicted proteins | sample S1TSphfallax_3_FD_88678 | JGI IMG/M metagenome (GOLD analysis project Ga0116230, IMG submission 88678) | Host-associated microbial communities from peat moss isolated from Minnesota, USA - S1T2_Fd - Sphagnum fallax MG | ecosystem: Host-associated > Plants > Peat moss > Unclassified | place...
ATTCACACTCACTCACTCACTCACTCAAATGAAAAGGTGAGTTCACAGTCACTCACTCACCCAGGTTCATTTACATGTGTAAATGGGTTTACTTACTCGTTGTTATATAAATCAATTGGTTATTTTACATTAGACAATTTGTTTATCATCACATGCGACCTTGGTAATTAGCAACAATTTGGGTCATTGACTTGTTTTTGTAAATTGGATACAACTATTTCAAACTTTTTTTTCTTCAAGTGTACCCATGTGTAGTTAAAATAAAAACATTTGTGTATCATAATTCCATGTCATCACCTTCAGTTAGATCATTAGTGAAAATGGACATGCCATGAAATCACATTTAATTACATGGTTGGTCATAATCTCAAAGTGAACATGCCATGTCATTGGAGTTAGTAATGTAATATGTGACAATGGACATCCCATGTCATCATAGTCAATTAAGTAATTAGTGAAATTCGACGAGCCATGTCACAATGTTTAGTCAAAGAATTAGTAAAATTGGATATGCCACATCATCACATTTAGTCAAACAATTAGTTTAATAATGTCCCAACATTTAGTTACAAAGTAAGTCACAATGGACATACCACATCATCACTTTCAATGATAAAATTAGTCACAATGTACATGCATGTTATTGGAATTAGTCACAATGGAAAAATTATGTCATCACACTTAAACAATTAGTCACAACATACATGCCAAGTTGGCACATGATTGAATGACTAATTTTAGTCATGTTATTATAAATGCAAATACATGTAAGTGTCAATATAAGGTCCACATGTTAAGTTAATATGTTTGTTTTAACTAAAGTGAAAACTACATTTAATTGTGATAAACAATGCTACCTTTATGATTAGTGAAAACAAACATGGTTAGTCATGTGGTTTCAAAAGATTTGACTGCATAGTCATGTTAGTCAAATTCAAGTAGTCACAAGGACATAGTTTTGTTGTAGTGACACATCACATACATGTATTGTTTAGTTTAATATTTCAATGAAAGTAATAACCATTGGTCACATACACAAGGCTAGAATACCTCGCAACCATAAATGAAGTCCTACTTAGTTCTACATAGCAATATTCATGACCACTAAAAACTAAATATGCAACCAAGATTTTCATTTTGATTGCTTATGTTTTTTGCTCATATGTTTATTTTGCCTTTGGGCTTCTAAAAGGGAAAAAAAGGAGGAATAAAGTATGATAAGAGATAGAGCATGCCAAAAACAAAAACACATTGACATTATGATATTTGTCTTCTAGGTATGCCATCATCTTTATTTGTGCTTCAAATCTTTCAATTATTTTTTGATTCAAGAATTAAACCTCAAACTATCATCCCCTACTTAAAGTCATAATTTTGTTATGATTGTGCTTGAAAAACTTTCTTGCATTTAAAATTTTAATCCACAAAATCTAGAACATTAAATTTCATGTAAATTACAATCATCCTTTGACCATTTTCATGTGTGGAAAACATGTTCTACATGTCTAATTGGTAACCTTTCCTTGTGCAACTTCTCCCTATGTTGAAAATGTAGGTAGAAAAAAGGTCTAGAATTGTTTCTCCCATCCACTTGACCAAGTCTTGATAAGGAATCAAGGTCATTAACTTCAATGTCTTGTGTGCCTTCTCTTTTAAGCCTTGTACGAAGTCCTTTTTGATATTTTCCTTTTCAAGAACATTCAACCTTTCATGAAAAGCTCTTACATGGTGTTTTTCCTCCATTGCCCAATAGCTAGTCCTTAGTCGAGCAAAAATATGTCACACCTTCTTGTTGTTTGTCTTATGTTCATTTGTAAAACTTGTTTTACTTGAGAAAGTAAAATCCTCTTCAACAACCTAGATATTGTTTATTATTATCTTCTATAAAACAAATCCATCGTTGAGGAAAAAAATTCACACACCATGTTTGTGATTCTTAATGTTCCTTTATGGAGCTTATCATCTTTGGAGAAAAAACAAATCCCTTCAAACATCTTGCTACTAATTTTTACTATTGTGATAGAATCCCTAGCTTGTTTGGAAAAAAAAATTCCCTTCATGTTTTTTATTTCTTTCAATGTGTCCTTTCGCAATCACCCTATTTTGTAGTCATATCCAATGACATTAGGTGATGGTGAAGAGGTTAATGTAGCTAGAGCTAATATCGCAAAAACATGACATATTTTTTAACCTATGACCTACTTTTGCAAAACAATTGGTGGTGACACACTAGATTCTTTTTGGGCCCCCCATCTAACATTCACAAAGTTTGATGGGGAGTGTATATTCCTAAACCTAAACAAAAAATCATTACAAAAAATCACAACTTTTAAGTTGTCCAACTTGATTAGCTTGTTTGTTTCAATTTTTTGAATGATTTTTTTATTAAAGCCAAGGGTTTTGAAGTGACAAGGTTTTTTTGACTTATTCATTTGATTAAAATGGTTTGTTTTATTATTAGTCAAATGTGACAATTAGTAAAAAGGACCCAAAAAATAAACATCTCTAATTAGAAAAGGCAAAAGATGTACACCTTTAGTCAAATTGGACTTATGTTTGTTTTGATGGTCAAAAAGTTCTAATCAAACATGACATATGAAATGACTAATTAAGTAGGTATGTATACTAGGTAGATAGCTAAACAACTTAAGCTATATTAGCTCAATAGGTAGGTAGGTAGGTAGCTTATAAGTAAGTTGTTAAATTAAATAGTTATGTGGGTAAGGTAATTAGATTAAGCTACCTAGGTAAGTTAGAAAAATGTTCATAACAATACAATTATATAATATATTACAAGTTGAAGATGTGATGTAACAATTAAAGACTTGCCTTTCAATGTGAAGATGAGGGGTTCAAATCTTCATACTTGCATTCTATCTATTTTTATAAAAAAGGCTAGATTCTTAAGCTAAACTAGCTTAAAGTTGTCATTAAGGCTTTTTTTCCCCTCCCTTTTTGCCATCTTGTCATTTTCTTGTCCCTTGTCATGTTTCATCATCCTTGGTGTTGCTCAAGCTTTGATAAAAAGTTAAAAATTACATAGAACATCTTGGAGATTGGTGAATGCCTTGAAAAATGGACGTTGGCAACCTTAGTAAATAATAATGAAATGAATATGTCAAGGTGCCTTATGGATGTAATATCCCAAACATGCAAGCAAAACGTTGCCTTACAATTACCGTTAAAAAAAAAGGCAAAACATGAACATACTTTTTATATAGTTGAGTCTTACATAGATAATGATAATTTCCCCTTTACTTTTATGGAGTACACCTAATATCCCTGTTCTTTTCTACAAGGGATATTCATGAATATAAGGTACCCTCCAAGTATACTGGGAATTTTCTCAAAGTGCTTTAGAATGTGCAAAGTTGTCATGGAGCCATGATACTTTTAGCGTGGATATTTATGAGGAATGATTCACAGCCTGATCACTTTCCTACATATGATGTGGAGAGTCGTAGTGATGAAAGTGATCTTTCTGTCCATTATTAACAGGTCCTACCACCAGACCATCACTTTATCGAATATTTTGGTAGTGCTTTTTGTGTTCAACTTTGTTCATCTCCCTAAGAAAGGAGGACGTACACAGCAGGGCCCATTCAAAAACACAGTTTGGAACTAACTTTACTGTTTAACGGATGCACTTTCAAATATTTATGTACTCAAATCTCAATTTTACACTTCACTCACCTTAATAGAACCACAAAATTCACATCTCCAAATTTGTGAAACCATTATGGTAAATTCATAGGGTGGGTGGGCCTAAATAGCTTGCTATTGTATGGGATGTTCAGTTGAAATCAATTATTCTTAGGTTATGAGGCCATTTCAACACTTGAAGTTAGAGTTTTAGGGGTTTGACACATAGATTCTCAAATATTTGGATTCTGGTATTCGATCTAGATCTCCTATCCATTACTTTTTCCTTCATTCTAACAGTTCCATCAGATATCTGGAGTTTATTCCACACCGGGGCTATAATCCTAAATCTGGACTAGATTTTGGTGTGTCTTCAATAAAATTTAATTCTAAAGATTCCTTTATCCTCTTATAAAATGTGAGTCATACCTCAGAAGTGATGCTCTATGCATGTGCAAGGTTGCAGGAGGTGAGGCGATTTGTATTGTGAGTTTCTTGCATTGCTTGAAACTTTTTTGTATAGGGTAAGGCCCTGCTACAGGGAATTACTGCGTGAGCACCGAGGATCCAATAATTCCCTGACAGCAGGGCCTTACACTGTGTAACAAGTGAGGTAATCAATGGTTTTTTTAATAAAAAATTCCCTTCCAAAGATCTTATTGGCTTACATCCTGCACCCTAGGGATCTGACAATCTCACACCCTCTACCCTATGGCTCTTTTTGTAAGCCTGAATACTATTCGTAATCTGCCCTATAAATAAACTAAGAATTCTCTCCGAGGTTGTGCTTAAGCACAACCTAATTAGGCAACATGGACCAATTTTGACATTTCCAGTGCTCCAGTTTGACAATTTTAGAATATTCATCTATGTGAATTACAAAGTTTTATACAAGTCAGCAAAATTTTCATGAGATTTCTAAGAATTCTCTTCATCCAATTTTGAAACAAAATTTCACCAACTCTGACAAGAGAATAGGGTAGTTTATAGGGTATTTCTCAAGCAGAACACTTGGTCTGTTACTAAGTCCAATGCTTTCACAGAACTCACTTCTCACACTTCTATGAAATTGGAAAATAGTTTCCACTGTACAGGTCTTCAGTTTCTCTCAAAAATACACTTTGGAAATTTGTTAGGTCAGGAATTTGGACCATGGGTTGAAGGAAATATTAGTAGTCAATTCAGGTAATTGGATGCTATGCTAGAAAACCCACATGTGTACTGATTGCAATTTCATTGACAATGACATGGATTCAGAGCAAAAAGCCTCTGAAGGCAAACTATATTACCAGAGTTACTCCTGTCCCAAACAGTGGCATCTAAACATTATACCAAGAAGTTGCCCAGATTGTCAGGTGCACCCCTTGACATCTAATAAAATTTCCCACCACCCTAACTCTCTACATGTGGACATTTCTGAGTAGAACAGTCTTCACAACCATTTGAGAATACAATTCTACTGTTTACTGTTTAAGAGGCGACCTGGTTACCAACAGGGTTGAGCTCCAACCTCCTGGAGCTTTCTGCACCTAGTCCAGTGTAAGTTCGCAGTAAGCTGGCTCCACTTGGGTCAACCATTAAGTGCCTCACCAAACGATAGCGCAAGCTATTCGGAGCAACCATGAATGTAGCAAGAGCAAACCAGATGAGCTCCAGAGAGGAGAGCTTTGAGCCAAGAAAACCCTTCCACAGCCTGGAAAGGTAAGAAAGATGTCAGTAGATATCCACAATTCTAGCATATCCTGGAAGATTGGTGAATAAGTTGAGAAAGCTTACCATTCGGGTAGTTGGAAGAAAGTACAAAAGAAATCACGAACACCAGCAGTGTCTAACTGTAGTATCAACTCAAGCCCAAACAAGAAGAATGCCCGTTGGCGCTTCCTCTCCCTTGGCCAGAGAGCATTCCATGCTGCAAATTTGACAAGCATTCAGTAAATCTCAACAAGCTGAGGAAAAACACTTTTCAAAATTGCAAAGGTGTTAATATGTTCTGCAACAAGACAAGCAAGTGTAAGGATATCTGAAATAAGCATAGAAATCTGCCAGGAAAATCAGGAATAGATTCTGCAGACCTTCCAATGCAGCAGCTCTTGAATTCTTTCCAGTAGCATGAGAGCTGGAAGCACCCTTGGTAGATCCAAGTGCACCTGCAATTGCTGCAGCATACATTGGTGCCTCTGATAAAGAGCGAACAACTGAGTACCCTGCAGTAAGATTTCTTTCATTACTCTGCTTGCAATTTAACACCAAAAAATGACATTGGGTTTCTCTGGATTTCCATTTCAGAGTGCACACGAATAAGTGGGTCCACCAGCAGATACAGCTTTAAAATATTGAAAGGACACTTGTCGACAGACAATGAAAGCAAAGCTTAAATTACATGTGCATCTTACCAGTAGCAGGATGAACCATGCTAGCAGCTGCACCAAATCCCAAGTGTTGCTGTGTTGTGTCTGGAAGGGTACCACCCACTGGAATGTATGACCACTCCTGCAAAGAAATATATCAAGTGTAAATCATTACACAATCTGGGCATGTCTATTTATTTACGCCAAGGGACTTCATGAGTTTATTTACAGTTCAGCAACCCCCTCTGAAGATCCAGTCCTCTTCTTTTTCTGTACAGTTGCCCTTAATATCATTTACTGGAGGCTCTACTTCACTGGACCTTGCCCCTATTCTTCCAAAACAAAATGGCTTGAAGACTGCACTGAGCTCACCTCCTCATGCATGTGTATCACTTTGATCCCCATCTTCTCCAGACGTGCTTCTAGCCTCTCTTGGAGCAAGCTGAAAGGCAAAGCTGGCCGCGCAGCCAGACATGTCTCCTGAGAGAACAGTATTAAACAGTAATTCCATCTGAGTACAGCAATGACATATACAGGGCAATGATTTCCATCATCACCATGAAAGCTGGTTTGAATTAGGCAGGTTAGGTGTACCTCAAAGAAAACACGAGTTGGAGACAAGGGCATTGCATATAAGAAAGTGGGGATTTCTTCAAAGGCACTCTTCTTTGTATCTTGAATGTTGTAATCCCGATAGTCCATGAATATCATGAGTTCAGCATCATATGGGTAGTGATCAACCTGCAAGATGTCGAAATGTCACTTTACTTTAAACCACTGGCAATTAGGAACACCACTAGCAATCTTCCTATGGCAACTCTGTACAGAAATATCAGCAACAGAATATTTGTAAAACATAACATTCACCACTAGTTCAGATACTAAGAAATCTGAAACTTTCATATTTGTTGTCGCTTTATCAAGAAAACTCAATGCAAGACCTTGAAGACAGGACAAGAACTCCAGTGCAAGTGCAGTTGCCATATCTGGATGTTGACTTCTACATTGTGATAATACTGACTCATTTCTTGCAAGCAAAAATGAATGGTCATAGTTTAAAAAATTCAAGGCCTGTAATATTTAATCCGCTGAATTGATGAAAAGCTCATACCTCCACTTCAACCCCATAAGCTGTCTGCACACTGACACCCGGACCACCTGGCTCATACTTCAAAAATCTGCCAGCAGCAGCCCCAGAGGCAACTGCAACAAGCCTGAACACAGCAAATATCATAGTATGAATGCCTACATCTTGCAAATGAAACATATTTGGAGGGCCTTGGTGGACAGATACCCAGTTCATAAAAATGAGACCTCTGGAGATAAAAGAGAATATACTCTTTGCATTTACCTGCAATCAATCCTCCTTTCATTTGCACAGATGACAGTGCTTCTATTCTCATCAGTCTCCAAAATCCTTTCCACCTCTGAGTCAAGATATCCAACCCCTGCCTCTGCACACCTGTAAAAACCCACTGGATATGAGGAGTAGGGTTACCTGTAAAGCCAGAAATTCACGAAGCATCCCATGTTATTGGGCACTAGAACTCTAGTGAACAAGGAATCAGCTGCCTCGCTGATCAATGACATTCACATTGTTGTAGTGATTGTCAAAAAATTGATTGCCTGGGAAAATACAGTAAGTATCTTCTGACAATGATGTTACCAGAAAGATCATCAGATATTCCACTCACTTCACAGAATGGTACCTACACTAAGAAAATTCTGGGGACTGGTGGGAGTACTGTGAAAATGTCATGGATTGCTTGGTTTGTTTGCAAGGAGAGTGAAAGAATCACCTTCTTAGCAGCTCTTCTCTGAGCAGGTGCCGACTTACACGACCATACGCACGCCCAATTGTCAGTGGAGTGTCACCATCAAGATACATGCATGAGTCTCTCCAGGTCTGCTCTATGCAGTTCTCCAGCCCCAGAGCTGAAAAGCAATACACAAACAGCACATTAGGTCCAAGCTGTACCGGCTAGTTGTAGAGAGAAGTAGGATATTAACAATCTTCAAACAAACTTCATACTTGGTGGCCCAGAAGATGCAACTCCCCAAAGTCTTCCACACACTGCCTCTTGGCTAGCCCTGTGAAAAGCAACGATTTACTCAGACACTGCCATGATGATGATGATGAATCATACCTGCAAATTCATCCTCCCACACACCATAATTGTTCACAAAAGGTGTGTCTGGACCAACCAGACCCACATTGAGACCTTGCTTTGCTGCTTCTGCTGCCAGTGATATTCCTGCTGGACCACAGCCAATCACCACTAGATCCAAAGTCCCATCTCCAAGTGGTTGTAACTGCACAAATCAGTTGGAGGAGAGAGGGTAAATGAAACAAGCTTTTTGAATTCAACAGCACCCATGATGAAGCAGTAGGGCAAATCCACCTCCCAACATCAAAACATCTGCCAGTGCTACAGCTGTGAAACAACGCAATGTTCTGTTTGCTACAGATCCACAAAAGGGTCAAAAGAAGGGGGACAGGGAATTCCTCTGGACATGTCATCTCTATGTTGCTGCACATCGACAGAGCAAGAAAAATTATTTGGACACACATGCTGTTAGGATGGTGAACTTGACCCTAACACATACATACATACCTTTTCAGCAATTTTGGGCTGCTCCATAGTTTTAGAAGCTTGCAGTTGCACAAGGTCAAGCTCCTCTCCTCCAGCTTTGATAAAATCTTGCTCATCTGCATATGAATCCTCTCGAACAGGAGGAGCAAGAGTACCAGCAGCTGCTGCCATGATTGCACAACTTGTTCCATGAGTCTCCTCCCTGGCGGCGTGAGCGAGCTTCCGCTGGCAAGATGGACTGGTAGCACCTGTTCTGGCCATGTTCTTTGCCTCCCATTCCAACAAGCATTTCGACGCCTTTTTTTTACCTAGTGAAATCCGAGATGATGAACTTGAGAAAGGAGAGTCGAGCTGAGGACCGCCGCAGAAGTGGTGGACCTGAGGAGGAGGGCACTGTTGTCGAGAGGTGCTACATTCCCAATAATTGGCTACAGAGGTGCTAAGACACCGCATTGTTACGCTTGACTCCAGTCGCGAGAAGAAGGGCGCCGCCGACGCCGCTGTTCTTGCACTACAAGAGACACTACCCTTGGAAGAAACAGATGATCCAGTCTCCAATCGATTGAGAGCACCTCTTGTCAAAGAGACTTCGAATGCCATCAACACAACTGCGTCAGATGGTCGTCACCAATACTCGGTGTCATCAACCACCTGGACTTCTTCTTCTTCTTCTTCGTTCTTCTACTTCTTCTCTCCTCGTCTAAATCCCGTTGTAGTGTCGATAGTCTGGGACCATCTCAGTCAGCTACTCCCATCCTGACAGAAGCCACTCGAGGAAATCCAGAAAAAGGAAAATTGAAAGAAAGGGGGGGAAAAAGAAAAAAGGACGCTCACATACACGAAGGAGAACTTATGTATACATACACGAAAGTAGTTCCACCGTCCGAGTGAAAAGATAAGCACCGAATTTGGAAGGAGGAGGAGCGAAAATGCAGTACCAAAATCCGCGCCTTAGTTGAAAAAATCTTCTGTGGACGTCGGAATTGTGGTAGCGATGGTGAAGGGGAGAAGAAAGACAGAGGCAGCAACAACACGCTTCTCCTCCTCCGCAGCACAAACAGCAACAGCAGCCGCAGAGACGCAGAAGAGAGGACGCGAGAGAAGAGGGAGTGTAGGCCATAGCCAGGATAACGTTGTGGGAGTGCTGAGCTAGAAAGCGAACAGATGGAGATTAGAACGCTGCGCGTGGATTGGTCAGTTTCAGATATACGGGCCCCATACAAGTGAAGTGGGACCGACCCCCAATTACCGAACAGGACCCATGACCGAGCTAGTTTTTACCGATTCCCTTCTGAGTGTGAAACTGGATATTTGTTTTCAAGTCAAGGGAACCATTTTGTTTCGTTTCTAATATGTGATTCTGAAAAGCGATTTTGAAAATAAATAAATTGGCGAATTTCGCACTGTGGTGACAAAAGAAAATTGGGAATTCTTTTTTAGTGTAAATTCGAAAAAAAATTCTAAATTTTTCGAAATTACAAAATTGGGGGATAAACAAACCCAAACAATTAAAACAACCCTATGTGTGAACACTTACTTGAACGTGTGAACAAGAGCAAAACTGGCGTAGGTAAACAATTATTGCCCTACCGAAAATGAATCAACCAAATGAGAGCATTTTATGCAATTTTGGGTGACTCTTTCTTTTTGAGAAGCACTTTTGGTTTGAAATGTAACATTGGATTCTTTTTTTTTCTTTTCCAATTTTTGTGATAATTTTTTTTGGAGATTTTTATTTTTTAAATATAAAAAAAAAAACTAGTCAAATTTACACTGGAAATACGAAACTTTTCCAATTTTTGTGGTAGAAAAAAAATCACTGACTCCTAACTTTTGGTTTGAAATGTAAAAATTGGACGCAGAAAAAAATCAAGTTGATTAGGGCTGATTTAGGGCTTTTTTGGATGGAAAGAGGTTCATTAAGCTTGCTTAGTGTTAGCTATATATTAGGGCTAATTTGAATTGATTATGGTTGTAAGAATGTTGTGAGGAATTAGGACATAAGCAGGGGAGGAATTGAGTTTGTTTTACACATGTATTGAAGTTCAATAAAACACAATTTGGATTCTTGTGACATAATTAGGGAATTAACCATGGTTTATGAGGATTTTATTGAAATTAGTTGTAAAGCACTGCCAGAAATTGTATGTGTTATATTGGGACACCTTCCTATAGTAACCCAGGTCAAACGGGACACCTTTCTATACTACCCCAGGTCAAAAGGGACACCTTCCTATACTATCTCAGGTCAAAAGGGACACCTTCCTTGTTCTGTCTTCCAAACCCCCCTCAGACGTGTCATTTGTCTCTCAATGTTTATTTATATAAAAAAATTGAGCTTAAGAATGGAAATATCTTCACACACATCAAGTTTGGTTATCTGACGATGCGGCGAAAAGTGCAGTTTTGAAAGTGAAGTTGGCAGTGTTCTGGGAAAGCACTGGGCCTCAACAACATGCCCTAAAAGCAGTAAAAATATCTTGCTTGGTTTTTCTTCTCTTTTTTTGGCTTGTGTGTAGGGAAGAACCTTCCATTGCCGATCACTACCGTATCACCGATCACTTCCTTAGATCTTCATCATCTGTGCTTCATTTCGAGTGATTTGAAATGTTATGGGAGTGCTACCTCAAGCTTTAGAAATCATCTTTGAAGTGCAAATGAAAAGGAGCAATGAAAAAATAGCAAGGAAAAAAAAAGCTTTCCAACTCACAAAATGCATTTTTTTCCTTTTTTTCTTCTCTTTTGTACCCCTTCTACTTTCAAAGATTATAACTTTCTTTTTTCTCGTTCATTTTGAACGATTCAAAGTGTTATAGGAATGTCACCTTTAGTTTTACAAATCATCTTGGAACTCTAATAGCAAAATAGCAATACAGCAACATACAAGGAACTTTTCAGGTGATTGGGTTTAGGTTTTGTAGTGTTCAGTGGTTTTTTTTTTGAGTTTTGACCCTCTCTACTCTGGGGGGCCATAACTTTCTCAATTTTAATACGTTTTTAACAATTTTTAGTGCGCCAGATGCACCAATAGGACAAGTTCAAGTTTTTTTTCAACACCAAAAATAACAAAGCCCTCCCCTTGGATCCAGCCTACCTTGAAGACTTAAGTGATCACTCATGGGCTGCTCTCCTCCCCAAATGACCATTGTATGTGCAACTTTGATCATTCATTCTACCTCATCTCAAGTCCAAATGTTGAATTTCTTTTTCCACCAACCTCATATGCCCACCTTCCATTCTACGATAAAAGTTTTGGGATCATTGAACTATGATGGCTAAATTAAATCAAATACTCAAAAAAAAACAGCAAAATTTGAAAGCTGCATGTATATCATAAAATTACATTTTTGACGGTGGGGATTTATCATTTCTCACCCAAACTATGCATTTCTAGTACCAAAATATTCAAATTGCAGTCCCCTACAAGTTTAACAAATCAGATTTTTTTTAATGTCGCAAAATTCCAACTATAGAGAGGTTATATGGTTGCAACTCCCTCCTGTCACTTGGCACTGGTTTGGTCAAGCATCAATTAAAGGTTAGAGAGTTCCTTTATACAAATTGATCAAGGGAGGTTGTTTTATGCTCATTAAGGCCCTTGGACAAGGGCATAACCAAAATGTTAGTTAGCACCACCTCAACACAAGAAGGCCTAAGGTTGAGGGTGACATTAAATAAGGGTAAGTCAAGGGTAGTACCAAAATAATGGTACCATGTAAGGCAACAACCAAGGTGGTGCTCACATTTTGGTTACACCCTTGTTCAAGTGCCTTACCAAGCGTAAATCAACTGCTTCCTCTAATTGATTTTGGGATTTGGGTCATGTGAATTATGGATATTACGGGTTTTACCCATAATTGATGTAAATCTTACCTCCCCTGATTAATTTTAGTTTCATCTATTACGGGTTTTATGATATAACCAAAGTTGTATTAAAACCACCAAATTATTACTATTACCCAATTTACAATCAATTGAATAAATGACAACACTTTTATGATATATGCATCTTCTTCAACATAGATTAGTGTGGCATGTGTTGTTGGATCAATTGGAAACTTGTTGCCCAACTAATTTCTCCTTTTAAAACCATTTTCTTATAATTTAATTGACTTTTTAATAGCAAAAATTACTCCAAACTTAATATCTTTGCACCTTAGGTTATAAAATTATGAAACCACCTCCATAAAACCCCATTCACAAAAGGCTTATTAACAATATGAAGAATGTGACCCAATTTTTTTAACATTTTTATTTTTCAAATTTTCAAATTTTAATAGGAAAATTGTTCAATATTCATAACTCTTGCATCATAGGTTTAAACTAGAGTTGTGTAATTCTTTGTTTGTTGGAAAACCTTTGAGGTCAATTCCTTCTTATTAAATGATTTTAGAAGAACTTTAGGATATGTTTTTTAATATTTAAAAAAAATTCTAAAACCTTTAGATAAGGTTCTGATTTTTAAATATATATTTCAAAACCTTCAGTTAAAAGTAATGTTCATTTTTCAAATAGAGGAAGTTCTAGAATAATAAGGTTTGCTTTTACAAGGGGCTAGTTTGAGTAGTAGTTAGGGTTTAGGGTTAAGGCTTTGCTTGTAATATATATATATTCATTGCAATTACAATTGAAAACACATTAAATACAAATATTTCATTTGTTTATATTTTGAAATCATGAAATCTATTGATGTGAAAGTTTCATTCCTGAATGATACATATTTTTATTCCTTGTTCACATATGCAACATCTTTCTTCAAATTTGACCTTGAAAATTTTGAAAAACAATTCAAAACTTACATCCCAACCCAAATTGAATTCTAACTTATGTTGTTATGGCATGCAAGTCTTTAACTCCTCCATGATAACACAATTTCAACCAACCTACAAACACCAAAAAAATAACAATTTCAAATCACCCACACAAATTTTGATAGCAAAATGTAAAAACAAATGTCAGACATAGTTGAACTAGAAAGAACTAGAAAGAAATAATTAGAATCTAAAATCCGGATTGTAATCACATTAAAACTTTGTTTGAATAAACATGTTGCTCCAACAATTTCTTTTGCTTTTGAATGAAGCTAGCTTTAGATGTTAGAAATTCAACCATGTCTTTCGGCTTCAAAGGTCCATCACACTCACCATGTGCATCATTGGACCAATTATTGATGATGAAAATGAGCTAGTCTAAATTTTCCATGCCAAGCCTAAACCATCTCAAATTGGTGATGACATTTGCAAGTTTAAAAAATCGTTCGATTTCAATTTGTGATCCTACAATACCAAGGACTTAACAAACCAAGAAAAAAAATTTGGAAATTGCAAAACATGACTTGCCCACCAAACTAATGGGTTTTCAATTTTGATTGGTTGCATAAACAACTATTGACATAATTGTAACTCATTCTTTAAAGTGAACATGATTGCATCATCATTTGATACAACTTGCCCAAAAAATAAATCATCATCATCAATTGTTGGTGGTTATGTTGATTCCCTCACAAGGTTCAAATGAAAAAACACTTATAATAAAACAAACACAAGATATTAATGTCAAATTTTACCACAATCTATAAGGCAATTATATTGCCTATAAAATCTTATAAAATCTTAATGTTATTGAAATGAAAATCAAACACGATAGCCAACATGTTATGGGATTTAACCTAATTATAAGCTAATGCAAATGCCCTAAAAAATGTTAAAATATTGACAAATGGACTCATCATCTTCAACTTGAATTCTTATAATTTTAAATCAAAATCCTAATGAATTAGTAGATATTGTAAAGCTTGAATCCCACACATATTAACTTTCATAGGAATGCATAAATCGAAGGCAAAAGAAAGTGCATCTAACAACAACCAATAACCTTGACTTTGGTTTATAACACAAAGTTTCACAATAGGGAGAAATGTATTTATAATGACTTTAACAACAACAAAAACTTTGGAATGTTGACACTATAAAAGAAAAATGTATAGCTTGTTACCATCCATAGCAAATGGAAATAAAATTTTGGAGCTCCAATCTTTCTTGTAAAAAGACACGGTGGGAAGGATGAAGTTATAAAAATGCAACAAGAAAAATCCCCAAAAAATGGTTTTAAAAACATTACCTATAATGTGATTAGTGGTGGTGTAACACCCTAGTAAAAAATTGCCACATGCAGATGAAGAGGGGAAGATTATGATTGCTAATTGTTAACAACCAGCATCAAGGGGTGTCAACAAGGTAAAGTAGACAAAAAAAGTAGTTTGCCCAAAGTCCAATTAAAAAATGGAACAATTTTTGATATGGACCCAAGAAAGTAAATTCAAAATATTTTGAAGTAGAAATATAAAACCATAGGGTCCTACATTTAGTTTATGGGAAGTTGGAGGTTTGAACAACTTTGGTATCATAAAAGTAGGTTGAAAGTACATTTGAAACTAACTAGGTCAAAATGGTGTTCAAGCATACTTCATATTTAAAATTTGATATATTATGATTATAAAATTCTTAACTTGATAACATATAAGTATTTTCTCATTTACATGTAATGCATTTTATAAAATTGTACATTTTGTGCAAATAATTTTTTTTAAAAATCTATTTAATTTTACTTTCAAGATGGAGTTTTTCAACATTTTAAACATAAAATGAAATATTATCATCATGCTAATTATTGTACAAAAAATAATTTCTACTTTCAATACATTAAAAAAAATTCATGGCTACATGTAATTTTTTTGACAAGGAGTAATGAACCATCTACTTTACCTGGCTTGCACCCCAAGACTAGCACCATGTTGAAAACAAACGTGTGATGACAATGGCAATCCACAACAATGGAATGAATGAAAAACAACAATGGTGATTTGTTATGAAAAGAAGTTATTGATAACCAAAAAAAGAAAATGACAATAGTCACAAATGAAAGGTAATGGCAACAACAACCAAAACCAGTTGAACGAAAGGTAGTGGTAATAGTAGCCACAAGTGAAAGGTAATGACCATGAACAACTAGTAGCCACAAACAAGCGAAGACCATGAATATGCAATAACCAAAAGCAAGCAATGCCACAAGCAAACAATGATAACCTTGAATAGGCAACAATAATATAATGATGACCTCAAACAAACAACAACAATGACCTCAAGCGAGGTTGTAACAATGGTTAGGAAAGGAATCACATGAAACAAAAGCAAAGTGGAACATAACAATGCAACATGAAATGAAAATGAAAAGAAAACCAAAAAAAACTATAACAAATAAAAAAACTTACTTATAACAATGATTGTCGATTGTTGATGGTGGAGTTTCAAGCTACCAAAAACCACAATGGTGAAGTACATTAGGGATACTAACAACCACCACCACAATCGTAAAAACAAATATGATGATGATGATAACCACTAAAGGTGAAAAAACAAAGCACATTAACGATCCATTGGAAAAAGTGATGATGATGACACATTGGGGAAAATAGTGATTGACGCACTCCCAAGTCCCAGGGTGAACCCACTTGAGGGTTCACCAAAGTGTAGTTGCGGAAAGTTGGGATTCGGAAGGCGCTCCCGGCTTCCAACTCTAGAAAGGGGTAGAGGGTCGAGTTGAGAGCCCATGGATTAGACTAGGAAGAAGGTTTAGTAGATCAAGCTTGAATCTACACCAAAACAAACCACCCACGTGGTTAGTTCACATTCCGGGACACCCTTGGGTGTTGGGACAAGCCACGGGCACTTTGG
>Ga0116230_10003010_pt1 | contig 16315 bp, 16 predicted proteins | sample S1TSphfallax_3_FD_88678 | JGI IMG/M metagenome (GOLD analysis project Ga0116230, IMG submission 88678) | Host-associated microbial communities from peat moss isolated from Minnesota, USA - S1T2_Fd - Sphagnum fallax MG | ecosystem: Host-associated > Plants > Peat moss > Unclassified | place...
TGGAAAAAATTTAATTATTTTCAATAAATGCTAATTATTTTCAAAATCAGCTGATCACAATGCCAAAAGTTCTAGAAATTTGTGAGATGTTACTATCAACTGCCCATGCTAAAGTGTAACGGTGCATTGTGTCTAAGTACTGTCAAATTACTTGACATTTTTTTTCTCACCTGAACTGTAGGAATTTTAGGAAATATTTATTTTTTCATTCAAAGTGAATAAATAAATAAAATTTCGTCAAGAAGATACTGGAATGTAAAGGTACTCTGATACGCATATCAGTCAAATAGTGTGAACCACAGTTTGCGCCTCTAAAGTTTCTCCTTCAAGGAGGCACATAAAATGAAGTGACTGCTTTTGATTCGCCAATGATGATGATTGGTGCAGGTGACAACATTCAATCAGTTTCTCACTTTATTTTGACCACTCAATGTACATGGGTGGTGAGGGGGGGAACAATCACTAAGTACTCTGTATGACAAGAGCTCCAAAATAGGGGCTAAGGGTGCAGATGCTGTTAGAATGAAAGGATCAAATTACACTTTGTGACATGAAATATCTAGATCAAGTGATTTTTTTTGGCCAACTTTCGTCATTTTCTGAAAAATATTTTGAACAAAGTATTTTCTTTCACAAATTCACTGTTTAAAAAATTAATTGTTAAAACATAATTTTAAAAAGGAATTGCCACAAGTACAACTGCCTACAACATGAAAGTATGCTGAAGATTTATGTACTTTCATATTTTGAATATTGCCAAATTTGGCTAAATATTCTCATCTATGGTTGTCATTGAGCAACATCACAAAATTGAAAAAAATCACCCATGCCATAGCGTCTAAAAAATAAATGATATTTCTAAGCATTGGGAGAAGCTTCCCAGTATATCCACCAAAAAAGGAAAGTAGAATGAGTTAGGCCCAAACTTATTTACCCTCATGTGAGGAGAGTTAGACAAGGGTGGAGATGTAACCACGTAACCTATATACACATCTCTAGACACATGAAAAGTGCATCATATAACCCTAACAAAAATAATATATTCTCCTCTCAACTCAAAAAAATATATTTACATATATTGGGAGCAGCCTATTTATTATTCGCGATATGTTGCCAAAAGCGAAACATTTTTTTTTTAATCAACAAATTTGAAGGTTTGCAGTTTGCAGTCAACAAAAGTGAGGGAAAAAACAATTTAAAAAATCGCCAAATTCATACATGCGGTTTTCATTGTGTAGCTAAACATGTACAAAGATCACTAAAGATTTGTACTTTATTTCCGGTGTATAGCCAGACTGGACTAATTCTTCCTAGGGATGATCGCCACTCTGGCTAGCCACAGAAATTTAGCCACAGACATTCCTAAAAACAGCACCGCTTGGAAGGGGGGTTAGAAATTGGAGATAGCTCTCCCAGAAAACGACAGTACAAACATAAGCAAGAGCTGCCTGTATTTTGGTTTATTTTGTGAAAGAAGTGCAGCTTTATTCCAATGAGTATGAAACTACCCTCACGCTCCACACGTTTGGAGTAATATCACATGCACCGCAACACCTACACTTCGAAATCTAAAAAAAATTTAAAATCCTGTTCATATAGCTAGGACGGTGCCGCTAAAGGTAGTGGGAGTCTGGTAATTAGCCTTCTTTTGTTTTCCCCCATTTTGGTGATGGGGGCACTATTGGCGAGCATCCCAAAAAGGATTTACCATTGATGGCGACAAGTTATTGCAAATATTCTAATTACTGGGGGAATGGTAAAGGTACATGGTATTGAGCCATTTGGTCATCCTTTGGGTCCTATTGAGGGGGTCTGCCACCTAGGAACACATGAAGCTGAGTAGGGTGAGATGGCATTCCATCAGGTGACCACAGGCTCTACAAAAGCATAACCAATGTTTCCCATCGTTAATTTACATCACCACACACTACATTTAGTGGTCCCCATAGTTTTATTCAAATCACAAGTGGAATTGACAGTTCCAAAACTGGAACCATGAGATGACACTTGTCCCACTTAGTAAAAACCCTAAAAAAGGTACCTGAATAAGATACCGAACCCACTTTGATTAGCCCATCAATGTACACCCACTTTATTGCAAAAAAAATTTAAATTTCTTTTGAAACAAATGGACAGAACTCCCTTTATTGCAATTTATGGTAAGTATATTTGTGACTTGTATCAACCAGTTCTGGGCACCCCCAAAGTTTTTTCTTTTTCTTTTCTGATGGGCATCTTTGATTGGTCCATCACTAAAACATTTAAAATCTAAATCAAGCTTTGGATAGTCCCACAATAGATAAGTTGCAATCTCCTCCTTTGGGCTGTTACAACTTAGGGCAAAGGATATGGGCTAAAGTGAGGAGCTATTGGCGAAAGGATGGGGAACATATTGAAAACTTGGGGAACATGTTGAGAACCCATTGAGAACTTGATGTGAACACATTGGGAACAAAGATATTCAACACCCCCACCCTCACAAAAAGGAAAAAGAACTTTGTGTTGAGGTATCAATAGTTGGGCACCATATATTGAAAGTCTTTTGGCATTTTTCATACTACCAATTGCAATTTTATTTTTAATTTAAAATTTTGGCATCTTATAGTACATATTGGACAATTCTTCTGCTGCAGCCTATAGCACAATGGGATAATGTTATGGGATTTTATGGCGCGAACATACCCTTTTAGTACATAGGAACCACGTCAATATTATGTGAACCAAGGAGTGTCTCCTCATGAATAGCTTATAGACGACATAGCAACTAAGTTCTGTAGTGTTTGTACAAATTTCATTTCCACAAGTGTCACATGGGGACTAGAACAGTCCAATTCTGAAGGTCTTTTGGCGTCCTTTCAGACAGAAAAACTAAGTGGTGTGGATTTTTCTTTTAAGGCCATTAAGTGACAGAAGAAGGGTAGAACCGAAACTTTTTGGGTACAATTTCAAAAGCACTCTTCTTATCTACTTTAGCATCTTCTTTGTGTCTCTCCAACCTCATTTTTTTGTAGTGACATGTAGCACAAAAAATCAATCATATGTGGCCTTCAGCCATTTGGCAACCACTTTATGAACATTGCCATGTTCTCATCAATTTAAATTAAAAAAATGTTTTGTCAAATACTTCCTACAATCTTGGCTCATTAATCATAATCAGACAAAATGCAAGCTTTCTAATTTCCCTTGTAGGTTTATGCAAAGGGACATTGAGGGTCAAGCACCCAGCCACTTATGGTTTCTAGCTTTTCCAACTTTGGGAAAGTCTTTCAAATTGTTATACCTTTGTATGCACCACAACAATCCCTTGATTACAAAGATGAATTTGAGGTTTTTGAAATGTAAGCATTGCATGGTGGAACACCCAATGAAAAATCATAAACAATCACTTGTTACACTATTGCTGATCAATGATTACATTGGGAGAAAATTATGTAGGCCTATCAAACTTTATTGCAAAAGAATTTCACAACAAAATAAATAAATAAATAAAATAAAGGAGTGAGGATCTATCTATTAAAGAAGGTTGTTTGTTTGTTGGCCCGGCCCATAGGGAAGAGATTACACATCTATGCAGGATTTGGATTTGGGAATAAAATTTTGGCTCACTCATTGACCAATGTGGAGATGACAAGTATTCACATAATGAAAATTTCAAATGGATGTAAATTTTCATGTTTGGAGTGAATGGGTCAATATATAACAAAAGGTAAAATCATTAGGTGATGAGCTGCTTGTTTTGTTTGTTGATATCTTCCCCCACGACTCTTGTTACATTGTTGGTACCATTGGAATGCCCTCGATGAATATGGATGCATCAAGATAATTTTACAATTCTTAAGCCTATGGTTGAGGACTTACTGACCATTGAAAAAAATTATGCAAAAATATTCAAAAATATTTTAAGGTAATTGGAGCAATCTTTTAATAATATTGGAAAGTCTTGAAAGGGGGATTTCTTGGAGGTGATTTCATAAGTTTTAGACCTAAGGTGATGGACATATTTGAATTTTGAATGAATATTGTCATCAAAAATTAATATAAAATTTAGGTTCCCAATTGGATTCTATCATCAACATGTTCACACTTGGGCTAATCAGAGAAGCCATAGTAAAACCATTGAATTTATGAGTTTGAAGGGGAAAGGGGTTGGGGGGGGGAGGGGGAGTTTGTAAAGCATTTATCATAGTCATAGGTTTTTTTTTCTCAAATTTAAGGTTTTGAAAGTTTTGTAAAATTTTCCAAAATTTTAGCAATTGTTTTCCATTTATGCTAAAAAATTCCAAACAATTTTGTCACCCACAACGCAAAACTTTGCCAAAACAAAAATAAAAATCAAGATCAATTTAAGTAATTAATGTTTAGGTAAACTAAGTCATGGGTATTGCAAGTCTTTCAATAACTTACAAACAATTACCAATCTTGATGTTTCATTTTTGGTAAAACTTGTCAATCAAAAAGGTTAAAATTGGGATTTTAAATTAGGGTTTGAAAAGCATGTTAACATTAATAACCAATTTAATCACACAAGATTCATGTCTAATTTCAACCCAAAAAAACCAATCATAGATCTTTACATTCAAGGCTTCAAGATAATTATGATAATTTTTTTATACATTTGATTATCTAAAAAATTTGGATGCACCGTGGGTAGGAGCTTTAATTTTTTATTTAACAAGTATTGGGACTATGAATATCATAAGGTTTGATCCCGTTAAAACATAAATGGGAAACATTTTCATAAACGTTACACATAGTGGATTCATCTCAAAAATTCAAGTTGAAATCAAGATGTATAATGGAGCAAATGGTTGGAGACCATGGCATAGTTACACATGTGTGGTGAAGGTTATGCTAAAATTTTAAACAAGAATTCTATTGGCAACATGACAATTCAAATAAGCAAAAGAAAGTTTCATACCCTCTAAATTTAAAGTTCTAAACCCCATAAGAGAAAAGGAACAACAAAGTTTTGTTAAATGATTCTCTATGTAAATTGTCTATATGTTTTGAAACTACATATATTTATAGACCACGATGATTGTTTCATATGGGACCATTGATTAATAAAGCAAAACACAAACCAAAAATCGCAAAATTCAATTTTGATAGTCTACTTTTGATGATGTTACCTTTTACAAAAAAACATAATGCAAGATTTGTTAGTTTTAAAATAATTGGTTTTGCCTCAATCATAATTGTTGGATTCGATTTTGGTGTTATGGAAGTTGCAAACATTGTTATATGCATGGTTCATGCTAGATTTTTCACAAAGGTGGCAATCTCATTGAAAACTAAAATTGGATTTGATGGAAGACAATGGACATTTATCCAAGATAGAAAATCCAAATTCCTTTTCACAAGCTCGATCTTAGCCCTTTGAGTCAACTTTAGAATCAAAGGGTTACAAAGAAAAAAATTACCTCAATCCCAACATAAAAAATGTGTGACTCCCAATAGAAATGGATGTAAAAGATTATTGTGCACAATTTTACAAACTAAAGCAAGAAAATAATATTAGAATTGGAAATCGCATATCAAACATTGTTTTTTTAAACAAAGATTAGCATATGTTGTGTTAAACTTATTAGAGATATCTTTATGGCAAATTGCATTGGAGGTATGTAGGTAAAAGTGATATAAATTATAATTATAAAATACATGGTAATAGGTTATAAGCAATTAAGTAAGAGGAAGAAGCAAAAAAAGAAGAACCCAAAGCAAATAGTCAAGGGTGGGAATTTTGATTAAGATAGGAAGGTCCAAATGTGGAAAGAAGTTGGAAATTTTTTGCATATCAAGGTGACTAACTCAAAAAGCATGGATGAACATTTTGGGGAAAAGATTTGGAAAATGTTTTTGATTGGGCAAAACGGTTATAAATGGCAACAAATTAAATACATGAGTATGATGAAGAGAAGTTCTTTAAGACTGTGAAGTTGAACTTATGGGAGAAGGCTAAGGATTGGTTCAAACAATTACACCATTCTCCTCATGATTGGGTGTCATTAATGGCCCTACTATCCAAACAAATATGGTGTTTATGATAAAAATGAATTGTGGGCCAAAATGGATGCACAATAAAAATAAAAACCTTAATAGTGGGTCCTTGACGCACTCCCAACTCCTTGAAGGACTCAAATGTGATTCCAAATAGAAAACAATGGAAGAGTAAAAAGTCGAGGCACGTTCCCTAACTCGCAACACTTTAGAGGGGTAGAAGGGTGTGCTAGAACTCCAAGATGGGACTAGGAAGAATGACAAGCATCAACTACTCACACGAACCTACACAAAACCAACACAAAGTGGTTAGTGCATAGTTGGAGCACTTTTGGTGCTAGAACGAACCATGGGCAACTCGGATTCACAAGACTCACCATGGCCCAGACTTGGGGAAAGCCACCACCTTCCCCCTTATAGTATACTCTATCGCTACCCACAAGGCCCACATCCAAATGGCATTTTGTCATGAGACTCCCAAGTGGGAGTCCCAAAATTCCCACAACTGGGACTTTCGCGATTTTGGGACCCCAGAACTTTTTGTGCAAACCTTTGATTGAGATGAGATCTAAAACAAAGTTGTAGCCCTCATCAAGAACTTTCCAACAATATGTCACACGCCACCTGCACGCAAGGAAATAGGGTCGGTTCTTGACTTTTAGTGGTGAGGGCTCAAATTGTTTGTTCGACTCTCGACCCTTCTTTTGGCCATAACTTGTGTTGTAGATCTCCAAATGGTCATGAGAGCCCATTTTAGACATTTACGTTTCAATATCTTTCCAATGATATAAAGAACTCCTCAATCCATTGGGTTTTGACCCTTGCGATCGTTCTTTGAACATTCAAAAATCCACTAGGACTCCAACTCCCAAAGTGGGAGTTCCCTTGGGAGTGTGAAGGTCTATTCCCTCACACTCTCTTGCACTCCTGGGAGCATGGCACATGACTCCCAAGCTTCCTTCTTGGCCCACAACCTTGCAACCCCTTGCCTTGGTCGCAAACCCAAGGCCAGGGTTGTGAAAGTCTAGGCCTACTATGACAAATTGGAATACCTTTTTGTAAGAGGCAAAATCCTAGATGTTAAGGAAAGAAAAAGGTTCTTGGCACTTGGTCAAACTTTGGTTTAAAATCCAAAAACGATCTGTGGTGAAAACAAATGAGGATGTGGATGAATTTTTGGTAGTTACAATTGAAATGGAAAAAAATCATGGAGAAATTGGAAAGATTCCTTTTCAACCTTTGAAAAAATATTTTTTTTAAGGAAATTTTTGGGGAAAATCGTTAATAGAGGCTAAATCCATGCTTTGAATGAAAAATAAATCAGTTTCTTAATGTTGTTGAAGTTAGGAAGGTCAACCAACCTAGCAATCCCAACAATTCGAATTGTTATCAATTATGTCATATAGTATAACATAGTGCTTCCACATGTCCTAAACTTATCAAAAGGCCAAAATGCATAAAATGCAATGGGGGGCATAACATGAAAAAATTTGGCCCAAAATGCACATATTGTTGTTTTGGCACAAGGCATATAAAAGAATGATGTTGGATGAAAAATTGGAAGGGACCTATTACCACAACCGATTATATAAAAGTTTTGGTGAATGATGGAGAGGCCTACATTGGTGGTGGTGGAGTTCAACTAGTTATGTCGAATTAAGGACAACAAATTTTCATGATCCAAAGTTCCTAAGAGAAGGAATTTGTTAAGGGGGTAGGTTGATTACGTTATTTTGGATGAACAAGGCATTAAGGATAGTGATTGATCATTGGACATTGAAGGTTTAAAGTTTGAATTCTTGCTTTGTTTTGAATCATGTTGATGATGACTTGGGGACTTCACAAAAATGGAAATTCTAGGAAAAGGATATTCATTTTTAGACACACAATTTTGGAGTAAGGAAAAGAGATGTAGGATTTTATAATAAAAAACTACATACTCTATTTTTGATATACCACAAATTTGACCTTGTTGTTTTGATTTCATTTCAATAGAACATGGAATTTTTGTTGTATTTTGATTGAAATTTTTAGTAAACAAAATAAGTATAGACTTTTGCAATGATTTTATATTCATATTATTGTGTGAATTCTCTATAGTATAAAATATATAAGGAAATGAATTGTAATTTTGTTTCTACATTGTTTCTTGAAATATAGATTTTAGTTATATGAATAACCATGAATATGATGTTTTAATGAACTGCAAAAGAAAGTGTGTTTATAATCAAGGTAGGAATTGTGAATGTGTGCATATTGTAATGCAAATCAAGTATTATAATAAGTGTGGACTAGCTCTATAAGAATTTAATCCACATCTACCATTCGATGACCATCTTTTGGTGAAATGTTTTTTGTTTTTTTACAAGGACGAGGGTTTTCCACATTTTCCATTGTTTATATTATAGATGAGGGTGTTCAAAAGAATGGTTTAGATTTCAATTTAGAATTAGAAGGAAAATGTTAGAAAACATCAGAGGTATAAGTGGTTAATGTTGTAAGGACTATAAAATGATCTACAAACTCTGAAGAAGAAGGATTGTGAAACAAGATGAATCGGATGGTGACTTAGAATTTACAGGAGCATTTGGATTTAAAGGCAAATTGTCAAGTTACTGATAAAGAAATAGAAGACAATCTTGAAAATGGAGAGGAATATGCGGGAATTATAGAAACTCCATATTGGAATCTAATGTTGGACAAATGAATTCTGAGAATTAAAAAAAAAACATGCAAGGCACAAATCATTTCTACCATAAGAGGTGGTAAGGTATGAAGTATGGATTGGTGGTTTTTAGAAAAAGCACAATTGTAGATGAAAGTTTCCACAATTAAAGATGTAGTTGAAGGCTCACCCAAATGAGTGGGTGCAATATACTTCTCAGTCATAATCTATGGTTCAAAATCATAAGGATTAAAATGGAACAAAGATTTATATTGTACCTGATCAACCATCAAAAATTCCAAATCCAAAATTGGTAACTAGCCCAAAAATATATATTATAAAAGGTATATAATCTAGGTTTGTGTATCAGTCTACATCTCCAAATTATTATGAACTAATGGAAGACTGGGAGGTGGAAGAAAACACCAATATCGATGTGCTTGAAGAGACTAAAGAAAATTATCTATGATCATTTGAATATGTAGAGGCACATGTGAATGTGTTGGATGAAGTACCATAATCATACTCACATCAAAGAAATTTAAAGTTAGATCAAACAAAGTACACAATTGAAACACAAGATCATGAATCTGTGGATTTAGAGGTAGCCATATTACTTTCAAAAGTTTGTGCATTTTATGAAGGACATGCAATTATGGATTGTCCTTTTGTGCCTTTTCACATCTGAGTAGGTATTACTAACCATGTGGACTTATAGAATGTAGCAAGAACATTAATGGATTAATCACAAGACTAGGAACTCGGAGTTCATGTAGTCTAAAACAAACTAAAAAACATGGAGTTGGGAAATCAATTCGGACAACAAAGTCGACAGACTTGTCCATCCATTTAGTTCAAGAACAAAGTACAAAATATGCATTCACATCCACACTCTACACCATAGAGGATACCAATGGGTAACCATAGAATGGGGCGTCATCAAACTCGAGTCAACACAACTTCACCAAGAGTGTCAGAAGTGGTAGTTGTTGAAATCCGGAGACAACTTGTTGGAATAAAGGTTATTCAATCATTTAATGTTGTCATAACAACCACAAGAGTGGAAACAATTGTTGCACCCAACACAAATGTTGTAAAAAAGGGAGTAGTATTTGGATCTATAATAAACTTGGGTCATGGATCAAGTGGAATTTTAGTAGGAAGGAATTTGAATAGGAGTTTGGGACTACCAATAGTAAATATTGGAGTTGTTGGGACACCACCAATGGTGTTTACCAATCCAATAATGACTACTCATATGAATAGAACTACAAATAACTACTAGAGGGTACAGAAGTACCGAATCAATAAATATTATTATTATTATAAAAAAATCATATACCACATAATAAAATATTTACAATTTAACCTACCTACTACCTACTAGTAATTATCCTACTTATTACATACTACCTAAGTTACATACCTATTATCTACTACCTAACCTACCTAATAAATTAATACCTAGTCTACATTTAATACATAAATTATTTAACATAACTAAATAATTAATCAATTAATATAAAAACATTATGACACATCCACAAAATAAAATACCTTTTGATTAGTTTACCTACCTACTAGTACCTATCATGTTTATTACATACTACTCAGGTTAGATACCTACTATTTACAACTTAGCCTAATTAAATGATTGATTAATTACTATGAAAACATGATCACATATTTACACAATAAACTAATAAACCTACCTACTACCTATATTCCTGCTTATTACATACTACCTAGTTTATCAATTAATTGATGACCTAACCTATTAGCTATACCTAATAAACTAACCTACTATTACCTATAGATAATTTAGGCCAATTAATTAAGTATGCAAGCTAGGCTAGGCTACCAATGTACATAGGCCTACTTAGTTTAACGTAACATGTTAAACTTAATTAACTTAGTTTACCAACTAGGTTATAATATTTTTTTCTACCAAACTATTAACTATTAGATATCATATCATGGAAGACCCTTGGATAATTGCAAATAAGACCCATGGATGGGTAAATTGAAAGGATAATAGTCCAATTGAAATAGTAAAATTTGCCATATGTGGTCTATGTTTTTTTGTTCATGGGTAGAATATACTATTATAGTTGCAAAAACAATTATATTATCATCCATCAATGATTTGGCTCAAAATTGGATGACATTGTTCACTTTTCATTTACATATTCAATGAAAATCATATTAGTCATAAGTTGTATTCGCACCTACTACTAGAATTTGGTTCAACCTTTCATATAGTTGCATATGCAACTACAACAAGTTGTAACTACATGGACACATAGGACTAATGCACTTCTAGTTGTAAAATCAATTGGTTTGGACATTAGTCGCATAGTAGTTGCAAAAATATGGTCAAAGTGGACAACAACTTTTCTAATGATGGTGGAAACAATTCAACATATTCAAAAAACACAAACCCAAACAAAAAAGCCATCCACATACATGGAAGGATGGAACACAACTTGGCTGGGTATGCCAAATACTATTCTTGTGGAGGTATAAAAATCTTAGCAGGTAATGAATTCATAAGAAAAATTGATTACAATAGAAAAAAATTCTGGACATTGGTGAGTAGATGTTAAAAACAAGTTTTATTTTAAACTTGGGGTAGTTGCTTAAAATAGCTCTTAAGTTAAAAAGGTATCTTTGGAAAAAATTAAACCCAGAAAAAAAAACTTAGAATCTAAACAAAGCAACCATAGATAAACAAGTTAGTTTTTCAATACCAAAGGTAGGGACAATTGTTGTAACAATAAATAATCACATGACAATTATCCAAGTATTAATTGAGAAAAATACAATGAAGGATGTGTTGTTAAAAAAAGTTTTGGAATTAATATTATTATAGGATAGTTGAGATTGAGGTTGGGGCTTCCAAAACTTAAACTTGCACCATATAATCTAAAGATGGCAGATCAAACAACCACAAAACTAGAGGGTTTGATTACAGATCTAAAAATATATGTTCAAAGTATTCTTTATAATTACATTTACTATACTTCAAAATAATGTGGTAGATTCTAGTTATTCCATGTTGTTGGGGAGACCATGGTTGAAGGATGTTAAAATGACACATGATTGAGGGAGTAACATTGTTACCATACAAGGGAATGGGATAGTCAAAACAATTATAGTCACTAAGCATTTGGGAAGCAAAGTAAGAAGACTAAAAATGTTATCATTAGAAGAAAAACATGTATTTTTTACTAGTTTTTATGATTAAATTTTAGTCGCAAAAGACATTTTGTAACTAAAATCCTTTTAGTCACCTAAGACAAGGCACATGTGATAAATTATTCGCAAATGACAAATAGTATTAGATGAAAGAAAAAGTCAACAAATACAAATTCATCCTTTGACTTCATTGTATATATATTATCTCATGTGACTAAAATGCAACTATTTTGACAATTGAAAGCAAATCATGTGTTGCCATGTGTTTTAATATTTGATTATTTAAATATTATTCTTATTATTATTTTGAAATAATCTAGGACATTCAATTCAAATACTTGGATGATCTTATATTATGACACATGGCCTAATGTAAATATGCCACGTCTCATTAAAAAAATATTAATATTAAGTTGGTACGTACCTGGGTAGGTACATAAATAGGTGCTTATAAACCTAGGTTACATACCTACCTACTTACTTAGGTAAAAAAGTAAGTAGGTAGGTTCTACCTTCCTAGGTTAAATACCTATTCAAAGGTACTTAGGTAAGTAGGTAGGTAGGTAGGTACATAGGTCGACCTAGGTGCGTAGGTCAAACTAGGTACATACCTAGCTAAATAAATAAGTAGGTTGGGGAGGTAAGTACTTTAGAATTGTGCATAACTTATTTTTTTGTTTTTCGTTGAGCCTTTTGATTATCTCATCCCATGTGCACAAATTTTTTAATCTGAAATTAGATAACAACACCCTCTTGTTTATATAGTGTTCAAAATACGAATGGAAAACAAACAATATGGGATAAGTTTAGAACTTGCAACTTCTTCACAAACTAAATTATAATTCCAAAACTTTCTTCCTACCTTACTTTCTTAGTTTTTAGATTTTTCAACAATTCAAGTACTAGATAATTAGATAATAATTTAATTAACTATGATTATATTTACATATAATTAAATTATAAAATATACATTACAAATATTCATTATTCATTATCAATTACTTAAATAAGCAATAATTTCTTAATATTTAACAAACTAGCTATCTAAGTTTTCACAAATTATTAATACATAACTCATAAATAACTAAATAACTAAAATATGTTATTACTTTTTAGAATTAGCTCAAATTATATATAATATAATTAATGTAAAAATAATTTAATGACTATAATTTTAAAATTAACTATTTTAAATATTTATTTTGCAATTATACTTAATGAATTAAGAATTGTTATAAAAAATAAATTCTTAAACAATTTTTTTAAATTATTTTTCAACTAATTACATTACTTAATGTATAATTACATTTTTTGTTGTAAAAATATTATAGGTCAAGTAATGTTTTTCTCTTGGTAATTATTAACTATAAATACAATAATTTGCTAAACATAACATTAATTTTCATAATTATTGTAAAATTACTATAAAATACTTATCATAGCTGATTAATCACAGAAATTTTTAAATAATAATAAATCCTTAAATCAATAATTTTCTGAATTAAAATATAACTTTAAGATTCCAAAATAGTAATTCAGAATTCAAATATCAATTTTTAGATCAAATCAGTTTTTTGAACTTAAATAACAAAATTCAGAATTGAAATGTCAATTTTCAGATTCAAATAATAATATTCAAAATTAAATGTCCATTTTAAGACTCAATTATTAATTTTCTGAATTCAAATATTAATTTCAAGAATCCAAAATAATAATTTGAATTCAAATTTCAACTTTCAAGTCAAATAATTTCTAAAAAATTTTAATTTAGAACTTTAGAATTCAAATATCAAATTTCAAGTTCAAATAAAAAATATTTAAAATCAGAATGTCAATTTCTAGACTCAACAATTATTTTTGAATTGAACAATTATTTTTAGATTCAAAAATAGTAATTGAAATATCACATTTTAGATCAAATAAGTTTTTTGAACTTAAATAACAATTTTCAGAATTGAAATATCAATTTTCAGATTCAAATAACAATATTCAAAATTGAAATGTCCATTTTTAGACCCAATTAATAATTTTCAGACTTGAAGTATTAATTTTGAGAATCCAAAATAATAATTTGGAATTGAAAGTTCAGGTTCAAATCAAATGATTATTTTAAATTTAAATGAAAAAAATTCAGAGTTGAAATATAAATTTTCATATTCATATAAAAACATTCAAAATTAAAAAGTCCATTTTTATAATCAAATAAAAAAAAATTGAACTGAAATACTAACTTTTGGATTCGAAAATATTAATTTAGAATTCAAATATCAATTTTTAGATCAAATAAGCCTTTTTGATTTTAAATTGAAAATATCATATTCAAATCAAAATTTTCAAGTTCAAATAATGTTTTAAACAATTGAAATAACAACTTTCAGATTCAAACACAGTTTTGAACTACTTGGAACAAGATACATCCAATGACTACAATGCATGAAATGTATGTGATGGCAAAGTGATTAAGTCGAACCCCATTCTCGTTGTGTTTTAAATAATGTCGATTGTGACATGAAAGTTATGGTTGTCAAAAGTCAATAAATGTTTATTCTTTAGAGACATGTTGCCCCCATGTGCTTGGATTGTTGTAATGAAATGAAAAATCCATGTGGAAAACAAATATATAGTCATCCATGCATGTAGACTACATAAAACAAATGTAAAAGATAGGGCATCCCATCATTTTGACATAATTACAACCGTTGTAAAAGTGACACAAGAACTGTCAACTCCTTTCAAAAACAAAATCCCAAGTTGGGGCTTGATGTTGCAATGGTTTAAGAAACACAACCCAAACCTTTCATTGCATGTACCTCAAGGCCTTAAAGTTGGGTGTGCAAAAGGATTGTGCCTAAAAACAATGTTGCACAACATGTTATGACATCTTGCAATATGCCTATGATCTACACAACTATAATGCAAACATGATATGGAATCATGATGAATTTGATGCACAAGCTGTAGTACAATAAAACATGACTTTTCATAAGGTCCAACTTGATTGAAATGTCCACATTAACCAAGGGGCATAGTTGTTTTGATTACAAGCCTAAGGCATGAAAGACAAGAATTACTTTTGATTGAGACATTTGGCTAAAATGACATTTTTTAACATGTGATAAACCAAAATAGTTGGTTGAAAAGGCAAAAACTCCATTAAGATGACCAAGGTTTAATCAAATTGACCATATTCAATGGCCATTGTGACTTATAATTAGTCAAATTGACCATTCTGATTTGACACTTGATCAAATCAACCGTACTAATTAATTATTTAACCTACAAGTTTATTTTGCATAAAGTACATACTAAACTTAAGTCCATAGCTAGTAGGCCCTAAGTTAAACATATTACATACAATAACTATTTATAAAATTTAATAGGTTACTTACATGTTACCTTTATGCACATATAAATACTTAAATTTAGTGCATTAATTATTTAATATTTAATAATTGATAGTTAATACTCAATAATTTATGATCAATAATTTATATAATTAATTAATATAGTAAATTATTTATATTTAATGTTTAATGTTTAATACTTCATAAAAATATTTGATAATCGGCCCTTTATATTGAGTATTTATTAATAAAAAATCATTAATTAATGATTAGTAATTAATAATTCGGAAGAAATGAAAATATTAATAATTGATTATTATTTATTTATTTATATTTTATAGTAATTAATTAATCATTTTAAGTTATTTTTATTAACTATTTACATGTAGCTATCCTACTAACTAGGCCTAATTACTAAATGGATAGCCTAACCTAGGCCTACTAGGTATGTAGCTAACTGAGGTTACACTAGCTAAACCGACTAAATAATTAACCTCACTTATTAAGAAAGTAGCCTGAGCCTAGTCCTACTTAATAGGCTAGTAGGTACTTACATAGCTTACTAAATTACATAAGCATAGATAGCTTACTAAATAGGTATAAACATAAACCCAATAAGTACCTATAAGGTTTAATAGATCATAACCTACATGTTACCTAAGTACATGCATTTATTAATAGGTACCTCCTACCTATTTAAACTATTTATTTATAATTTGCCTATTTATATAAGTAGTGTAACAAAATTCAAGTTCATTCAATATAATATTCATGTTGAAAAAAAATTCATAGAAGTTCATTACAATATGTTGGTTCATAATCATGTTCATTACAAATATGTTGTCCATGAAAATCACCTTATGGGGTGGTGGTGCATTGGTTAAAGACTTGATTCCTCAATGTGAAAGTGAAGAGTTCAAGTTTTCACACTTACAACCTAAGCTATCTTGACTATTTAAGTGAGATAATTAAATAGCCTAGGTTACAAAATCTACTAAACCACCTAGCCTAGGCTACTTAGTTTAGCCTAAGTGGCTTGGTCTAAGTGGTTAAGCTAGGTGGCTTAACCTAGGTCTAGGACATAGGGTTGGTGGGTAAATAATTAAATAAA
>Ga0116230_10003012_pt1 | contig 16311 bp, 12 predicted proteins | sample S1TSphfallax_3_FD_88678 | JGI IMG/M metagenome (GOLD analysis project Ga0116230, IMG submission 88678) | Host-associated microbial communities from peat moss isolated from Minnesota, USA - S1T2_Fd - Sphagnum fallax MG | ecosystem: Host-associated > Plants > Peat moss > Unclassified | place...
CACTTTAACATAATAGCGATCGGAGCCCCGCTGCCGGAGGCATGGGTGCGACATAAGCCGGCATGAGTTGCGGCCTGAGTCGTATCGTTCGCGGTCTCGTTCCCGATATCGTCTGTCCCCAACATGACCCACGCAATCCAATCCGCCGCGGAACGCGATTTTCTCGCGTATCGACAGACGCCTCTATTCCAATCACTCGATGGCCTTCGCTGCCTCAGTATTCTGGCCGTCGTGTGGCACCATTCGCAGAGCACCCCAGCAAGCTGGCGCGTGCTCAATCTGGGCTTTCTCGGCGTCGATTTATTCTTCGTCATCAGTGGCTTTCTGATCGTCACCCTGCTGCTTCGGGAGCGCTCTCGCAACGGAACGATATCTCTCGAGAAGTTCTATATCCGTCGCACGCTGCGGATCTTTCCGTTGTACTACGGCTTGATCCTCGCGATGGCCGCGGTCTATACGACGGTCGGTTCGAACTCCACCTATGGGCAGCAATTTTTGCGCGACGTTCCGTACTACCTGACGTACACCGCCAACTTCGTTACCGTCGGCTTTGCAATCGTTTGGTCGCTCGCCACGGAAGAACAGTTCTACCTCGTCTGGCCGTCGATCGAGAAATACCTGTCCAAGTACACGATCCCGTTGCTGCTGGTCGCCATCGGGCTCAATCAAGTCGTCAACCTGCCGGCAGGAAAGATTTTCATCAGTGCGGCCGTGGGAACCAATGATTGGACGCGCTTATTGATTTCGCAGACCACCTTCACGCCGATCCTTCTGGGCGTCTGCATGGCGCACGCGCTGCACGATGCGCGCGCGTACCGCATTGCCGGGTGGCTCGTGCGGGGCGCGTGGGCACCCGCGATTTACCTCACGGTCTTGGTCGTCGTGATGATGACCCTGCCGCCCGATATCTCTGGATTTCCCCGCCTTGGCGTGCAGATCTGTATGAGCCTCTTGCTCATGAGTTGTGTCTATCGGGAGAATCACGTGCTGAGGGCGCTGTTGACCTTGCCGCCCGTGAAGAGAATCGGCGAGGTCAGCTACGGCATCTACCTCCTCCACATCGAGGTCATTGCCGTGGTCGTGCACGCGGTCGGCGGGCGACTCGAGGGGCGCCCCTTGCTGACCTTCACTGTTGAAATTGCCGCGACCCTCGTGCTGGCGGAACTGAGTTTCCGGCTTTACGAGAGTCCCATCCTCAATTTCAAGCGTCGCTTTTCCGTCGGACCTCACCCGGCTCTGCCGCCCCGGTATGCGCTCTAAACAAGTCTTGGCAATGCACTCTGACAAAATGGATACAATGCTGCGAGAACACACCACCAAGGGCCTCGGATAATGTCGATCAGTGCCGTGATTCGGTCGCAATTCGAGCAAGTCGCGCTCGAGCAAAAGCGTAATTTGGCTCCTCTGTCCGACGATCTGAAGTTGCACGATTCCGGTCTCGATTCTCTGAGTTTCGCGCTGATCGTGATGCGCTTGGAGGATGCACTCGGGTTCGACCCTTTCGACTCCGCGGAACAGGTGACCTTCCCGGTGACCTATGGTGATTTCATCCGTCTTTACGAAACCCACGCCCAATGATGGAGGGCTGACGACCGGACACCATGCCGTGCTGCAAAGCAGCAAACCCTCGCGAGACCCGCAAAGCGAATGGCTCCTGGTTTTGACGGGCGTCGCCGTTGTCGATATGGTTGGCACGCTGTGACTCAGCTTCAACTTCCGCCCTTGCTCGATGCCAGCGCCCTGACACTCACGAGTAGCCATTGACCTCAGGGACGCAGACCCTCGTCGACCCTAAGCCGCGCCGGCTTCGAGCGGAGCCCTGCTACTTCGGTGCCGATGGCGCTCGCACGTTCGGCTGGTTGCACCGGCCTGCATCGGCCGCCGAAACCACAGTCGGTCTATTGATTTGCAATCCTTTCGGTTACGAATCTCTGTGCGCGCATCGCAGTATTCGCGAATTTGCCGATGCGGCGGCGACGGCGGGCTTCCCGGCGCTGCGATTCGATTATTCGGGAACGGGCGATTCGGCGGACATCGACGAGCAGGCGGATCAGATCGAAGCCTGGGTGGCGAATATCCTTGCCGGCATCGCGGAACTCAAAGCGCGTTGCGGCGTTCAGCGCGTCTGCGTACTCGGTATTCGTGTCGGCGGACTATTGGCGCTCACGGCGGCGCAGCGCACGGGCATCGATTCCTTGGTGCTGGTCGCACCGGTGATCAATGGCAAGCGCTATCTGAAGGAACTGAAGACGACCCGGATGGCGGCTCTGATGGGCGGAGGGGATCGGGGTCCGCCCGAGGACACTGCGGCGCAGCGTGCGCCCGCTGACGCAGGCTCCATCGAGGTCAGCGGTTTTCCCATGTCCGCGGCGACGCTCACGAGCCTTGGGCAGATGGACTTCAACGCTCCCCAAGCCGGACCGCTGCCCCGGCTGTTGATCATCGATGGAGCGAGCCTGCCGATGTCGCGCGTTTGGGCGGAACGCGTCACTGCCGGGGACCCAAGATCTCGATACCTCGTGCTGCCGGGGCTCATCGAAATGATCATGACGGCGCCCCAGTTTGCGAGCGCTCCGCGGGAGATGATTGCCGCGACTTGCGATTGGCTGCGGGAAACCGCTGCCGAAGCAGCGGTAGAATCCGCAAGCGTCGCGTCGACGTGGTCCGTGGTGACGGTGTCTCCCGCGACGGCTTCGGCGGTCCTGTCTCTACCCGGCAATCCCGACTTCCCCGATCGTTCGATTTCCGAATCGCCGCTGTTCTTGGGTCCCGATCAGCTGCTCTTTTCCATTGCGACCGAGCCGGCTCAAGGTGAATCACGCAAACGCGCGGTAATACTCTTGAACGCAGCGGTGGATCATCACATCGGTGCGAATCGCATGTATGTTTCGCTCGCGCGCCGCTGGGCGAGGCAGGGCTATATCGTCTTGCGCATGGATTTTGCGGGAATCGGCGACAGCGAGACGCGCGATGGTCGTCCCGACGACGAGGTATTCCCACCGGCGGCGGTTGAAGACATCGGTATCGCGCTCGACGCACTGAGCGCACGCTATGGCGTACGGGACGTGACGCTGATCGGGCTTTGTTCGGGCGGCTACCATGCGCTGCGAGCCGCGGTCGCGGGTTTGGGGGTCAAACGCATCATGCTTTTGAACCCGCAGAATTTCTATTGGAAGCAGGGGTCGCGCATCGAGGACCTGCAAGAGGTCGAGATCGTCCGTAATCCGGGGGTTTATCGGGAGCGCGTATTTTCGATGGCGGCCTGGCGACGGCTGATGGCCGGAGACGTGAATCTTGGGCGCATCTTCAAGATCTATGTGCACCGGCCGCTCGTCACCTTGGAATCGATTGGCCGGGAACTCGCGCGGCGACTGCGTATACGGCTACCGCGAGATCTTGGCTGGGATCTGCAAAAAGTGGCAACGCATGGCGTGCGCGTCGTGTTCGTATTCTCGCGGGGCGAGGCGGGGATCGATCTGCTCAAAATGCAGGCCGGATCGACACTGGAGCGCTTGGGTGACCGATGCCGCTTGCACGTGGTCGACCGATCCGATCACACCTTCACGCAGTCGGGACCGCGCGCGATGCTCGAACGCGTACTCAGCGACGAGCTGTTCTCACGGGTCGATGCATGAGTGAGGAATAGCCAGCCCGCAGCATCTCGGCGGTAGGCCGCTTACTTGTATTCGATCAGGCGGGATTTCGTGCCGCGCAGGCGGTCCAAGCCGAATTTCATCTGACCCAGCACTTCAGGAAATTTACCCACGACCAAACTCACCGCGCGCCACCAATTCTCCCGCGGCGAACGGCGACCCATCAGCCACAAACGGATGACTTGCAGCGGATAAGCCGCGAGCACGACGAGTGCCCACGGGCCGAAGACGATACCGAGGACGAGCGTCGCGGTCGGCAACCAGAAACCCCAGAGCCACGCGCGTTGCGTCGCGCGCACGCTATGCCGCTCGGGCGGCGCACCATGCAGCGAGGCGCCGATCGCGGCTCCGTAACCACCGCGCATGGAGCGCCTCCACCACTGAGAGAAGTGATAGATCGCCGCATCGTGCAGGGTCATGTTGACGTCCAAATGCCAGATTTTCCACCCCGCCTGACGAAGGCGCACGCACATCTCCGGTTCCTCACCGCAGATTAGATCGGGTCGGTAGCCGTGGACCTGACGAAAGGCCTGCACGCGCGAGACGGAATCCCCGCCGCAAACCTTGGTGCTGCCGAGCGGATAATCGACCCACTCGATCGCACAGAGCATGTTGTAGATGGAGCGATCGGCAAAGCGCTCGCGCCGCTGCCCCCAGACGACTGCCACGTCCGGATGTTGATCCAAGAAGCCCCGAGCGGACTCGATCCAGCCCGGGAGGATCTCGCAGTCCCCATCGACGAAAAAAACGTAGTCCAATCCGGGGTGCATCTCGAGCAGGCGTTCGAATCCCGCATTGCGTGCCCGTGCCGCCGTGAACGGGATACTCATATCCAACTCGACCACCTCGACACCGAGCGAGCGGCTCAAGGCGACGGAGGTATCTCGCGATCCGGAGTCCACGTACGTCGTCCGGTCTCGCAGGTCTCCCAAGGACTCTAGACAGCCTCGCAGCCGCTCTCCCTCGTTGCGACCGATGACGACGATGCCGATGCTGGTTTGTGGCCTGTGGGACGTCGATTCTGCGTTCGACTGGAGGTTGGCGGTCATCAGGACCCGCAGAATACCATCAAAGAAAACCGTTCGACCAGCAAGCGGCCGGTCCCGTCAGAAGGTCTTCGATCCGAGGGCGCTCATCGCACTCTGTGTGCCATCTTTTGCATCCGCTGCGACCGCAAAATACCAGGTACCGGCGGTGAGACCCTTGATCTCGTAGGACACGGTATTCGCTCCGGAGACGAAGATGGAATGAGTCAAATGCGTCGCCGAGGTGCCGTAGAAGATCGTGTAGCCGCTGAGCGGGGTGAGAGGGGTGCCGTTGGTATTGGCGGTCGGTGGACTCCATGACAGTGTGGCAGTGCCAGAGGTCGACGATTCGACGCTTACCGTTGCGCTTTCCGTTGCGCTGCCTGCGCTGCCCGTGCAGGTAATCGTATAGGTGGTCTTTGTCGTGAGCGCGGCGGTCGAACGCGAGCCGCTGATCGGCAGGCTGCCGGACCATCCGCCGGAGGCAGTGCAGCTGTTCGCATTGCTCGAAGTCCAAGTCAACAGCGAGGTCGCTCCGCTCGGAATCGTGGTCGGACTCGCGCCAAACGACACACTCGGCGGTATCGCGGCGACCGTGACCACCGCGGACTGCGATGCCGCACCACCCGGGCCATCGCAGGTCAGCGTGAACGTGGTCGTCGTGCCGAGGGCAACCGTGTTTTTCGAACCGCTCACGGGTTGGGCGCCGGACCACCCGCCAGACGCCAGACAGCTCGTTGCGTTACTTGCCTTCCAGCTCAAGGTCGCCGACGAGCCGCTCTGCACGGTTGACGGGTTGGCGGTCAGCGTCACGACGGGAGGCGCCGCGCTGACCGATACGGTGACTGTCTGGGTCGCGACACCGCCGGGTCCCGAACATTTCAGGGAATAGCTTGCATTCGCGTCGAGCGTGCCCGTCGACTGCGATCCGGCAACCGCCTTCGAGCCGCTCCATGCGCCCCCGGCATTGCAACTTGTCGCATTGCTCGCAAGCCAAGTCAGCGCGGCGCTGCTGCCGCTCCTGATCGTACTCGGGCTTACATGAAAGCTGATCGTCGGTGGCGGCGCCGTGACCGATACGGTGGCGGTCTGCGCCGCGACCCCTTGCTTTCCGGTACAGGTCAAGGTGTAGCTCGCGCTGCTCGTGAGCGTACCCGTGGATTGCGAACCGCGGATCGGTCTGTCCCCGGACCACGCGCCGGAGGCGGTGCAGCTCGTCGCATTCGTCGTCGACCAGGTAACCGTGGAACTCCCGCCGCTCTGGATTGCGCTTGGGCCAACGCTGAGGCTCACGGTCGGTGCGCTCGTCGATGCGCCTACGGTGACGGTCGTCGATTGCACCGCCGTCCCACCCGTGCCGCTGCAGGTAAGGGTGTACGTGGCGCTCGATCGAAGTCCGCCCGTGGATTGCGAACCCGCGAGCGCTTTGACACCAAGCCATGAGCCGCTCGCCACGCAAGAGCTCGCGTTCGCCGATGACCAGCTGAGCGTTGCCATCGATCCCTTCACGACCGTGCTCGGCAGCGCCGAAAAACTGACCGTGGGCACGGCGGGCGTGACCGAAACGACCGCGGATTGCGTGGCGTTGCCACCCGGGCCCGTACAGCTCAGCGTGTAGCTCGTATTGGCGGTCAGGGCGCCGGTCGGGAGCGAACCGCTGAGCGGTTCGGTTCCGTTCCAAGCGCCCGACGCAACGCACGCCGTGGCGTTGCTGCTCGTCCAAGCGAGGTTCGCGCTCTGGCCGGCCGTCAGCGAACTGGGGTTCGCGGTGATTGTGATGCTCGGTGCCGTCGCGGCAAGAGTCACCGTCGTCGACTGCGTTGCCGTACCGCCGGGACCGGTGCAAGTTATGATGAAATTCGTCGTCGCCGTGAGGATCGGCGTCGCCTGCGAGCCGCTCGTCGGTACATTGCCGCTCCAGCCACCGGACGCCGTGCAAGTACTCGCGTCGACCGAGGTCCAACTGAGCATCGTGGTCATGCCGGCGTTCAATGTCGAGGCTTGTGCGGCGAGACTCACGGAGGGGGCGGGCGCCGTGACGATCACCTCGGTGGATTGCGACGACGCGCCGCCAGGTCCATTGCAAGTCAGTATGAACGTCGTATTCGCGGTGAGCGCATCGATCGTCGCCGATCCGCTCACCGGCTTCGATCCGCTCCACCCGCCGCTCGCAAGGCAGGCGTTCGCTCCGGAAACGTTCCAGGAGAGGGTGGTACCGGTACCGCTTGTGACGCTACTCGGACTCGGTTGCAGTTTGATGACCGGGCCAGCCGCGGTGGTGGAGTCGGTGCTCGAGCTCGTGCTCGAACCGGTGCTGGTGCTCGAGTTGATGCTCGTGCTCGAGCTGGTGCTCGAGTCGCCGCTCGAATTAGCGCTGCTTTCCGAACTGCCGACACCATGGCAAGCGGCCAGCGCCGTGAAGCTCACGCAGGCAATCGCGACTCTCAGATGGCGCAATAAGCGCAGATCCGGCGAGCGGAGTGTACCGAAGCGCGCAGGATTCGGGGACTTCGGGTGACGGTCGACACGCGCGCCGAGTAATCGGCCACCGTGCTGATTGCGCCCACCCCCTGAAACCATCCTTCCCATCTCCCAGTCATCGATTCACAAACCAACCGCAATCGAAGCGCACGCGCTCATCATCACGATCGAACGTACGTTCGATGATCACTCGAATTCGCACAAGCACCAACCTGTCGCCATAAGCGCACAGTTGACCTCTTCGGGTCTCTCGAGAGCGACTCGTGGTCGACAGCTATCGGCGGTTCTTCAAGGATCTTTAGCGGTGAAGTGATTTAACATACCGTCACGGCGGAGATGGCGGGATTTGACATATGCGCGCGATGCATCATACCGGTTGGAGTTGGGTAGCGCGCACGGGACGGTACGATGATGACGGGCTTGATCGGGAATGAAGCGCATGGTGGGCGATACAGGCGTGGTGGGCGGTACAGGGATTGAACCTGTGACCCCTGCCGTGTGAAAGCAGTGCTCTACCGCTGAGCTAACCGCCCGAGCAGATAATTATGACATCGGCGGCCCGGCAAGACAATCAGAGGGCCTGAGAGCGTCCGGTCTGTGCGCCCGGGGCACTCTGTTAAACTCTGCGCCCTTCGAAGTAGCCAGCGAAGTCTCTGCATGCCCGTCCGTACGCGTTTCGCCCCCAGCCCTACCGGTTTCTTGCACATCGGCGGTTTGCGCACGGCCTTGTTCTGCTGGCTGTACGCGCGCCGCCACGGCGGCACATTCGTGCTGCGCATCGAGGATACGGACCTCGAGCGCTCGACCGAAGCGGCCATCCAGCAGATTCTCGACGGCATGGAATGGGCCGGTCTTGGCCATGACGAGGGGCCTTTCTATCAGACCCGGCGTTTCGACCGCTACAAAGAGGTCATCGACGAGCTCCTCGCGAGCGGCCACGCCTATCGCTGTTATTGCACCAAAGAGGAACTGGAGGAGATGCGGGCGGCGCAGACGGCGCGCGGCGAGAAGCCGCGCTATGACGGCCGCTGGCGCGAGCGCAGCGATTCCCGGCCCGGCGTGGCGCCGGTCGTGCGGTTCAAGAATCCGCGTGAAGGCGCTGTCGTCGTGCAAGATGTGGTGCATGGCCCGGTCGTGTTCCAAAACACCGAACTCGACGATCTGATCATTGCGCGCTCCGACGGCAGTCCCACCTATAATTTTTGCGTGGTCGTCGACGACATGGATATGGCGATCACCCACGTGATCCGCGGTGACGATCATCTGAACAACACACCACGGCAGATGAACATGCTGCGTGCGCTCGGCCATGAACCGCCGGTCTATGCACACCTGCCCATGATCTTGGGGCCGGATGGCGCGAAGCTCTCGAAACGCCACGGCGCGGTGAGCGTGCTGCAGTATCGCGACGACGGCTTTTTGCCGGAGGCCGTGCTCAACTACCTCGTCCGCTTGGGTTGGTCGCATGGCGATCAGGAGATCTTCTCGATCGAGGAAATGGTGCGCCTGTTCGACATCGCCGACGTCAACAAATCCGCGTCCGCATTCAACTTCGAGAAACTCGCCTGGCTCAATCAGCAGCACCTCATGCACGCTCCGGTCGAGCGTATCGCCAGCTTGCTGCGCTGGCATTTGGAGCGGGAGGGAATCCGCGCCGACGACCCGGCGCAACTAGCCGCCATCGTCCTCACACAGAGGGAACGGGCCAAGACCCTGAAGGACATGGCCGCCAATAGTCTGTTCTTCTTTCGTGCGCCCGAAAGCTACGATGCCAAGGCGGTCGCCAAGCACATTACCGCTGAAATCCCGGCGATGATTGGTGAGCTGAGCCAGGCGTTCGCCGGCCTGCCCGACTGGTCGGCCGCGAGTCTTCACGAGCAATTGACGAGCTTTGCGGCCTCAAAGGGCGTATCGCTAGGCAAGCTCGCCCAGCCGTTGCGGCTCGCGATCTGCGGCGGAACCGTCTCGCCGCCGATCGACGCGAGCTTGAGCATCCTGGGGCGCGAGGAGAGCCTGGCGAGGCTCGCTCGAGCGTTGGGTATCTGGGGCGGGTAGCGCGCTGGGGGTGAGTACTATTTTATTCTTGCGGAAGGATCACCCGGACATTTCGGTTCCGGTGCTCGGGCAGCCCCCAGAACGCATCGTTGACGAAGCGGTTGAACAACTCGGGGGGCAAAACGCTCTCGCGCTCGATCCAGCTCACCTGCCTGCGCACCGTGTGCAAATTCGGTGTTCCCAAGGCGAGATCGAACTCGTCGGCTTCGTACTCGACGTTGTGGAGATCATGCTCGAACCAGGGTTCGCCGAGAAACTCGTAGAGTTGCCGCAAGGTCTCTTTAGGATGTTTGGCGAGCGCTTCGTAGCCGACGAGGATCAAGCGGTCGGCATGTTCGCCCCAGAACGCTTCGCGCAGCGCATCGAGCGCGAAACCTACGAGTCCGTCGCTGGAGGCGAGTCGCGCGACGCGGGTATAAACCGTATTGCTCGGTTCGTAGCCGAAAATTCCGGACAGTTCGAAGGCATTGCGGCGGATCAATCGCTCGATGCTGTCCATGATCCAGGGCACGTGCCGGACACAACAGATCACTTTCGACCTCGGAAACAATTGCACCAGCGTGGGCAGCTTCGAACACCAGGCGCGGTTGGTGTCGAAGACGAGCTTCGTCGGATGCGAGTCGAAGTAGTAATTGCTGAACAAGCCGCGCAGCAGTTCGCGCTTGTGGGTCTCGTCGATAAATACGGAGGCCTCGTTGCGACGGCTCATGGCGCCTTGTAGGGACATGAACAGCGCTCCGACCGGGCTGGTCATGCCCGCGGCAAAGCGCGGATTTTGCCGCAGGATTGCGCCGAGCAAGGTGGAGCCCGAGCGGGGCAGTCCCGAAATGAAATGAATTCCGTTATCCACTGGCGCACTTCTCGTTATTGTCGTCGTATCCCCAATCGAGCATACCGTCGGTTCCCGCGCAGCGCTAGCGCTCGCGCAAGCTGCTGCGCGCCGTATCGATCAGCGGGCTAAGGAAATAGTCCGCGACCGAACGTCTGCCGGTGCGAATCTCGGCCTGCACCTCCATGCCGGGCGTCAAATTTACCCACTTCCGTTCGACTTGGAACCGATTGCTGGGTAATTTTATGCGTGCAACGAAATAAAGACCGTTCTTCTTGTCGGCGACCGCATCGTTCGAGACGTTCTCGACCTTTCCGATCATGTAGCCGAAGCGCGTGTACGGAAACGCGTCGATTTTGACGATGGCCGTTTGCCCGACCTCGACGAACCCGATGTCCTTGTTCTCGATGCGCGCCTCGATTTCGAGCGAGTCGTCCGGGACGATCTCGAGTACCGGCTGGGCGGTGGTCACGACGCCCCCGACCGTGTGCACGCTGAGCTGTTGAATAGTGCCTGACACCGGTGCCAGCAAATGCATCAGTGCCTGACGCACTTCCGCTTTGGTCTGATCGTTACTCGCCTGAGATAGCAGTTCCTGCGCCTTCCCTTCTGTCTCCAGATGCTCCCGGCGAAAACCTGCGGTCGTCGTTTGGATCTCGTTTTTCTGCTCCTCGATCGCGGCCTCCAACTCGTGCGCATGACTCTTCTGCGCGGCGAGTTCCTCGGCCTGGGAAATGGCGGCCTGTTCTTTGTCGAGATAATCGCTGCGCGCTACATAGTTGCCGACCGCGAGCGATTTATAGTTGTCCGCCTGTTGTCGCGCAAGCGGCGCGGTTTGCGACAGCTTGTTGATTTCTGCGTTCGTCGTTGCGAGTTCAGCCCTGCGTTTCGACAGTTCCGCATCGAGCGAGGCGATCTTCGCCCGATACTCGTTGTAGAACCCATCGGCTGAATCCTGCGTTTGATGTTGACGGTCGGCCGCAGCATCCGGCACTGCCATGACGATGGGTCGCTTGGCCTGGCTCTGCGCCCTCAGCAATGCCTCCGAGCGCGCGACGGTCAGCTTGGCGTCTATTCTCGCGGCGGTCGCTTTGGCTGTGTCGGCTTGCGCTTGAGTGGGGTCGAGTTCCAACAACAACTGACCGGCGTCGACGCGCATGCCGTCGTGCACGAGGATGCTGCGCACCACCCCGGTCACGGCGGGCTGAATGACTTTGACCCGGGCCGTGGGAACCAACTTGCCGGGCGCAACCGCTACGATATCCAAATGGCCGAAGATCGCCAACAAGAGCGCGCTCAATCCCAACATCGCGATGAGTCGGGCGGTCCATTGCGGTGCCGGGTGCGCCGGCGTTTCCACGATCTCAAGGTGCGCAGGCAGGAACGCGGTTTCCTCCGGTAGTCGCCGTCGTCCATCCAGTTCGTGCCGCGTCCTCCATCCCTGGCGGAACACGGCGCCGTAGCGGTTGAATAGCTCCCGATAGGCGGCTAGATGGGGCATCGGCATGTCGTCGCGCTAGCCGGACTGAAGTGCGATCAAATGGGCATAGAGCCCGCGCTGGGTAATCAGCTCGTCATGCCGTCCGATTTCAACGATCGCGCCCTTGTCCATCGTCAGGATCCGATCGGCATGGCGGATCGAGGAGAGGCGGTGCGAGATGATGATGACCGTGCGACCCTGGCAAAGCGATGGCATTTTTTTCTGCAGGGTGCTTTCGGTTTCATAGTCCAAGGCGCTCGTCGCTTCATCGAATATCAGGATGCGCGGGTTGCTCACGAGCGCCCGCGCAATCGCGATGCGCTGCCGTTGGCCGCCCGACAGTCCGCTGCCCTGTTCACCGACGACGGTGTCGTAGCCCTCGCGCAACTCACAGATGAACTCATGTGCACCGGCGAGTTTCGCCACTTCGATGATCTCATCGAGAGGCAAGCCCGGGTCCGCAATGGCGATGTTTTCGCGAATCGAGCGGTTGAATAGCACGTTCTCTTGCAGCACGACTCCGATTTGCCGCCTTACCCAAGCGGGGTCCGCGAGCGCCAGATCGATGCCGTCGATGCGGATGCGTCCGCGCTCCGGGACGTACAATCGCTGCAGCAATTTTGCCAACGTGCTCTTTCCCGAGCCCGACCGACCCACTACGCCGACCACCTCGCCGGCGCTGATCTGCAAATCGATTCCATGCAGCACGATCGGACCGTCGGGTCGATACCGGAAGTGCACATCGGCGAACTCAATGTCCCCGTGGATCGTGGGCAGCGCATGCGAACTCGGTGGCACCTCGGTGCGCGCATTCAAAATGTCACCGAGTCGCTGCATCGAGACGCCGATCTGCTGGAAATCCTGCCATAGCTGCGCAAGCCTCAAGATCGGTGTGGATACGCGCTGGGCGAGCATGGTGAAGGCCACCAATTGGCCCACCGTGAGCTTACCCGCGATCACGAGCCGGGCGCCGAAGAACAAGATGGAAAGGCTCACCGTCTTGCCGACGAATTGAATGAGCTGCTGACCGACATTACCGAGGGTAGTGACCTTGAAGCCCGCGGTGACATACCCCGCGAGCAGACCGTCCCAGCGGCGCGAGAATTGTGGTTCGATCGCGTGGGCTTTGACGGTCTCGCAGCCCGAAATACTCTCGACCAGAAAAGAATGATTGTCGGAGCCGCGCGAGAACTTCGTTTCCAAGGCGCTGCGAAACAGCGGATTCAGGATTGCAGAGATCACCGCGTAACAGACCAGGGAAAGCACGACGATCGCCGTGAGCGCGAGGCTATAGAGAGCCATGACCGCGAGGAACACGGTAGAAAACACCAGGTCGATGCAAGCGGTGAGTGCTTGGCCGGTCAGGAAATTGCGGATGTTCTCCAATTCTCGCACTCGCGCGACCGAATCGCCGACACGGCGCGCGGCGAAATAAGCAATCGGCAGATTCACCAGATGGCGGAAGAGGCGTGCACCGAGTTCCACATCCATGCGGGTTGCGGTGTGGGCGAATAGGTAATTGCGCACGCCGGTGAGCAGAGTCTCGAAAATCGATGCGATCAGGAAAGCGGCGCAAACCACGCTGAGCGTGTCGAACGCTCGATTGGTCAACACTTTGTCCATCACCACTTGGAACATCAACGGTGGCACCAAGCCAAACACTTGAATCAGCAGCGAAACGCCGAGCACCTCGAGCAGCAGCCGGCGGTACTTGATGATCGCGGGAATGAACCAGGAAAAATCGAAGCGCGCCAGTTCGCCAACGAGCGAGGCGCGCGAGGTGACGAGCATCACCCTGCCGGTGCTGCGTGCGACGGCCTCTTCACCGGTGATGATCTTGGGCGGCGATCCGTTGGCCTCTTGGATCAACAGTTTGTCGCCCGCCACCTTGGCGAGCACACAATGCTCACCGCTGGCATCGAAGATGAGCGCGGGCAGCGCCAAGAACTCGAGTCGCTGCAAGCTGAACTGCACGATCTTGGCCTTGAGCCCGAGGCGCTTCGCGGCCCGCAGCAGATCCTCCTCGCTGAACGCCCGCTCACCGAGACTCGCTTGATGACGGATTTGAGCGGGATCGGCCGCGATCCCATGCAGGCGCGCGACCAATACCAGAGCTGTGAGCCCGGCTTCGGTGGTCGGCCTCCCATTCACAGTATTATCCATCAGCCGCTACCCAAGAATTTTGACTTTCATTATGCGGTTAGTCTCAACCTTAAGTCCACGGCCGCGGCGTCTTTCATTTGCCGCCTCAGGTACCGCCGCGTAAACTTTGAAAAAAAGTCGCACTCGCGCGGACGTACCTTCATGCCCAGTCTCGTCTTAGGTGTTTTCTACGTCCTGTTGATGATTTCGTGGACGGCCCGGGCGTATGCGGATCCTGCAGAGCCTTGTTCGTTCGCCGCTGTGGACGGCACGATCAGCTTGGCCGACGCCGTCAACCGGACGCTCTGCGCGAATCCGAAGGCACGCGGCGCGTGGGAGCGGATCAAGGTCCGCGCCGCCGCCGTCCGAGTCGCGCGCGAAAGTTATTGGCCAAACGCCGGCATCAAAGCGGCTGAAACCGAGAGCAGGACGCGTACACTCGTCAAGGACGATCGTCTGCTCGACACCTCAGCCAACGATCTGTACCCGGCCGCGAGTCTGAGCTTAAATTGGGTGCTATTCGATTTTGGACTCCGTGCCAATCAACTCGAGTCCGCGCGCGACCTGCTGGCCGCGGCGCAAGCAAACCTCGACCTCACGCTGCAGCAAGTCTTTCTACAAGCCGCCGGCGACTTCTACGATGCGCAGGCGGCGCAGGCGAGTACCGATGCCGCGGAAGAAATAGAGCGTCTTACTCAACGCAGCGTCGCGGCCGCACACCTGCGTGTGGACAAGGGAGCCGCGCCGCTCAGCGATGAGTTGCAAGCGCAGACCGCGTATGCGTCCGCGGTGGTTACGCGCGCCAGGGCGGCGGCGGAACTCAAATCCAAACTTGGCGCACTGGCCGGCGACATGGGAATCGAACCGGATCGGAGTTTCACGGTGCCGCTGGCCGATACGAGCGAGCCTGAGGCCCGGGGCGTCACGGAGGCGGTGCACGAGCTCATTGAAGTTGCCAAACGTACGCATCCCAGCGTCAGGCTCGCCGAACGCTCGCTCGCCGCGGCAATCGCCGACGAGAGGGCGGCACGCGCCCATGGTCGTCCGAGCATCGCGCTCGTCGGCGGACTCAGTCGTTCGAACGAATCCTTGACCCCCAGCCTCGGCAGCCCAACGGTGCCGGGCAGTGTGTCGAACAAGACCGTCGCAATTCAAATCGACGTGCCGATTTCGGATGCGCTCTGGAAGCGGGGACAAATCGCCGAGGCACACGCGCAAGTCGAGGTCCAACAACAGGAGCTCGAGGGCACCGAGCAACAGGTAGCGCAGGATGTGTGGAAGTCGTACGTCGAGCTCCAGGCCGACACCGACAACCTCGAGAACTCTCGGGTCTTGCTCGAGAGCGCGCGCAGTTCGCTCGAGGCGACCAAGCGCCGCTACGAGGGCGGCGTCGGCAATATTCTCGAGCTGCTGAGTTCGCAAACAGCTTATGCAAATGCTTTACAACAACGCATCCGCGCATTTTCCGACTGGCGTTACGCCCGCATGGCGCTCGGCGCGAGCTTGGGTCGGCTCGGGCTGTCGGCGATCGAATGAACGGGGCTTGCAGGGTTAAATTTTGACGACACGCCGCGTTATGTTAAATAACATATGTCATTAAGCAAATTACTTCATCATAGTAATGTGAAAACCCTCACAACGAGGGCAGGCACTTAGGGATAAGATAATGGGCAACAAGACCTATTACGGCGGCGCCGGCTCAACGGGGACGAACGGCAGCGGTAGCAGTGGCGCGGGCGGCTCGGGCGGCGCAGGCGGCAACGAGGCCTATAACTATAACGGGGCAGCCGGTCAAAGCATCGTTACGACACGGCTCGACGGCGGTGCCGGCGGTACGGGCGGCAGCGGCAGTGCGCCGAACGGCGCTGCGGGCGCGGGCGGAGCCGGCGGTTCCGCGAAAGCGACGACGACTGCCAGCAAGGCGTTGAGCTCGACTCTATATTCCCAGGCCTATGCGTCGGGCGGTGCTGGCGGCTCTGCCGGCACGCCGAGTGGCACCGGCAAGGGCGCTGCGGGCGGCGCCGGCGGATACGCCAAGGCGAGCGCGACGACCAACAACACTTCCTCCAATGCACATGCGATTGGAGTGGCCTCTGGCGGAGTCGGCGGGGCGGGCAGCACCGGCGCCGCGGGTGGTGGTGGCGGTAACGCCAATGTCACTGCGGCTGCCACCGGCAGCGGCTCGGCCTATGCCATTGGTCGCGCCACGGGCGGTGGCGGCGGCAGCGGCGGCTCCACGGGTGGCCAGGGCGGCAGCGTGGCGGGTAGCGTCGCGGCGACCGACAACTTGGCGGGCTCTTACAGTTCCTACGCAGGCTTGTCGCTGACCGGCGGCAGCAGCGGCAGCTCTGGAGCGGGTAATGGCGTGGCCGGCGGCGCCGTCACGAGCGGCACGGCGACCGTAACGCAATCAACTGCGACCGGTGGCCTCGCATTTGCAAGCCTCGATGCGGTGGGTGGCACTGGCGGTGCCGCAACGGGTGCTGGAACCACGGGCGGTACGGGCGGCACGGTCAGCAATCTATCGGCCAGTGCCTATGGGTACAACGCTCGGGCGGAAATCGCGGCCATCGGCGGAAGCGGTGGCCGCGGTTACACCGCGACCGGTGGCGCCGGCGCCGCGGTGACGCTCAGCAACGCGGTCTC
>Ga0116230_10003014_pt1 | contig 16308 bp, 13 predicted proteins | sample S1TSphfallax_3_FD_88678 | JGI IMG/M metagenome (GOLD analysis project Ga0116230, IMG submission 88678) | Host-associated microbial communities from peat moss isolated from Minnesota, USA - S1T2_Fd - Sphagnum fallax MG | ecosystem: Host-associated > Plants > Peat moss > Unclassified | place...
GACCACCAACTGCCGCATCGCAGGCTCGCGCAGGCGCTCCGCCCAGCGCTCGACCAGCCGCGACTGCTCGACGTAGAGCGACCGCGCCTCAGCCATCGGGTCGTTGACGGAATGCATGACCTCGCCAGATAACGTGTCGCGAATTCGTCCGACATCGCCGTCGGTGACCACCTCATAGCGGCCTAATTTGAGTTTGAGCCGCTGGCGTTGCGCTTTGGTGACATGGCGCACTGGCGGACCGTAACTGTCGCGCGCGTCGAGCACCTCGCGCTGCGCGTGATAGAACGCAGGCCAGGAGCCTGCGAGAATGTTCCGGCGCATCTCGCGCATCAAGCCCATGTAGAAATGGATGTTGTGCAGCCCGAGGAGCTGCCAGCCCTGGGTCTCGGCCACCCGGTTCAGGTGATACAGATAGGCGATCGAGTAGTTCGTACAGGTCGTGCAGCGACAGGTGGGATCGATGGGACCCTCCAGCGTGCGGTATGCGGCGCGCCGCAAATCGCGGCGTCCCAGACTAGTGAACGCCACGCCCTGCTTCGCCAGCGCGGTGGGCAGGATACAGTCGAACATGTCGACGCCGCGGTGCACCGCCTCGAGCAGATCGAGCGGCGTCCCCACGCCCATCAAATACCGCGGCCGGTCCTGCGGCAACAACTCCGTGACGATCGCCGTGCAGTCCTCGCGCTCACCGCGCCCCTCGCCGACGGCCAGACCGCCGATCGCGAAGCCGTCGAACGGCAGTTCGGTGATCGCGCGCGCGCTCGCGGCGCGCAGGTCCGCATAACTCGCACCCTGGACGATGCCGAACAGCGACTGGGGCGAGTCACCCCGCGCCGCCAGGCTGCGCGCTGCCCAGCGATGCGTGAGCTGCATGGCGCGCAGGGCCTCGGCGTGCTCCACGGTCGATGGCACGCACTGGTCGAGCACCATCATGATGTCGGCGCCGATCGCTCGCTGCGCCGCGATGCTGCTCTCCGGACTCAAGCGGACGAGGGTTTGATCCACATAGCTGCGAAACTCCGCACCCTCTTCCGTCAGTGAGCGACTGCCGGGCAGCGAGAAGATTTGAAAGCCGCCCGAATCGGTCAATACCGAGCGCGGCCAGTTCATGAAGCGGTGAATGCCGCCGAACTGTTCGAACAAGCCGGTTCCCGGCCGCAGCAGCAGATGATAGGTGTTCGCCAGCAGCACCTGTGCGCCGCTCTCCAACAGGTCTTCACGCCGCTGCGCACGCACGGCCGCATGCGTGCCCACCGGCATGAAGGTGGGCGTGAGCACTTCATTGTGCAGCGTCGTGAACCGTGCGGCGCGCGCACGGGAGCCGCAAGCCGTGGCCTCCAGCGTGAAATGCAGTCGCGTCACGGGAACCGGCTCATGCGCGCCCGCACATAACCATGCGGCCTGGGCAGATAACCATCGATTCTATCGTTTGTGCCCGATGCGCACGTATCATTTCGACCCAACATAACCAGGGGGATGATGCCATGTTCAGGGAGGGTCCGACTGCCACGGCCCCGCGTAGCGCGCGGTCGCGCCTGACTTGGCTTAGCGCGATCATCGCGTTTGCCTGCCTCATGGCCGCGCCTACAGCACAGGCCCAATACTTCGCGCTCGGCAAGGGGACCTATCCACTCGAATTCTACGATATCGATTTCACTTATCTCGCCGACCCGGACAAGCGGACCGGCATCCTCGACACGCTGCATTATATTCCGCTTGGCTGGAGCGCCGAGTCCTATCTGTCGCTCGGTGGCGAATTCCGCGAGCAATACTGGTCCCAGGTCAATGAGTCGCACGCGCTGCGCGAGCCCTTCGACGATAACTACGACCTTGAGCGCGTGGTGGCGGACGCGTACCTGCACTTCGACTCGCACGTCGCCGTGTTCGCGCAAGTTGCGCGTGACGACGCCTTTGGCAAGACTAACCCCAGCACCACGGATGAGACCCGCGGCCGGGTGCAGCAAGGCTTCATCGAGCTCAAGGAGTCGGCGGGTCCGGCGGACCTTACCGCGCACCTCGGCCGTCAAGAAATCACCTTAGGTTCGGGGCGCTTCGTCTGGATCAACGACAGTTCCAACGTCCGCACCGCCCAGGACGGCGCCCGTGTGCATGCCGCCTTCGCGGATGGTGTGACGGTCGACCTCGTTGCGTCGCGGCCGGTGACGCCCACGTATACCGCGTTCGACGACTGGTCCTCGCATTCCGGCAGCTTCGGCGCCGCCTACGCCAGCGAGCCGCTGTTCTCGACGGACCTTCATGTGGACGAGTATTACTATTATCGGCGCAACCCCGGCGTTCAATATGCCTCGCTCACCGGCAACGAAGATCGCGATACCGCCGGCGGCCGGTTGTGGGGCGCCGTCGGCGGCTTCAAATTCGACAGCGACTTCGCCTACCAGTGGGGCACGTTCGACACCACCAAGCCGAAAAAATCCTCGGAACCGGACAAGACCATCTCCGCGCTCGCCACCTCGACCCGCGTGCTCTATGGGTGGGGCGACCTCGCCTTGCAGCCGGCGGTGCAATTTCAGACCAGCTATTTCAGCGGCAGCGATGCGCCCAAGAGCGGCGTCATTGGCACTTTCAGCGCGCCCTTTCCGCGTCCGACGCTGCTCGATTATGCCGGACTCGAAACGCTCGAGAACCTGATCGAAGCCTATCCCGCGGTTCTCATCAACCCGCTCTCCGATCTGTCGCTGCGCTTCGGACCCCAGTTGCTGTGGCGCGCCAACGTCAAGGACGCGTTGTACATTTCCAGGGCAACGCCGCTCACCACGACCTTGAACGACACCGCGCGCTACGTCGGCACGAACCTGACGTGGACCGCGCAATGGCGCCTCGCGTCGAACGTCACTTTGTTCGGCGAATACGTCCGTGAGCTCGCCGGCAAGGCGATCACGGAGGCGGGCGGACACGGTGCCGATGTCGGCATCGTCCAAGTGGATGTCAATTTTTGAAGCGGCGCGGAACCCCGCCGTAGACCACGCCGGTGCACGGATTGGCGCCCAGGTTGTAGCAGAGCTCCGCCGGCCGGTCGATGCGGTAGAGCGCGAAATCGGCACGCTTACCGATTTCCAACGTGCCGATCTCCGCCTGCAGGCCGAGCGCCTGCGCGGCGTGGCGGGTGACGCCCGCGAGCGCTTCGTGCGGCGTGAGACCGAACAGGGTGCAGCCCATGTTGAGCGCGAGCAGCAACGAGGTGCAGGGCGAGGTGCCAGGGTTGCAATCGGTCGCGAGTGCCATCGCCACCCCCGCCTGGCGCAGCAAGGGCACGGGGGGCGGTGTCGTCTGGCGCAGCATGTAGTAAGCACCCGGCAGCAGCACCGCCACCGTGCCCGCGGCCGCGAGCGCCGTCGCGCCCGCGGCGCTCAAGTACTCCAGGTGATCCGCGGACAAGGCGCCGAACCTCGCCGCCAACTCGGCGGCGCCCATGTCGCTCAGCTGACCGGCATGCACGTGGGCCGGCACGCCGAGACGCCGCGCCGCATGCAGAAACTGCTCCGTTTCCGCGAGACTGAACGCAATGTTCTCGCAAAACGCATCCACCGCATCGATGAGCCCCGACCCGGCGAGCGCCTCGAGCCACGGTCCGCTCACCTGCCCGACGAAGCCCGCCCGGTCGGCCGCGGCTTCCTGCGGCAGCGCGTGCAAGCCGAGATAGGTGGTGCGTACCGACACCGGCAGCCGCCGGCCCAATTCCCGCGCCACCTCCAGCAAGCGGCGCTCGACGCCGAGTTCGAGGCCATAACCCGATTTGATCTCGAGGGTGGTGACGCCCTCCGCCATCAGACACTGGGCGCGCCGCGTCGCCGACTCGAGCAGCGCCTCTCGCGTGGCGGCCCGGGTCGCATTGACGGTCGATTGGATGCCACCACCGGCACGCGCAATCTCTTCATAGGACACGCCGCACAGCCGCTTTTCGAATTCCTCGACGCGGCTGCCGCCGTACACGAGGTGCGTGTGGCAGTCGATCAAGCCCGGCAGCAGCCAGGCGCCGCCGCAGTCCGACACCGCGACGTCTTGCGCCCGCGCCCGTGCCAGCGCATCGGCCGAAGAGCCCATCCAGGCGATGCGGTCACCGCGCACCGCCAGCGCCGCGTCCTTGACCTCGCCATACGCATTCAAGTTGCCCTCGGCGGCCACCATCGTCGCAAGATGGGCATTGACCCAGACCCGGTCCCATTCACCTATCGAAGATTGCTGCACTGGCTTGTCCGCTGATTGCCGTTGCCTTCATCATACGGTAACCCATGACTAGACATTATCAGTTGGAGGCGGCGTTACTGCCGCAGGGCTGGGCCCGCAACGTGCGGATCAGCGTTTCGGACGACGGCCAGATCAGCCACATTGCGTCGCCATCGGAACCGCCTGCGGAGCCGGTCGAGCGGATTGCGGGCTTCGTCGTTCCCGGCATGGCCAATGCACACAGCCATGCCTTCCAGCGCGGCATGGCGGGGAGCGCCGAATATCGTTTGTCGGCACGGGACAGCTTCTGGACCTGGCGCAACGCCATGTACGCCCTGGCGAATCGCATCAGCCCCGGGGATCTCGAGACGCTCGCGACGCAACTGTTCATCGAAATGCTCAAGGCGGGGTATACCTCGGTGGCCGAGTTTCACTACCTGCATCGGCAGCCGGATGGGCAGCTCTATCCGCCCGGAGCCGGGCTGTGGGACGCCATCTCCGCCGCGGCCGGCGCCAGCGGCATCGCCCTCACGCTGCTGCCGACGCTGTACCAGACCAGCGACTTCGGCGCGCACCCCCTGCGAAGTGATCAGGCACGGTTCGCGCTCGAGACCGAGTGGTTCATCGCCGCGGTCATGGAGCGCAGCAGCGCGGAGCGCCGCATAGCGGCGGCCACGCAACGCACCGGCGCCGCGTTTCACAGCCTGCGGGCGGTGCCCCTGGCGACGGTCGAGGAGGCCACACGGGCGCTGCGCCGCTTCGACGCTGACCTGCCCCTGCACATTCACGTGGCCGAGCAGACCCAGGAAGTCGACTCGTGCAAAGCGCACACCGGCCGGCGCCCGATCGAGCTGTTGCTGGACAGCGGACTATTGGATGCCCATTGGTGTCTAGTCCACGCCACCCACGCCACCCTGAGGGAACTCCAAGGCGTCGCGACCAGCGGCGCGTCAGTGTGCCTGTCGATCACCACCGAGGCCAACCTGGGCGACGGCTTTTTCGACAGCGTCCGCTTCTTGAAAGCGGGCGGGCGACTCTGCGTCGGCTCCGACAGCCAGGCGACGGTGTGCCCTGCCGAGGAATTACGCTGGCTGGAATATCAGCAACGGCTGAAAAAGCGGCGCCGCGGCGTGCTCGCCGACGCGCACGAATCGCATGTGGGGACCCGACTATGGCGCGCGGCAGCACGCGACGGCGCCCAAGCGATCGGCCAGCCGGCGGGAGCCATCGACATCGGCCTGCGCGCCGACTGGCTGGTGCTCGATGCCGAGCACCCGAGCATGGCCGGCGTTTCCGCGGAAACGTCGCTCGACCACCTGGTTTTCGCCGGGGGCGATGCCGCCGTACGCGACGTCATGGTGGGCGGTCGCTGGGTGGTCAAGGACGGGCACCATGCCGCCGAGCTGCCGCTACGCCCCCGATTTTCAGAAATGATGAGGCGTCTGGGCTGAGGGGGCCCGGGAGCAGCCCCTACCACATGAGGTCATCGGGCACCGCAAAGTCCTTGTAGGCATCGTCGACCGGCGGACTATCCGCGGCGGTGGCGGTGGGTAAGGCGGGCGCGATCACCGCCCGCGGGTCGCGCTCGCGAATGCGCTCTGCGGTGGCAGCCGGCACCACCTCATGACTGCGATCGTGGCGGACGATCACGAGTTCGCCGGCCATCAAGCGCCGGCGAATCTCTGCGTTGACGCCGATGAACTTGACGCGGCCGCCATCCAGGAAATTGTAACGCTCGTCGCTGTCCCCGCGTGGCACGCGATTCTGCTCGATGAGCTGTTTGATCTGCGCCGCCCGCGCTTTTTGTTCGGCCTTTTCCTGCTGCTTCTTGTTCAAGGCCAGGTCGCGCGCCACCTTGGCACTCTGCGCGGAGGCATGGCGCAGCGCGGAACTCGCCGCCGGGGACAGCGGAGCGCCACCCCCCGAGCCATGAGCACCCCTCGCGCCAGGGGCACCGGCCGGGTTGGCCGCCGCAGCCGTGGCGCCGGCAGCCTGGGCGCCAGCAGCCTTGCCGCCCGTCGGGTTGCTGCCCGCGGTGGCGGTCTGTCCCGCATGGACGGGCGGTCGCCGCTTGTGCTTGGATTGCTCCCGCTGCTGGTGCTGCTGCTGACGCTCGGCCTCGCGCACCTGTTTCTGGCTGACCAGGCCCGCCGCCAACAGCTGGTCGCGCAATGACATGCTCATGATTTTTCGCACTCGTCGTGGGTGGGTTATGCAGTAGTTTAACCCGCTCCGATGACGGCCGCATGGACGGGAATCTGTCGCAATTAACCCACATTCGCAAAGCGGGCCCCTCCGCTAGCGCCCCGCCGCTAGTCCATTTTCATTCCCGGCATGGCCTGGTGGTCCATGTTGTCGTGGCCCTCGCCGTCATCGTCTATCGACCACACGAGTTTTGGATCCGTCTCATAAGGGTACACATGAACCATCCAGCCGAAGAAATGAGGATGAAACTCGCCGCCCGCCGCCTCGCAGTCCGCCTTGTCGGTGATCGAGCCCAACAATCCGAATTTCGCGTTGGGTCCAAAGTACAGCATCTTCTTATCAGGCGGCGCTTTGCAGAAATTGATGTGCTGATGCCAGCGTGCCACGCTCAGGGGAATACGCGAATTGAGTTCCTCTTCCCCGGCATCCACCGCATCCGTATACATCGCGCCGATCAGCTTATATCCGCCATCCGCGGTCTTTTTGTACAGCAGGGACGTCGGCTTGGATGGATCGAAGCTCGTTCTGGCGGCGAGCGCGGATGCATAGTTCGTGAAGTGATACTGCGGCTGCGGAAGATCGGGGAGAAATATCTTGTAGCCGTCGGCAAGGGCCTTTCGATAATCCGTATAAGGCGCCATCGCCGCCTTCGCCGCCTCTACTACCGCGGCTGCCTTTTTTTGATCGCCCGGCTGCAGCGGCCGGAGCGTCGTCATGTACATGTGCCCCTCCATGTGGCCCTCGGCAGCGCCTAGCAAGGAGGCATAGAGCACAGCTGCCGCAGCGAAAAGCAGGCTGCTGCGATTGATGGAGCTCAATAGTGTCGGCATGAACGTCCCTCGCTGTTTTTCCCTACCGCTACCCCATCACAATATAATACGCTATGCGTAGCATATGAGAAACCCCCAGGACGAGCCGGTCACCCTATTGCTGCGCGGCATCATGTCGCTCAGTCGCCGCCTGCGCGCCGAGCGACCCGCCGGTTCTTTGAGTTTGTCGAGTTTGGGTATTCTCGGAACGTTGCATAGGCAGGGTACCTTGGTCGCCACGCAGCTGGCGATCGCCGAACACCTGCAGCCGCAATCATTGACGCGATTGCTGGTCGACCTCGAGCGGTCGAGCCTGATCGTTCGAACGCGCAGCGAGTCGGACCGGCGCGAGATTCGTATTACGATTACGGCCAAAGGTCGAAAGGCGTTGATCGACGACATCGCCGCACGACGCGCGTGGCTTGAAGCGGCGATGGGGTCGATGCTCACGGACAGAGAGCGTAAGGCGCTGCTCGCGGCGTCGTTGCTGTTGTTGAAGCTCGCAGCGCACGAACCCCTGGTTGTTTAGATTGCGACCTACGCATTTCGCAGCAGTGACGGCACGATCCTCTGGCATCGAATGACCCATTCCAGTATCGCCGGCGGGCTCATCACCTATCAGATCGCTTCGAAGCAATATCTGGCGGTGGAGAGTGGCGCCGCAACGCTGTCACCCCGATCGGCAAGGGGTGCGCCAACCCTCTCGATTTACAACCTCGACTAAATGTCGATTAGCGCGCAGCCGGCCTATCGCTCAGGTAGTAAAACCAGGCCGCCACCGGCAGCCCGATGCCGAACCAGCTGACCGCCGCCCAGCCGCCCTTCTGCATTGAGATGCTCGCGACCGACGATCCTGCCGCGCCCCCGATGAAAAAGATCGCCATGAACAGACCGTTGAGCCGGCTACGCAGATGTGGGCCGATTGAATAGATGTCACGCTGACCCAAAACGAGGTTCGCCTGCACGCCGAAGTCGAGCAGCACGGCACCTGCCAACAGGAGCGCGAGTGACCGGCCTTGGTCGAAACGCGAGACGACAAACGACGTGGCGACAACCCACATCGCGAGACCCGTGGCCAACCGCGTCGAGCCTCGATCCGCCAGCCGGCCCGCGAGTGGCGCGGCCAACGCCCCCGCCACACCAGCGAGCGAGAACCAGGCGATGCCGTTCTGTGACAGACCGAAGTCGGGTCCCGCAAGCTGCAGCGGCACCGCGCTCCAAAACAGGCTAAAGGCCGCGAACAGTGCAGCCTGGTACAGAGCGCGTCGGCGCAGCAGCGGCGTATCGCGCAACAACATCCACAGAGAGGCCATCAGTCCAGCATAGCTCTGGTTCGATTCAGGTCGCCGAACCGGCAACAATTTGCACAGTACCAACGCGAGCAGCGTCATGACCACGGCAGAGGCCCCGAAAACCGTCCGCCATCCCCACCGATTGGCGACGAAACCGGCAATTGGCCGCGACAGCATGATGCCGATCAGCAATCCGCTCATCACGTTCCCGACCACCCGGCCCCGATTCGCATCCGTGGCAAAATGTGCCGCCATGGGCACGAGCATCTGGACCACCACCGACCCCAAGCCGAGCAACGACGTCGCCAACAGTACGCCAGCGGCGGACGTTGCCGTCGTGGTCAGCACCAGCGCCACGATGGCACCGCCCAAGGTCCATAACACGAGGCGGCGGTTTTCCACGAGATCGCCGAGCGGCACGAGAAACAGCAGTCCCGCGCAGTATCCGACCTGCGTGACGGTCACGATCAAACTGGCAGCCGCGGGATGCATTCCCACCGACGGGGCGATCAAGCCGATCAGTGGTTGCGAATAATAGATATTGGCGACGATCAATCCACAGGCGCAGGCGAACAATAGAATCATTAAACTTTGCGCAACGGCCCCATCGCAATTTGAAGGATTTTCATGAAATATTCGTGCCTGCTTTCGATTCTCGTCTTGACCGCCTCGACGGCGTTGTATGCCGAGCCCGTCGCGCAGCCGCGAATCATCGTCGCCATTTCCGTCGATCAATTCTCGGCCGATCTGTTTGCCGAATACCGATCGCTGTTCACCGGTGGGTTGAAACGACTGCAAAGCGGCGTCGTATTCGCCAACGGCTATCAAAGCCACGCCGCGACCGAGACCTGTCCGGGCCACTCTACCATTCTCACCGGCTCTCGCCCCGCGCGCACCGGCATCATTGCAAACGACTGGATCGACCAGTCGATCGACCGTGCGGATAAGAAGGTCTACTGCGCCGAAGACCCCACGGTGCCCGGCTCATCGAGCACGAATTACACCGTATCGGCGAAGTTTCTCAAGGTGCCGACGCTGGGTGACCGCCTGAAGGCCGTCTCTGCGCAAAGCCGCGTGATCTCCGTGGCCGGCAAGGATCGCGCCGCGGTCATGCTCGGCGGCCATTCGATCGATCAAGTCTGGTACTTGTCCGGTGCATCGTTCGTGACGCTGTCTACGCGTAAGGGACCACCGCCCGCCATTATCGAAGCCACCAACGCCGCGGTGGCCAAGCTCATCGCCAAGCCCGCCTCGGCGCCGCTGCCCGCCGCTTGCCAGACACGGTCCGTGTCCGTTCCCGTGGCAGACCATGAAGTCGGCATCATTCACGAAGCGAAGGCCGGCGATGTCGGTGCCTTCAAGGTCTCGCTCGCGTTCGACCGTGCGGTCACGGACATCGGCATCGGTCTGATCCACGATTTGCAGCTTGGGTCGGGGCCCGCACCGGACGTGCTCGCGATCGGACTGTCCGCCACGGACTATGTCGGTCATGCCTTCGGCACCGAAGGCGCGGAGATGTGCGCGCAACTCCTTGGAGTCGACGACAACGTCGCGCGAATCCTCAAAGCTCTCGACGCCACGCGGGTGCCCTATGTGGTGGTACTCACCGCCGATCATGGCGGCACCGATTTGCCCGAGCGCAATCAAGCCCGGGGTACGGCGGATGCGGCGCGCATCGATCCAGCGCTCGCCCCGAGCAAGCTGGGCCAGCAACTCGCCACCGAGTTCGGTCTCAACTCACCGGTGCTGCTTGCCACGCAGCCATTTGGCGATATCTATCTCGCCCGCGACATCCCCGACTCGATGCGCGCACGCGTTCTCGAAGCAGCCCGGAACAAGTATCTATCATATCCCCAGGTGGCGGCCGTCTTTACCGCGGATGAACTGCGGCGCATGCCGGCGCCCTCGGGTCCGCCGGATGAATGGACTTTGGCCGAACGATTTCGTGCAGGCTTCGACCCGCAGCGATCCGGCGACCTCTTGGTGGCGCTCAAGCCCCACATCACGCCCATCGCGGATGCGAGGTATAGCGTCGCCACGCACGGCTCGCCGTGGAATTACGACCGTCGGGTGCCGATTCTTTTCTACCGGCCGGGCGCGGTCGGCTACGAGCACCCGCTACCGATCGAGACCGCGGACATCCTGCCCACGCTGGCCGCCTTGATCGGATTGTCGATTCCCGCCGGGGAAATCGACGGTCATTGCGTTGATTTGGATCCGGGTCCGGGCAATACCTGCCCGCGGTGAATACACTGCTACACTCTCCGCGTTGTTTCACGCAGGAGGAAGTTACCCATGTTCAGTCACGTGATGGTCGGTGCCAACGACATCGAGGCATCGAAGAAATTTTACGACAGCGTCCTCGGCACTCTCGGCGTTGCGCCGGGTGAAGCCGATCCCAAGGGTCGCGTCTGGTACTCCGGTCCGAAGGGTCTATTCGCCATCAGCAAGCCGATCAATGGCCAGCCCGCGACCGGGGCCAACGGCGGCACGGTGGGCTTCAGCGCGAGTTCGCCCCAACAGGTCGAGGACTGGCACGACGCGGGTGTCGCGAACGGCGGCACGACGTGTGAGGATCCGCCCGGTATTCGCCCCTCGGGACTGTACTTGGCGTATCTCAAGGATCCTGCAGGCAATAAGCTCTGCGCGCTGTATGAGCCGGCTGGCTAGCGATCCGCCGCGACGAAACGTTGGAAGGCATCCTGATGATCGGGATGCCAACGCGATAGCGGCGGACGATTTTCCACGATGTCACCGGCAGCCCACAATATGCGTTTCTCATCGAGCTCGCGGCTGACGTCGTTGTCCGGGCAAAGGATATAAAAATCGCCCTTCGCCAGAGACGCCATCATGAACTCCACCAGCTGCTGCGGCGTCCACGCCCCCGCTGGTTTCGGCCCGTCGGGGTTTTGGGATAATCCCGTGAAGACAAATCCCGGGATAAGCAGGTGTGCGTCGATCAAGCACTCGGGCGTGTTGCGCAGCTGGTGCTGTAGCGCTTCAGTGAAGGCTTTGACGCCGGCTTTGGCGACGTTGTAGGCGGGATTACCGGGCGGCGTCGTGATGCCTTGCTTGGATCCGGTGTTGATCACCAATCCCGCACGGCCCCGCGCGATCATGTGGGGCACGAACGCCTGCGTGCCGTGGATGACGCCCCAGAGATTGGTAGCAATGACGTCCTGCCAGTAATCCGGCAATCCCAACACGTCGCCCCGGCCGCCGATGGCCGCGTTGTTCATGAGCACGTCGGTGCCGCCGAAGCGCTTCGTGACCAGGGCTTCGAGCCGGTCGAGGTCTTCGCGCCTGCGCACGTCGGTCTCCACTGAGAGCACGCGATTGTGCGCCTCGGGCACCGCCGCGATGATTGCCGTGGCGGCTCGTTCGAGCCGCGCCGCGCCGAGATCCGCGATGCAAACCGACATGCCGAGTCCGGCAAATCGCTGCGCGCACGCCAGTCCGATGCCGGAGGCCCCGCCGGTGACCACGGCCGTATTACCCGCTTGCAGCGCCGCATGGATCATCTTTTAAGTTCCTCGATGGGTGGTTTCGCATAGTATGACCTCATGGCGAATGACGTGACTAGGCGCGGTACGGTTTCCCGGGTGGCGATGGGGGCACTCATCGCGGTCGCGGGCTTGATCGGCGCCGGATCGGTCGACGCCGATAATTTCGCGCGGGTTTTCTACGATGCGCGCTCCGATCAGTTGGTTGTCACCATGCGTTATCGCGGCACGAATGCGAAGCACGCCTTCACACTGAAGTGGGGTGCCTGCCAAGATCCGCAGACGGGCGCGTCGCCGGCGCTGTCCGCCGAAGTGCTGGACGATCAATGGAACGATGCGGCGGTACGCGACTACAAGGTAACCACGCGCTTCGGACTTACCGACATGCCGTGCCGGCCCGCGACGGTCACATTGCGCACCGCACCGCGCTTCTACATTTCGATCGAAATTCCACCGTTGCCCGTGGGCTGAGGCTATCCGCCACGCCGGCCACTAAAACGCCAATTTGAGTTGACTGTACCTGTCTATACAACTTATGCTTGTCGCCATGGACAAGCCGTCGGCCGCGCTGCAACCGCTCTACCTCAAGGTCAAGCGCCACATTCTGGACAATATCGGTTCCGGTAAATGGACGGCCTCGACGCGGGTGCCCTCCGAGAACGACATCGTCAAATCCTTCGGGGTGTCGCGCATGACCGCGAACCGGGCGCTGCGCGAGCTGCGCGACGAGGGCATTCTGGTGCGCGTCGCCGGAGTCGGCAGCTTCGTCGCGGAACGGCAGGCGCATGCGCATCCGCTCGAGATTCGCAGCATTGCCGAGGAGATCCGCGATCGCGGCCACGTGCACCGTGCCGAGATCGTGTCGCTCGAGCGGGTCCGGGCCATGGCCGATCTCGCGGAGAGCTTCGGCATTGCGCCGCGCACTGCGCTGTATTGCTCGGTGATCGTGCACTTCGAGAACGATCGCGCCGTGCAGTTGGAGGAGCGTTACGTCCTGCCGAAACTCGCGCCCGACTATCTCAACGTGGATTTCACCGCGACGACGCCGTACGACTATCTGACGAAGGTCGCCCCGTTGCAGGAAGCCGAACACGTGCTGCGGGCGGTGATGCCGGATGACCGCACGCGCCGGCTGTTGACCATGAAACCCGACGAGCCGTGCCTGTTGATGGTCCGGCGCACTTGGACCGCCGGCGAGGTCGCCTCGGTCGCCCGTCTTTATTATCCCGGTTCCCGTTACCAATTGTCCGGGCGCTTTCGCCCTTAAGGAGTTCCCATGCTCGCTCCCGTCAAGCCTCGAATCATCCGCGCCGCCCGCGGCAACACCTTGAGCGCCCGGTCGTGGCTGACCGAAGCGCCGCTGCGCATGCTCATGAACAATCTCGACCCCGAGGTCGCGGAGAATCCCGCCGAACTGGTGGTGTATGGCGGTATCGGCCGTGCCGCGCGCGATTGGAATTGCTACGACCGCATCGTCGAGACGCTGAAGACGCTGGGCGACGAGGAGACGCTGCTGGTGCAATCCGGCAAGCCGGTGGGCGTGTTCCCCACCCACGCCGACGCACCGCGCGTGCTCATTGCCAATTCCAATCTCGTCCCCCATTGGGCGACCTGGGAACATTTTCACGAACTCGACCGCAAGGGTCTCGCCATGTACGGTCAGATGACCGCGGGATCGTGGATCTACATCGGCAGCCAGGGCATCGTGCAGGGCACCTATGAAACCTTTGCGGAGATGGGCCGCAAGCACTTCGGCGGCAAGCTCGCCGGTAAGTGGATCCTGACCGCCGGCTTAGGCGGCATGGGCGGTGCACAGCCGTTGGCCGCGACCATGGCGGGCGCCAACATGCTGGCTGTGGAATGCCGTCAGAGCCGCATCACCAAGCGGCTGGAAACCGGCTATGTCGACATGCAGGCGGCCTCGCTCGACGAAGCTCTCGCCATGCTCGACACCGCGCGGACCCGCGGCAAGGCGGTGTCCGTGGCACTGCTCGGCAACATCGTCGACGTGCTGCAGGAACTCCTCGAGCGCGGCATCAAGCCCGATGCACTCACGGATCAGACCTCGGCGCATGACCCCGTCAATGGCTATCTACCGCAGGGCTGGAGCGTCGAGCAATGGGATGATCGCCGCGTCGGCGATCCTTCGGGCACCAGCGCCGCGGCGAAACTCTCCATGGCAAAGCATGTCGAATTGATGCTGCGTTACAAGGCGATGGGCATTCCTGTGTTCGATTACGGCAACAACTTGCGACAAGTCGCGCTCGACACCGGCGTGAAGAATGCCTTTGATTTTCCCGGCTTCGTGCCCGAGTACATTCGACCGCTGTTCTGCCGCGGCGTCGGCCCGTTTCGCTGGGCCGCGCTGTCGGGCGACCCCGAGGACGTCTACAAGACCGACGCGAAGGTCAAGGAGTTGATCCCCGACGATCCGCATCTGCACAACTGGCTCGACATGGCGCGGTCGCGGATTCATTTCCAAGGTCTGCCGGCGCGCATTTGCTGGGTGGGCTTGGGCCAGCGCCATCGTCTCGGCCTGGCCTTCAATGAGATGGTGGCGAGCGGCGAACTGTCGGCGCCCGTGGTGATCGGCCGCGACCATCTCGATTCCGGGTCGGTCGCGAGTCCGAATCGGGAAACCGAGGCCATGCTCGATGGCTCCGATGCGGTGTCCGACTGGCCGTTACTCAATGCGCTCTTGAACACCGCGAGCGGCGCCACCTGGGTGTCGCTGCATCATGGCGGCGGGGTGGGCATGGGCTACTCGCAGCATTCCGGGGTCGTGGTGGTGTGCGATGGCACGGCGGCGGCCGGCAAGCGCGTCGGCCGCGTGCTGTGGAACGACCCGGGCACCGGCGTGATGCGTCACGCCGATGCCGGCTATCAGATCGCCATCGACTGCGCTCGGGAACAAGGCATGAACCTGCCGATGATCGGACACGGGTGATGGCGCTCGAATCCACGGCGGTCGAGGTGCACGCGGGCGACTTGAGCTTGAGCGCCCTGCGCCGGATTTACGAGCGGCCGGTGCGGGTTCGTTTGGCGGGCGCGGATCGCAAGCGGATCTCCGCCGCCACGGCGCTGGTCGACCGGATCGTTGCGGCGGGCGATGCGGCCTACGGCATCAACACCGGCTTCGGCCTGCTCGCACAGACGCGGATCCCCACGGGCGACCTCGAACTGCTGCAGCAAAACTTACTGCTGTCGCACGCGGCGGGAGTCGGTGAGCCGCTGCCGGATGCGGTGGTGCGTTTGATTCTCGCACTCAAGATCAACGCCCTCACGCGCGGCCATTCCGGCGTGACGCTGGGACTCATCGACGCGTTGCTGGCGCTGCTCGAGCACGAGGTCTACCCCGTGATACCCGCACAGGGCTCGGTGGGCGCCTCCGGTGATCTCGCGCCGCTCGCGCACTTGAGCGCGGCGCTCTTGGGCGTCGGACGCGTGCGTGTGCGGGGGCGGATCATGCCGGCACTGGAAGGCATCGCACTGGCTGGACTTCAGCCGATCAAGCTGCACGCCAAAGAAGGCCTCGCCCTCATCAACGGCACCCAGGTGTCGACTGCGCTCGCGCTCGCCGGCCTGTTCGGAGCGGAGGACGTGTTCGCCGCCGCGGTGGTGGCGGGCGCGATGTCGGTCGATGCATTGAAGGGCAGCGATGCGCCGTTCGATGAACGCATCCACCGGGTGCGCGGCCAGCCCGGTCAGATCGCGGTCGCCCGCGAGTATCGCGAACTGCTGGCGGGCAGCGCGATTCGCGCCTCACACGTCGATTGCAGCCGGGTTCAGGATCCCTATTCGTTTCGCTGCCAGCCCCAAGTCATGGGCGCGTGCCTCGATCTGCTCCGCCAGTGCGGCACCACCCTCTGCATCGAAGCCAACGCGGTCACCGACAACCCGCTGCTCTTCGTCGAGCAAGGCGACGTGCTCTCGGGCGGCAATTTCCATGCCGAACCCGTGGCCTTCGCCGCCGACACCTTGGCGCTCGCCATCGCCGAAATCGGCAGTCTCGCGGAGCGCCGCATCGCCGTGCTGGTGGATCCCAAGATGAGCGGACTGCCGGCATTTCTGGTCGCCAATAGCGGTCTGAACTCGGGCTTCATGATCGCCCAGGTCACTGCGGCCGCGCTGGTCTCCGAGAATAAAGGCATCGCCACACCCTGCAGCGTCGATTCCATTCCCACGTCCGCAAATCAGGAAGACCATGTCAGCATGGCGACACACGGCGCGCGGCGCTTGGGTCCCATGGTGCAAAATGCCGCCGCCGTGGTCGGCGTCGAACTCCTCGCCGCGGCGCAGGGCATCGACTTTCAC
>Ga0116230_10003015_pt1 | contig 16308 bp, 11 predicted proteins | sample S1TSphfallax_3_FD_88678 | JGI IMG/M metagenome (GOLD analysis project Ga0116230, IMG submission 88678) | Host-associated microbial communities from peat moss isolated from Minnesota, USA - S1T2_Fd - Sphagnum fallax MG | ecosystem: Host-associated > Plants > Peat moss > Unclassified | place...
AAAAAAATTGACTAAATTATTAATAATGATTTCACATATGTCCTTTATAATTAAAATATTAGTCATAAATTTAATCATCACTACTACAAAATGTGGGTGTAGTTCATTAGTCCCCATTCACTAGATTAATGAATTTACTGTTTCCCCACTAGGTCCTATTCATTGTGATTAGTGAATTCACTCAGAATCTAGTGAAATCACTTGGCATACACGGACACCTTTTGTTGTAGTGCATATATTTGAAAATTAATATTAGTGTTACAATTATTACAAGATAGGCTAATGAACAAACATTCAAGCTTTCAAAGAACTTTCGACCTTTATACATTGGTCTTTTTACTTTTCAAGTGCAAAAGATTTTTTTTAATGTTGATTTGGCACACCTATAGCCATTCAAGTAACTAAAAAAGGACACAAAATGAGAAGGATATGGTTTTCAAAAATAAGTAGGGTCAATGTTTGGTCACTAGCTTAATTCACATTTTGAAATTCAACACATTTGTCTTTTTCATGGCTCTTCTATGTTCTTCCTTTACCTTTGGAGCTCAAATAATTAAAATTAGATCTTAACTTGGCACACCCATATCACTTTAAATCATTGAAAACATTAAAAAAACAAGGAAGATATGAGATTTTTTTAAAAAGGTCATTTAAAAAAAAACACACATTATGTGATTTCGATATGTTTTATGTCTCTTTTATGTTGTTCTTTTGCCTTTGGAATTGAAACATTTCTTAACATTCCCATGATGTTTCACATCACACAAAATAGATTTTAAATCTAAAATTGTTCAATCATCGGCCAATGATTAATGATGGGTAGTTCAACTTTAACATAATCTATTTATTAGGCATTTTAATTACTAATTTGGAATCTAGATGCTAATGTATTATAATGATAATAATAATAATACCTTAAGTTAATTACTAATTATTTACCTTTAGTTATGCTAGATTAGGTTATGGTAGCTTAGCCTAAAATTATTATTATTATTATTGTAGCTAGTAGTTGGGTAGTTGCATAATAATCCAATATAATAGTTGTAAAGTAATTGTAAAGAAATGACTAATGAATGCTTCATTTATTCCAATTGTATTATAGTTGTCATATGTGATTCTTGTGCAACTTGCTAGCAAAATCAAACATGGTTAACCAAAATCAAACATATGGCATGTGCATTCATTCATACAAAGGTTCATTTAAAAACTAATATGCAATTGCAATATAATTTCATGAATTTTCGACATGAAATTTTATTTTTTAGTTCCATGTATTTCCATTGGATGGTTGCAATGTAATTGCAAATTAGTTGTTTCAAAGTTCTAGTTGAAAGGTAGTGAAGTTTCTACAGACACAATTTCTCATAATGTATATTTTGAGTCACATATTTTGTAGATTTAAAAAAAAATGTCCTCACCACTTGGCATTTGTTCCATTTAATGTTCTCAATAATCAAATTCCCCAAAAAATCAAAGAAAGTTAAAAAATGTGATTACACATGTGAAAGGTGGAAGCACATTATGGTGCTCCCTTTATCTACAATCACATTGTATATTTTTTTTAAGTGTTAATATAGTTTGAAATGAAAAATAAGAAATGTTATATTGTATATATCAAAAAAATTCAAATGATTTTTTTTTCAAGTAATATTAAATAGCATTAACTTTGTGAAAATTTAATCCTAAAGCTTGAACACTAAAAGTTAAACCCAAAATTAAACAGACGATGTTTTGGGAGGTATATATTATAATATTAGACCTAAAAAGGCCCAAAAGGGGGTCATTATAATATGTTTTCACTGTGAAAGTTCTTGTCACTCATGCACAACTTCGTCCACTAAAACTTTTGGCATTCAAAGCAATGGATCTACTATAGGTAGACTTTAGTTGCAACTTTTAATAGATTTTTCAATCTTCAAAACTAAAATGGCAAAAAGGAAATCAAAAGACATCATAAGTGTATAGACTACATTGTTTCTTGCATGCACAACCTATTATCCTCTCTTCCTATTCCCATTGAAGATCTTGCACACTTGTTGAGCTTGTATTTTCAACTTAAAATTGATGGGACTTGCAAGATACAAAACTTGCATATTTTTAAGGAATGATGTTTGTTCCTCTCATTTGTTGTTTCCACTATAAAACAACCACTTCCCAAGTTCCAACACGTAAGCCTTAGTGCTCAAATCTCACCTTTCTAAACTAACCCCATATAAAAACTGATCTTTTTAATGAAGATGATGTATAAATGCAAGTTTACATAACTATGGGCAATGTACAAGTCTAAACTTACATTAATGTTGGTGACTAATATTTTCAAAGGAAGGGAGGTGTGAATGAAGGTGATGGGTGGGGGGGGCATGCGACATCCCAAAATGGTGTGGAATTGTATTTGTCACAAGTGGCAAAAACTTTCCACAAAAAAACATTGAATATAAGATGTATTTTTATTTTTAAAAATCATTTTATATTATAATAAAATTGGAATTTTAAATCATATAAAAAGTTGGATTTCCTGGCAAGGGAATCCCTAAGTACTGAAACCTCCCCCAGTCACTTGAAGCATATCAACTAAAGAAAAGGGAGGTAAACGTGATAAAACAATGAGTGTTTAAATCAGTTTTTTGTTTTTGCCACCTGCGTACTAACAACCTGGTAGCATTATAGCATCCCTCACCTATGTACTAGTCATCAACATACATTTACTTCCTAACCAGGCATTCATGATCGTACTGACCTATTCACAGGACATATCCTTTACAAAATAGATGAAATTCTAATGCACGGTGCCATCGTGGACGGTGGCTGTTGGTTCACTCGGGCCCCCTCTCTCTGGAATAACCTAACCAATTCAATGAAGAAACAGAAGCAAAGGACACAGATTCTAAGCATCTTTGGGCAGTGGATGCCCCACTTGAATGCACTTTGTATTTATATGTCCAGACGTGCCGCGCCGGATTGCTCAATAGTTTCAAAAAGAGCAGCCTTAATAATACTTTGTACGATCTTCTTTGTATCCCATTAAGGGCCGGCGCCTCCCATGATGTTTGGTGATGGCATCCATCCAGAATTCACAAGGGAATTTAACCCTATATAAGCAACCTCCTCCTGCAAAGGACGGTTGTACCTCGTGACACCCCAAATTCCAATAGGTACTACTACACCCACAGAAGTAGGAAAACCGCAAGTCCGCTTCCTTCATTATCTGTAAGTTAAAAGGCCCTCGGCAGGGGGTATTCCCGAAATAGGGGGCCTAGGGCATTACTGAAAGAAGATCACACCAAGTGAGAACCAAATGCAAGCTCAATTTCAGTTATTGCTCTCACCTGTGAGTTTTACTATGGTGTAGAAATCAATGCAACCTTGAAAGATACAGTGTCTAGGGTTTTTTAAAAGCCCATTGTGAATAGTGCATGAATAATTATGCACTGTAACATGCCCTCCAATTATACAACAAAAATTCTAAAAGGCTTTTTATATGAATATCCCCAACCTATGAACCTTACCCAATGTAAAGCACAAGGTGAAGCTGATCATAAGCCTAAACATATGTAGGTCATGAGGCAGTAAGAGTAGGTTGGGTATCTTATACTTACTATGCAGGAGAGGGAGGGACCTTACCCACTTTGTTGAAGCAAGAGGGACCTTATATAATGTTCTCCCCATCTGAAACAGTGGGTGTAAGATCCCTACTGTTTTTGGGAAGGCGGCAGAAGGGGCCCTACAAATCCACTCTCGTGGAGATTTCTTGGAATCGTTTGCCATTGGTATTTAAATCTTTTACTTACTTACTTACGGCACATGGGCAGTAGGCTTCATGATTATCAAAATCATCAATGACAGTTGTAAACCTGGCAGGGAAAAGAAAAGTGCCTACAGTGGGGTGCAATAAACGACTCCAGCATCATGACAGCGTTTTTGCAATGAATGGATGACGTATCATGACCAGCAGATGAAACTTCGTGCTTATTTGCTATCCAAAAGGAGGGTGATGACCCCTCAAAGGGTGTCTTAAACAAATTGACTTAATGATCCCAAAGTCTGTCGACTACGAGTGAGAAAGCTCTATCATCATCTACCAGTAGGGTGATGTGTCTATCACATTTGTTTTGTGGCAGTACTAGTCCCCTGTAGTATTTATTTGTTTGTCTGTTGAAAAGTAGCTACTTTACAGGCCCACCCCTCAATGCAAAGTTTTAGGATTTTGCTGAACACAGATGAACGATCTACCTATCTATCTACTTATTAGAAAATCGCGCCAGTGGACAAGTGAAAACTCTATTCACATTTGACAAATTGTAGGGTTTGCCAAGATTATAATCATCCAACTACCTTCTCTACTTCATCCACGCTTAGCATCTGGTAGATGTACAGGACAAGCTCCACGTTAGTAAATAATAGTTTTGTCAAGCTCCAGCAGAATTTTTCAGTGTATGTGGAGGGCACTCTATCAAGGTCAGATTTGGGAATGGCAAAGGGCATTCTGAGAAATGAAGCGCCTGGTCCAATGGGCATTTTTTCTTTTTTCAGTCACCTTACCTCTTTCTCTGTTTATTTTTCCTGTGATACACAACAAGTATAATGGGGAAAACACTGCCAGTGCTTAGTCGCCTCAGAACAGGGAGTTCCTGCAATAAGCGGCCATCAGCTCTGGCTCAAGTGGACACTTATTTGGGAAGGAACACCTCACTTCGAGGGTGTGACCCGCACACATGTATCCCAATGTCCAAGGCCTCAGACTCACTTGATATTCTTGATCCCCAATTAACATCTGTAATTAGCCTCTCTGATAGTGATTACACAAGCCTGAATGTAAGCATTCATCCAGGAGCATTGCTAAGCGAGAATAACCCCTTTTGTCTCTTTCAGGACCCTGGAAAAATATGACCCATTACTTTATCCCTTCCTTCTTGGTGTTTCCTACTTGTAGTTTTGGAACAAACCAAGCAAATACGTTTCCCCCAACTCTAAATTTGGGACCCCAATTCCTAACCCTGACATCTAATTCCTACCCCAGACCTTTTCTCATTCGCCCCCAATAAAAGCCCAAGATCTCAACAGCGATTCACAAGTTCATGAATGTTTCTGTTTTGTCTGTAAAGTAGATCCTACTACTACTCCTCGTATCTTTCTTTTCGGCCCAAACACTTGACCATGGAAGGGGAGAGACTCCAGAGATAGCAAGAGAGAAACTAAAATTTGACAGTAGGCTACTAGGTATTCTTGAAAACCTTGTCCTTAGTCCATACTCAATCAAGTGAGAGAGAAACCCTGTCCCTACATCATAGAGAAGAAACTTTTTGTTTTTTTCTGGTTGGAAGGTGAGCTCTATTCGGTGGTGGCACCAGGCCTGCTGATTTATGGGTGATGATGAAAAGGTGCCACTGATGTTCGGCATTTATTTATTTCCCAACACTTGGGAAAAATAAATTCCTATAAACCCAGTCGCATTTTAAGGAATTGAGAACTTGTGACCTGCTATAGGTGGGACTACAAACCATGCCTTTAGCCTAGGGGCATAGTTATGAGAAAACACGCTGGACCTTTTAAATTTATATTAAACTGTCAAAATCTGAAATATTAAAATGAAGGCTGACTAACCCCATTCCTTTCAGTAACTAATTATTTCCACAAAATCCTGCCAATTATCAATGGCAATTATGGTATTCTTCTCTGAGGTTGCTATTGTTCTAGTACACTTGATGATATGAAATGAAACATCATGGTTGGTCAACTATAATGGCATTATTGACTCCAAAGTTCAGACCAGTGAGGTGGGTATATTGATGGCACCCTGATATATGGACTGATATTGGTTCTTGTATTTGCAGAACATATCTGCATTGCAGGGTCTTGAGGCAACAACTCCCCTTACCATTACAAGCCAGGTCTGAATTTTTTAAAAAAGATTCAACACCAGTACCTGCTTAATATGAAAATTTAAAAAAGATTTGTAACCAGTTTCATATCAAGGTGGTACAAATCTCAATATTAGATATATACACGCCTGATACTGGTTCTTAAACCCTAATACCAGTACTGGGCTGATATAAAAGTCATAAAAGAGATTTGATACCAATATTAGGCTGGTATGAAATTTAAAAAAAAGATTCAATACCAGTACCAGGCTGGTATGAGTCTTTCTAATAAATTTGATACAGTACCAACTGGTGTGACCCAATATTGGTTGAGACCCCTGAGTGGTAACTTGTAAGGTCTTAAGTTCTGGGCATTTTGTCAACTCAACATGGATGGATAATGTAACCCAATCTGGATATTGAATATCTGAAGTTAATACTTGAGTACCAAAACTCATATGGACCTAAATTAAGTTGTGCTTTGAAATATGGTGAAGGCATCAAATTAAGTTGTTTGTCAAAACATGTTGAACGCATGGATGTCTTATGCGGCCTTTTATTCATCTAAGCATTCAAGAATTTTTTTAGTGTATTATGAGGGCACCTTGTATTTCTGAATATGCTTTGTAGAAAGAGGAAAGTTTTTTTGAGCTTTTATACATCATAGATAAAAATAGTGGTTATGTGAAAAAAAAAATTATCATAGGTTCAGAAAATCTATTTACACAAATGTCATCCATCTAAAATGTGTATAAAAACACAAATAAATAGGATGAAGTATTTTTACCCATTAAAAAAAAATCCTATTTATATACATTTCATATGTGTTTTAAACACCTAATATCTGGATGTTTAAAGTTTATGATGTAAGTGTGAAATCCCTCACATTCTTAACAAGTAAATATAAAAAGCTTCTCCCTCCTATGCCTCATGATCTACATATGTTTAGGTTATAACATTTGCCAAGTGTCCTGAATGTTGGATAAAGCTCACATGTGAGTGACATTCCCAAAATGCAAGGCCAGATTTGGCTACCACCTTGTCCTAAGCCCCTTACTTAGTCTTTAGTCACACAGAATCAGCTTATTCGGGTCACCCATGAAGACCTCACAGGGAGTCAGACTCAGTAGCAGCTTGCCCACTCTCTAGTACTAAAAGGTGTCTATATTATGTGTAAGGTGAACCCAAAGAGGGGGGGCCGCATTTCCCCAATTCAATTAGAAGCACCCTAGAATGAGGCACTAGCGCAGTCCAACTGCCATCTTGAGAAAGTCCCCCATCTATGGACTTTCTTCATTGTAAAGCTTGAGGTGAAGGTTATCATGAACATTTGTGGATAATGAGGCATAGGCCTACTACTCAATAGTGGGAGAGCATATGAGGAGTTTGTGCATAATATCTCTCCTCGTGTTTAAAAGAGATATCCATGGATATAAGCTGCTCTCCAAATGCGCTAGGAATTGTCTCCAAAGTGCTTCACATTCCCAAAATGTCAAGCAGTTAACTTGATGTACAAATTCCATGGCTACAAACTTGCTCATGTAGCCTTGAGGTTAGGAAACGTAACATCATGCAGACAGAGCATATACATTATCACTAGACTGAAACCACAGCATGTTCTAGAGGCCTTATTTTCCACCTGGAGGAAAGAGCAGCAAAGCATCTATTAGTCTGTTCTGAGATTCACCATTGAAATTTTATGTGTACTATGGAACAGTGTGTTGGGGAAGGTGCGAACAAGCCGATTAGGGCAACCCAGGTGTTACACCCAACATAATGCGCAAGGGTGAGGCCATTCCATGGCATCAAGGTCTGGGGTGACAGATTGAACACTTTAACACGAAATTCATATTCAACAGACACATTTCGGTCACTATTATGAGCGTGTATGTTCATTATTTCCAGAAGATTATGTCACATAATGTGGACATAAATTACCACCCCAGACCCTTAATGAGCCGAATGACACCCCCTGGATATTGTAGAAGCAAGAGCTGCATCAATGAGATGACAGTGCTTTGCAGCAGAAGGAGAATAGTACATTGATTCTTACTGAATCTGCTTCTCACAAACCATTTGATGAAATGAGAATTTGAACCAGTGGAGGTCTGGTATCCACTTTTGAATGTAGCAGCCTGCTCCTGGTATTGGGTAAGTACCTTTTAGAGTATCCGTACGAGCCTGGTCTTCATATTGAGTCCAAGATTGATTTTTGGCTGGTATGCGACAGGTATATACTTGGCATTGAAAGTAACACAAGGCTGGTATAACATCAGGTCCTTACCAGGATGGTACTGGTAGAAGCCTGATATTGCCTTAGTTCATATCAGCCTGTTAGGGTCCCAGTGGTGATACCAGCCATGAAGTGTCTAGATGTACCGGACCAACACTGGTTGAACGCTGTACATCAATGTGAGAGAAGACCATGACCCTACTAGTTTGTTGATCTAGAGCCGTAAATGCTCGTGAGATTGGTCTTTTGTCGTGGAAGATCGACAAACCCAGCTCTGGTTGACGGAAGTTTTTCAACAAGAAGGAAGAGTGTACTAATTGTGTAAACTGATCAACTTCTTCTCTTTGTTGATGGAGATCTGCCCCAGTGATTTACATCAATGGGAGATCAGTTGGGCCATGACGTCCAATAGGTAATTTTTTTCCTCTACAAAGCATTTCAGACCAAATGGTCCCAGCTTATAAAAAAAGCCAATTTAATTTTACACCGAATTTAAGCTCCTCTGAACATATTCTCAGAGTTTTGTAAATGATGATAATGTCTGATCAATCTCGAGAGCTCAGTCCAACACTAGCTTGCAGCAGAGACAATCTAAGTAGCTAGCGGGTTGCAGTTTGTTCTAATTGAGCTGCATTTGATGATCACTGGAATCTTAAAACCTAGCTCAATTTTGTTGTAAGTGGATCATGGGTAAGGAACTCTCTTTCTCTCTCTCTCTCTATAGGTATCCGAATTCAAACTATATGACGAATTGTTGCTCCTGGAGTTCGCCTGCAACTGATGAGCTTCGAGGAGCTGGTCTGAATTTATTCTCATCTTGAATATCATCATCGTAACCACACGTACTTATAGCTACAGGCTGCAGCAGCCAAGGGCATCACAGCGTTAGGTACCTCTTAAGAATAGTCATACGCCCTGCACCGCGTGCAGCAGCCCGGAGCCAGGCTGATGTTTGTAAATGTACCTCTTGAAATGTCAGACACGCGCGAGAGAGAGAGAAAGAGAGAGGCGGAATAGGATACCGTCATGATTCATCAGCGATATCCTGCAGCATATATACACGTCCTCCTCCCGATATAGGAGCAGGACTGCCGTGTAGGAGTAATTACAAAGCAAGTGTTGATCATATTCCAGCTCCAGAATCAGGAGACTTACGCAGGGTTTTGTAGTTGAACACGTTTTCGTACAGCAGCTGAGAAGTTGGACCAGAATTTTGTGAATTAAGTGGTGGAAGACGAATCCGGAATTAATTTGGGAGGTTGGCGTCTCGTCGACATAAGTTCTACGTGCCTGGCTGCATCCCCTGCTGCGCTTGCATATTATTGGCATTCACTACATGACCGCCACCGATGGTGATGGCATGATCGGAGGTGGGAGCTGGAGGAGGCCGCTTGCGTTTCTTCTTTCCGTAAGCAATACCTCGTGCCTTGGCCTGCATTTCGCGTACCTCACGAAGGTAAAGACGCACTGTCCGAGCTCCAAACGGGTTAGACTCCGGCTTGCCGCCATTCTCCTCGAACGCGGCTCGTAATCTGCCGATGAGCGCATCCAGGGAACCCCACGCTTGGCGTAGCGGGCAAGGACAAGGGTGGGGAGGTTGTGGGAGGCCGAAGTAAGGGCACGTGGTCAGATGCACCTTCGTCTTACCAAACTGGTCCAGGTATCTCACGAAGTCCAGCACATGTGTGCCTGTACATCTCGCCAACGGCAGAGGCGGTCGATGGTTACGCAGATACTGACCGAACGTATTCCAGTCTCGCCGCTTCTGCGCCTCGTAACGGCTAGGCGCCCTTGTCGATCCTTCGTCAGCTTGCGCCTGCAGCTGCAGCTGATCATGGCCCAGTACAATACCACCACCTGCATGAAGTGCTGCTTCCCCAGCTCCTCCCATCATCGAAGTTCCTGCCCCCCCATGATCTACCAGTATTCCTCGGCCCACCCCGGGCGGGTCACCACTCATGAGTCACGAATTAACCACCTCCCCTCCTCCGCCCCCCGCCCCCACTTCGGACCACCCACCCTACGCCGCGACTTGTAAGCTAGCAGCTCGAACTTACAGCTCTGCAGCTCTCACATCCAGCCGCCGCTGTTCAGACTTCGCACCTTTTTCTCCCAGAACGTGGCTTTAGACGCCTCAGGCCAAGATTTTTTTTTTCTTTTGTTGCATCTGCTTAGCTTAGTGCAGGCACTAGAAACAAACACTAGCTCTAATCGATGATCCCTTACACACGAAAGAACAAGCAGATCAAACTTTTGCCGACGATAAACTACGAATTCAAGCCTGCACCGCGCCGGGAGCCTAGTTCCACGGCCTCCTGATAAATTGCGAGTCGACGAAACCTGCAAAGGCCACACGCTTCAGAGCTTCAGACAACTAGAGCTACTACTACTACTGTCACAACCCTTAGCGAGGGAGGTCGCTGCTGCAAACCATTGGCTTGGCGATTGAGTCCCGCGAGTTAGCCTTGCGTCGACGACGAGCACGGCCGGGAAAAAAAAAGAGAAAACAAAAAAAAAGAAACTAACCGACACGCCTATGCTTAGAAGTTGTTGGAAAAAGCTACTCGCGTTTGTCGGACATGACTGACTGTTCAGATGCTGCTGCAGCATAACAATAGCTACGCAGGTCCGTAGCACCTTCCCGGTCTCCTCCTTTACTGTTCCACACCAACCAATGTTTTTTTTTTTTTTTGGGGGGGTGGGGGTTAATTTTGGGATGTAGCCCAAAGTGGCGATGATCTTCCATAAGAAGATTTAGCCGAATTCAAGGCTACAAGCTAAATATGAAAGTCTGTTAAATTGTTTTGACACCAGGTTCTGTATTATGGATTACCATTTGAACCATGTATAGAAATCTTCCAAGATTTTTTTCCTAAAATTGAATTGATCTAGTTTCTGGCTATTGAAAATCTCAAAAAAATTGATATTAACACTTTTACTTTTATTTTTCGATTTTTGGCTATATGTACCCAGCAGAGCAAATGTTTGATATTATTACCAACCTGCACACTCCACTCCCCAGTGACCCACGTCTAATCTCAAGCTACTAGGCTCTAGCAACCAATATAGTCAAGCAGTTGTCACCTCCCTCTGGCTACAAAAAGACTGCAACAGTGGGGTCCCCCGACCCTGACCAACCCCGGGCCCCGCTCCCAGTTCCCCACCTTCTGACGAGCCCACAACTACCATCAGGTGGGTAATAAAGCAGGCCGCTAATACAGCAGCACGCGTCAAGCGGCCAGATCTACAGTGTGCTGCAGCACCTCTGAAGATGCGTCAGTGAAATTCATAAGATCTCCGCCTTGATGAATCAGGCAGCTGTTGTGGTGGACCTTGGTGCCAGGGGGGTTTTTTCATTTGAATTTTCTGAGGTAGGTGGACTGGCGATCATCCACAAGAGGACTTGGCCAAATTTGGCTACAGGGCAGAGAAGAAAGTAGAATGATTTTGGGACCCTGCTATATTTTTGCGAATTATTAGAACCCATCGGCTTAAATCTGGCGATTTAAAAATTTTAATCGAAATCTTCTAATTTCAAATGTGCAGTTTCAACGTGGCGATTTTTAAGCTCAAAAAAAGACGACTTTGGGCCTTTTTTCCAAAATTATCGTTTGTTTGAGTCCCAGTTTTTTTTTCTTTTGTCGCGAAGTGGAGAAATTTCGCAAGAAGAAAAAATGATGCTTGGTGGTGGAGATCCACGATTGCCGAGAGTCAAGACCATGTGGGTTGTGGATCCACGAGTCGACCATGTGGGTTTTAGATCCACGAGTCGACGATATGGGTTTTAGATCCACGGGTCCATGAAAAGAAGATAATTTCAGTCATTAGATTTACATTATTACTAAGCATTACCGACATCCTAAATACAAGCGCTTTATTAGCTCATGTCCCTCACCTCCCACTATTTGCCTACATTTGTCTCACCTGGGTTTGTAGAGAGCTTTAGAGCCCACCTATGGATGGATGCACAATGGTGCAGCATTTCTTTTGTCCTAAGATTTTTTTTTTGTCTAGAGTTTGTCATATTTGGACCCTGGGAAGAGGTTCTGAGTCACATTGGCTTCATGGCATCTATCTTTTTGTTTTGTTTGTTTGTCAAGTTGAGATCTCCCAAATCACACTGTCTCCCCGGCACCCCCCCCCTTTCCACTCTTGGTACCACTTGAAAGCCCTCAATGAATAAAAGGGTGCATTTAGGTGGTTTTGTAATGTTTAGAACTTTGGTGTGAGTTTTTGAATACAGAATAATATTGTCATTGAAAATTCAATAACATCAAAATTGAGTTTTGTAGAGAGATAGAGGTGCTACCCATGTTGTGGAAAGCCTTCAATGAGTAGGATTTTATAGAATTATTTCGTAATTTTTGAACCTAAGGTGTGGGAGATATTGAATTTCATAGTACTTTTGTCACTAGAAATTCAACAAAGTTACAAAAGATGATTTTGGAAGGAAAGATTAGTTGGGTAACAAGTTCACACTTAGGCTACCAGTGCAAGCCAGCTTAGTCTATCAAATTATGAATGGTATCTCTATATAATTATTCTATATACAGTTAGGATTGAGCATGGTTGGATTGCAAGGTTTACCTTAGATCCATTGTGACACATTCACATTCAATAAGCCATCTTTTTTGAAGCCATGTGATGAATGGCATATTTGTGAGGTATACTTTGTGGTTTCATCAATTTCTACATGCAATATATGCCATGTTTATCATAGTTTGACATTACTATAATCTGTTCCATTACCACAATATTCATGTGTCAAAAGCCTAAGGAAAATACTCTATTTGTAGTGATTTAAGTATTGTCTCTACCCTTAAAACTTAAACCTTGGTGAAAGATTTTATCATAAATTTTTTGCTCAAACTTGACCAATGTATTAGTGACACCTGGAGTATCATGTGTGCACAAAATGGATGGGCATGCTCCATAAAAGTCCATGCAACTAACTCATGAGAAATCATAGATCCAATAAGGGAAGTTTTAGTTTGAACTTTACCATAAAGGGCATACTCATTAGAGGATGAGCTGTTTTCCCTTCATAGTGATTTCCTCCTACCAGAATCAACCAGCGCTCAGCAATGAACCATGAAGGGTGAACATTTGATATGTAACAACCAAACACTTTTTCATTGTATTTTTGTTCCATAACTTACCTCAGTAGTTATTTATATACTGACCAACCTATGGTATCCACCTACCAAATGCCTTGCCTGCTTACCTTTGTACATAGTAACCACTTACACTCTCTGCCTTCTTTACTTGCATACTTACCCACTTACCGGTATTGTGGGGTGAACTTAGGAGGTTTTATAAGATAGGTTACCTTCCACCTTGGTAACTCTGTTGTGGTTCATCCACAACTGAGTCACAATGGGTTTCTAGTGGATGGTCCACTGGTGAATACTAGGTCACAGGATCCCTTTCCTCATTGACCGCATCAGACTTGTTGTTAGAGTCATTGGGTTGTAGGACTCTTCATTTGATTGTTTGAAATCCTTTCCATCTCCTTTCTTTTTGTTCTTGGAATAATGTCACCCATGTTTTCTTACATTCATCAATTTTGAATCGTGTGGACATTGTGAGAGTAAGGGCGGAGGGGGTGGGGTACGTTGGGGCCCTTCTTGAGGCAGTGCTCAACAGCTATCTTCCATCAGACCAACGGCTTTATTATTGTCACCTTCCACTTCACAAGTTCCAAAATGTGAAATTTGTTTCTCTGCATACAATCCAGCCCTCTCTCTTTTTCTTTTCAATTTTGGGATGTGTTGAAAGTTGCGATCATCCATAAGCCAACTTAGCCAAATTTGGCTATCAACAAAATATGAAAGGAAAAAATTTTAAGCATCCTTATATACTTTTGACTACTTACTTGATCTATGTAAAGAAGTCTGATGATTCACTTTTTTAATTTTTTTTTAAATTTTGACATTCTAAAAACCCATTGGATTTGCAAAAAGAAAATTTTCACCCAAAAAGAAAAAGCTGATACCGTGGTGTACAAGGTTCCACAGTACTCATTGTCTTCTCTCCCACCCACACACATACACCCCCCAACCCAACAAAAAGAATAAGCTTTAACATGAAATCCTTTCTTGGAAATGACACAGTCAATTAAAATATGGTGATTCTGCAACCTAAGCTTCCTAGCCTAGGCAGCGGCTATTTCATTTTTGTTCATTTTAAGGGAATCTCAATATGTTGTAACAATAAAAAATGATCTTTTTCAGACAAAACATAGAACCCACTGGAAGAGTTGCTGGCCAGGTGCAACACAAACCTCCTTATTGATTATCTTACTAGCCCAAACCAAAGATCAACTCTTGTCCAATAAGACTAGTAAGTGACTGATTGGTGATCTAGTGCCTGGTCTTGACCATTGGCCCCCTTTGGATACTAAGAATACAAGTGAATTGATTTTGGTGGTGTATAGATTTTATAGTCTCATTGGCAAGGTTTGAACATTCCAACATTCTTTTGTTGGTAGGCACAACACCTTCTTGCACTAACCCAATTCCAACTCAATTGTTTGAGTGATGCTAAGTATGATCACAGTATGTCACTTTGCATAACCCCAGTAGAGTTGTATCATAATTACAGGACTCAATACAAATCCATAACTGCAATTGATTTGTTCTATGACACAGAATGAGATGTTGATCAGCAAATTTGATATTTCTAGAAAGAATCAATTGGGGATGGCAATCAACGAATCTCATTGGAACTTCGCCTTCCCAAGGTCAAGAATGATTATGATGCAATTGTACCACACATAGATATACAGGCAACCACAAATATGGAAATCTGTGGTTGAATAGTTACTAAGCTTTTGAAGCAGATCAAAATAATTAACTTTCCCTATATTTTCATCATAAAGACACAGTGATTGAAAATGTACAGTTTCTTTCTATTTCAACTTTTGAACACATTCAAAATGAGACGAGCAACATATAAAGGATAGTAAAGCTTACAATATGTGAGAATCTCCATGTTTTGTGTTCTCTACTAGTTTGTTTCAAAATTCCAACAATTTGAAAATCTTTCTTTCCTCGGTAATGTCACCAGTCACAAAAAGGACATTAAAGTGCTTGAGTTTCCTCTTCCATTAGTTTTACTCCCTCCAGCCTCAATCTATTTGTTGCCATACCATAAATCCATCCAAATTTGTCCATACTTGGGTTCCATATACAAGTCTAGGTTCATGAAACCTTTTAAAACTAAAATCTCCTCATCCCTCCAATATTCAGCTTTCAATTGCTGGCAAACTTCTCCTTGGATATGGTTAAAGTGCTTCTGGTTTGCCTCCCCAAACTTCAGCCCCTGTTTGTCACAGGGAGATAATATCAGTTGCTCTTCCAAATACTAAATCATCCAAGTTTTAGTGTATCTAACGGACCCATGAAATAGCACTTTTCCTTTAGCCAACTGAGGTTCAAGATCTGTTCAGTTCACAGCTAGAGCATTAGAGGTCTCTGATCCTCAAGTGCACAAGAATTGTCATTATCTTGAGTTTTATAATATTCTCCTCCTTTGCCCTCTAATTTTCTTGTGTATTTCCAGTCCATCTAGATTCCTAGCAGAGTTCAAATGTGCATCTCATGTCTTTCATCTCTTCCCAATGGCCTGGCAATTGTTAATTCCCACACTGTCCAACACTTTACACACTATTCAAAAGTTACAATATAGATGATACCCAGATGCATCATAACCAAACATATCCAAAGGTCAGTGATAAGACAAGAAATTTCATTCTACATTTCTGATGTGGTACCCTGATTTTAGTATGAAGAGAAATCAAAGGACTGCTGCAAAAGGGGGAAGTTTTGTGACAGCTGATCTTGAGGGATTCAAGAACTTGAAAATGTCAGTTACAGGGATGAATCTTCTAAACCTTCACTATTCTGAGATGGAACATTCACTTCTACAGTTTGCCAGCACAAAGATACCAGTGACCACCAACAAAATGGCTTTCTAGAAGAGCTTAGCCACCTGGAAAATTTTGAGACAAGTATAACCAGTACAAGATCTATAAACCTAGTAGGCCTTGTGGAGCTTTTTTGAAGGAACTTCTGGAATGCACAAAGAAAAGGAAGATGATGGACACTTTCCATTGAATTTATCTGTAACACTGAAAAGAATTATGCAAGTTCTTAAGACAGCAGATTCTGGCAGCCTTGATACATGTGCCTTGGGGAGAATTAGTCTCATTAGTAT
>Ga0116230_10003016_pt1 | contig 16305 bp, 10 predicted proteins | sample S1TSphfallax_3_FD_88678 | JGI IMG/M metagenome (GOLD analysis project Ga0116230, IMG submission 88678) | Host-associated microbial communities from peat moss isolated from Minnesota, USA - S1T2_Fd - Sphagnum fallax MG | ecosystem: Host-associated > Plants > Peat moss > Unclassified | place...
AGTTCAAAAAAATTAAAGCTTCATAATGTCATTATACACTAGAAGAAAACTATCATTTTGCAACTATTGTATGCAACTAATTTTCAGTTGCATGCGACACATGCAACTACTAGACCCCATAGTTGCATAAGACAAGTTACACATGATTAATAGTTGTATGTGACAATATGTATGTGGATAGTATGTACAGTATGAATTTATATTTTATACATTTAAATTATTCTACAAGGGTTGCCCATGGTGACAAATGTTCATTTGTGAAGCTCAATTATATGGTGACATGTGGCATTTATACATTATTTCAATATTCATAAATTAATAATATCTCGACCATCCAATAAAATGTGAATCTAATTTTGACACATGTCCATTTGTGAAGGCCAATTATGTGGTGACACATGGCAATTTTAAAAAGTTCATTGATTATTATTATTTAATTAGTTAGATAAGTAAGTCATAGGTAGGTAGGTTGGTAGGTAGGGAAATAAGGAGGTAGGTTTAAAATAATCCAATTTTGTTTTTGGGTTTAGCCTTTAGGGTTGAGCCTCTTCCATTGGCCCATCCCAAATGGCATTTGGTACTTAGTTTGTGAATAAACCAAATTCACTAACTTATATAGAGTGCACACTTGGAATCCATGGCAAAAAATATGGGATAAAAGATTTAGTTGCAAATGCAACGAATGTAGTTACAACCTACTTGCAAATAACCATATTAACCTACCTACTAGCTAAATTAATTATATTATAAATATCAATATTTACTAGGTAATAATACTATAATATTATTACATAGTCTAGGCTAAAAATTTGTAATTTAGTATGTGTAATTAATTTACTAAACATAGGTATATTATCATAATTAATAACAATATACTAATATTAAAATAATAATTATTGAAGAATAAACATGATGTTGTTATTTTAAATAATATTATTAATTATTGAATAATAATAGTCATTTCATTAGTAAGTAATAATATTAGTAATTATAATTATAATAGTTTTTAAATCATTATGTGTAATTAACTATAATGATTAATAACATAATACAAATTTTTGGGCTAAACTAATTTTGATTAAATTAACCACATGGTTAAATTAACCATGACTAAACTAATTATAAGGCTAAATTAATGATGGATAAACTAAACTTTTCTAAAATAATTAAGAAGTTAAATTTAAAATGGTAAATCAATTTTGGGTCACCTAACCATAGGTGAATTAACTACAAGGTTAAGTTTACTAATTGATTTACTCATGTTAGTTTAACCATTATTAATTCAATTTAGCCTCTTAGATAATTTATTTTTTTAGTTAATTGAACCATAATTAGTTTAACCAACATTAATTTAACCAACGTTGGTTTAGCCAAAATTGATTTATCCATGGTTAGTTTAACCAAAGTTTGTTTAGGTTCATAATTTGTTGAGCCAAAATTAATTTAACCTCGTAATTATTTTAACCAAAATTAGTTTATCCATGAATAATTTAGCCAAGTCAGTTTAACCTCATATTTAGTTTAGCCAAAGTTAATTTAATCATGGCTAGTTTAACATTGATTAATGTGAATTTAGCCTAAATTTAACCAATGTTTTGACTTGCATAACATTTGTTTACACAAGTTTAACCTTAGTATTAAAGTTGTAAGACTATTATACATAGCCTAGGTAGATATAGTTAGTATGTTAACCTAGATATGTATCAACTTGGGTCATGATTTTTATGACTTGTGTCCATTTTGTACATTACTAATTGCATGTTAGTTGCACACACAACTAATGTAGTTGCAACGACACCTAATTGCACATAGTTGCATAGTAACTGGTTGCAAATGACAGGATTTCTACTAGTGAAATATTCATATAAATAATTTATTTTTAATTTGAAAATCTAATTAATAATGTCACTTGAACTAATAGCCTTAGTCATTTTAATCACTTTAGACCAGCATCTTAATCATTTTAAACAATTGTCTTTAGTCATGTTAATCATATAATTTTAATCACATTTGTGCTAAAAATGACTAGTCTATTTTGACTACATCCAATTTTGGCCATTATTTCATGGGACTAAAAATATGACTAAATTTAATTAAAAAGACTAGCTTAAAAACACATATTTGTAGTAATGAAATTAGGGATGCACCCATTAAACCTTATTAATACTTTTAGAAGGTAGAAAGGAACAATAAAAATTTGATAGATCAATGGTAGTTGCCCACAACAACCACATACAAACATTAATCCACTTGTGCACTTGATAACCCCATGGCCTTCCACCTTGTTTTTTTGTTTTAAGCCTTTGTCCTTCTCACACTCTCTTTGAATCTCTAGCAATGCAGGCAATCTACCCAATTCTTGTTCCTAGAATCCTACAATTTATCACACAAGTTGTTAATCAAATGCAATTTTCTTGGAAGGTTACTAACATTAAAAATGATGATTGGATTTAAACTTGTGCTTCCCATTTGTTCTTCAATTCCAATGTCACTTGCTCGCCTAACATAGTTTGCATTCCTTTGCATCCCTTGAATTCTACTCATTTATTTGACCTTTCCATCATCTCCTCTAGTGCCAATACCTCTTTCAACTAATTCCAATATGTTTCATTGCAATTTCAAAGGAAATCTTCACCCTTTTCAATCTTCCTCTTTAGGGTTAGGTGCCTACCTTCCAATATAATTGCAACCTAGTCCTTAACACACTTGTAAACCAAAGGATAATTCAATTAGTCAAGATTATGAATCTAATGCATCCTTAATTGCTTCCATCTTTTCAACCATATACCTTCTAATATCATCAATAACAAGATTTAGCTTCATGGCATAACCATTAAAAATTATTAACCAAACAATCCTATGATCATTGCATGATCTCCTTGATGCATCGCCATGCACAACACCACCAAGTCTTGCCCTTCAAGAGAAAGTTTGATGTTTAACCTTCTCATAACTTTATTTAAAGCCCAACACCAAGCTTTTTGTTCACTTGTTGGTTGATATTTGAATCCCTAGTGAAACCACCCCATTGCTATATTGCACATAGAAGGTTACTTTTCATACTGGCAACACCAACTTGTAGTGTTTTTCTCATTGCACTTATCAAAAGCTTAAGGGTTATGGTGCAACTTGTTTACATGAGTTCCTTCTTGCTATTGTGGTTGAATCATATAAAAGGGGATTCTTTTTGGTAAATTTGATATCCATTCTTAAGGGTAGAAAATTGTTCTATGTTGGTTAAACACCATGGGTGTTTGGAAACAATAGATTGTCACTAGATGGTAGTTATCGTTAGTATAATGAACTACTTTCATGGGGCAGAATAATTAGAAGTTAATTTTGGGAAGAATTTTAATGAAAGTAATATTATTTACTAAAAATAACATCCTCATCCAATTTATTTATAAGGGTATCCTAATAACTATTTAATTACTAGTGGTAAATATCTTACTTACCATTTTTTATTTATTAGGGGTTGAAGCCATATAGGTTAAATAGTCCAAATGGATAAGGGCTTAATGGATTTCCTTTAACTAAGATGTGTGGAAAATATTAGGATAAGGAAATCTCGAAAGATAAGGATTCAGCCTTTGTATGGTGAGCATCCTTTTTAAGTTCCTTATTTATTTCTTAGGAGGAGTGAAGGATTTTATGAAAATATTAGATCATTAGATCAATAGCATTAAGAGGATGCTTGTGTGTGACATCATTGTGTGAGGAAATAAACATGGGAGAAAGTTGTTTTTGTCTTTATGTAATGGATAATGGTTCAAAGTTGTATTGATTTTAACATTTTTTCTTGGTTTGTGTTCTATTTAGAATGTGATAAAAGAAGGGAAAGTAGTTCATATCAAGTTTATATAGAATTTTGTTACTCTTATGTATTAGTTTCTTCTATAAAGTTCAAATATGATCTATTCTTTGTTTTAATTTGGAATAGAAAATGCATTTTACCACAAGACAATAGTTACCACCAAAAGGTAGTTACCACTGGAAGGTAGCAACAAAAAGATAAACATGAGATTTGAAGTCTGCAAGTTAGGTAACATTGTTGCAAATGGTAGGCAACAACCACAAAAGGTTTGCAAGCATTATAGACAATAGGCAATAACTACAAAGGTCTACATGTGTTATAGATGATAGGCAACAACTATCAAAGGTTTGCAAGCAATTGTGGGTTTTCTTTCAAGTTTGCAAGTGATGATATGTGCAGGATAATAACTATTGCATGATGGTAGTTATTACAAGATAATAGCCGGACAATAAAGGGTGAAAGCACATTAAGGGTGAACCATTTTTGTTCAAAGAAGGTGATGTATGATACAAGTATTATTTATGCAATAAACAAAAATATTGATGGCATCCTTTGGTTATCTTAAACACGAGTAAAAAAATTTAAAATTTGCACAACAACATTTTAAAACTCAAAGTTCATTTTGAATCAAAATTAATTTTGATCCAATGGTTAGATGAGGAGGATTGGACAAAATGAATGTACATAAAATATATAACTTACAATTTTCAATGGCCATAGGGCTTCATGTTTATGATTCATAAAAAAATATTAAACAAAAGAAAATTGAAAAAATAATGCAATGCACATCTATAAAATCTAGTTTTTTCTTAAAAAAAGACATTATTATGCATTCATTATTAAACAAATGTAAAAAACACATTTTTTCAATGGAATTTCATCAAAAAACTTTAAATTTCTAAATTTTCTTAGATTTAATTGATGTATATCAATATCATACACCATAAAAAAATTCACCCAAAAATTCCATCCACAACCCTAGTTTTGAAGTATATATTCAAAATTTCAAACTTTGTGACGGGTATTATTTTGTCATGAATATATTCCATGTATGTTCAAATTTTTCAATGTTTGTTGAATTTTTCAAAAACAATTGATTAAATGAAGTCTAAAGCTAATCACATATACATAAAATAAGCAAAAAAAATCCAAGATGTGATGTCCATACATTACCAAAAAAAATAATTGTAAAAAGATTGTACGTGTGACTACAATTTTGGGGGGGTTTAGCATGCGTTCACCTTAAATAGGTCCAACTCTTATGTGTTTTCATCTTTTTATTATTCCTTTCTTTATTTGGCAACCTTTTTCCTTGATGGTAACTAGGTTGCTAAATTCCACGGTTTAACACCGGTCTTCAAAATTACAAAGGCTAAGTCATTAGTGGTAACCTTGATGGTATTGCCCCTACAAGCCATGATGCATTCAATTGAAAAACATGTGTGGGCGTGGAAAGTTTAGGTGCAAGAAGTAGAGCAATCCTAGGCAAGGGTTTTGTGTTCAATCTTGGTATATTGAAAATTTGATGAATTTTTCCAACAAAATAGAAAAAATAATCAAATTTGCGCTAGAAAAAAATTTAAATTCCAATTGTTTGTCAAAAAAAGCACCAGTCCCAAGTTATTTATCAACTATAGCATTCCTTTGGTACATTTTGTCAACTCACTTTCTATGTAGTATATATTTCTGATCTAAGGATCATATTTCATTTTGTTCCCACTTTTTCAACTTCTTGGGTTTCAATCATTTGTTTTCCATAATTTGTGCTAATTAGTGGCATAATTTTTTCCCATTTCTTTGATATCGCAAATTTAGCAAAATTTAACAAAAAGTTAGCAAAATTAGTCAAATTTACTTAGACCAAAAAATAATTTCCAAGGTAAAAGCACACTATGATGGACTTATTTATATGTAACAAAGGTAGAATTTTCTAGGTTAGATACATATTATTGATATAACCCATATGCAAGTTGAAAATTCCAACAAAAGTGGACTCAAATAAATGAAGTTAACTTCTTTCCTTTCCTAAGTTTCAAATAATTACACCAATAACATTAATATTCAATGAAAGATCGACTTTGTAATATAGGTACTTCCTGGGTCACATTCCATAATAAAATGTGTTATGGACACATTGCTTATGAGAAAATTGAAATGTTTTTCTACAAATATGGGACATGTTATACTTTCAAGTGTTATGACACTTGAAATTAAAGTTTTTGGAAAAAATTGAAATATATGATGGACTTTATGATTGTTTATTTTCATGTGTAGTAATAGTCTATTTTTTTTTCAAAGTCCATCACATATTTAGAAGAATTTTTTTCATGACCAAAATTAAATGGAGGCGTTCAAAAAGGTTGAAACTAGAGCATCATTAACTTGGACATGGAAAAAGGTGTCAACTTTAATATCATTTCAAGGTTTTTTTTGTTTTTGTCCAGTTTTTTGCATTTAAAAATACACTAGAAAATCTCCCAAAATGGATTTTGTAGTTCCCATTTTTGGTCCACCCTAGTGTTTTTTCACCCTCCAAACATTTCCCAATTTCTTTGTTGAAAAATAGCAGAATTTCATTAGGAAAAAAAACATTAGTTATTGGACTATATTTGTGTAATCAAATTAGAAGCTTCACTTGTGAGACTTTTCAACAAATTAAGCCTTTTGGGTATGATACCAATATTGATCTATAAATAATGCAATAAATGGAATTTGAGTCATTCTAGATTAATAAAGCATTTGTGAAAGTTATTTGGAACCTTTGATTACAAATTTAGAAGAGAAGAATTGCAACAAGCTAACATTAGAGTAGGTTCACTTGCACTTGGTATGTGGGCTTATACTAATGTCCACCATTTTCCATATACCATAGTACCTTGGCCAATTCAATAGTTAACTATCGAATATTTAATTAATTAAAAAAATTCAATTCGACATTTTTAAAATTAAAATTATTCTCATAAAAAATATTAAATAATAAATAACATTTCAACAAGGATGAAGATCATCCAAGATTACTTAAACCCCACCTTGTCCCCCAACCAAAAATCCACCCATCAGGGGCGATGCTTGACATCAATCAACCAAGCTTTGACAATTTGACTTGTAGATGGTGTCATAGATCCAATGTATGAATTCTAGACTTTTCTATCTCTCTTTTTCACTCTCTTTCTAAAATCCTTTCCTTCCAAAATCTAACCATTCTGGAGACTTGCAATATCCGCTTTAAAAGTGGGGTTGCAAATCAAAGATATCGTGCTACCAAAAACCCAAAAGAACAACATCCATGACCAATCTTAAATCTCCAATCTACTACTAGAAAAAATCCAAGAAAAATTGTGAGAAGAACAATAACTACAAGACATGTTACCAATTTTGCCAAGCCCACTACAACTTTTGGATACAATATGAAACAAGTCCTTCATAACATTTTCATTGAATTTAATTCCTAGATTTTTTATAAAACATGCCCCATCAAATTATGGGGATCTTCATTCCCCCATTCATCCCACATCCCCACACTCCAAATAACAAAAACAAAAGTCAACAAAATTGCAAATTTTACAACTCCATAAACACATGCATCTTCCATCAATAACTACCAAAAACAAACCACTTGTAGAAAAAATAATTGTATCTATGTAGGTAGTTTCAAGCTTTGAAATTGCTGTGGAATATTGGGTGAAAACACATTACAATGGCCAAAAAATGTAGGCCCACAAATATTGTTTTTCAAAATTATGCAACTTTCAACTTCCACCAAGCCATTATTAAAAGAGGTTTTCAAACATTATACTCAAAATAAGGTAGTTTAATAACTAACTAATGAAATTGTCAAAGGAAATTACACTTTAAAATTCATATTAAATGATTAAAGAGTATAATTGTAAGAATTTATGTGTTGTCACATGATATAGTACAAAATGTAAATGTACTTTTTAAATGATTAAAATAATTGCAAAACTTGATGAAGTACTTAGTCATATATTGAATATGAATCAAGATTATACCATTTCAATTGCAATTGAAAAGTTTGACTTATATGATTTCACAAAAAAATCTAGACAAGTTTTTCATTGAAACAAACATAAGTGTGTTTAAAAAAAATGTTTTGTTGAAAAATTACTTTCTTTTGAAAGATGATAAGAATTATGCTGGAGGCCTTTGTATTAAAATCCATTTTATATGTTTATCAAATGCTAGATGTATTAAAAAAATTGCCCCCAAAATCTACCAAAATATACCAAAAAAAAATTATTATTTTTGCTTAAAGCAGCCCCCTTGTAGTGTGCTTTCACCCTTTTGTAATTTCAAAAGCATTGGAGTTCACACATTAACAAAACACATTAGGAGTTTCTATAAAGTTTTGCTAAATGGGTGAAGGAAGAAGAAGAATCTTTAACACTTGGGTTTACAAGTCTTTTTGAGAAAAAATAATGGGCAAAGCAGTTCCGACAATGGTGATGGCAAAACTACAACAATTGAGTAATTAGTGCATTCTAAAAACACATCTCTAATAGCACACATAATTCCATTAAACTGTTGCATCCCTCCCACTTGCTTTTTCATTACCATCTTTAAGCTCTGAGTCCTTACTAATCCACCACCTACTCTTATTATCATCTTTCTAAATTGATGTTGGTACGCTACAAAACTCTTGGTCATCACCAACGAGGGCACATGCACCATTGCCATAATTGCCATTACAACAACTCTATACAAACAAAAGAAAATAAGAACAAAATTTCATTGTTGCAATAACAATAATAACAACAACAATGACAAAATTTGATTGTAACAAAAGCACAAATATGGAATTTAGTTTTTTCATGAGACTATTGAAAATAAATACTAGCTTATGATTGTAATCCTTCCAGGATTTTGCAAGCACCATCGTGAATCAACCCACATGAATTGGAAGCACGCTCCATAGATGAGATTAAAGTTGAAGAAAGTGAAGCTAAAAGTAGTGTCAACTCCATAGCATGTACTATAAGTATTGCCATACCCATAAGCTCCACCTACATCAGCACAAGAAAAACCACTTTTAATGGAACAAAACCAAATGAGTAGAGAAACAAACTGGTATTACTTCCATTAATTAGCTTTAGATCATCATCAAAATCAGAATAACCAAAAAGGGAAAAAAGAATCAACTCAATTCAAGCACTACAATTGTTTTGTCTAATTTCTTGAGTTCATAGGTTTTATGTGTACTTTATCTTGTGTGCTAGAAGCATCAGCACCACCATAGAAAATTGGATGAACAAAGCCCCAACTATTTCCCATGTACCCACTATAATGAACTACAAGATCAAAATTTCACAAACCCAATTATAAGTGTAGCCACCACTAGCAACTACAATTAGTGCAAGCTTAACATTGTTAGAAATTGAAGTGAGTAGTAGTAGCTATAATTGGTTCCAACAAGAAGAAAAAACACAAACCTAAAGTGACAACCAGGGTTTCCAACATTTTTGACATGTGACAATTAATGTTTTCAAAATTTTCGACACAATCATGTAATGAATATTAAAAATTTGAAAAAATTATAAATAATATAATTAGTTTCAAATTGACCAAAGTATTATAGTAATGTGTAAGTTGTTTTGTTACACTTCTACCTAGAATTGGGAAATATATAAAATTGTTAATTGCCACCATGTGGGCTAGTTGTTGTAATCTATTAGTCAAAACCAATAGCATTTCATTATTGAGCTTTTTGGAGAACACTAAATTGTGTGTTTATTTATAGGTCTAAAGAAATGTTGGCAGGTCTAAGTTATTTGCAAGTTCTAGGTTAGGTTTTGAGATATTTGGAATGGAGGTTTAGAAATTGAAAACATGAGATGTGAATTTGAACCTTGCAATTGTGTCTTTTGAATTTGAATTGAAGGTATTGTCCTTATAAAACAAGTTTAGGTTCTTTGAAGATATAAGCACCTAGGCTTTCAAAAAATTCATCCCCCCTTTCAAAGAAACAAGCCAACCCCCTTCCAAATGAGTAAAAATAATAGGTTTCAAGCCTTGTTTTGTTGGTTGTAGTTTTTTTTTTTGGTGACTTGTGGCTAGATTTTGACATTTGTTGAGGCGATGTGATGGGGCTAGTAGGATGTATAAGATGTAGTTCACCATCATTGTTCTTGGATGAACATGTAGTTTGTTATTGTACATCCACTAAATGTGATTAAATCGCTAGAAAATTTGTTGATGTAATTAATAAGGAGGTGACTTCATCACCCTTTTTTTGCCAAAACCTTAATTTTAATCACCTTAGCAGTTGTAAGTTTTCTCAACAAGAGCTTTGTTGCCCTCATAGAATTGTTGCCATTGCCAATAGTGGTGCTCTAAAATGAAATTCTTTTGCCATACTTGTTACAAGCTCCTTTAGTGTAGATCACCAAGATCTATTCTTGTAGTTGGGATCGTTTGAATCGTCTTCTTCATTCGTACTTATTGCTAACTATCCAAGAATGTGCCAAGTGCACACAACTTTTTACTATGCTTGAAAGCTGAGACGACCAATATTCCCAATTCCCAATCCTTCAACTCATTTTCAATTTCCCATTCTTTTTTTTGTTTGATATTTGTGAAGGTTGATATTATACTTGTGCTTGTGGATTTGTGTAGAATTATGGGGGAGGCTATTTCATCTTTGAATAATGGCAATATTGGGACTTGGGAAGGTTGCAAATTAGATTTTGGCTAAGATTTGCAAAGCAAAACTCAAGGTAAGTTTCTTGACCACATTTTGCAACTTGTTATTCCATTTGTCCATTTTAGGAGTTTTTCTTCTTATGTAAGTCCTTTTTGTTCGAAGCCTTTTGTTCCTTTTCTATAAGTTCTTTTCATTCTTCTTTTGTAAGGAGGGTTTAAAGGAAATTGAACCCCCATCACAATGTTTTTGATCACTCTAGACTTGATTTTATTTGGATTTTTAAGGCTTTGTTTGCATTGTGCATTTTTCTATTTGATTGATTTTATGCTTCAGAGTTGTCTACATCCAAACTCTTTAAGGTTACCACTAAGGAAAAAAAGGACCTAATCCTTAATGGAGTTCATTTTTGTCCTATATTTTGATCCCATCAATATTTTATGAATCAAAATGTGTTAAATTTATAAACACCATATTTTAAACCATTATAATTCAAAATTCCATCAATTTCATCCATTTTTGTGTCTTTACATGGTCAAATAGGACTATGTAAAGGAGTACATAAAAGGTGACATTGTGACAATATTGTGTATTGTATTTGATTTTAGTATGTTCCAAGGTCATATATACAGTTCCTTTGATAGTGGGCCAAAATCACCATTAGTCGGAGCTTGGCTTGAATCTTGAAAATCAAGTGTTAGCCAAGTAGGAGCAATTATATCCCTGAAGCTCCAAAACCCTAGTTCTTCTTTTGTAATACCTGAAGTCCCCCCCCCCCCAAATCCTTGATGCTATTGATGTAGATTTTAATGAAATCCTCCCTGAAATCCTTGATTCTATAACTATAAATTTTAATGAAATTGTGGAGCTGTCATATTCTTAATTTGATCCCCAAGCTGAGCCCCTAGGGAAGAAATAGAAGGTTGGTGTGGATGGCATTAGGAAAAAGCCTCACAAAAAGTCATGATAATAGTAGAAAGTTCCAGGTATAATGGGCAACAAAATTACCATGGGCTAAGGGGTTTGTGGCTATTGGTGGGATTATCCAAATTGTGAGGTGCAAAGTTTGCTCCTTGATTGAGAATAATGAAAAAATTGTCAGATGCAAATGGGGTATTTTAGCTAAACATGTTGGTCATAAGATTGTAGTTCATGATTTACCTTGACTTGGGGTGAAGAAAGGGGGGGGGGGAAGGGGGGATCATTACCAAAGATTGTGCCCATTTGATAAACATGTGATTGTGGGCCCAATGGGGTCCAAATTCCATCTTGCAACAAGTCAACAAACCTTCGAGAGAGGGGAATTGGAAGATAGTTCAATTCAAGTCCTTGTTTCATATTCTTTCTCATGACCACCCTGTGTTGGAATATGAAACAATTTATGACTTGTTTGTTAGCTTGAAGGTCCCCAATAATTTGAGCATGCATTGGTTCAATTCTACCGGCTACACACTTGTTAAATTTATGTATTAGCAAGTCCAACAAACCACTATCTAAACCATACAATCTGCTCAATTCTTAACATGCTCTTGTGATGAGGTGACAACCATAGCTAATGGTTCTTGGATATGTGTCCATGCCTATGTGGTTGATGGTTGGACCAAAGTCCTTGTCTTAAAATGTGTTGATTGGATTGTTGATGGATTGAGTTTTAACAACTTCACTAAGGTGATTATGAACTTTGTGATGAAGGGTGGGGGGTTAAGTAGAGAGGAGCCATCCAAAAAGCTCATGTGTTTTGGGGTAGATGGAATGAATGTGTTTTAGGGGGGCAAAAATGGAGTGACAAAGCAATCAAAGATTCATGGGCCCCCTTTTCCACAGGTTTGCATTGTGTTGCACACCACACTAATTTGGTAGTGTAGTCCTTGGGAGATTTAATTGTCGTTGCTAAGATTGAGGGCTTTATGTTGAACATGTATGACTATTTTAACCATTCACCAAAAAAAAATCTAGAATTCCAGAAACTTGCTCAAACCCTAAAGACAAAGGGAAACAAAATCCTCAAGAATGTCAAAACAAGATGGATGTCCATGCTTGATCCATTGAAGAGGATCATGGCATAATACCACCCTTTGTTGTGGTGATGTTAACTTACTGGTCTACAATCCATGTGGCAAAGGTATTTCTTTCCTAAACTATCATTTTGCATCTATGTAATAATTTAGGTTTCTTTATTTGTATGTTGTTGGTCTAGGTGATTCTCATGAGAACATGGTCTATCTTTTATTTTCCTATTTGCAAATCCCAAAAATGATGTATATTGGCAAATATGCATTGTGTGGTGTATGTGTAGACCAATTTGGGTCTTTTTATGATGTTCATATGCTGTTTGGGTTGGCTTGTATTTTGCTGCTTATGGAGAGCATGCAATCCCTTTTCGAATTTGCACAATGGGGGGATATCTTCATGTCCGATTTCATAGTTGTAGTCAAGGTATCCCAAGGTTAGTTATATGGTTTTTATTGTGACGCAACTCTGTTATTCCAAGTAAATGAGGTTTGGTCTTTCCATGGATTGTTATAGGGTTACCACCAACAAATCCATACAAAATGGGTGACTAATTATAACATAAGTCCATCAAACATCTTGCATTTGTTACAAATGACAAAAAAATATGGGCTCATTGGGGTGTACTATGCCCTGATACAAATGTTATATTGCCAGTGACACAAGTTACATATGCCAAAGTGGTAAAACTTATGAAAGCTAAATGCAAATGTAAATCCTTCAACCCTTTTTATTTCTATTGATATGAGTTTTGTAGATTTGGTTTCATTTAGGTACTTTTAATGAAATTTGATGGTCTTTTTATCTTTCTACTTCTTTCACATCCCAAAACCATGAACTATGAAAGTCTTTTTAATTTTCTACCTTTGTCAAATTCCAAAACAATGAATTTAGATAGTCTTCACCTCTTTTTGCTTCTATTAAATTCCAAAAGGATGAAGTCAAATGGGTCCATTCATAGTAAAAGGAGCCAAATCCCTTGTTGATTGTAGTGAAAATTACAACCTATTGTTTTGAAAAATCACCAACAATTATATATAATGAATTATTTGTTCATATTCTGGGGTTTTGCTTGTTTATTCATGAAATTGATATCTTACAAATTTGGAACCATTTCATTATGTTATTAGTTTCCTTTGTCATATGGTGCAGTCATATTAACATGTACCAAAAGTAGTCGTAACCATTATTTCATTTTTAGAACTTTGGATTATATATATATATATAATTTTATTTTGAATACATTATGTACATATCATAAAAATTTGGAATCAATCTAATGAGTGAAAAATACATATAAGGACTTTTAACCTCTTGAAAACAATATTTAAAAACTGCATACAAGTAGTTAAAAGTAGTTTTGACATTAAAACCACAATGTGAAAATATTTTTTAATGACATATTTTGGGATGTTTTTTAATATAAACCTTAACATATAATAGTATTAATAAAAATTGAAAGATTTTTAATGTATTTTGAAAGACATATTAAAAAATTATAAAAACATTTTAAGAATAAAACAATGGTTGAAGGGGGCACATGTGGCTCTTAATAACGTGGTTGGACCCCATACACAAAGCACTTGTTGACAAGGTTTTTTCAAGGACTATAAAATTTGAACATGTTATTTGTTACTCAAACGTTCACCAAATGTTTTCAATTTTATTATGGGCGTTAATATACTTCATAAGAAGGGCCACACGTATTTATATTCTTAAACGCACATGTATTGAATCCTTTGAACAAATGTTGTTAATTTTGATTATGAACATCCTTCATGATTAAAAAGGTTCAAAATTTGTAATCATGGTTAAAAACAAAAGTGTACATTTGAATATGATCTAGGTCTTCATGCAAAAAATAATATTTTTTACTATAATATGGGTCATGTTTGGTCACAATATTGATATTCAATCCCATAAATTACATTTGAAATACAATTGTGGTATTTAATAGACTAATCCATGTAGGACATGTGTAAAATGTAGTCTTTGGTAAGGACTTCAACCTTGGGTGTTTGTGGCTCTTTTTATTATGAATGGACCCATATGGTATTTTTATCTTTTTTCTTTTGTTAGATTCCAAAACCATGAACTTAATTATGATATTTTTATTTCTTGTAGATTTTATAACCATGAACTTAAGGTATCTTCATATCTTTTGCTTGTATTAAATTTTGAAACTCTGAATTTCAATAAATCTTTTTATATTTGACTTTTGTCAAATTTTGGAACTTTGAATTCATATCAATCTTCTTATATTTGGCCTTTGTTAGATTCAATAACTTTGAACTTAAGTCAATTTTCATATGTTTTTCCTTTGTTATATTAAATGGAACTCTGAACTTAAATCAATTTTCTTATGTTTTGCCTTTGTCAGATTTTATAACCATGAACCTACATGATTTTCATATGTTTTGCCTCTATTAGATTCTGGAACTATGAACTTAGATGATACTTCTTCTATATGGTCTTTGTCATATTTAAAAACTGTGAACTTAAATCAATTTTCATATGTTTTGCCTATGTTATATTAGATGGAACTTTAAACTTAGATCAATCTTCTTATATTTTGCCTCTATCACATTTTGTAACCATGAACCTACATTGTCTTCATATGTTTTGCCTTTGTCAAACTTTAGAAATATGTGATTAGATGAATCTTTTTATATTTTGCCTCTGTTAGATTTCATAACCATGAAATTATGTGTTTTATTATCTTTTTGCCTAGTTTTGTTGAGGATGAACGATGTTTCAATTATGTTGCATTCTTGAAAAACAAAGTGCGAAATAAATTGAACAACCATTTTCAGCTAGTTGTTTCTATGTATGCACAATTTTTTTTCACACTTCACAACTTTCCTTATGAAGATGCTAATGAAATTTGGTCTAATGTTCAATCAACAAATGACCAAGGCCGATATGCTTAAATTTTATTGGTGATTCATGCCCCTCTTCTCATTTGCTTGTTGTTGGATAACTCTTCTTAGCTTAGGTTTATAGTCAAATTTTTCTGCAAGCATATGGTGCACATAGCTAGATACTGATGGATTTGGAATTTTAGTAGCCAAAGGATATAGCCAAAGAAATATGCCTCATTGCCACCATGGACTCTATGGCCTTTTATGTAGTCGCCCAAGGGCCATTTTATAAAAATGGCATTTGCGAAATAAATTTTGGGAACATTGTTTTTATCTTCACCATATGTGCTTTCTGTTGGTATAATTTTTTGCCACATTTGCAACAACTCATAAATGAAAAAAAGGTTGGTTGGCTGTGATTTTGTTTTCTTGATGGCATATCTCCCCAGTTTTCTACTGAATTAATAGCCCATTGGTCATGAGTGTGGGTGCATATTTATTCAGATTAATTTGTGTTTGGTGAAATGTAAATGGAACCCAACCAATTCTTAATTTGGAGTGAGCTTCAAATTGTTGGGAAATATCCAAAACAGGAGGTTTTTTAAACCTAGAAAGCCACCTCAAATCTGCACAAGATTCTATGAAATAAAAACAAAACCAACAACCAGAACCAAGGTTCTTTTCAAAATCAAGAACAAATAACACTGGTTTGAACCAGTGTTAGGCGAGTATGACTAACCCTCTCAGTTTTCAGGTCGATTCTCATTCCGATTCTCAAACCAAAAACTGAAGGTTCTGACTTTGAGTGAAAATTTACACTTTGAAACTTGATTGGGTATCACAGAGGCCCAAACCTGATACCCATGAATGTTATGTCATTGAAAACTCAGCTTCAAAGAGCTTCATGTCATTTGAAACTTGAACTCACAAGGCCCAAACCCTAGAGGCCCAAACCTGATACCCAT
>Ga0116230_10003017_pt1 | contig 16299 bp, 10 predicted proteins | sample S1TSphfallax_3_FD_88678 | JGI IMG/M metagenome (GOLD analysis project Ga0116230, IMG submission 88678) | Host-associated microbial communities from peat moss isolated from Minnesota, USA - S1T2_Fd - Sphagnum fallax MG | ecosystem: Host-associated > Plants > Peat moss > Unclassified | place...
GTTTGTGAGCACGCTCGCGAGGTCGGCGACGCGCAACGGCGCCTCCGCCTGGAGCGCCTCGTAGAGCGGCCACGGCCCGGACGGGCGCGTCAGGTCGACCGTCGGCGGGGCCGACGACGGATCGCGCAGGTCGATGCCGGAGCCGGCCGCGAGGCGCGCGACGCCCTTCGTCTCGTCGATCAGATAGATCAGCGAGAACGGCACGCTGCGCGCGTAGCGCGCCAGGGTCGACGCGGCGACCCGGCACTCATCCTCCGCGCTGCGCGCCTCGGTACCGTGCGCGGCCAAGTCGCGCAACAAGAGGATGCGGCGCTCGCCGATGACGTTCTCGGTCGTCTCCTGCACCGTGCAGAACACGCCGCCGACGCCGGTCGGCGACGAGGCCGACGGCAACGGACTATACGACCACGTGAAGTACGACTCGCCGACGAACCCGTGCCGGTTGATGTCGAGCAACACGTTTTCGTTGTACGTGGCGGGGCCGCCGCGGTAGACGCCGTCGATCTGCGGCCCGATGACGTCCCAGATCTCGCTCCAGCAATCGCGCGCGTTCTGGCCGAGCGCCGCGGGGTGCTTGCCGCCGATGATCGGCAAGTACGCGTCGTTGTACAACTGGACGTGGTCGGGACCCCACCAGAACACCATCGGGAATCGGCTCGCCAGCACGACGTCGGTCATCGCGCGTAACTCGAGCGGCCAGGAATCCGCCGGTCCCAGACTCGTTGCGGACCAATCGAAGGCCGCGACCCGTTCGGCCATGATCGGGGAAACTACGCTTCGGCTGGTGGTGAGACCGCCAGCCCGAACGTTGTCGACGCTCGGCACGCCCTTCGATACCCGCGCCCGGGTCCGGCCAAACGTCTACAATTGTGTGCGGCGGAACTCGGCCTGTTGCAGCGGCCGGCCCGCGTGCGACTTCGTCGGATGCTTCACGATCCGGCGCTCGGCGAGGTTGCGTCGCAGCAGGCCTTTGAGCCGCGCGAGGACGGTGAAGTGGCTCGCCCCCGCGCGCGACGCGATCGCGTCGGCGCTCTGCCATTCGTCGGTGAGGAGCGGCAAGAGCCGGTCGTCCCAGCTGACATCGGCATCGTTCGGTGGCATCCGCTCTTCCTTCGACGCGGCGACCGGCGTTCTTATGCGTCGGCCCGTTGGGCGACGGCGATCGCGATCGGTACGAAGACGAGCAGCGTGAGCCACAGCGAAAAATGCAGGAACGTCACGGCACCGGCCGATGCCGCCACGATCGCGAGTTGCACCAGGTCGAGCCGGCGCATCACGGTCGTCTCGACGGCGCCCGCGACCATCAGGCCGACGGCCGCTGCCGCACACCCGCGCAAGGCGGCGCTGACGCCGCCGAGGCGCGGATCGAGCGAGAGCAGCGCGAAGGCCATGATGATCGCGAGACCCGGAACGGTCGCGGCGAGGAACGCGAGCACCGCGCCGCCGGTGCCGGCGAGGTGCAGCCCGACGAGGATCGCGAGGTTCGGCGAGTTTGGGCCGGGCGCGATCATGGCGATCGACCGCAACTCGAGAAACTCGTCCTCCCCGAGCCACTGCCGGTGCCGCACGACCTCGCGCCGGACCGCCGCCGACTGCGCGCCGCCATACGTGGTCAGCGAGAGCCAGAGGAACGAGCGCGCGACCGTCCACGCCGAGACGCGCACGCTAGCGAAAGAGCACGAAGCCGACCAGGCCCGCTCCGACCACGACCAGCGCCTGATTGACCTTCGTGGTCAGCACGATCGCCGCGGCGGCCAGCGCGATCGCGATCGTCGCCGGCGCGGTGATCGCGCCGCTCGCCACGGGCGGGATGCCGGCCCAGATCAGCCCGGCGACGACGGGCGCGAACCCCGCCGCAATGCGATCGCGCCAGGCGTGCCCGTGCAACCTGCGCCACATGCGCCCGAGCACGTAGACGATGAGGCCGGCCGGCACGAAGAGCGCGGCCGCCGCGACGGCCGCACCCGCGAAACCGGCGGCCGCGTAGCCGATGAGCGCGCTCATGTTCATCGTCGGCCCCGGCGCGAGCCGCCCGAGCGCGAAGAAGCGCGCGAACGTGCTCGACGCGATCCAATGGTGCTGCACCACCGTGTCGGCATACATCTGCGGGACGATCGCGTTGCCGCCCCCGAAGCTGAGCAGCGAGAGCACGCCGAACACCGCGCCGAGTTGCCAGAGCACCATGCCGCCCGATACCGCGGGCCGTCGCGGCGACCCTCGCGCGCCTACCGGATCGCGGAACGGCGCAGGCGACCGTACGGCGAACTTGCGTTCGCAGGATGAATCGCACCAGCAGCACGGCTCAGATTGTCCCATTGCGCGGTAGGCTCTTGGCGACCGAAGTCGAGTTGTATCGGAGATGAGTCTTCGGGTTGCCCTTCACCACGCGACGCACTACACGTACGACCGGACGATCTCGCTCGGACCGCAGATCATCCGTCTGCGTCCGGCGCCGCATTGCCGCACGCCGATCGTCTCCTACCAGCTCGACGTTGCGCCGGCCAACCACTTCGTCAACTGGCAGCAAGACCCGCAATCGAATTGGCTCGCGCGCGTGCTCGTGCCCGAGCCGACCGACCGTCTCGACATCACGGTGGACCTCGTCGCCGACCTCGCGGTCATCAACCCGTTCGACTTCTTCCTCGAAGCGGCGGCGGAGCGCTATCCGTTCACCTACGATCCGCTGCTCGCACTCGAGCTCGCGCCGTATCTCGTCGCCGATCAACTCGGGCCCGCGTTCGAAGCGTATCTCGCCGCGATCGATCGGCGCGAGCGCGGCACGACCGCGTTCGTCTTCGACCTCAACGCCGCGCTGCAGCGCGACATCGGCTACGTGATTCGCATGGAGCCGGGCATCCAGACGCCCGACGAAACGCTCGCGCTACGCTCGGGTTCGTGTCGCGATTCGGCCTGGCTTCTCGTGCAGCTCTTCCGCCGTCTCGGCATCGCCGCGCGCTTCGCCTCAGGATACCTGATCCAGCTCAAGCCCGACGTCGAATCGCTCGACGGACCATCGGGCGCGTCGCACGACTTCACCGATCTGCACGCCTGGTGCGAAGTGTATCTGCCCGGCGCGGGCTGGGTCGGACTCGATCCGACGTCGGGCCTCTTTGCGGGCGAGGGACACATTCCGCTCGCGTGCGCCGCGAATCCGACGTCGGCGTCGCCGATCTCCGGCACGGTCGATCCGTGCGAGGTGACGTTCACCTTCGAAATGTCGGTCGCGCGCGTGCACGAACCGCCGCGCGTCACGAAGCCCTATACCGACGCACAGTGGGCCGCGATCGATCAGCTCGGCGATCGCGTCGATCGCGCGCTGCGCGAACGCGACGTGCGGCTCACGATGGGCGGCGAACCGACGTTCGTCGCGATCGACGACGTCGACGGCGAGGAATGGACGACGGCCGCCGTCGGGCCGACGAAGCGCGCGTTCGGCGACGCGCTGATCCGCCGTCTGCGCGATCGGTTCGCGCCCGGCGGCATGCTGCATTACGGTCAGGGAAAATGGTATCCGGGCGAATCGCTGCCGCGCTGGGCGTTCGCGCTGTACTGGCGCGGCGACGGTCTGCCGCTGTGGCACGATTCGGATCGCATCGCACGCGAAGCGACCGACGACGCGCCGACGCCCGAAGACGCCGCGGCGCTCGCGCGCGGCATCGCGCGACGCATCGAGGTCGACCCGGCGTTCGTCGCGCCGGCCTACGAAGACGCGCGCACGCTGGTCGAAAAAGAAGCCGCGCTGCCGCCGAACGTCACCGCGCTCGATTCCAAGCTCGACGACCCCGAAGAACGCGCGCGGCTCGCGCGCTCGTTCCGGCGCGGCTTGAACACGCCCGCGGCCTACGTGTTGCCGGTGCAGCGTTGGAACGTCGCCGACCGCGGCCGCTGGAAATCCGAGCAGTGGTCGACGCGCGCCGGCCGCGTGCAACTCGTGCCGGGCGACTCGCCGGCCGGGCTGCGCTTGCCGCTCGCGTCGCTGCCGCATCTCGAGGAAGAGGACCGGCCGGTGGTCGCGCCGCGCGATCCGTTCGCGCCGCTGCCGCCGCTGCCGGAGCCGCCATCGTTCGGCGCGCTCGACGACGATCCGTATGCGCCGCCGCAGGCGTTCGTGAGCAACGGCACCGTCGACGGACGCGCGCGCCAGCAATTCGTCGAGCAAGGCATCGCGATCGACGGCTCGGTGCGCACCGCGATCTCGGTCGAACCGCGCGACGGCCGGTTGTGCGTCTTCATGCCGCCGACCGAATCGGCGGCCGACTACGTCGAACTGCTCGGCGCGGTCGAAGCGGCCTCGGCCGAGCTCGCGAAGCCGGTGCACATCGAGGGCTATCCGCCGCCCTACGATCCGCGCATCAACGTGATCAAGGTGACGCCCGATCCGGGTGTGATCGAGGTGAACGTGCACCCCTCGCACAGTTGGCGCGAGTCGGTTGCGATCACGACCACCCTCTACGAAGAGGCACGCCAGTCGCGGCTCACCACCGAGAAATTCCAACTCGACGGTAAGCACACCGGCACGGGCGGCGGCAATCACATCGTCGTCGGCGCGGCGACGCCGGCCGACAGCCCGTTTCTGCGCCGTCCCGACCTGCTGCGCAGCATCGTCGGCTTCTGGCAGAATCATCCGTCGCTCTCGTACCTGTTCTCGGGACTCTTCATCGGGCCGACGAGTCAGGCGCCGCGCGTCGACGAAGCGCGGCTCGACGCGCTCTACGAACTCGAGATCGCGTTCGCCGAAGTGCCGCCGCGCACGATCGCCAAAGTCTCGCCGTGGCTCGTCGACCGCATCTTCCGCAACTTACTGATCGACGTCACCGGCAGCACGCACCGCACCGAGATCTGCATCGACAAGCTCTACTCACCCGACGGCCCCACCGGACGCCTCGGCCTCGTGGAGTTCCGCTCGTTCGAGATGCCGCCGCACGCGGAGATGAGCCTCGCGCAACAGCTGCTCATCCGCGCGCTGATCGCGCGCTTCTGGAAAGATCCGTACGACAACGGGCTCGTGCGCTGGGGCACCGCGTTGCACGATCGCTTCATGTTGCCGCACTTCGTGTGGACCGATTTCCTCGACGTGCTGCGCGACCTCAACGATCACGGCTTCGCCTTCGACGCGGAATGGTTCCGTCCGCACTGGACGTTCCGCTTCCCGGAATACGGCAGCGTGCAGTACGACGGCGTGAAGCTCGAACTGCGCGGCGCGCTCGAACCGTGGAACGTGATGGGTGAAGAAGCATCGGCCGGCGGCACCGTGCGGTACGTGGACGGCTCGCTCGAACGCTTGCAAGTGACGATCTCGGGCCTCACCGTCGGACGGCATCACGTGCTGGTCAACGGGCGGCGCGTGCCGCTCACCGCGACGTCGATCGATGCCGCGATCGGCGGCGTGCGGTATCGCGCCTGGCGCGCGCCGCATGCGTTGCACCCGACGATCGCGCCGAACGTACCGCTCGTCTGCGAGATCTGGGATGCGTACGTGCAGCGGTCGCTGGGCGGCTGTACGTATCACGTCGCGCATCCGGGCGGCCGTAATCACACCACGTTTCCGATCAACGCCTACGAGGCCGAAGGTCGCCGGCTCGCGCGCTTCGAGCCGTTCGGCTTCACGCCCGGCACGTTCACGCCGCCGCCCGCGTCGACCAACCTCGACTTCCCGCACACGCTCGATCTCCGGCGTCCCTGATCGATGGCCAACGCCGCACCGCTCTTCGGGGAAGAAGCCCTCGGCCGTTACGACGAGATGCTCGATCGCAGCGGTGCGGTGCGGCCGCATTGGCAGCGTCTCGCCGCCGCGTTGACGGCGATGTCGCCGGAGCAGTACGCGCAGCGGCGCGAGTCGGCGATGCGCATGGTCCGCGAGAACGGCGTGACGTACAACGTGTACGACGAAGCCTCGGGCCTCGCGCGCGAATGGCAGCTCGACATCGCGCCGTTCGTCGTCAGCGCCGACGACTGGTCGGTGATCGAGGCGGCGGTGACGCAGCGCGCGCGCCTTGCCGAGGCGATCTTGCGCGACGTCTACGGCGAACAGCGCTTGATCGCAAGCGGCGTCATCCCGCCGCAACTCGTGCTCGGCCACCCGCACTACTTGCGCGCCCTGCACGGCGTGCGTCCCGCGTCGGGCGTTCACGTCCACCTCTACTCGGCCGACATCGCGCGCGCGACCGACGGCTCGTGGACGGTGCTCTCGAGCCGCGCCGACGCGCCGACCGGCCTCGGCTACGCGCTCGAGAATCGCATCGTCGTCAGCGAGACGTTTCCCGAACTCTTCGAGGAGTTGCGCGTGCAGCGGTTGGCGAGCTACTTCCGCCAATTTCGCGAAGCCGTCACGGGGCTCGCGGATGCGAACGGCGGACACGCGGTACTGCTCACGCCCGGACCGTACAACGAAGCGTACTTCGAACACGCGTACCTCGCGCGTTATCTCGGCCTCGAACTCGTCGAGGGCGACGATCTCTCCGTGCGCGACGGCCAGGTGTACTTGCGCACGCTCGGCGGCCTCGCGCGCGTCGCCGTGATCTTCCGCCGGCTCGATTCCGATTTCGCCGACCCGCTGGAACTGCGCGCCGATTCGGCGCTCGGCATTCCCGGGCTCGTCGACGTGATTCGCGCCGGCAACGTCGTCGTCGCGAACGCGCTCGGCGGGGGCGTGGTGGAATCGCCCGCACTCGACGCCTATTTGCCCAACGTCGCGCGCGCGCTCTTGGGCGAGGATCTGCTCGTGCCGGACATCTCGACGGTCTGGTGCGGCACCGCGTGGGGGCGCGCCGAGGGGCTCGCCCGCCTGCGCCGTGGGATCGTCCGCAACGCGTTCGATGCATCGCCGCTGTTCTCGCGCGGCTCGACCGCGCGCTTCGGCGCAGATTTCAGCGACGACGAGATCGCGCGCTTCAGCGCCGATCTCGAGCGCCGCGGCCCGGCCGTCGTCGTGCACGACGTCGTGCCCCCCGGCGTCGCGCCCACGTTCGAGCACGGGACGTTCGCGTCGCGCCCGATGACGTTGCGCGTCTTCGTCGCGTGGACGCCGAGCGGTTACGTCGTGATGCCCGGCGGCCTCGCGCGCATCGCCGCCGACGACACGGTGCGCGCGCTCTCGATGCAGTCCGGCGCGGCGAGCAAAGACGTGTGGGCGCTCGCGCGCGGCCCGGTCGACACGTTCAGCCTGCTGCGGCCGCCGAGTTCGCGCGTGGAAATCCGCCGATCGGGGAACGAAGCGCCGAGCCGAGCGATGGACAACCTCTTCTGGCTCGCGCGCTACGCCGAGCGCACGGAGAACCTGATCCGCGCGGTGCGCGCGGTCGTGTTGCGGCTCGCCGGCGACACGGGGTTCACCGCGACGATGAATGCCGTCGACCTCGCGCGACGCCTCTTGCTGCCGCTCGAGCTCGTGAGCGAAGCGGCGATCGCGGAAGCGGCGGCCGGCGACGATGCACTGCTGCGCGCGGAAGTCCGCGAACTGATCTACGGCAAGGAGCCGACGGGATTGCAGCATTTGCTGCGCCGGGTCAGCCGCACCGCATGGGCGGCGCGCGACCGGCTTTCGCTCGACACGTGGCGCGCGATCTACTCGCTCACGACGTTCGACGAGCGCCGGCACGACCCGGCGCCGACGCTCGACGGAACCGGCGCGCGCGCCTATCTCGACATGCTCGTGCGCCGCTCGGCCGCGCTTTCCGGACTCGCCGCCGAGAACATGACGCGCGGCAACGACTGGCTCTTCTTCGACCTCGGCCGGCGCATCGAACGGGCGCTCTCGATCTGCGATCTCGTGCGGCACACGCTGGTCGGAACGCCGGCGCGCGAGAGCGCGGCGGTGCAGGTCGCGCTCGAGATCGCCGACAGCTCGATGACCTATTCGTATCGCTACCGGAACGCGTTCCAGATCGCGCCCGCGATCGATCTGCTCGTGCTCGACGCGAGCAACCCGCGCGGGATCGCCTTCCAAGCGGATGCGATCGTCGACCACACGCTCGATCTGCCGATGGTCACCGACGTGCAGCGTGGCAATCGCGCGCGCACGCTGGCCGGCCGGCTCTACACGACGATGGCCTCGGGCGATGCGTTCGCGCTCGCCGCGCTCGACGCCGGCGGCGAACGCAGCGCGCTCGCGACGCTGTTGACCGAGGTGGAAGACACGATCGCCAAGATCGCCGATGCGGTCGGCGATGCCTACCTGCAGCATCTCCCGCGGCTGCGCGCGTGATGCACTACCGCGTCCGTCACCGCACGACGTACACCTACAGCCGCAACGTCGCCTACTCGCGCTTGATCGCGCACCTCGTGCCGCGCGCCACGGCGCGTCAGCGTCCGCTGAGCTTCGACGTCGACGTCACGCCGCGGCCGCTCGAGCGCTATCAGCGCTCCGACTACTTCGGCAACACGACCAGCTGGTTCACGATCGACGAGCCGCACGACAAGCTCGACATCATCGCGCAGAGCGAGGTCGCGGTCGAGCCGCTCGCCGAACTCTCACCCGAATCGACCGATGCGTGGGAAGCGGTGCGGCGGCGTTTCGAGTTTCCGGCCGACGCGCCGACGCGCGAGGTCGTGCAGTACGTCTTCGACACGCCGCTCACCGCAGCGAACGCCGACGTCTTCGCCTACGCCGACGCGATCTTCCGCCCGGGCCGCCCGCTCCTTGCGTGCGCCCTCGAGCTCAACGCGCGCATCCACGCCGACTTCCGCTACGACAGCGAAGCGACCGACACGCGCACGACGGTCGAAGACGTCTACCGGTTGCGCGCCGGCGTGTGTCAGGATCTCGCGCACGCGGGCATCGCCGCGACGCGCTCGATGGGGCTCGCGGCGCGGTACGTGAGCGGGTATCTGCTCACGCAACCGGCGCCCGGTCAGGAGCGGCTGATCGGGGCCGACGCGAGCCATGCGTGGTTCGCCGTGTGGATTCCGCCCTATGGCTGGGTCGACTTCGATCCGACGAACGACATGCTGCCGAGCAGCGAGCACATCACGATCGGCTGGGGCCGCGATTTCGGCGACGTGTCACCGATCCACGGCATCATCACCGGCGGGAGCGAGCACGAAGTCGAGGTCGGCGTCGACGTCGTGCCGCTCCCGGCATGACCTAGAACTGACGCTCGAACGCGTCGAACGCGACCTCTTCTTTCCACTCCAATGCTGCGCGCGGGCTCGCGGCAAGGAACGCGCGGCAGGCCGGCGCCGCCGGCACGTCCGTGAGCGTCTGACCGCTGCATGCCGGCACCATCGTGCCGAAGCCCTCGGGTTGACTCCACAGGTCGGCGCCGCCGATGAAGGCGTGCTCGAGACTGTCGCGGACCATCTTCTTCAGCTCGTAGTAGTCGAGGTGATAGGTGCGCGTATCGAAGTCGAACATGTGCAACAGATCGATGCGGCCGACGCCTTCGTCGTCCGTCGCGATCGATACGGGCACGCCGGCGGCGATGTAGACGGGCAGCATGTAGTGACCGCCGGCGACCTCGACCATGATGTCCTTCTGCTTCATCTCGGCGAGCAGCGCTTCCGGATCGTGTTCGTAGAGCACGTCGAGGCCGTGGCCGATTCGCGTCGCGCCGGCGAGCTCGATCGCTTCGTGGATCTCTCCCGGCTGGTTCATGTCTTCGAGCGGCACGAGACCCGGCCGCAGTTCGCCCGCGTGCATCGTCAGCTTCACCTTCGGGTAGAGCTTGTGAAAGTACGCGAACATGTGCATCTGGATGTCGTAGTTGCGCAGCGCCTTGAAGTCGTCTTGCGATTCGACCGGATTGACCGACACGACGCGCGAGTCGACGTTGGCGAGTTCGAACGCTGTCTGGATCTGGGCGAAGGCGACTTCATTGGTGCGGTCGCGCAGTACTTGGAAGATGTAGCGCATCGTGATGTTGCAGCCGACGTCGGGCGTCGGTCCGTCGCAGCCGAGGATCTTGCGGCTGCCGGCGATGCCCTCATCGAGATTCTTGCGGCTCTCGGCGACGAGCTCGGGCACGCCCGCGGCATCGAGCTTCGCACGCATCTGGTCGAAGTTCGGCGTCCAACCGACCTTTTCACCGAGTGCCATCGACTTGAACTTGTCGGGCGAGAGATCGGTCTCGATGTAGAGTTCGTGCTCGAGCGCCGCGCGGTGCTCGACCTGCGCGAGCTCCTGGCCCCAATGCTTGTTCACGACGAGATCGAACTTGAAGAACGTCTCGAAGAAGTGGATCTCGGGGCTATTGTCGAGATTGCCCGGCACGTAGTTGCGCGCGGAGAGCACGTCGATCGTCTTGTTGCGGAACTGCAGGTCGTCGATCGCGTGTTGCGCGGGGAAGATGCCCTTCGATGCATCGCACGGCGGCGGAAGGATCGAATACGTGCTGTCGATGCAATCGCCGTCCTCGACCGCGTAATCGATGTAGCTCTCCGCGTAGACGGCGCCGGTGAGGTGGTGATGCAGATCGCCGCCCTTGGGAATCTTCTCGAGGAAGAGCGTCAGCGCGGTCGGGTTCTGCGGGTACGCGGCGACCGCGGCCGCGAGCGCCGCCTCGGTGCGCTCCGCCGGCGTGGGCGTCGTGGCCGCACGCGTCACCGACGCCCCGGCACAGGCGACAAACGCCGCAGTCATGATGACGGCACGCAAAATCGAGCGTATCCCAGATGATTGCAAACTCATATGCGTTCGTCGTTTATCCGGCGTTCCGGCGAGTCTTTGCGCCATATGATACAACGTCGTCCCGATCGCGAATGCGGATGATCCTCGAAACGCCGCTCCAACGGTGCGTCCTGTATGGCGCTCGTCAGCGCGTTGAGCCAAAGAGCTGATGCGCGATTTCAGCGAACGAGGAGAACGCCGTCACGCTGATTCCGCGCTCACGGCAGTAGGCTTCCAGGGCTCGGCCGCGCTTGGCGAAGCGCACGTCGGCGACGGACGCGGCCTCGAAATCGCTGATGCCGTCGCCGACGTAGACCGTATGCGCGCCGCGATCGCGCGCCGCCCGGACCCGTGCCGCTTTATCGTGCGCGTTGGGCGAGTCGTCGATGAATTGGATCGTCCAGCCATCCGGAGAAAAATCGACGTCGTTGGCAAGCACGTCGACGCTCACGCCGGACCGCGCCAACGCATCGTGGATGACGGTCGCGATGCCGCTCGAGATCACCGCGATGGAAGCACCGTGCGCGCGAACCGCGTCGACGAAGGCGCCGAACGTCGGATCGACACGGGCATGCCGCTCGACCCACCCGAGCGTCTCCGCGCGCGAGAGACGCATCGCCTTGGCTTGACGCAGAAAGGCGCCGCGCACGGTGGTTCGGCCGTCCGCGAGATCCGCTTCGAGTTCGTTCGCAAACGCATCGCCCACGATCGCGCGCGCCATCGCGTCGACCGTATCGATGTCGGTGATCGTGCCGTCGAAATCGACGAAAACCGCCATCGGCACAGCACCTTCCACCGATGCGCAGTTTATTCGGCTACGATGAATCTCCGCTCGCCGGCGCACTGCGAAATCGTGTGCATCCCGGCCGAGAAGGCGAGCTGATCGCTGTCCCTCGACGACGGTTCGCTGCACGCAAACCGCTGCTCGGGATGACTGGGGAGGGCGGGCGCGCTCATTTCGGCGATGGGGACGATGACGGGAGCGGAGAGGGTGATGCGGACGGTGATGGCGAGGCCGACGGCGCCGGGTGCGCGCCGGTGACGCTTCCGCCGCCTTGCGGCAATTCGCGCGGCTCCACGAACGTGATGCCGATCCCGGGGACGTAGATCAGTCCGGGGCGCCCGCCTTGGATGTCGATGCCTTTGGCCTTCGCCTGGTCCGACGTCAGCACGCTCACGTAGGCGCAGCCAACGAAATCGCGGAACGCCGCGAACGCCGCTTCCTGTTGCGCGCTCGGGCGCCGCGGTTGCGCGTTCGACTCCGGCCCCGATTGCGCGGTCACCTCGCCGCTGGTGATCGGCGGGCCGCCGCCATCCGGGCCGCCGCCGGGTCCACCCGGACCACCGGGTCCGCCCGGGCCGCCCGGTCCACCCGGCCCGCCCGGTCCGCCGAATCCACCGCCGCCACCGCGACGGCCACCGCCGCCGAAACCGCCGCCTTGCGCGCCCGGCGGGCGCTCGAAGTGCGGACGCAGATCGACGTAGTACGCAACGGTCGAACCGGCTGCCGTCTTGTGTGCCTCGACCGTGAGGTTGGGCACCTCCGGCGGCTTCTCACCCTTCTCGTAGGCCGTGACGTACGCGCGCAGCGCCGTGACGATCGGCGCAGCTCCGGCCTGCGCGTCGGCCGGGCACGAGTCACGCGCCGTCGCGAGCGAGAGCGGATCGGTTCCGGGCGGCGGCGGATACGGCGTGATGCGCTGGAAGCGCGGCGGTGCGCTCGCACTCGGGCTCGGCGAGGGCTTCGGTCCGAGTGCGACGTTGCGCGCGCCGCGGAACGCCGGGCCCGGCGCGGGACCGCCGATGACGAACGCATACGAGAGGAAGATCGTTCGCGGCGTGAGCGGCGTCGCGGCAACCGGTAGCGATCCACCGAACGAGAGCGGCAGCGGGCGCGAGTATTCGCCGGTCGCGAAGTCGCCGGCGTACGTGTTGAACGCGTTGTTCTCGAACAACGTGAGCTGACCCGGACCGAAGCGATGCGAGAGGCCGAAGCTCACGCTGATGTACGGCCCGAGATTCTGCTGATTGTTCGCACCGACGTATTGTGCGTTGGCCAAGAGTTCGATGCCGCTGCGCGGCATGAGACCGTCGAGCGTGATGTTTCCCTTGTGGATCGGCCGGTTCGGCAGCTGTGCGCCGACGATCGTCGTCGAGGGGCCGTCATCGAGCCGCGGGCTCGCCGAGAGCAACTCCGCCTGATTGATCGAGTACGACGGCAGCAGCGCGATGTACGGCGAGAGTTCGAAGCGCGCGGTGATGTTCACGCCCTGATAGAGGCGGCGCGTTCCGGCAACCGCCTCGTTCACGAGCACGGTCGGCTGCGGCGCATTGACGCCACACACCGTGGGCGAACGATAGGCGGCGTCGACGTTCTGCAGATAGCCGACGCCGGCTGCGGCGAAATACGACGCGGGCTCTTCGATCTCGGCGTTGATCAGCTGGCCCGATTGCATCCCCGTGTACGGCGAGACCGTGATCGTCGCACCGCCGTTGAACTGGTGCAGCCACGATGAGTTGATCGAGTACGCCGTTTGCTTGACGCCGTCACCCGTGTCGCCGGGCCCGGACACGACCGCGGTGTTCGCCTGGCAGTTGAAGCGTGCGGAGACGGGATCGGAGAACGACGCGACGGCGCTGAGGTTCGGCTGCGAGCTCCCGACGCTCAATCCGAGGGCGTACGTATCGTGCAGCTTCGGCTTCCACGTCGAACTGAGGCCGGCGAGGAACGATCCGCCGACGCCGGTCGTGTCGGCGAACGACACGTTGGGTGAGAGGGTGAGATGATCGTTCGACTTGATGTCGTCGCTGAACTGATAGCGCGTCGACGACGCCGCGTTGGTGAAGGCCGTGACGTACGGCGAACCGACGACCGGCGTCGACGAATTGATCGCCGAGTAGGTGTTCCCGGTGAAGATGAAGGTGTGGTTGCCCTGCGCGAGCGAGGCGCTGTACGCGATGCCGCGCGTCAACGTGTCGCTGTAGGAGAACGACGGATCGAGCGTCGGCTCGTAGGACATGGGGTCGGACGGATCGGTCGCGTTCGGCGCTAGCGCCAGGACGTAGCGGTCGAGATCGTCGGTGTACGACGTGCCGGAATTGACGTAGCCCGATGCGGTCGCTTCGATGTTGCCGACCAACGAGGCGACCGTGAGATAGCCGAGCGCATAGCGCCCGTACGACGTGTTGTTCGGGCCGATGCCGCACGGCAGGATCGTCACGTCTTGCGCGCAGATCGCCGCCGAGTCGCGATTGGTGTCGAGGCCGGTCGCGGTGATGCTCGTGCGTTCGTCGCCGAGTTCGTAGCGCAGCTTGAGGAGATCGCTCTCGGTGAACGACTCGCCGCCGTGCGGGTACGTCAGGCCGCTCTGATCTTCGTAATCGCGAAACGTCAGCGGGCTATTCGAGCCGCGATCGGTATGCTCGATCACGAAGCCGAGCGCGCCGATCGAGCCGGTCGCGGCGAGGCCGTCGTTCCAGCGATCGAACGTGCCGTCCGTGCCGTTCCCGCGAATCTGGAGCGCCTGCGTCGGCTGCAACGTGCTGAAGTTCACGCTGCCCGCGAGTCCGCCCGCCGTCGGCGCGAAGCTCACCGACGAACCGGAGAACAGATCGGTGCCGACGCCGCGCAAGTTGCCCGCCGAGCCGGGCGCGGAGAGCGGAATACCGTCGAGGCTGAGCGCGGTCTGCGATTCGTCTTGGTTGTTGAGCGAGATCTGGATCGGGCTGTTCGGATCGGTGGCATCGGTCGTGACCGAAACGCCGGCGAGTTTGTCGAGCGCATCGGCGAGCGAATCCGAGAGGCGGCGTACCGGGCTATCGGCGTTGATGTCGTTGCTCGTGATCGAGATCGCGTTGCGCGTCGACACCGTGCCGATGACCTTGTTGGTGTTCGACCCGTTCGTAGCCGTGCTCGCGCTGCTGGTCGACGTTGCGCCGATGACGTGCTGCGTCAGCCGAATGGAGACGTGCACCGAGCGATCGGGGAGCACGTCGAACGCGCGCGTGCTCGCGCCGTCGTATCCGCGCAACTGCAGGCGAATGCGATAGATCCCGACGGGGACGTCGGTGAACGTGATGGCACCGGAGGCCGTCGTGAGCGCGTTCGCCGTCTGCGCTCCGAGCAAGAACGTGCGCACGTTGCCGAGCGGCTTGCCGGTTTCGGTGTCGACCACGGTCAACATGATCTGGCCGGTGTCGCTCTGGGCCAGCGTCGCGACGGGCGAAACGAATAAAGCAAACGCAAGAACAGCGGCAAGTACCCGGTGCACCATCAGCGCGAACGGTAGCCGATCTTCCTAGGTTTCTCCTCGGAACGGGCGCGGATCGTTACGATTTCGCGAAGGCCCGCTCGCTTGTTCGGCTCGGCTGTCCGCCCATCCACACCGCGGCCAGATTGGCGCGCGAGGCGGTCATGAGCAGCGTCTGCAGGATGCGCTCGTCGTCGGCCTCGTCCCAGAGGCGAATCGAGCCGCCGGCCGCATCCGGATCGACCAGCACCGCATCGAACGCGTATCCCGGCGCAAAACGGCCGACGCGCAGGTCGAGCGCGTCGCCGCCGCCCGCCGTTGCGAGATGGAACGCGGTGGCAACGCTGATGCGAGAGCCGGCTCGACCACGCACGCCGGCGGCCAGCGCCGGATCGACGCCCGATTCGAGCGCGCGCGCGGCGACCAGAGCCATGCGCATCGTCGTCAACATCGACGCACTCGGGCCGCCCGACACGTCGGTGCCGAGACCGACCCGCACGCCCTTGGCGAGCGCCGCCCGCAACGGAAAGACGGCGTTCGCGAAGTACACGTTGGAGTACGGGCAGTGCGCGACGCCACCGCCGCGCGCGGCGACGCGATCCATGTCGTCCGGCGACATGAAATTCGAATGGGCGAGCACCGTTCGCCGTCCGATCAACGCGAACGCATCGAGCGCCTCGACGTCGCTTCGGCCGAAGCGGTCGTAGGCATAGGCATGCGCCCAATCGCTCTCCGAACAATGCGTCTGCACGTGCGCGCCCGTCTCGTGCGCGAGCGCTCCGAGCCCCGCCAGCAATTCATCCGTGCACGACGGCGCGAAGCGCGGCGTCACGACGGGCAGCACCGCGTCGCCGGCGCCGTCGAGCCCGCGGACGTAGGCGATCAGCTCGCGCGTGTCCGCGATGCTCGTCGCGGCGGATGCATCGCGATAGAAGGGCGGGCACGAATCGGGATTGTCCATCGCGACCTTACCGACGAGACCGCGTTGCCGCTTCTCGAGGCAGATGTCGGCGAGCAGCTTCGTCGCAGCGAGATCGACGGTCGCAAAGTAGAGCGCCGTCGTCGTACCGCCGGCGAGGAGATCGTCGACGAGCGCCGCGTAGCGACTCGCCGCGAAGGCAAGGTCGCTGTAGCGCGCCTCGAGCGGAAACGTGTAGCGCTGCAGCCACACTTCGAGCGGTTCGTCGAGCGCCTTCCCCAGTTGCGGATACTGCGGCGCGTGCACGTGCAGATCGACGAAGCCCGGCAGCACGAAGCCGGGCAGCACGACGAGCAGGCCGGCATCACGCGCCTCGCGCCGGCGACGATCGTACTCCGTCGCCGACGACGGGATGACGCTCGCGATGCGACCCGCATCGTCGATCGTGACGAGCACATCGCGCAAACACGTCACGACGTCCGGCTCGGGCGCTTCGAAAAACGTCCCGCAGACGGTCTTGCCCCGCA
>Ga0116230_10003020_pt1 | contig 16293 bp, 16 predicted proteins | sample S1TSphfallax_3_FD_88678 | JGI IMG/M metagenome (GOLD analysis project Ga0116230, IMG submission 88678) | Host-associated microbial communities from peat moss isolated from Minnesota, USA - S1T2_Fd - Sphagnum fallax MG | ecosystem: Host-associated > Plants > Peat moss > Unclassified | place...
ACCGGCGGCTATTGGGAGGATCAAGGGTATAACTGGTTCTCAGGTTCTTGAGAAAAGCAGAAGTCGCTTTTTGAAAAAAGCGACGCAAAAACTTTTATTTATATCCGAGCCGGGAACTGGGAACGCCCGTGGCCCAGATAAAAACGTCTTTTTGCCGCACCGGCGACCCGGTTCTTTTTCTTAAGAAAAAAAAGTTCTTGGCTAAACCTGCCTAAGCGTTTCCAACATTTTCATTGCCATGCGCCGCCAGTCCGCCGCGGTGCTTGTTGCCGCCGGGGCTGCGGGCGGCTTGATTTGCTGCAAGGCCGCGGCAATTGCAGCGGCGTTGGGTTCGCATAAAATGGCCCCGGGCGAAGCTGAGAGTTGCTCCGGCAGACCGCCGACATTGGTTGCCACCACCATCCGGCCCTGGCCGATCGCCGCCGCCGCCACGCCGGATTGGCTGGCCTCCCGATACGGCAGCACCACGGCGTCCGGCCATTCGATCAACCCGGGCAGTTCGGCCTCCGGTATCCAGCGATGATCCACTTCGACACCGGGCAATGCGCGCAATCGGCCAAGTTCTTCCGATACCGGGCCGTCGCCGCAGATGCGGACGTCAAACGGTAGATCCGGACCCAGAGCGGTCAGCGCGTCGGCCAGCAGGTCGAGGCCCTTATAGGGCAGCAGCCGGCCAAAGCTCAGCACGCGCGGTTTGCCTGCATGCGCAAAGGCCGGCTTCATGCCGCCGAAATCGAAGGGCGGATGCCATAATTTCGAAATGATCTGACCGTCGCGGCCAAAACCCTGTTCCCGCAATTGCGCCGCCACATGCGCCGACAGCGGAAACAATACGGCAGCATTGCGCAACAACTTCGTCTGCCCCAGCAGCCGGAAACTCAAACCGTCACCGGGATGCGCCATCGCATCGTGAACCAGCACGCCATAGGCGATGCGGCATTGCCGTAGCGCCCGCACCATCCGCCGGTCGAGCAATGCGGGCATCGCGCAAATCGCAATATCCGGCTTGATTTTTCGCAAATGCGCCAGGCTGCTGCGGGACGGCAGCAGCGATGCGGTGCGTTGCAGAAGGTAATCGGCGGCGTTGGTATAGGTCGGCTCCGCCCAATCGCATTGGGTGGCGTTCGGTGCCAGCAGAATCTCAGCGCCCTTGGCCAGCGATAATGCGGTATTGGTTCCCAGCGCGGATAACGCATCGCGCAATTGCACCGCGAAAATCGGCCCGGCGCCCCGCCTGCCCCAATGCCATACCAGAAGCTTCACGCACTGCCATCTGCGGCGCCCGCCGCAATGCCATTTGCGGCAAGCGCCGCCAATACCGGTCCGGCGCCGATGGCGGCTTGCGCATGGCGCCGTCCCGCCTCACCCATGCGCTGCCGGAGTTCGGCGTCATCTGCCAAACGCCGCAGCCAGAATGCGGCCTCTTCAACATCCGGATCCGCCCATAGCGCATTCGGCAAATCATAATTACCGCGCGGATCAACCACCGGGATCAGCCGGTAGCCCACCAGCGCCGATACCGCCTCTGACATGAATGTTAGATTTCCTGACCAGCCGGTAGCCACCACCGGGCATCCCAGCAGCATTGCCGCCGCCGGCACCAGGCCAAATCCCTCCGATCGATGCAACGACATCACAATATCGCTGGCGGCGATCAGCCCCCGCAATTGCGGCTCCGGCAAGGTCTCGGAGATCAGCCGGATATTCGGCGCGCCGGCAATCGCCGCCTCGATGATCCTCAAATCGTCACGATACACCTCGGCGCCGGAAATTTTCAGCACGAACAGACAATCCTTGCGGGCGCCGAATGCGGCCTTGAACGCGGCGATATTCCCGAGCGGGTTTTTCCGCGCCATGCTGGAGGCGAGATTGAAAACCGTCAGCACCACCAGCGCATCTTCCGGCAGCGCGAAACTGGCCCGGTCACCCTGCACCGGCAGCTCTGGCAGCGCCGCCAACGGGTATGGCACGACGCGCACCGCCCCCGGCGCCAGAACTTCAACCGCATCGGCGGTGAATTGGGAGGGCGCCCAGATTTCATGCACGAATTTCGCGCCATACCGCCAATCCCCTGGCAGTACCGGCAGCTCCCAGGCCCACATGCCGATCACCCGCCGCCCGGCGATGAAATCGCGCCGCAGACGCAGCAGCCCAACCGGCAGAATCGGCGCATTCAAAACCGCCAGCAATGCCGCATCGCCCGGCACATCCGCCGGCGATGCCGGTACCACGCTCGGCAACCCGAGCGGCACCATGCCACGCGCCATGCCGTGCGCCGCAATCACCTGATGCATAATCCGCGCGCTCTCGGCCAATCCATTGGCGCCGTCGATATCGCCCGCAACCACAATGCCATTGCTGCGGCTGGGGCCTGGCCGGTCCGGCTTGCGGGCCAGGGCCGCCGCCAGCCCACTCATGCCCCGCCTGCGAAAATCCTGCGGCAATTGCCGCCAGAGGCCATGCCCCATCTGCAACGCCGCGGCTTTTATACGACTCATGAAACCGCTCTAGAGGAAGGACTTCTTTTTGTGAACAAAAAGAAGCAAAAAAACTTGTCTACTCCGGACCCGGGGCTTTGGCCGCGCCAACGCCCGGCATCCAGACCAATAAAAGTCTTTTGGTTCTTTGCTTCAGAAAAGAACCGCTTTGCTTAAACACTTACGTGGAAATAATTCATATATGCCGAGAATTGCGGCTTTAGAATTTGTGGATTGATGCCGAAACGGTCCAACACATACCGGCGCTCGCCGCCATAACCGCCCGGCTTGCGGCTGTTCAGCAGCTTTTCCATCGCCGCCATGCCAGTCTGCGGCAGGCCGAAACGGGCATAGATCCGCGCCACCGCGGCCATCGGGGCGTTGGCAAGTTCGTCGTAATGAACATGGATTTTTCTGCTCGCATCGACATCGTTGCGCTGATCGAAATCGACCAGACATTGCGCACCTTCAATCCAGCGTTCGGTGACCTGCATTCCGATTTCCCGCGGATCGACATTCTTCAAGAACGGCCGGCGCAACACCTCGGTCAAATGCGCAACCGAGGCGAATACCTTCATCGGGTCCCGGTGCACCACGACGAACCGCGCATCCGGGTAGGTTTGCACAATGGCGTCCAGGCAAAAGGAATGGTCCGGACATTTCAGGATCCAGCGCTCGCCTGCCGCGCCGAATTGTAAAACCTGCAGAAATTTCCGATGGAATTCGAACGCTTTCGCATGTCCGTGCGCATCGATCCATCGCTGATATTCCGTTACCCGGAACGTCGTGTCGAAGCGCAGACTTTGAAACACCGCAGCGGTTATCTCGCTGCATTCCTGCGGACTTTCAGCGTCGATCGGATGCAGCTGGGAGAATTCCGGCGCCAGACCGCCGAAGAACTTCAACTGCCCATTCACAATTTTAACCCGCCGGTCGCGGGCGGCGTCAAAATCGCGGCCGCGGGGCTCGGGGTAAATCGTCTGCCAGGCCCGTGGCACCAGATTGCCGCTGTCGCGCGACAGCAACTCATGCAGAAAGGTGGTGCCGCTGCGGGGCAGGCCGAGAATAAAAATCGGCGCGACGACGGGTGCTGCCGCAATTGCTGGATTTTCGCGCAGCTTCTGTTCAACTTGCGCGGCGTTGCGCAACAGCCGGATAAAATCCCAATGAACCGAGAGCCGGCCGAACATCGTGAGTTCCGAATCGGCGGCAAGTGAAGCTGTCAGCCGCGCCAGCCCTTCTTCGGCATCCGCTGAAACTTCCACACCGGCAGCCTTGATAAGCGATGCCGCGCTGAGCTTCGGGAGGAGTTTTCTGGGCGCTATCCGCTCGGCTGCTCCCAAAGCCGACAGGAACAGCCGGTACTGCAAGCGCGTCGGGGGCGCCTGTGACCGCTCGGCGACGGGTTGGGCCATTGCTAGAACGCCTTGCGCTCGATCAGTTCAATTTTATAGCCGTCCGGATCCTCGATGAAGGCGATAACGGTGGTGCCGAATTTTACCGGACCAGGCTCGCGGCTGATTTTTGCGCCGGCTTTGCGCAATTGCGCGCAGGTCGCATAAACATCCGGCACACCCAGCGCCAGATGCCCAAAGGCCGTGCCGATGTCGTAGCCCTCATCCTGGCCCCAATTATAGGTCAGTTCCAGCACGGTGCTGGACTTCTCATCGCCATAGCCGATAAAGGCGAGGGTATATTTACCCTCCGCCACCTCAACCCGCCGGATTTCATGCATCCCCAGCAGGCCGGTGTAGAATTTGACGCTCGCATCGAGATTCTTCACCCGCAGCATCGTATGAAGATAGGTAAAATTTCCGCTCATTCCGTCCTCCGGATTTCGCCTGACGTTACGCTCCCACACCAATCAGGAACAGGCCCGCCGCGTCGGCCTCTGTTATCATTTCCTGCCGGTCCGTTAAGATAGTCCCACCTGCCTCGAAAGCGATACCCCGCAAACCGGCCGAACGGGCATTTTGAATGGTTTTTCTACCCAAGGTCGGCAAATCGGCCCGCCGGTCCTGCCCGGCTTTGGCCAGCTTCACCAGCACGCCGCCCGGCCCCGGCCGCGCCAGGCCCGGTATGCGGCTGAGCATGGCATCGGTGCCCTCCACCGCCTCCATCGCCAGCACAATCCCCTGCTGGACCACGCAAGCCTGCCCGACATCCGCCGGCCCGACGATTTTCAACACCAGCACCCCGCGCTCGACATCGGCCAGCGCCGCCGCATCCGGCGCGGTCGCCGTCAACAGGCCCGACGGGCCCAGCATGTCCGCCATGATGTCATGGGCGCCGAGCACGGTGAAGCCATCCTCGCTCAGCACCCGGATGATCGCGGCGAGCAGCCCGTCATCGCCGGCAAAGGCGGCCCGGCCGATCTTGGTCAGTAATTTCGCCCCTTCGGCATCCGGCCGCAGGGCCAGCAGTGACGGCCGTTTGACCGGCCCGATCATCACCACCTCGGCGCAGCCATGGGCCCGCAGGGCCTGGCGGATCGCGCCCACCGCGCCGAGCCGGAAAAACTGATGCGTAAAGCCGCCGACCACCGCAGGATCGGCAAAACCGTCGATCGCGGCGATAAAAACCGCGCGGCCGGCAGCCCGCGCCGCAGCCGCCACCTGCCCCGGAAGATTGCCGCCGCCGGCGATAATGCCAAGCGCCGGTTTGTCTAACCGAGCCATCGACGCAGGCTGCTCCAGCGTTCCGGCCATGGAATCAGCCTTCGTCTTCGCCCGTGGCGCGAGACAGCGTGGTAATCAGCCCGTGCCGGCTGGGATGGGCGATGAACGCCAGCATCTCGGCCACATAGCGATCATCTTCGAATTTATGCGCGGCCTCCGCCACCCGGTCGGCAAACACGCCGGGGCCGGCGAACAGATATTTATACGCCGACCGCACCCGGTGCAGCTGGGTCTTGTCCAGGCCGCGGCGGCGCAGCCCAACGATGTTCAACCCGGCCAGACGCGCCCGCGGGCCGAAGACGAACCCATACGGGATCACATCGGCGGTGACCCCGGTGACGCCGCCGACCATCGCACCGCAGCCGACCCGGACAAATTGCAGCAAGGCCGCCGAGCCGCCGATCACCGCCCGCTCACCCAGCGAGACATGACCGCCGAGCACAACGTTGTTGGAGATGATGACGCCATCGCCGATGTCGCAATCATGGGCGACATGCACCACCGCCATCAGCAAGCAATCCGCGCCGATGCGCGTCACCCCGCTGCCGGTGACGGTGCCGCGATGGATCGAGCAATGTTCCCGAATAATGGTGCGCGGCCCGATGATGGTTTGCGTGTCCTCGCCCTTATATTTCAGGTCCTGCGGTTCCAGCCCGACCGTCGCGAACGGAAAGATTTTAACGCCGGCCCCGACCGTGGTGCTGCCGGCGATCGCGACATGCGAGACCAATTCAACATCGTCTTCCAGGATCACCGACGGGCCAACCGTCGAATACGGTCCGATCTTCACACCCGGGCCAATCCTGGCGCCGGGGGCAATCAATGCGGTCGGATGGATCATTCTGAGTCCGGTACGGTTTGGTCGACAATCATCGCAGTGAACGAGGCTTCCACCACCGTCACGCCGTCAACCTTGCCGACGCCGCTGAAGCGCCAGACATTGCCGCGCCGGCGGGTCTTGATGACATGAATGCGCAATTGGTCGCCGGGCACCACCGGCCGGCGGAACTTCGCATTGTCGATCGACATGAAATAGACAATCGGCATCATCGTGCCGGGCGCCAGGGTTTCGATCACCAGGGCTGCCGCGGTCTGCGCCATGCTTTCCACCATCAGCACGCCGGGCATGACCGGGCGGCCTGGAAAATGGCCCTGGAAAAAATTCTCGTTGGCCGAAACGTTTTTAATCCCGGTTGCAGAATGATCACGCCGCACGTCGATCAGCCGGTCGATCAGCAGAAACGGGTAGCGGTGCGGGATCATGGTCATCAAACGCTGGGAGTCGATCAACGCGACATCAATCGGCGGCGCGCCGGGTTCGGTGGAGGTGGGTGCGTCCATCAGGGTCAATCCGTGGGAGTTGTTTGGTTTGGTTTGCGGCCGCCTTTGGCAAGTTTGCGCAGCGCCACCACTTCCCTAAAAAATGCCTTGGCCGGCTGCGCCGGCGCGCCCAGTACCTCGGCGCCGGGCGCCACATCGCTCATCACGCCGGATTGCGCGCCAATTCTGGCACCTTTGCCGATGTTGAGATGGCCGGTAACGCCGGCCTGGGCCGCGATCGTTACCTGTTCAGCGATCGTCGTCGAGCCGGAAACGCCTGCCTGCGCCACGATTACGGTCCCTTTCCCGATTTTCGTATTGTGCCCGATCTGCACCAGATTGTCGATGTGAACCCCGGCGCCGATCACCGTATCCTGGGCCGAGCCGCGATCGATGGTGGTGTTGGCGCCAATCTCCGCCCCGGGGCCGATCAGCACCCGCCCCAGATGCTGAATCGGCACGAACACCCCGGTTCCGGACACCGCGAAGCCGAAACCGTCCTGGCCGATTCTGGCACCCGGATAGATCACCACATGATCGCCCAGTATGGCGTGCGAGACCGTCGCTTGCGCGTGGATCCGGCAGGCTTTGCCGATCACCACGCCCTCGCCGATCACCGCCAGCGGCCCGATGATGCTGCCGGCGCCAATCTCCGCCCGCGCCCCGATCACCGCGCCGGGGCCGATCTCGGCGGCCTCGCCGATCACCGCATCGGGATGGACGATCGCCGCCGGATGCACGCCGCCCGCGGGGTTGGCGGGGGGGTAGAACAAAGCTGTCACCTTGGCCCAGCCGAGATAGGGCTCCGGGGTGACGATCGCCACGCTATCCTTCGGCACGCGAGGCAAAAATTCCGGATGCACGATCACCGCCCCGGCTTTGGTCGCCTCCAGCGAGGCCGCATATCGGCGGTTATCAAGGAAACTAATCTCGGCCGGCCCGGCGGCGTGCAATGGCCCCACATCGCTGATCAGCCGCCCGCTGTCCTCCGCCGTGCAATTGGCGAGCTTGGCATCCAACGCCTGCGCGATGGCCGCGACCGAATGCGGCGGGCTGCGCCGGAAGAAGCGGGGATCGCCTGGTTTGGCCGCGCTTGCCGGGTCAAATTCGGCATCCATCCGCGCCCTACTGGCCGCCCCCTTGATCCTGATCGTCCTGCTGATCCGGCGGATTGATCTGCATGCCGGGCGTCACCACGCTGGGCGGCACCGGCACCGAAGGCAGCAGCTTGTTCAACTGCGCGGTCACGTCGCTGGTGATATCAAAGGCGTTGACATTCAGCGCCACCTGCTCGCGATGCAGCACCAGATTCATCCCCCTCGCCTGCGCCTCCTGACGGATCACCGCGATCAGGGTTGCCTCGATCTCGCCCAAGGCCGCCTGGCCGGAGTTCTGAATGGCCTGGTTGCGCGCCTGGAACTCGGTCTGCGTGGTGGCGATCTCATTTTGCAACGCCTGCTCTTTGGCCTCCAGCTGCGCATCGGTCAGTTTCGAACGCTGGGCGGTAATCGCCGCCTGCGCCGCTTCGATTTTCGCGCGCGCCTTCTCGGCGTCGGCGGCCAAGGCAGCCTGGCGGCCGCGAATGATCGTCTGCACGCCGAGCGCCGCGGTCGATCCCTGCATCACACTCGGCACGCTCAGCACGCCGATCACCGCGACCGGCGGCGGGTTGCCCGGCGGCAAAGGCGGCAATTGCGGAACCGGCGGCAGCGATTGCTGTTGCGCCTGAGCTTGCGCCTGCGGCGGCGCGGCGGGGGCCTGCGCCGGGGCAGCGTGGTGCACCGGCGGGGCGGCGGGGGCGGCACTTGGCGGGATGAAATAGCCAGGCGAGGACTGCGCGATTGCGCTGGGCGAGAAGCCGGCGAGCAGGCCAACCGTCAAAAACAAAGATTGTGAAAACCGCGACAAAGAAACCACTAGAACCTCGTACCAAAAGAAACCCGGAATTGTTGAATTTGATCATCTGGCTGTTTGATGATCGGCTCGGCGAAAGACAGATCGATCAGGCCGAACGGCGTATTCCAGGCAATGCCAACACCGGCGCCCAGGCGCAGCGCCGAACTGTCATAGGCCGGGCCGTCCTGGGCAATTTCCGAAGCCGGTATCTGCCAGGTGCTGCCGGTATCGACAAATGCGAAGCCGTTGATGCCCAGATCCGGCGGGATCGGCGTGGGGAATTGCAGCTCGGTCGATTCACTCCACATGATCTGGCCGCCGAGACTGTCGCCGGTGGAAACGTCGTGCGGACCAACGCCGCCATCGGCAAAGCCGCGCAGCGTATCGCCGCCCAGGAAAAAGCGGTCGATGATATGCGTCTGATAGCCGAAGGTCGGGATCAGGTAACCGCCGGTCGCGCTGAATCGCAGCACCCAGGCCTTGTTGCCGAACACCCGCTCCAGCGGAATATAATACGTCACATCCGGGCTCAACCGGACAAATTTGGCGGTCCCCCCCAGCCCGGCGAAATCGGTCGTCAGATCGAGCAGCAGGCCGGAGGTCGGCGTTTCATCGTCATCGACATAGTCGAAGGACAGCGTCTGGCTGATCTGCGACAGGCTGGAGATACCCGCCTCGTTGGTCACATACAGGCTGGAGCCGCTCGGGATGTCATACACATCGCGCTGGCTGAGCGTGTAGGTGAAGGATTGCCGCACATTCGAGTTGAAGCGATAGCCCATGCGCAGATCGCCGCCGATATCGCTCTCCGAATAGGAATAATTCGAGCTCGACGACGTATAGGAATCGGTTACCGTGCGGAACAGATCGAAGCCGGCGATCAAATTGCGGTCGAGAAAATACGGGTTGGTCACGCCGATATTGATCTGGGTTCCGCGCTGCGCCAGCACCGCATTCAGGCTGGCATTCACCCCGGTTCCGAAAAAGTTGTTCTGGCTGAGACCGGCATTCAACAGCGCGCCCAGATCCGATGAATAGCCGCCGCCAAGCGAGAACTGGCCGGTCGCCTGTTCGACAACCTTGGTGTCCAAAATGACCTGCTGCGGCGTGCTGCCCGGCGAATTGGTGATATTCTGCGACTTGAAAAAACCGAGATCTTTCAGATTGCTGGTCGATTTGTCTATCTTAGTCTGGTTATAGCCGTCGCCTTCGGCCACCGTCAGTTCGCGCCGGATCACCTTATCCTCGGTCCGCGTATTGCCGGTGATGTCGATCCGCTGAATATACACCTCCGGGCCCTGCACCACATCCAGCCTGATCGTCGCCAGCCGGGTTGCCGGGTCGGTCTTCACGTAGGGATTCACCTGGGCGAAGGCGTAGCCCAGATCCTGTGCCTTGGTGGAGACTGCCGTTATGCCCTCGGCGATCGCATCGCCATCGAACCAATCGCCCTTGGATAGCGGCACCAGCGGGCGGAGCTGGCTGCCGGACAGATTGCGGATGCTGGAATCCACCGTTACGCTGCCGACGCGATAACGCGGCCCTTCACTGAAAATAAAGGTCAGATAGAAAGATTTACGATCCGGTGCGAGCTCCGCATTGGCACTGATCATCTGGAAATCGGCATAGCCTTTATGCAGATAGAATTGCCGCAGCAATTCCTCGTCATACTCGACACGGTCCGGATTATACTGGTCGGTGCTGGAGAGAAAGCGGAACCAGGCCTGCTGCCGGCTGGAGACGATTTCGCGCAGCTTACCCTGGCTGAAATGCTGGTTGCCGATAAAGGTAATCCGGCTGATCAGCGTCTCCGTGCCATCGTGGCATTGGAACACCACATTCACCCGGTTATCGGAGAGCTTGATGATGTTCGGCGTGACCGTCGCGTCGAAATGGCCTTTCTTGGCGTACAGATCGAGTAGCGTCCGGCGGTCGGCTTCGGCTGCCGCGGGGGTGAAGACCGCCCTTGGCTTCAATGAAATCGCCGCCTGGGCGTCCTTATCCTCAACCGCCTTGTTGCCGACGAAAAACACCTGATTGACGGTCGGGTTTTCCACCACCGCGACGTTGAGGTCGTTGCCCTGGCGGCTGATCGAGACGTTCTGGAACAGGCCGGTCGCATACAGGGTCTTCAAGCTCAAATTGATCTTGTTCTGATCGAACGGATCACCCTGCTGGATGACCATATAGCTCTCGATGGTCCCGGTATCGATGCGCTGATTGCCGGTGACGTTGATTGCCGCAATGGCGCCGCCGCTCTGCACCGGGCTTTGACCCGGCGCACCGCCGGTCGTATCCGCGGTTTGCGCCATGGCGTTGCCGTAACCCAGCAGACCGGGACCCAACAGGCTAGGCAACAAGCAGACGGAGGCCAGTAGGACCGAGCGCGGCTTAAGCAATAATCAACCCCCCATAGCAAATTCAGGCACGGCACGTTGGATCATCCGGCAAGCCGGCTGATCGGGACTTGAGAGCGCGCGCACAGTACCGAGACGAACGCGATCATGCCAGCCGCCGCCGGCAGACAAAGTTGTGACAAAGCGCTGCGCGCGGGCTTTGGCACGCGCCGCCGCTGGCCGCAAGGCTGCCTGGCCAACGCCACGCAATGTGCCGGCATGAGGTTGTTTCAGAAGTCGCTCCGGTGCGTCGGCAAGAGATGATTTTTGAGCATCAAAGGCGCGGAAAACCGCCGCCTGACGGCCGCCAGACCGGACTTCCGGAACCGCCTCAAAGACGGGCGACCCAATGCAGCGCGCCCAACTGGGTCAAGTCGTTGAAGGTGGTGAAGGCGAACAGGCTGAGCAGCAATGCAAAGCCGAAGCGCAGGCCGATTTCCTGCGCCCGGCGGGGAATCGGTTTGCCGTAAACCGCCTCACCGGCGTAAAACAGCAAATGCCCGCCATCCAGGATCGGGATCGGAACCAGATTGACCAGGCCGAGATTGATCGAGAGCATCGCGATGAAGGAGACCAGGCTGGATATCCCCAAAGCCGCCACCTGTCCGGAAAGCTGAGCAAGCCGCAGCGGGCCGCCCAAATCCTGAACCCCGGTATGGTGCACCACCAGGTTCCAAAGCCCGGTCAGGGTCGCGGCCGTCACCTGCCAGGTCTCGGTTCCGGCCGCGGCGATGGCGCCGGGCACGGAATAGCGTTGCAACACTTCCTGATCGCCCTCGACGCCCAGAAAGCCGATTTTCGCAGCGCCGGATGACTTGGTCCCGGTCAGCACGGTCTGGTTCTGCACCACGCCATTGCGGCTGAAGCTGATCGCCAGCTCGGCCGCCGGATGGGTAACGATAATCTGCTGCAGGTCACCAAAAAACCGGATGCGCTGGCCATCGGCGGTAAGAATCCGGTCCCCCGGCTGCAGACCGGCCAAGGCGGCCGGCGAGCCCGCCGAAATCTTGCTCAAAACGGGCGCCACCTGAACCTGGCCGGCAACCAAGAACAGGCCGGCGAACAGCGCAAACGCCAAAATCAAATTCGCCAACGGGCCGGCCGCGACGATCAGCGCCCTTGAACCGAGCGACGCCCCGCCAAAGGATCCCGGCAGCATCGGCGAGCCGTCATCTTCCTGGCCCCAACCCTGCATTTTGACATAACCGCCGAGCGGCAAGGCCGAGATTTTCCACACCGTGCCGGATTTGGCGCGCCAGGACAGCAAAGCCGGCCCGAAGCCGATCGAAAACGCCTCCACCACCACGCCGCGGGCGCGGGCGGCCAGATAATGGCCAAGCTCATGAAAGAACACCAGCACGCCCAGGACCACCACAAAAGCCAGAATGGATCGGAGGAAATCGGTCATCGGCATTGCACCCTGTCCGTTGAGATAAGTTTAAGCGGCTTTTGCCGCGGTAAGCCGGTTGGCGGCCTCGCGCGCCGCATTGTCCAGCGCCAGCACGGCGGCCAAATCCTGTACCGGCGGCGCACCCAATTGCGTCAGCACCGACTCGACAATCGCCACGATGTCCAGAAAGCCAATCTTGCGGGCGAGAAACGCCGCCACCGCAACCTCATTGGCGGCGTTCAGCACGGTCGGCGCGCCGGCCCCGGCCAGCAAGGCTTCCCGGGCAACGCGCAAGGCCGGAAAACGCGCCGCATCGGGCGGGAAAAATTCAAGTGTTGCGACTTCCGCCAGGTCCAGCCGCGGCGCCGAGGTTGCCAGGCGTTGCGGCCAGGCCAGGCTATGGGCGATCGGGATCCGCATATCCGGCGCCCCCAGCTGCGCCAGCACGCTGCCATCGGTGTAATAGGCCAACCCGTGGATCACCGATTGCGGATGGATGACCACCTCGATCTGCTCAGACTTTAGAGAAAATAATCTTGCAGCTTCAATGACTTCCAGGCCTTTATTCATAACCGTCGCGCTGTCGATCGAAATTTTGGCGCCCATCGACCAGATCGGATGCCGCAGCGCCGCCTCCGGCGTGATCGCCCGCATTTCCTCATAGCTGAAATTGCGGAACGGCCCGCCGGAGCAGGTAAGGACGATCTTCTCGACCGCTTGATGGTTGTTATCGGCCATCGCCTGCATGATGGCGTTATGCTCGGAATCGACCGGGAGCAGTGTTGTCTTATGCTCGGCAACCGCGCGCAGAAAAACGTCCCCGGCCGAAACCAGCGCCTCCTTATTGGCAAAGGCGACCGTGCCGCCATTGCGGACCGCCGCCAAAGTCGGTTCCAGCCCGATCACGCCGGTAATGGCGGACATCGTCCAGGCAACCGGCATCGCCGCCGCCTCGATCACGGCGGCGCGGCCGGCGGCGCAGGCAAGGCCGCTGCCGGCCAGGGCCTGGCGCAGTTCTTCCAGCAGTGAGGCTTCCGCCACCACCGTCAGCTCCGGCCGGAAGGCTCGGGCCTGCGCCGCGAGCAGCGCGACGTTGCGCCCGCCCACCAGCGCCCGCACATGATAATTTTCCGAATTTTCAGCTAATATATCAAGGGTTTGCGTACCGACGCTGCCGGTTGAACCAAGGACCGTGACTACCTTTACCGCCATTACGGCATCACCCCCTGCAGCATCAGCGACCCTCCATGATGCGCCCACAGCGCCAGTATGACAGCCACCGGCGCTGCCGCCAAAAATCCATCCAACCGGTCGAACAGGCCGCCATGGCCCGGAATCGTCCGGCCGGAATCCTTGACGCCCAATTTGCGCTTGATCGCACTTTCGAGCAAATCGCCGGCCTGCGCGCACAGGCTGAGCAACAACGCCGCCGCCAAAGCGAGGGGCGAGATGCCGTGCGCGCCGCGGTCAATCAACCCGCCCGCGAGCCCGGCAATGACCAGCCCGCCGGCCGACCCGCTCCAGGTTTTGCCCGGCGAAATCCGCGGTGCCAGCTTGGCCCCGCCCAGCAGGCGGCCGGCGAGATACGCGCCGATATCGGTCGCCCAGATCACCGCGACCAGAAACATCGTGTCGTGCAGCCCGGCCTGCGGCTGCAGACGCAGCCATAGCAGCGAAAATCCGCCGAGGCCGATATAGGGAATGCCGAAAGCCGCGAACCAGCCGAAACGCCAGGCGGTGACCAGGGTAAACAGCGCCAATCCCAGCAAGCCGGCAATCCAGCCGAGAAGCATGGCGAGGAGTAAGGAGCCGACCACCGCCATGTACAGCGCGACGTTCCAACGCCCCAGGCCGGCCAGCCGGGTCCACTCGGCTGCCAGTCCAACCATCGCCACCGCCAGCAATGCCTGCCAGGCGATGCCGCCGCGCCACAGCGCCAGCAGCGCAATCGGCGCCAGGATCAAGGCGGAAGCCAGCCGGACGCCAAAATCCGACCATTTGCCATTGCGCGCCGGCTCGGACGGCGGAGCGTGGTTTGCCAGCTTGTTCATCGGCTTACTCAGGGCGCGCGCCAAAACGCCGTTCCCGTCTCGCATAGTTGCGAATTGCGCCGGCAAAATCCTGCTCGCTGAAATCCGGCCAGAGCACGTCGGTGAACACCAGCTCGGCATAGGCGGTCTGCCAGAGCAGAAAATTCGAGAGCCGCTGCTCGCCGCTGGTCCGGATCAGCAGATCCGGGTCCGGTACGCCGGCGGTGGCAAGATATGAGGCGAATTTCTGCTCGGTCAGCGCCGCCGGCGCAATGCCCTCGGCAATCGCCCGCTGCGCGGCGGCAACAATCTCCGCCCGGGCGCCGTAGGAGAGCGCCAGGATCAGCGTCAGCTTTTCATTCTGCGCCGTCTTCGCCTCGGCCGCCGCCAGCTCGGCCACGATGTTGGGACCGAAACGCGCCTGCTCGCCGATCACCCGCAACCGCACCCCGGCTTCATGCAATTCCTGCAGCTCGCTGCGCAGATATTGCAGGAGCAGCCCACGCAAATCGGTCACCTCCGCTTCCGGCCGGTGCCAGTTCTCCGAGGAGAACGCAAACAGGGTCAGGTATTTAACCCCCTGCCGGATCGCCGCCTCGATACTGCGGCGCACCGCTTTCGTACCTTCCCGATGTCCAGCGACGCGCGGCAAACCGCGGGCAGCCGCCCAGCGGCCGTTGCCGTCCATGATGATCGCCACATGTTTCGGGATCGAATCGGCGGATTGATGCGCCGCCGTATTTTCCATGAACTTCGCCATCAGACCTGGCGGATGTCCTTTTCCTTCTCGGCCAGGCTTTCATCAAGCCGCTTGATATAGCCATCGGTGAGTTTCTGCACTTCCTCCGACCAGTCGCGTTCGTCATCCTCGCCGATCTCGTGCTTCTTCTGCCAGGCCTTGATCTGCTCCATGCCGTCGCGGCGAACGCCGCGCACCGCGATGCGGGCGTTTTCCGCATATTTGGCGGCCGTCTTCGCGAGCTCGTTGCGGCGCTCCTCGGTCAATATCGGCAATGGCACGCGCACCAATTGGCCATCCGGCTGCGGGTTCAGCCCGAGCCCGCAATCGCGGATCGCCGCCACCACGGAATTGATCATCGAACGGTCCCAAACCTGCACGGTGATCATCCGCGCTTCCGGCACCGCCACCGTCGCCACCTGATTGAGCGGCATCATCGACCCATAGGCCTCGACCTTTACCGGATCGAGCAATGCCGGGCTGGCCCGGCCGGTGCGCAAACCGCCGAATTCGCGCTTCAGCGCGTCCAGCGCGCCATCCATGCGGCGGGTCAAATCCTGTTTCAATGTCGTTAAATCGGGAGCGGCAGCCATGGCGTAACCTCGTTTAAGCTTTCTCGATAATCCGGGTGAACAAGCCCTCACCCCGCATCACCGCCGCGAAAGCCCCCGGCGCGTGAATGTTGAAAACCAGAATCGGCAATTTGTTTTCCCGCGAGAGGCTGATGGCGGCGGCATCCATCACGGTCAAATCCTTCGAAAGCACTTCCAGATAGGTCAGCTCCTCATAGCGCTTGGCCTCCTTATCCTTGCGCGGATCGGCCGAGTACACCCCATCCACCTGTGTGCCTTTCAACAGCGCATCGCATTTCATCTCCGCCGCCCGCAAGGCTGCCGCCGTATCGGTGGTAAAAAACGGATTGCCGGTGCCGGCGGCAAAAATAACAACAATGCCCTTTTTCATATGATGCTGTGCCCGCCTGCGGATATAGGGCTCGCAAACGGAATCCATTGGAATGGCGGATTGCACCCGGGTCGGGACCTGCAATTTCTCCAAGGCCGACTGCATCGCCAGCGCGTTCATCACCGTCGCCAGCATGCCCATGTAATCGGCCTGCGCCCGATCCATTCCCGCGGCGGCGCCGGCAATGCCGCGGAAGATATTGCCGCCGCCGATCACCAGGCAAACCTCAACCCCCATGGCAACAACGTCCTGTACATCTTTGGCGATGGCAGAAACCGTCTCGTTATCCAGTCCGAATTCCCGCTTTCCCATCAGCGCTTCCCCCGACACTTTTAACAGCACGCGCTTATATTGCGGGGTCGATGTCATGAAATCTCCTGAAACGGGGCGGCAGAGGAAGGGCG
>Ga0116230_10003021_pt1 | contig 16292 bp, 9 predicted proteins | sample S1TSphfallax_3_FD_88678 | JGI IMG/M metagenome (GOLD analysis project Ga0116230, IMG submission 88678) | Host-associated microbial communities from peat moss isolated from Minnesota, USA - S1T2_Fd - Sphagnum fallax MG | ecosystem: Host-associated > Plants > Peat moss > Unclassified | place: USA...
ACATTGAGTGATTATACTACCATAGTCATATCATGTTAAAGAGTAAGAATGTGATATCCATATTCATGAGTCCAATAGATAGGGTTACAAGATGGTCAAATGTGATTTTTAATTGAGAGTGGTGGAATGAAGTAGCAACAAACAACCTTTGTTGTCAAAAACATTTGTAGTGACATGTAGTCATCACTTTTGACACATTTGATTTGAGTTCATGTCAAATTCATTTGTATAGCAATTGAATTGATTTCAACCTTGAATGTTGTAATGTTGAAAAGTTATACAAGTCTTAGAAAAACACAAAAGTGAAAGGACCATTGGGGTGTACAATTGCTTATGGATGAGAAATTAACAATCGATCAAGTTAGCAAGGAGTCTTTAGATTGATTCAAGTGTTGATGATCACATTGATTCACACTTCATGCCACATGGGGCAAATTGTTAATTCAAATTTCATGGTGTTATTTTTGCTTCTAAGTTTGATTTCACAATTTGTAACTTGCAAGTTCATTTAAATTCCTTTGTTTAGAAGTTGTCTGCGCATGAAATTTTGATGTGAATCTTGAACTTTATAAGATTTTGTCAATGAACAACCCATTATCCAATCATCATCATTATGTGTTTAGAAAATGGTGTTTATTACATGGAATGTAAAGCTTTTATAATCGATGACCTAGAATTATATGATCAACAAATGACAAATTGATTATGTATTTCGCTTTTGGTATTTTGTTTGTCAATTACATTCATGTGTATTTTTTGTTATTTGTGCATGTTTCAATGGTTCTTATGTGTTCATTAAACTTAAATGTTTTAGGGTTCTCGTGTGCTCATGAAACTTGAAGGTTTTAGGGTTCTTGTATTCTAATGTTCAAGTGTCCTTATGAATGTGTGGGCTGGTGAGGGAGACGTGTTGTTTTTTAGGGGAAATTAATTTTAATTTTTTCTAAATGATGCACCAAAAAGGTAAAAGGTGCAATTTATTGGGGAATTTTTTTTAATTTACTTAATTCTTTAAATATAATGCCTAAATTTTTGTTTTAAAAATATACCTTGCCTTATGTTATTCATGGGATTAAGGTTTTTTGCATTGGTTGAAGAAAAGATGTTGTGGAAAATGTGGGTGGTGTCAATCAAGATACTTGTAATGTAAACACAAACCCAAATAAGAATTTGTTGAATGTTGAAAGTGTACACTTACAATGTGTGAAAAAAAAATGATGTGCAACTTATAGTTATAAAATCTCAAGTTACATCTTATGGGTCTCAATTTGTTGGGGCTTCTAATTTTCTATGACTAACCACCTACCTTAAATGATTTTTTAAACCCACAAATGCTTTAAGGTATCATATGTAGGTTAAAACAAGCAATTGGTAACATTCTTAACCAAAGTTCCATTATCAAAAAAGGGTTCATCAAATATAGTAAAATAAATGGCATTATTCCTATGAATACATGTGGATTGTGAACATTTTCATTTACTTATTAAAAGGAAGTTGCAAATAACTAAGAAGGTGATGGCTAAGGTTTTTGAAACAAGTCATAGTTGGTATCTCGATGGAATAAAAGGTTTGGGCCATGGGATCAACAATCAATGCATTTTTTTGGGTCAATGAACCTTTACAAAAATGGTAATGAAGCACAACAAAGTTTCTTGAAGATTTCACAATTTATATTTGCAAAGGTTAGAAGCCTTTTTCCACATGTGAAAACATGTGGCTCTACGTAAGTTAGTATTTTACATTAATTCTGTCCATATTGTGTCGTCTTTCTCATTCATGTTTTATGGAACATGAGCGAGAAATTATAATCACAAAAACCACAAACTTGCATATGTTGCCAAATCTTAAGTTTGCAACTATTGTTTTTATTAATTTTGATCTTACATGTCTAAAGGGATCATGGACATGTTTGCATTCATCATGAACTATTTGAATGAAGTTTCAATCCCCAAGCATGGTAATACATAGGGTTATTTGAAATGAATGAAACAACTAGCAATTGCATGGCTTTGCAATTCTAATATTCTTTGGAAAATTTTGGATTGATTCACCTTGTGATTGTTTTTGTGAAAGATGAGGGCAACAATTTAAGAACTATGGCTTTACAACAATGCAATCCATTATTGATAATGAACTTTTGAGTTTTTTGTAAATTTATGATGATATTTGTTTTGGAAATCATGTGTTTAAAGTGTGCCAATATGTAACAAACAATGACAAGGTTTATGTGATTATGAATTTGGTGAATGTGAAATATGTTCGAGCTAGTATATAAAAGACAATTACATGGATGAAAAAATTAAAAAAAGGAAGCAAATATCAAGGACACAATTAGAACAAAAAAAACATGGAAATTCAAATGTAATGAACTCCCAATTGAAATTTTTTTTAATTCAAAACAAGAAGTTATAATTGCATCCATCAAAGTCGGTAAGAAATAGGGGAAATGAATAGTGGCATCCTAATACAATAGCATGAAGGAAAGTTCAATGGGACCTTCGTGAAAAAAAAAATTTGGGTCCCATGGGCCTCACAATTAGGCATTTACTTTTTTAGTAATTACATGTGAGTCCTAGGGGTTTCCTATAATCCCTATGTGAATACTTAAAGAGTATAAACAACTTATAATTACCATGAATGATATATCCTCAAAGGTTTATCACAAGTTATTGGGGTAAACTTTTTGATATGATGTGTTGCAGAAGACTTTAAAGCCTTGGGCGCACTCCTTAACTCCATGCATTGGGCCAAAAAGGTCACACATGAGCTCCGAGATGAAAGTACAATGAACCCACAAGTTATTGTTCAAGGTGAATTAATCTACACAAACCTTGTTCTCAAGATTGGAGGAGGACCCAATTCCATGCATTAGACTTGGTTATTATCCACATTGTCATTATGGTAAAGAAACCCAAATGCACCATTCCAATTAAAAGATCCCCGATTTCGCCACAATTTGGATTGATCCAAAGCCATTGATTATCAAAAGAATAGTATTTGATCCATATTTTCTTGGGAAGTTAGTTTCATCAAAAGTTGCAACTTTAGATCTTGCATTCATCTTTTATAATTCAATTTCCCAATCTTATAGGAAGGGTGAAAGCACACTATGATGGCCAAAAAATGTTGTCACAAATACTATTTTTTGAAACTATACAATTTTCAACTTCCACCAAGCCAATATTAAAAGAAGATTTCATAAATTGCTCTCAAAATAAGGTAGTTCAATTTTTTATTCATTTATTAAATGATTAAAGAGTATATTTGTGGGGGGGGGAAAATGTTGTCACGATATACTACAAAATGCAAATATATTATAAAAATGATTAAAACGATTCCAAAACTTGATAAAATATTTAATCATATATTGAATATGAATTGATTATACCATTTTAATTACAGTTGAAAATTTTGACTCATGTGATTTCACAAAAAAATATGAACAAGTTTTTCATTCAAATGAGCATAAGTGTGTTGAAAAAAAAACATTTTGTTAATAAAATACTTTCATTTGAAAGATGACAAGAATTGTCAAAAGCCTTTGTATCAATATCCATTTTATATGTTTATCAAAATGCTAGATGAAATCAAAAAAAAATTGCCCCCAAATTATACCCCCAAAAAAAACATTTTCTTACCTAAAGTAGCCCCCCCATAATGTGCTTTCACCCTGAAACCTTTTGTTCTCAGCATGATGTTTTTGCTCCCCTCCTCACTAGATTGTACATTAGAACTTTCATAAATTGTCCACGTACCATGTGGTTCCTTATATTGTGTTTGCATTCGGAATTCATTTTAAAAGTTACTTCCATTCCAAAAGTAAAATAAATAACTTGCAAATTACACATTTTCATAAAGTGTATGGTATACTTAATATATTTTACATTATAAAAATTTATATTGAAATTCTTTTATCTACTAGCACTTATTTTTATAAAAGATGACATTGTAAAAGTAAGATTTAAACCTACTTGCATTCATAGCAAGCTCTTTAATTGCCTCAATTAAATAGTATTTTTAAAAATTACATATGATTCATAAGTTAATTTCAATCTTTTAGTTCAATTAAATTACATGTTTCACAATTTATAATGCCTTTTGTGGTACTTGTCATTCAACCCCATAAAAATATAATGTTTGGTCTACTTGATTGTGCTTAAACTCTCTACTACATTCTTGTGATACTTTAGGGTGAAAACATTCCAAGGTATGAGTGTTTTTGTTGTAAGAGTCCATATTTTGCAAGATTCAATGATCTCAAATTGACCATGGAGCTAAATAAAAATGATTAACATGAAAAAGGTTACAATCTTGTATATGATATAATCACATGTAGTGTTCTTTTTTACATTTAAAAACTAAAACATCACTAATGAACATCCCAATACGGATTTAATAATAAATGACAAGTTCTTATAACATTTAAAAAGATGATGAAATCCTTTTATAGTTTAGCTACTTATAACAACCAAGAACAAAAATTTAGCTAACTAACTAGAATAATTAAATTTTTAGTGATTAAAATAGAAAAAAGTTTGTGACAAAATATTCCCTTTCCAAAAAAATTCACAATTTAATGAAAAATTGTGCACAAAAATAACATTATAATCACATGGTATGAATTTCATAAACAAATTTGAAGTTGTCACAATAGATTGAACTTTCAAAGGTTTACCAAATCATTTGTAATAATTAGTAAAAAAATGAATATGGATTCAATATGTAATCATTGAATGCCCATTTGACTGAATGTTTTGGCTTGAAATATGGTCCCAATATGGTGTGATGACATTAATACTATAATAAAAAAAATCAAAGAATCTTTATGACCAAAATATTGAAATTTCTATTGGAACTTGAGTCTATTTTATAATACAAGGAATTTTCATATTAACAATTGGTTTTTCAAATTTTTTCCATCATAAATGCCACATGTGATTACAAATTCCTCTAACCAACTTGGGCAAGTTGTAAAAAAATAAATTGCAAAAGACATTATGTGGCAGCAAGTTGAAATGATAGTCGCATTGAGGTGTGAATTACATCCACTTTTCATCCAACCTACATCGCACAATCATTTACAACTAGTTTTCACAATTCAAATGTGTATCAACATATGCTTACATGGCATCATCATTTGTGGCTAATTTTGTAATTAAAATGTCAAGAAGCATAAGTTTTTTGACCATTGAAATGTTGACATGTGACAAATGGCCATGGCCTACCTAGGTTAAAAACATGGGTTATGTAGCCCATGTGGCTTAGGCTAAACACCTTGGCTTAGAGTAGGCACCTAAACTACCTAATTTAAACAATTGTAAACAAGTTGCTATAATCAAGATTTGGTCCCCTCACCTTCACATTGATGGGCAAAATGTTTACCATTGCACCAATTTTTATTTTTTTTAATATGAGAAGGAACCACATTTTAATAAAAATAAATTATTAACCTACCTAAATAACCTACTCAATTTACCCTAGGCTATGTAGGCTACCTATGGATTGTTTAAGGTATTTAGGGGTTACTTAAGGTTTGCTTATTCCCAAGGCTACTTAAGCTACATGGGGTCTACCTAGGGATTGTATAAGGTTGCTTAAGCTACTTACTTAAACTAATTAAAGTACCTAAAGGCCTACTTAGGTGTTGCCTAAACTATTTTGGGTATTCAGGGGCCACTTAGGATATTTAGGTTGCTTAAGTGTAAATGACTTAAATTAACATGACATGTTGCTTGAACTAACTTGTCATTAGCACACATACATTTGCAAACATGATATAAAATCATAATTTATGTTGAACAAGATGTCACATGTTGCCTAATCATTAGTGAACCACTTTATTAATTACAAAAACAACATCTGAGTTTCAATCTATAGTTGGATGTCACAATGTGAATGATATGAATGTGTTTTTTTCCTTCATTTTTGTTCAACCCAATAGGAGTTGCAAGTCATAATCACATTTACAACTTAAAATCATTTTGTAGTTGAATGTGTGATTACAAGTTATTTCTCCCATGTGCCATGGAGGACAATTGAAACAACAAATCATAAAAATAGTTGATTTGAACACAATTCTTCAACACATGGGTGGGTATGGAAATGATTCCTTGTAATTTTATAAAGTCCTTCATTTAATGTAATTAACAGCTTGTAGATCTTCATTTTGCAAATGTAAATTCTTCATGAGTTAAACTAGGGCAAGCAAAATCATAATGACAAATATTTATTGACACCTTGCCACATGGCTTATGTGATTAAGATATTTTCCATGCATAATGTTAATTTGCCTGAAATTTGTGTTAAATTATGGACTCAAAGTTGCTAGTAATAGTAACACCTTAGTGTGTTTTTGCCTTAATAATTGATTGGAAGGACGATAAAGGTTAAACATTCCCTTGCACCCTGTTGGTTTTGCATAACCACTATGCCCAACCTTTTTATTTGGTTATGCCTTTCAATGCAAGTCCCAATCAACACATATGATTCACTTTGGATGTTCATAGAAAGGCAATACAAACATACACACAATAACTTCCTAGATAATTCTTGTTGATAATATAATTCAACCCCATAGAGCCACATTTTAAAAAACTAACCTTTGTTATGCTAAATTTTGTCCCACACAAATCAATTTTTAACTTGCATTATTTTTCAACATAACAAATGATAACGTAATATTAAATTCAATCAAACATCGACAATCACACATTGTTCAATATTCATCTCCTCAAACATTATTTTCAATTTTTCATTTAACATAAATTGTTGTCAATTGTTTCCTTAAAATAAATCCACCATCGCAACTTGTGTAAATCCTTAAAGTCTTCTTAAGGTCTTTTGCAATAGAATTCAAACAAGAACATTGTTACTAATTAACTCCAACATACCATGCTACAAGGGCAACTTCAACACATGTTTGTTGAAGAACTAATTAAACTTGAAGATTCCATGTCAAAAAGTGGAACATTGCAATATATTTTCTATTTTCCTTCACAAAATTTGGTTTTTAAATTTTCTTTGAACATTTGAACATTCCTACAAATAATTTAGTTAATGTCAAAGTTGGCAAGGTACTATGATAATACTAATTGTTTTCAACCAATGCATACTAGTCGGAAGACCATACAACTTTATTACAAACCTACAAGGTTATTTGTAGCAATTCATTTATCTACGGTTGACCAACTATTGGAACATATATCATTTTTTTCCAACCTTAAATAGTAAGACATTTACATAATCATTTACATGCAAAATGCCACTCACCATCCATAACCATGTTCTTTGAATCATGCACATATATCCTAGTCTCCTCACTAGAACCTTGGCATCCTTCATTTTGTCATCACCCCTCTACCATCCTCCAACTTTATTACACAGGACATTGCAAATTGAAACAAAATCTATGCAATGAAAATTTTACAATTTTGTTCCTTTCTAGAATGCAAGGTCATACCAAGCACATTAAAACTCACAGAAATCAACTAGTCTTCAAACCAAAGCCCACATGTAGTTGCTTTGAAATCCATTAAAAGCACTACCACACAAGCTAGATAAACATGGACTCGCCAATATGCAAAATTCCAAGTCACTCCTCCGAGCAAACATAAAGAACAATATAACAAAAAATGGTTTTTGCCAAACAAAGGAATATTTATTTCACCATGGACTCCCTCTCAAGCTTAGCTGCACTTCAACATACACTTGCAACACAAATGAAACACACATAGACAAAGGCATTGAGAAATAAGGTCCATCACAAAACAAGTGGTTCCAATTTTGGAGTGATGACATTTCTTCCAACTCATCATGCATAGCCACTAGAAAGGTCATGTTCGACTTCAACCCTAAGTCCAAATCCATGTTTCCATTCAAACTAAATCAATACAAAATTACAATTCATATTAACATATTTTCAAGCTACATGTTTATTTTGTGTTCAATAAAAGTGTTTGTCATCCTTCCAATTAAGCCCTTGGGTGAAAGCACATTATGGTGACCCCCTTTGGGACACTTTTGGGTTTAATATTATAATACATATAATATATTTGTTCCAAAAACATGGTACATTTAATTTTGGGTATTAATTATGAATATATTTATAGTATGCATTGATATAATAAGGCCATAGTCTTGTTTTGACTACATTAACTTTAAAGTTTAATTAGTCATTAAAATAATTAATTTGAATGGAATTTTTTAAATGGCCCATCTAGCTATGCTTGTCATCTTTTATGCAAATGTGATTATTTGTCAAAATTTTAATTTACCACACATTTATGGCATTTTTGCTTGAAAAAAACTCATTTTTTGAAATGAAAAATTTCACATTAATCACATGGTATTCAAACATGGTTCATATTATATGAAATGACATGGTTCAACATACCTTCAACTTTCATAAAGATTAAAAATCATTTAAATTAGTTTTGGAGCATATTTGTGGTTTTGAGTACACAAATATGCTACCCTCCACAAGACAAAATCTTGTTTTTTTTCACTAGGTTTTTAGCTAAATAAGACAAAATTAGTTAATTGCACCTTGTATGGTAGTTGTCAAAAATGATTAATTGATTAGGACATTTTTAATAAAATGTTTTTTAGTCGTTTTGGATAGTCGTATGTTGTATTAAATAATTTTTAATTAAAAAACTATGACACGGATATACAAGTTCCTAAGTTAATATGACATGGAATAACATGCCACATAATCTATAACCTTTTTTCTCGGATTGTGGAGTCACAAATTACATTTTTGTCATGACATGCTATGACAAATTGACATGTTGTGAACATAATTTAGAAGTTTTTTTTTTGCCAATTTTGTCGACAAAAATGTTTTGACACCATTTAAATATGATGTACATGTTTGTGTATTCACCATGATGTATATGTTTTTAAATTGCATTTGTACAAAACACATTAAGGCATGCATCCATCAAGGATTGAACCCAAGACTCATAGAAACACCCTAGGGCCTTAACCACTAAACCATTTCAACATATTATAAATACAAATGAAAAAGTTTAAGTTTATCATGTTTGGCATGAAATTGTTTAGGAAATTCAAATTTTAACATACATTGTTTTTTGCAAAATTTATTCAAATGCAACAAGTGAAAAGACTGTCTTGATGCTTATTCATTAATGTATTAAAAAAAGATATATAATTTACAAAAAATAAATTTAAAATGTTAAAAAAATAAAGTAGCATTTCATGAATAAATAAATAAAATATTTTTATTTAAATTGACTTAAATTCTTTGTAAATTCAATGTGATTTCAAAAGTGCATTTATTAAGTCTTTTATTATTTTTTAAATCATTACATAAAATACGTCCATTTTTTGAAAAATTGCAAAATCTAATTTTCCCCAATATGATTAGGTATAAATTTAATTATTTATTTTTTTGATGTTGTTAAAATGGTAATAATCCATAAGAATATTGTCACCTTTGGTTATAAACAAGTTTTGTAGTTGGAATTTTTAAAAAATCTTTTAATACTATGGTTATTTACAAAAACAATTATAAAAAATTAACAATGTATGTTTTAAATTTGGCCCAAATTTTTTTTATTTCAAAGATATCATTTTTTGATGTTGTTGCCCTCGTAAATTGGTAGAAATTGGTCATAAGAATAAACATTAATTAAGTAGTAAATGTAGTGATTTAATTATCAATAATATATATTTTTATCAAAATCAATACCAATGATTAATTACTCAACTTTGAAAAAAAATCACAACATTAAAAAAAACTGATGTAAAAATATATTTTACATTTTTTTCCTTTGTAAAAGGAAATGCAATTTAATTTGGTGAAATTTTGGGTTTAAATATATTAACCCCCCTTCATCCCACCCAACATTTTTTAATTTATATATATATATATAAGCTTGTTTTGTTATAGGTTTATTTTTAAATATTTAGAGATGAATTTTAAAAAAGTATTTAAGAAATGAATGAATTATAAATGGTGATAATAATAATGGCATCAATGATTTTTTTAATCCTTTCATTTTTTTCAATTTTGTAATTATTTTCAAGATCATCCATAAGAAAATTTAGTCATGTTTTGGCTATGAGCCATATATGGAGGTACAAATTTGTTAAACTATTTAAAAAATTTGGCTACAAGTTTGAAAACCCATCGTACAATTATATAATTTAAATTTATTTTTTTAAACACTATAAAAATCTTTTGTTGTTGTTCATGGCTTTTTTTAGGATTGCAAAATGGTGGAAATTCATCACAAGAAAAATTCAGTTACATCATTAATATTATTTTAAAGTTTTAAAAAAAAATGGTACTATTTATAATGATCTCAAATATTAAACATAAATTTTTTCAAATAAATTTAATTTTGGACTTGTTTATATGTTTAATGCTAAAATTATTTGAATTAATTTAAAACTTTTACTCATTAGGAGTTTTTTTTTTTTGAAATTTGTGATCTCACATTTTTCATAATTTTTTTTGTTTACAATTTGATTCGAATTTGCACTATTTTTCCATTTTTATCCCAACAAGAATTCCCAAAGTAAGAAAATTCAAAACCAAAAACATATGTTGGTTGAATCTTACACAAATAAAAATATTTAATGTTTTTCATAATTAAATGGTTATATTGATTACTTTATTGATGTTTCTTCTTGTGGCCAGTTTTTGCCAATTTAAGGAAGCAACAACAATAAAGAAATAAAATTTTGAAATATTGTTTTGGTCAAATTTAGAATACATATTTTTAAATTTTTATAATAAAATATAATAAGTAACCATAATATTGAAATATTTAAACAAGTTTCCAACTACAAAACTTGTTTATAACCAAATGTGGTAATTATTTAATGGATGATTACCATTTTACCAACATTGCAAAAATAAATAAATAAATAGTACCTAATCATATTTGGGGAAATAAAAAATTACAATTTTACAAAAATTGGACATATTTTATGTATTGAAAATAAAATTCTAAAAGTCTTAATGAGTGCATTTTTGAATTGACATTGAATTGACAAAAATTCTAGGTCAATTTAAACAAAAATAAATTTTTAGATTTATTCATGACATGAAATTGCAAGTTATTTTTAACCTTTAAAATTTAATTTTTGTAAAAAAAAATTATTTTGAATTATATATATATATATCCATTTTTTAACATGAAGTTTTTTTTCATACACCAAGAAAAAGTGGGGAAAAAATTAGGGATTATTTTTGGGGTTTTTTTTGTGTGACATCATGAACATTCATAATAATAAACTTGTCCATGATGCTTAAAACAAACTAGGGGAATAACAACCATTCTAATTTACATAAATGTACAAGAATTTAATATATGAAAAATTGTAATGTAAAGGTCTACATGTATTTTAGACTTTGCATGCATGAACGTTTTGACCTAATCACCAACCCATTTAAAAAATTGTGGTGAGTGCAAAATGCAACTCATGAGTAATGGATTTAATAACATTCAAAATGAATGGTTCAATTCATGTGCAAATGTTAATAGTTCAAAAGATGCAAAAAACTCACTAACTCATTCAAGTATAATGTGAGGCATTAAGTTGTTGTGTGTGTTACAATATATATTAGTAAGTGCAATATGCAATGTTCAAATAGTGGTTTTAATATATTAAAAGTGAATGGTTCAAGTCTAATAATTGAAAATATGTGAAAAAATTCACCAACTCATTCCAATATAAATGTGGGGTTTTAAATTATTACATGTGTTTTAATAAATTATGGTAAGTGTAAAATTTAATTCCTAATTAATGGTTTCAACATGTTAAAAGTTGATGGTTCAACTCCTATACCATGATAGGTAAAGAAATGTAAAAACTATTACTAACCCATTATAATGCATTGTGTAAATAAAAATAATGGCTACTTCAATTTCCATGTCAACAATTTGAAATTATTAAATAATTAAATAAGGTTCAAATTATACTCATAAATGAACAACATAGTGAACATAGCAACTATGAATAATATTGACCATTAATTAGTGCAACAATCCACTTGCAAAAGAAAAATGGCCAAATGTAGTTGAAATGTAATTAAATTAAACAATAGTCACAATGTGTGGGGGTAGAAAAGGAAAAGATTTCTTCTTGTGTTTGTTTCCATAAATATATTCCAATCTCCCACTATATAAAATGAAATGAGATAGTTTCTTAAAAATCTTTTATATAAGTTATATTTTAACATAATATGCAAAAATACTATGAAAAACTTTGAAAATTTGAGGTGGGATACACTCAAACATGCGCATCCGTAAAAAAAATACAATGTGACATCCCAAAGGGGTCACCGTAATGTGCTCTCACCCCTTTCTTGGTTTTATTACTTGGTGTTCATCATGTAAATATGCATTGTGGCAATAACTTGTTGTAGTGTGGAAGTGGTGGTCATTTAAATATGAGGGATTTTTGCATTCAATTTTTCATTTGTTTGTAAAGACTAAACTAGGCTCCATATAAAATATTCCCAACAAAGATAAAAATATCATGAAATAGGACTAATCATTTCACTTAATTCAAATGACAAAATTAATATTGAAATATACCATTTCAATGGACATAAAATGTCATCTTGAAATACTAGACTACAATTGGTATTCGTTGGAATTGCATTTCAAAATCAAAATTGTTGTTATTAGCAAGTGATCAAAATATTATATCAACCTAATATTTAATCTAAAATTTTTTTAACTTACCAAAACCCTCCTAGTAGAAGATCCTTCAAAATAAATAAATTATTTCAATGGGTATTCAACTTTGTTAATAATTGTTGGTTCAATTTTTTACCCTATTTGTGTATAAGCAAGGGTTATAATATTAGTGTATTAATACATAAATGGTGTTGAATAGGCTTGTGTATAGGTGTGGAGAAAATTTGTTATGGCCAATGAAATTGTTAGATTTGGTAATATGATGATGATTATTAATTTAATTATTAAAAGTGAACTAATAATTAAGTGTATAATAGGGTTTGGTAGGTTTGTGAAAATTTTAAAGGACCCACGGAGATGGTAAAAATGGACCATTATTTTCAATGTTCAACAAATAAGGGTTGTATGTAGGCTGGAAGGTTTATTTTTAGGCCATTGGGATTGTTGGATTTGATGGTTTGAATTTTTTCTTTACTTAATTTTCATTAAAGTAACAATTCAATGTATACAACAATGTTGTGCATGTATATAATTTATCCAAATATACCCAATGGGTATAAGTAAGGTATATTATTTAGCCAAATATACCCATTTAGTACGGGTTGGGTATATTATTTACCTTACTTTATTTTCTCAAAATAATACACCAAATAATAAAATGCATACCCAAGGGTATATAAATTTGAAAAAAAACATGTTTCATAACCTTAGATATATCTTTAAAATACCCATACTCAAAGCCAAATATATTTTCAAACTTAAATAAATATTGTTAAGGTAAATTTCAGCTAAACTTTAAATAGTAGCTTAAACCTTAAAATTGTTATCATTGTTATGTGTGATTGTAATTGTTCAAGGTGTCCAATTTATTGATAAATAATGTGACATATGAGTTATGCGATTTCTCTTGCAAAATAGTTACATTATGTACAATCAACAAGGTTTTTAGTAAGGTGTCCAAATGTGTATAGCACTCAAGTTTCTAGTTTTAACTTTAATTTGTGCTCAAGATTCACGCTTCCAATTCAAACAACCAACTTTCCAATTTGTGTGTGTAGGTTTTTTTAGTTTGTGTGTGTGCTTAGGTTGTGTTCCTATTTGTGTTCAAGTTCCAACCCAAGGTTCAATGCTAATAGCAAGTTTTCATTTGTGTGCGAATTCACTAGGTTTCTAACAACAATGACCTTGACAGTAGATCATTACCAACATTGGGTTTCTAATAACAATAGGTTGGTGAAAATCTAAAGCTTTTAACAACTCATGTTTAGGTTTCCTATTCATATGTATGCTCTAAGTTTGTGATAAGGTTTTCTGAAACTATATTTAGAATTGTTATTTAGAGATAGAATTGTAGAAAGATTAAATACATTTTTTCCCTGAGAATTGACAATTATTTACCTTTTAAAATATTTTTTTACCCTAACCAAGGGTACATGACAAGGGGTGCCCAATGAAAGGAGCCCCCTATTTGTACCCCTTAATGAAAAAATTCATAACATACCTTTATTCATTGGGTAAACAAATAGAAAACTTATATCTTTCACATTAAATGCATGTGCATTTTGTTTTCATTCTTCAGAACTAAAAAACCACCATTTTTTAGTTGTTTCAAAAACCTCAAAGAATTGATCATTTTCGTGAAGGAACAAGTGGCCATAAAGGTGGTTATTTGATCTTTTCAATTTGTGGTTACCTAATACTAATTAAACTAAGGTGACAAGTATCAAGTACCATATATTGTGAAGGTTGTTGCCCACCTCTTCAACAATTTATAATTATTGCCCTATTAAATCAATAGGAATAGCCAAGCTAGGGGGAGGAGTTACCATGTTGAAAGCATGTAAATGAATGCCATATAAGCAAAACATTATCAAAACTTTCATTTTGCATGCATGCCACAATTCTTTTTTCATACTTCTACTACTACTACCATGCCTTGTTTTTTTGTCATTTTTTTCATTGTTTTTTTTGTAGCTTGGATTTGTTTCAAATATGCTAATAATGCACCACCTCATCATAAATTAACCCCCCCCCCCAACAAATATTCTCATAAATACTTTAAGGGTATCAATTTGGATATGCATTGAAACATATTTATTTGGGGATTGGTCTTGTGCATGATCTATGGTAAATAAATTGTTGCACCTTATATATAATAAACTTATTGTGAAACTAACAAAATATTGTGGAAAAATAGTTCCCACTTCCAATTGCAGTTTTGGATTTTCTAATGTCTATGTTACATGGGAAATGAGGCAATACAAAAAATTCATTCAAAAATTCTATGCACATTTATATGATTTGATGGGGACTTCCTTACATGTTGAAAATTTTGATTTTTTCTGATACTTGATTTTTATATTTGCATCTTCAATGAAAGGGTATATGAACTTAATATCATACATGGAAAATCAAACTATATTTTTCAATTGATGTAATTTATAGATTATTTAATATAAACTTAAAATCAACTAATTTTTAATTGAATTTTTGGATTCAGGTTCATATTTTTAATAATTTAGTTGATATAATTTTAAATATATATTTCGGGTTATATACTGAATATCTAATCATAATTCCATGAAAATGAAAAATTTCAAAATTTCAAATGTAAATAACTTACATCAATTTTAAAACATTTATTTTCAAATTTTCATTGTAATTTTTTAAATTGTAAACATACACATAAATATCACATGATTTAAAATTTAAAACACATTTAATTGTCATTGATTAAACCTTCATACATGTATGCATGCCATTTGTAAAAATAACAAACTAAAATACAACATCTATATAAATCCCTAAATCATGATTCCAACTTGATTTCACATACACATGTGTTCCCATATAATGCATACTGTAGCTTAGGATTAGTTTCCACCTTGACTATCAAAAAATGATTTTTTTTAAAAATTTTCAAATTATATATATATTCCATCATCTGTTATAATATTGTGATATGAGTAGTGAAATAATTCAGAGCTTAACCTATGATCATTGTGATGATTTTCAACATGTCAACTTCATATTTTTCACAAAAAATTATTTCAGTATCTTAAGGATTATTTAATGATGAAACTGACCTTAGGGTAAGGTATGTGACCATTACAAAATGACCTATTGAAAACTATATCAATGGATGTGATTAAACTTTATGGTGTAGGATGCCAATTATTATGTACATTTCAATACAACTCACAAATAACCAAAAACAATCTAGACACAAAACAACAAAGACCCAAAACACAAACTCAAGATTTTAAAAAAACCGCAAAGACCCAAAATAAAGATTGAATTTTTAGGTGGGCTTGTACTGGACAAAATAGACATAATTGTTAATTGACCTATTGTAGACAAGAAAAATCTCAAACTTATGGGGCGGGGAAAATTAGAATAATTTAAACTTTCAAAAACTCAAACTTGCATGCTATGTGCACATAATATAATCCTTGACCCCAAACATTATTTGATTTCAACAAAAAACATATAACAAAAAATAAAACACAACAAATTAATTCACCCTACATTTCCCAACCATATTTGAAATTTGAAGACCATCAAGGTTTTTCATAATCACACCCATTTCATTATTGGATTATTGCAAAAAACAAA
>Ga0116230_10003022_pt1 | contig 16291 bp, 12 predicted proteins | sample S1TSphfallax_3_FD_88678 | JGI IMG/M metagenome (GOLD analysis project Ga0116230, IMG submission 88678) | Host-associated microbial communities from peat moss isolated from Minnesota, USA - S1T2_Fd - Sphagnum fallax MG | ecosystem: Host-associated > Plants > Peat moss > Unclassified | place...
GATAATGATTTTGGTTGTTCTGATTCACTAGCGAGTCGCCGTGACCTGAGTCACAGCCGCTGGTTGCGAGGACCGCCGCCAGACAAACAGCGGTCAGTCGAGGCAGTCCGCCAAGATCGATCGAGGTGCGCATGCAATGACTCCCCAGGTTCGTAACTCTGCATATATGCCTGGGGCAGAGTAATGGACTCTTGGCCGTGCAACTGTAGTGATTTGTAACGCGGCGCCTGGATTCGTTGTGTAACTGTCACGGTGCCGCCACATGCTTGAGAACAGGCGTCGTTAGTATTTACGACCGACACAAAAATCCCGCCCAGGTGCCAAATCAGGAGACGATCATGAAATTGACTGCCCTCGCCGCATGCCTGAGTACGGCTGTAGCGGCTGTACCGGCGCTCGCAGAGACCATTGATGTCACCTACACCGCCACGGTGTCTGATGCGCTCGGCACCTCATCGAATACGGGCTATGCGGACGGCGCGACGATCACCGGCGGCTTTGTCATCGACAGCGTGACCGATGCGGTCACAGGCTCTTACCTCGGCACGTACGTCGCGCCACCGAGCTCCGCGAACTTCATAAATGCCAGCAATCCGGCGGCGTCGCTGTCCTCAACCGATGCCATCTACAAGCAGGGCTTGTCCGCCTCCGCGGGCGACGCCTTCAACAATTCGATCACGGTGGATTTTTCCGCGCTCAGCGGGTTCACCGGCTCCGATCCAGCGGCCTTCCTGCTGCAGACCCCGGCGACGCTCGCCGCTCAAATCGATTTCACAGGCGCGGCAAGCAGCTTTCCCAGCACGGTCACGTACTATCAAGGGGATGCGCAGGGCAACAACGTAACGCAGGTTGATGCCTATCTCGACGGCGTCTCGGTTTCGGCCGTGCCGCTGCCTGCCGCGGCTTGGTTGATGCTGTCGAGTATCGGTGGGCTGTTCGCGTTTGCCCGCCGGCGCCACATCGGCTGAATGCCCCAACCGCTGCGAGTTCCGCAGCGGTTACCTGTGCTGTTACCTCATCAGTGCTGCGCTGATCCGGCGTTCGCGGCAAGTCCGGCTGACTTCGCCGACACGGCGTCGGCAACGACCGGTGTCGCGCGCGCGCGCAAATTCTTGCCCGAGCGGCGAGCGGGATACGGTACCCCAGGCCGCACTCCCTTCCATTCGATCTTGTTGTACGAACCCTCATCGTTGACTTTGCCGGCCACCTTATCGGCATCCGACCAGTCGAAGCCGCGGGTGGCATGGGCCCACCATTGGGCACTGCGCGCCGGTTTGGCCGGCAGTGTATCCGCGAATCGCATCGACGGATTGGCCGCCGTGACATTCTTGCCGAGCAAGGTGGGAGCCAGATACGCCGAGATTGTTCCGGTGTAGGTCCACGCCGTCTGAGACAGATTGAACACATCGGTCATCGGCGGTTGATACGCATCGTTCAAATTCAAGTGATCCAGCCCAAGAATGTCCTCGATGGTGAGGACCAAATTCACGGTGGAGTAGCGTGTGCTCACCACCGCATGCTGCTTCACGTAGGGGCCCACGATGTACGCGGTACTGCGATGTGCATCCATGTGGTCGGGACCGTCCTGCGCGTCATCCTCGAGCACGAAGATCAGGGTGTTGCCCGCAAATGGCCCTTTCGCGACCGTCTGCACGACCTGGCCGACCGCATAGTCGTTGTCTGCCTGCTGTAGCTCCGCTGTGGACAGGCCGGCGACCGCGGGATCCGTGCCGCCGAAGTTGCCGGTATGATCGTGCATGATCCGCAGGAGCGTCAGGGTGGGCAGCGTCTTGCCCGGAACGTAGGTTGGGCTGCCGGGATTATAAGTCGCATAATCGCGCTGCCACTCCTGTACTCGCCAGGCGTCCGGATAAGCGTTGTCGAAGCCCCAATAATAAGGATCCGTATAGGGCTGCAGCGTGGGGTTGGTGGACGTGGCCACCTTCAGACCCAGCGCATACGGGCTCTCGAGGTAGTTGTACTGCGGATAGGCGCTCGGCACCAAGCCGCCATCCGCGGTCGGCAAATTGTAGAGGCTGATGTCGATCAGAAACCCATAATTACGAACCGAGAGGCCCGCGCGAACGGCGGCGTCCCACAGATAGCCGGTCTGCGCGAGCCCGTTCGGACCGTCGGTCGCGAAGTCGTTGTTGGTGCCCGGGAGCAAGTTGGCGTAGCCCCCTTTGAGGTTTCCCGCCACCGCATAATAAAGTTCATGGCCGCCCAAGGCAGCATCGCGGCCCGCCGGCGTCGGGAAGCCCACGTCGACGTCACGGTTGGTACCCTCGGAGTCGTTCGAGGCGCCGCGGTTCGCATAATTCAACGGGATGCTCTTGGTGCCGTGATCGCTCTCGCGACCCTCCGTGCTCCATGCCCAGCCATCGCCGCTTACCTCGCCGCTGCAAAAGAAATTGTCGAGGGTGACGAAGTTCTGCGCCAGCGCATGAAAATTCGGCGTCACGCGCTTGCCATACATCACCAGCGCCGAATCAGCATTGGCGCCGTTGGTCAGATCGCCAAGAATCTGATCGAACGTACGATTTTCCTTGATGATGTAGATGATGTGCTGGATGTTCTGATGCAGCGCCGCCATCACCGCGGCGTCGTTGGCGTTGGCTGGATTGGTATAGCCATTGTTGGCTGCTACCTGAGCGGTGAGCGCGGGGAGCACCGTCGGCGCAGGGACGGGAATGGTCGAGAGCCCGCCGCCCTCCAACTGCAGCACATACTGGTTAGCGGATCCGGTCTCGTACAGCGGATCCGAGCCGGGATCAGTCTTGCCGTTCGACACATAGAGCATGCTGCCGTCCTTGCTGACGCTGACCGAATGCGGATACCAGGCTGTCGGAATGAGTCCCGACACGATGTGCGGCGCGGGGCCAGTGAGGGAGATGACGGCCACCGAGTTGGCGCCACCGTTGGTGACATACAGGGTCTGGCCATTGGGCGAGAGCGTGAGATTGTTCGCGGCGGCGCCGGTGTACTTGGTACCGCTCGGCACCAGCCCGGGTGGTGCGATGGTGGAAATCTCCTCGCTCACCGTGTTGGTCGTGGTGTTGATGACGGCGACGAGGTCGCTGTTGTCCTGGGTTACGTAAAGGGTGGACTGATCGGCGCTTAAAACAAGACTGTTGGGGTTTCCGGGAAGCGGGATGCGCGCGATCAAGCTCGGCGTGGTACCGGCGATGCTGATGGCGTCGACTTCACGATCACGAATCGAGGACACGTAGGCAACCGAGCGTCCCAGGACGGCGACGGTGAAGGGTGCCTCGCCCCCGGCAACGCCGCTGCCGGTCGCCGGCGTGGTGTTGTAGGGCCGCAAATCATATTCGTAGCGGACCGTGTTGGTGGGCGTGTCAATGACCGAGATCGAGTCGTTGTAGATGTTGGCGGCCACCAGCACCGTCCCGTCCGCCGACAAACCGAGACCCGCCACCGTCGCCTCTTCCTCGAAGCCGATGCCGTTCAGGATTAATCCATAGTAAGGGCTGGTGGTGGGTACGAAGGGCGTGTGTCCCAAGGGGATGGCGGCACTCAACATCCAGCCGGATGTGCTGTTCGCGTACACGAACACGTTATCGGTGGTTCCACCGGAAACATAAAACTTGCTGGTGTCGGGCGCCCAGGTGAGGCCCTCGTAAGTGTCCGGCACCTGGATGACTTGGGATAGCACCGGAGATGTCTCGTAGTTGCCCGCAATGCCGAAAACAAATATGTACTGGCTGGTCGCGTCATAGCCGGTACCGGCGGCATTGGTGAGCAGATTGTAGCCGCTGGTCATCACCAGCAAAGTCGAACCATCCGGGCTCACTGCGGTTTTGATCGCACCGTTGGCGATGAAGTTCGGATGCGCCGCGAGCCCCGGATTGAGTGTCGTAAAGGTCGATCCGGGTGCGGCGGTGGGTGTGACGTATTGGCCTGTCGGGAGGGGCGCATGGCCCGTGTTGTCGATGACGCCGTCGTCGGCCCACGCAGCGGTCGCACCGGCCATCATACCAGCGAGCAGCAGCGCGGTCTTCAAGGAGAGAATGCGTCGAGTGCTGAGCAATGAGCGGTTCATTACCAATCCTCTGGACTTGGATCTCGGTTGAGAATAGCCGGTCGATCCCACGGCTAAGTTTCGATCGAGTGAAGATTATGTAACACGCATGGCGCACGAAGGGCGCTTTAGAACGTCACTCGCACCCCGCCGTAAATCGTGATGGGCGTGCCGGGACTCGCTGTGGAAGGATCCGTTACACCACCCGGCACGTTCGGCCAGGGGACCGCAGATACCGGGGCGAAGCTGCCATAGGTGTAATAACGCTTGTTCAAAGCGTTGTTCAACACGGCGAAGAACGACAGGCCCTCGCGCGCACGATAGGAGGCGTTCAAATCGACGAGGGTGTAACCGACGAGCGGCGTCGTGAGGTTGGCCTCATCGCCGTATCGGTAGACATTACTCTGCGCCTGCACCGATCCGCCGACCATGAAGCTATCGCTCAGCGAGTAATCCACCACCAGGTTGGCGCGGTGCTTTGGAATCCCGGGAATCCGGTCGCCGGGTTCCACCTGCTCATTGCCATTGGCATCGGCTGCGGGACTGTTGGTGTTGAGCAGCAGCGGCGTTCGGTAGGTGGCTTCGGTGAACGCGTAACTCGCGCTCACGTGGAGTTCCTGACGGTCGAAGCGCAGGTTTGCCTCGGCACCCTGGCGTAGCGTGCGGCCGGCGTTCGTGTAGAAAGCGAGATTCGGATTGTAGCTCGTGGTCTCATAGATGATGTCGTTGGTGTTCGCGGTGTGATACACGTCAGCGCTCCAACGGAACCGCGGTGCCGCTTGATCGCCGAAGTGTCCGCGCAAACCGACCTCATAGGTACGCGCCACCACTTGGTTCAGATTCGGATCGCCGACGAAGAAGTTGAGCAAACTGCAGGGATTCGCCGCGCTCGCACAGGAAAGCTCCTCCGGTGTGGGTGCGCGATTCGTCTGCGCATAATTGGCATACACTTGTAGCGCGGGCAGTATCCGCAAGGTAAGCCCCCCGCTCGGATTGAAGCGGTCGTACGCGTGCTCGCCATTCACGGGACCGCCGAGCAGATCCTGTAGCACGATCTGTGCGTCGTTGTAGCGGCCGGCGAGTGACAGGTCGAGATTGGGCAGCACGGTGAGCACGTCGGTGAGGAACACGCCATAGAAGCGGGTGTTGCTCTGCACCCGCACCGGATTGACGCCCTCGCTCGGTTGATCCTGGAGGACTGCCGGGTAAAGGAATTCGCGTGAGTAGGGATCGAAGCCGCCGATCTCCGTGACTCCGGCAAAGATGCTGCGCGAACCGTCGAAGCTGACGCCGGCGACCAAGTGGTTGGGAAGGCTCGCGAGCCCGGCGGTTTCCGTCGCCTGCCCGGAGAGTCCATACGCGTGGCTGTTCAATTGCTGGACGCTCAAACCCGAGTAAGGACCGCCATTCAGGAAATCGCCCACTTGAGTGCCGCCGACGCCGGTAACCGCGGTGCCGTCGTCATTGCACAAGAGTCCGGTGCCGTTGCCGCAGGGCGCGACGTCCACTGTGGTGCCGTTCGGCACAACCTGATTCAACGTTTGCAAATAGGCGACTCCTTGCAGCGAAGCCGTCGGAGTCAAGGTGAGCGTGCCGTTCAAGTTGAGGCCGAGATAGGTGTTGTCCACCACGTTGGGGGCCGTGAAGATGTTGGCGATGTTCGCATTGAGTGCCTGTACGGGGCTCGCGCCCGGATTGCCGAGGCTATCGGCCGCGGCGGTGATGCCGAGATGCAACTCCGCTGCCTCGCCGCGCCACCCCAAATCCGTGTAGAAGCGGTAAAGATTCGATTCGCTGGTGTATCGAAAGCCTTCGTCGTGGGTGACGTCGGCCACGGCATAGATGGCGAAGTCCCCGTAGCGGTGCGCTAGTTCCAGGATGCCGGCGGCGCGGCCATAGGTCCCGCCATAGGCCGTGAAATTGTCGGTCACGGCGTCGAAACCGGTCTTCAGTCGAACGCTCAACGAGCCACCGAGCGCATTCAACCCGAACACGGGATTTGATGCCTCAAGGTTGGCGGACTCGATTGCCGAGGGCGGGATCAGGTCCCAGTTGACCACGTCGCCAAAGGCGTTGTTGAAGCGCGCACCATTGACGTAGACCGCGATGCCCTCCGGCGTTCCGGCCACCGGCGAGGCGGTGAAGCCGCGAAACAGGATATCGGGCTGAAACACGTTGCCTTCGGTGTCATTGATGGTCACCGAGGCCACGTTCTCGAGCAACGCGCCGGTGAGACTGGGAATACCGGTGCGATCGATTTCCGAGGGTCCGAGCAGGTGGGTCGATTCGACGACCTGGTCCTGGCTCACGTCCGAGCCGGGCACGGGCGTGCTCCCCACGACCACAACCTGATCGAATGCGTCGGACGCACCAGTGGCGGCTTGGACCTGCGGCGAGCTGACCGCAGTGAGGATCGACAACCACAGCGCCGCAGTTTTTCCGTCCATAGCTCGAAGGCTCCTTAACGATACAACGGTAAGGAAGGTATCGAATCCATGTGACAACTTGAAGCAAGCGCGCGGTGGGTCCGCTTAACCGCTTGAGCGCAGCGCCGCGGGGAACTCGGCGTTCAATTCTCGCACCGCCTCGGCCAACGCTTCCAACGCGCTGTGCAGCTCGGCATCGACCGGCTTCATTCCAGCGGTGGCCACATCGTGTGAGGCCGTCAGGACCTTTTGGATGCGCGCTTCGACCGTGCGCCGAAACGCCGCGGGCTCATCGTGAATGGCGGCGCGCAGCAGGTCGGCGTCCTTCGCAAAATCCTCCTCTTCCTTCGGCAGCCGCTCGTACGCCTTGGCCGCGGCATGCCGCACCATATCCGCGTCATCATGGGCAAAGCGTTTGAGACTGGCTTGGACTAGAGCGGGCGCGGTCAACTCCGCCGCCATTCCAGGCGGCACAACGACAAAACTGAGCGTGGTGAGAACCGCCATGACCCAAACATTCTGCATCGGAAACCTCATGTCGACCGCCGGCTGGATTTGACGAAAGCAGAATGCCGCCGGCGCCTGGGCGACGCAAGTCGATGTGTAAATCTTTGCACAACGGAAATGAATTTTTCATTAGACTGTAATCCGACGTAGCCAATGTGGCCCGGTCGGTAATGATGATGAGAGGGATGGAGCGGGGATGCGCACCACGAAGCGAGACTTTGGATTTCTGGTCCTTGTATTTTCATTCACCCTCCTCACTGATGGTGGGCGTGCGACGGCAGCGGATACCGCCGGCAGCAATGACGACACCACGGAGTCGGGCATTCCCAGCGTGCTGGTCGAGGGTGCGCGTGCCAATGTGCCGAGCGAGGCCCTCGGGGATCGCGGTTCGCCGCAATCGTTCGTCGGCGACCAGGTAATCCACGAAATAGCATCGCCCTTTGGTGATTTTGGAACCATCGCAAACTACACGCCGAGCTACGAGAGTTCCTCTCCCAACGGCCCGGGTTTCGACGCGGCCAAGGGGGCAACGCTGCGCGGCTTCGTCGATGGGCAATTCAACATCACCATGGACGGCATACCATTCGAGGATCCGGATACCTTCGCCCATCATTCCACGTCGTATTTTCCGGTGGCGATGATCGACCACCTCATCGTCGATCGCAGCCCGGGCGCCGCGCCGGATCTCGGCTACGCATCGTTCGGCGGTTCGCTCAATCTGTATTCTGCCGTGATCCCCGATCAGGCGCGGGCCCGTGTGTACGGCAGCTATGGATCGTTCAATACCGACCTCATCGGAACCACTTTGAACACGGCGGCGCCGCAATCCCCGGGCCAAACCGGCGTGATGGGCACCATCGAGTACAGCCATTCGGATGGCGCGCTGCAGTTCTCCCCGGGCGACAAGCGAGATTTTTTCCTGAAGAGCGAGACGTTGATCGGCGACGGTCGGCTGACCTTCCTCTACACGTACGACCGCTATGCTTTCTACAACCCCGGCAACCTCACCACCAGCGATTTGGCACTGTACGGCGCGTCATTCGGCTACAACGACGACCCCGGGACGCCGAACTACTACGGCTACTCGGCGACGCGGCGCGACGCCGACTTCGGCTACTTGAAGTACCGGACGCCGCTCGGCGCTGCGTGGATCCTCGAGGACCGTCTTTACACATTCTCGTATCAAAACGATGGACTCAGCCTGAAAGGAGATCAGACCTCCTCACCCATCGGCAAAGGCTTCGCGGGCATAGACCCCACCGACATCGCCGGCAAGACCACCTCCGAGCAGTACCGGACCTATGGCAATGATTTGCGCGCGAGTCATCGCGACCCCTTCGGCGAGCTACTCTTTGGGGTGTGGGCGGAACATGACTGGCAGAACGAAGCCCGATACGCCATCGATCTGACCACCGGGCTGCTTTATAACGCGAACAAGAAGGGGGACTCGCCGATTTACTATGCCTGGGATGCGCATTTGAATACCGTGCAGCCCTACGCGGAGTACACCTGGCAGCCCACCGCTGATTTCGATGTGCGGCTCGGTGTCCGCTATCGCGGCGTGACCCGCGATTTCGACGCCTCGGTCGTTCAGAATTTCCTGCCGGGGACGGATGGCACGGTGTCGAAGACGGTGTACAGCACCCTGCCGAGCCTCGATGCCAATTATCGGATCGCCGAGGGCCTCAATGTCTACGCCCAGGTGTCGAAGGGTTCGCTGGAGCCGAGCCAGTCGTATTTCTATACAGCGAATGCCGCGGCCGGGAACCAGGCCAATCCGGAGACCGCCACCGCCTCACAAATCGGCATCGTGCGCCTCGCGGACCGCTACGGCATCGCCCTGGACGTCTACAACGTCAATTTCGACAACTACATCACGACCGTCGCGGAGCCCAATGGCGATACGGTATATGAGAATACCGGCAGCGTGCGCTATCGGGGCATCGAAGCCGAGGCGCATCTGAACTTGGGCTTCGGCTTCACCGCGGTCGGCAATGCGAGCCTGATCCGCGCGATTTTTTTGCAATCCGACATGACGTCTTCGCTTCAAATGGCTGGCGACACCATACCGTATGCACCGAATTACCTTGCGCTCGCCGGCATCACCTACCAGAACGGACCGTGGGGCGGGAGCCTGCTCACGAAATTCCTCGGTACCGAGTATCAGGGCAAGGATGGCAGCGCCGATGGTGCCGCTTATCGGGTCAGTCCCTACTCATATACCAACGCGACTGCCACTCGCAACTTCGAGGAGCTAGTCGGCTTGAAGCATCTGCGGCTCACCGCGGCGGTCAACAATCTGTTCGATTCCGATGCGATCACCGACAACTCTGGCGCCTCGATCGAAGGGCCGAATCTCATCAACGTGCTGGCGAAACGCAACTACTCGCTGTCGTTCGCCGCCGACTTCTGAGCCAGCAGGGCTGTACGGATTGCGCAGAGGATCGTGCGTAGAATGCATTTGCATACCTACGACGCTTGTCGTAGGATTTTGCAATGACAAATTTTCGACTGCCGGCGGATGAACTCGAATATGCGGTGCTCACCAAACTGTGGCAGTTAGGCACGGCGTCGGTTCGTGATCTCCATGAGGGTCTCGGCGAGCCGGCCGGACTTGTGTACACAACGACGGCGAAAGTCATCGATCGGCTGCGCTCCAAAGGTCTGGTACGGCGCGAGCGGGCGGGAAAAGCCTTCGTCTACCGCTCGGCGGTCGCGATGGAAGACGTCGAGCGCGCTCGAGCACGCGATGCGGTGGGACGCCTGCTCGGGGCCTCGCCACGAGCTGCGGTGGCGGCACTGGTCGATGCGATGGATGCGGTCGACTCAAAGCTGCTCGATGAATTGGAGCGGGTCGTCGCCGAGCGCCGGAGGGCAAAGGATGGAGCGTGAATCCCTCCTGACGCTGCTGACGCTGCTGCTCGGCGGACTGGCACTGCAATTGTTTGCCGCCTGGCCGCATCGCCGCGTTGTCCTATCGTGGGCTCGTCAACTCGAACGGCGGCGCTGGCTGGCGCTTTGGGGTCCAATCGTCCCCGCACTCTGTGTCGCGGCTTGGCTATGCGGGTGGGCATTGTCGCAGCCGGACCCGGTGCCATATCACGTCGATCGTCTCATTTTTATTCTCTGTGTGCCGTTCGTGGCAATCGGGTTGCGTGCGCTGTTCCGGGCCATCTGGTCGGTGTGGCGCTCGCCGGTCGACTACGCCATCGCAACCGTGGGCGTGCTCAGGCCGCGCATCGTCATCGCGCCGGCTTTGGCCGAGGCTCTGGATCGGCGGGCGTATGAGGCGGCCATCGCGCACGAGAATGCACATCTCAGGCATCGGGATCCATTGCGCATCTGGTTGGCGCAGTTCGTCACCGACCTTCAGTGGCCGTGGCCCTCGGCCCAGCGTCGTTACTCGAGCTGGCTTGCTGCTTTGGAAAATGCGCGGGACGACGAGGCACGTGCGGCGGGCATCGACGGGGCCGACCTGGCGGCGGCAGTACTCGGGTCACTGCGCCTGCAGATCGCGAATTCGGGGGTTCACGCCACGTTGACGGGTGAAGCGCCGTCATTGCCGGCCCGGATCGAGCGCCTGCTCAAACCGCTGCCGGAATCCAATCAGCCGCCCGACATGCCCTGGTATGTGGTCGTGGGGTCGCTAAGTCTCGTGTTGATCCTTGCGCTCGGCGTGGGAGCTGCGTGGGGTGCGAGGCTGATTGCGCCCCTGGTGGCCCTCGGGGGCGGATATTGAACGCGCTGAGGGCCAAGCCGGTTTCCCCTACTCCGGCGATCAGGTTCCGCATCGATTTCTCCGCCACCTGCGCGGTCGCACCCGCCAAGATCGATTTGCTCGAAGCGATTCGCGAATCCGGTTCGCTCTCCCGCGGAGCTCGTAATATCGGCATGAGCTACCGTCGGGCACGGCAACTCATAGACAGCTTCAAAGGCGCCTTTCGCAACCCGGTCACACGCGCGGTGCGCGGTGGATCGGGCGGAGGCGGAGTGGTGTTGACGCCATTCGGCGAAGAACTCGTCGACAGCTACCGGAGTTTGGAAGTGGAGATTCGCACTCTCGCAACGCGGCGTCTCGAGGCGATCAGCGCTGCCGCCCGGCGCGAGACCTCGCGAAAGTCCGCCGGGCGGGTATCGGCCGGCAAGATCTAGGCCAGGCACTGCACGGCGGAGACGCCGCTCCAAGGTTGCAGCAAGACGGTCACCCGCAAACCCGGCCGCTCATCCTCCAGCGCCAGTTCCGAATCGTGTAATGCAGCGATCGCATGCGCCAGGCTGAGTCCCAAACCACTGCCCGGTGTACTCCGGCTGCCCTCGAGCCGAAAAAAACGATGCAGCACCTTTTGGCGAAACTCACCGGGTATTCCCGGACCCGTGTCCGCCACACTCACCGCAATACGTTCGCCGCGGCGCCCGACCTCGAGCGCAATCCGCGCGTCCTGTCCGGCATGGCGCAAGGCGTTATCGAGCAGATTGGCGAAGAGCTGGATCAGCAGCTCTCGATCACCGCGGACAGGAGGCGCCTCATCGATCGTCAAGTCCAGGGTTCGCCCCGCTTCATCAAGCGCGGACTGGTAAAGCTCAATCACCGTTCGCAGCACGTCGCCTAGCTCTACCCGCGAGAATCCAGCCCGTCGGGTGCCACATTCGATCTGCGCGATCCGCAGCAGCGCACCAAAGGTCTCGAGGATGGCATCGACGTCGCGAATCGCCGGTTCGATGACATCGCCCACGCTGCAGGGAGCGTCGGCGGAATGGCGCGCCAATTCCAAACGCTGCCGGAGTCGGGTCAACGGTGTTCGCAGGTCATGCGCGATGTCGTTCGACACCTGACGCAGTCCCTCCATGAGCGTCTGGATGCGATCCAGCATCGAATTGAGGCTTGCCGCAAGGTGATCGAATTCGTCGCGTGTGCCACGTTCGGGAATTCGTCGCTGTAGATCGCCTCGGACGATGTCGCGGCTCGTCTCGCTCACGGCCTCGATGCGGCGTAGAACCCAGAAACTCGTCGCCGCGCCACCCGCCAGCGCAAACAAAATCGCCAGCGCCAAGCCCCACAGAAAGGCGTGAATCACCGCTTCCCCCATTTCGTGAAGCTGTGCCGTGTTCAAGCCGACAAAAAGGTAAACACCGCTGCCCATCAGCGATCCCTGGCCCCGAATACCAGTCGCGCCGTCATGGTGATGGCGACCCGGGCGAGCCCATTGCTGCACGCCAGCGATGGGTTGCATGGGCGGCAGGTTGCCGGCGATCACCTTGCCGCCGCCATCCTGCAGCAAATAGAAAAAATCGGGCGATCGGGCAATCAGGGACTCGACCACATCCCGTAACTGGGGAATCGTATCGGCAGGCGCCGCGGCGCGAATTTCGGCGACTTCCCCGGCGACGCTCTCGTCAATCTGCAGCTCCATGATGTGGCGTGTCGACCAAAACACGATCCCGAACAGCAGCAAGTAACCCAGAACGGTGGGGACTCCATACAGCACCGTCAAACGGAAACTCGACGTGCGAAGAACTCTAGGAATTCGCACGAAGACAGTAGCCTGCACCGCGCACGGTATGAATCATGGTCAGGGCCGCGCCGCGGTCGATCTTCGTGCGCAGTCGGCTGATGTGGCTTTCGACGACATTGGTGTGCGGATCGAAGTGAAGATCCCAGACCCGCTCCAGCAACATCGTGCGCGTGACCACTTGACCCGCATGGCGCATCAGGAACTGCAGCAGACGATACTCGCGCGGTTGCAACTCGATCCTCTCACCGCCGCGTTTCACGATGCGGTTGATCAAGTCCACTTCCAGATCGGCCACTGTGAGGCGTGTCTCGGGGAGCGCAATGCGAGGGCGGCGGCCGAGCGCCGTGACCCGCGCGGCGAGCTCGGAAAATGCGAACGGTTTGACCAGGTAATCGTCGGCGCCGGCATTGAGTCCGGCGACCCGGTCATCAATGCCTCCGAGCGTGGTCAAAAAGAGCACAGGCCAGTCGATGCCGCCGCCTCGCAACGTACGCACCAGCCCAATACCGTCAAGCCCTGGCAGCATCCGATCGACGATCAACAGGTCCCACTCTTCCCCGGCACTCCGCATCAGTCCCTCGCGGCCGTCCGTTGCGAGGGTCACGAAGTGGCCCGCCTCCTTGAGGCCCTGTCGAACATAGCCGGCGGTCTCGACATCGTCCTCCACCAACAGGATCCTCATGACAACTCCTTCATTCCGACACCCGTTTACTTGATACAACCCGCGTCGCGCAAGTTGTCGATTGGCAATCTTCTCGCAAACTTCAGCAATGGGTAACACCGGAAGAGGCGCAAGGTGACGGTGGACGCGCCACCGATGTGCTACGGTTGCCGGATGAAACCCCACCTTACCCTGACATTCATCCTCGCGCTGGCGGCGTGTGCCGTTGTTCGGTCAGGCGTCGCGCGCGCCGATACCGTGGTCGTGACCGCCGATCACCTGCTCGACGTCGTCACCGGGCGCCTCGTCGATCATCCGCAGATCACGATCACCGATGGGCGCATCGCCGCCATCGAGGCCGGTACGTCCGCCATGGCCGCCCTTCCCGCCAACGCGCGCAAAGTCGATCTGCCGGGCATGACGCTGCTGCCCGGGCTGATCGACATGCACGTGCATCTCACCGGCGACCCGCGCTATGGCGGCTACCGCGGACTCGAATTCACCGACAATTTCTGGACCGTGGTGGGCGTGGCAAATGCCAAGAAAACGCTCGAGGCCGGGTTTACCACGGTGCGCAACGTAGGGTCGGCCAATTTCGACGATGTTGCCATCAAGCAAGGGATCGAGGAAGGATTCGTCCCAGGGCCGCGCATCGTGCCGGCAACTTACGCGATCGGCGCCACCGGCGGGCATTGCGACTCGACCGAGTTCCCCCCGTCGATATCGGTGCCGAGCCCAGCCGTGGCCAACGGGCCCGAGGAAATTCGCGCCACGGTGCGCAAATTGCGCAAGTACGGAGCCGAGGTCATCAAGTTCTGCGGCACCGGTGGCGTGTTTTCGAAGACCGACACGGTCGGCGGCCAGCAATACGATCTCACCGAGATGAAGGCGCTGGTCGACGAAGCACATCGCCTCGGGCTCAAGGTGGCCGTGCATGCCCATGGCACCGCCGGGATCAAGGATGCCATCCGCGCCGGCGTCGACACCATCGAGCATGCCAGCCTCGCGGACAGCGAAGCGTTCGCGCTCGCCAAGCAGCATGGCACGTGGTTCTCGATGGACATCTACAACGACGACTACACGCTCGCGGAGGGCGAGAAGAACGGCATCTTCAAGGAATCCCTGGAGAAGGAGCGCGCCATCGGCCTCGCACAGCGGCAGACCTTCCAAGCCGCCGTCAAAGCCGGTGTCAAAATGATTTTCGGCACCGACGGCGGCGTCTACCCCAATGGCCTCAATGCGCGCCAGTTCGCGACCATGGTGAAGTGGGGCATGACGCCGCTGCAGGCCATTCAAGCCGCGACCGTGAATGCCGCGGAGGCGCTCGGGCGGACCGCGGATGTCGGCGCCATCGCCGTCGGCCGCTACGGGGATCTGATTGCAGTGACCGGGGACCCGCTTGCCGATGTGAGCAGGCTGCAAACCGTGTCCTTCGTCATGAAGGGCGGCGAGATCATCATTCGCCGATGAGCTGCGATGCCGGTGCCAGAGCTTGCTGCAGGGTCAAGCCGACGCGTGCTTTGGGGTTGTGGCTGTTAGCTATCGCGCAGTCCCGCAAGCGCGGCCTGGGTCGCCGCCAATCCTTGTCCCAACGCCATGCCTTGCCAGAGTCGATCATCCGAATGAAAGGCCGCGCGGATCAGCGCTTTGATCGGTTTGGCCGCGGGTGAGCGCGGATCACCATGTGCGTGCAACCAGGCGTCGGCTCTGAGCGCGTACGCGACCTCGTTGACCGGGCGAATGCCGCATTCGAGGCCCGCGACGTCAACTATGGCATGTGGCAACAATTCCGGCATGGCGCTCATGCCATCTCCGTGTATCTCCGCCGAGACCGCGCCATCGCCGTACAAAGACTTGGCCGCGGCACCGATCCAGGCCCGTGTGCGCGTGAAGCCCGGGTCCGAGCGCCGGCGACAGATGATCGGCTCCGCGTAGCCGTACGGCCCGAGTCCGGTATGAAAATCGACGACGTTGACGCGGGTGGCGTGCGCCAGGCGCGATTGCAGGATCGCGGTCAGCGTGGTGCGTGACCAGCAGGGCGCCGTGCCGCCGTAGAATAATCCGCCGGGGTGTTTCCACTGGCCGCTCGAGACAGCCTGCTGAAAAATCGCGAGGCCGCGTTCCCCATGGCGCCCTATCCACGCGGCGATGCGCGCGCCGGTGCCATCTTGAGTTTGCTTCGACCAGTCGTCGGGGCAGAGGTCCGCCGACAGCTCCTCGTACAAGGCGTTGTCGGGAACGCCGGCTGCGAAATCGATCCAGTTCCGATTGAGATCGATATTGTCCTCATTGGTTCGCCGCAACCACGCGAACCCGTACGGATTGATCGCATGAATGTGCATGACAGCGGTGCCGGCATCCGTGAGCGGCGCGCTGGTCCTGGCGCGTCGCAACCAGTCGATTTGCGTGGCCGAACCGAAGAATCCCTCGACGCCGTGCGTGCCGGAGATGGTGACCAATATATGCGAGGCATCGGCGGGCCCCAACCATGCGACGTCGGTCGCCAGTTCGCCGCCATCGGGGCCACGCTGCGCAAGCGTGAAACTCGTCAGATCGGCACCTGCCGCGCGCGCCGCGTCTAGAAATTTGGCGCGCGCATCGGGGTAACCCTCGCTGAAGCAATTATCGATGGCTGGCATGTTGCGCAATGAGCAGCCGCTCGTGGATATTCTCCGCCACCTCGGGAGCCCTCGACAGCGCACGCGCGGCCTGTTCGAGCAGCCCGTGAATCTCCTCGTGCTTACCCTCTTTAAGCAGGCACAGTGAAAGCTCGATGCGGCTTGAAGCCAGCCAGGGACTGTCGGCGACGTCGATCATCTGCCTGAGATTGAGTGCCCGCCGCAGGTGTGCCTCCGCCTCGGCCAGATTTCCGGCTGCCAGCATGGCCCGTCCCAGTAAGCCCTGTGCTTTAGCCTCCCAATTCGCAAAATATTCGCGATCCGGCAGGGCGAGGACCCGCGACAGCAGCGCGGCTGCTATGGATTGCGCCATCGGAGAATCCTCCTCGAGCAATGTCGACACGAGGCCTAGGGTAGCCTGCACATAGGGTTCGGGCAATTCGGTGGCGGAAGGTTGAAACGCGGCGATCACTTTCCGATACCCCGCCAGGGCATCAGGCTGCCGCCCGTTCGCGGCATCGAGGTCC
>Ga0116230_10003023_pt1 | contig 16286 bp, 15 predicted proteins | sample S1TSphfallax_3_FD_88678 | JGI IMG/M metagenome (GOLD analysis project Ga0116230, IMG submission 88678) | Host-associated microbial communities from peat moss isolated from Minnesota, USA - S1T2_Fd - Sphagnum fallax MG | ecosystem: Host-associated > Plants > Peat moss > Unclassified | place...
CCAGCACCACCAACAGGAAGGCTTCCAGCAGCGTGGTCTTCACATCGCCGATGGTGGCTTCCACGAAGCTCGATGAATCGTAGAACACCGTGCCGGTCAGGGAGGGCGGGAAGCCGCGTTCCAGCACCGCCAGTTCCCTTTGGATGGCGGCCGAGGTGGCGACCGCGTTGGAGCCGGGGGCCAGGTACACCGCCAGCATCAGCCCGACATTATTGTTGATCTTGTTGATGCGGTTCTGCGCCTGCGGGCCGAGCGAGACCTGCGCGATGTCTTTCAGCTTCAGCAGCGAGCCGTCCGGATTGGCGCGGATCACGATGTCGCCGAATTCCGCGGGCGTGGTCAGCCGGCCCTCGGTCTCCACCGTCATCTGCATCTGTTCGCCGGTCTCGGTGGGCGCGGCGCCGATCGCGCCCACCGGCGCCTGGATGTTCTGCGCGTTCAGCGCCGCGATGATGTCGCCGGGCGTCAGGCCGAGCTGCGTCAGCCGGTTGGTGTCATACCAGATGCGCATCGAATAATTTTCTGGTCCGAACAGGAGAGCCTGGCCGACGCCGGGGACTCGCGAAATCGGATCCAGCACGTTGAGGGTGACGTAGTTGGAGACCTGCAGGAGTGAAAGTTGGTTGTGGGGACTGGAGAAAAACACAAAAGTCAGGATCGCCGAGGAGCGCTTGCGGATGGTGATGCCTTCCTGCTGCACCTGGGTCGGCAGTTGCGAGGTCGCCTGCTGCACCGCGTTGGTCACGTTCACCGTGTCGATATTCGGGTCCGAACCGACGCGGAAACTGACGGTCAGATTGTAGCTGCCGTCATTGCCGCTGGTCGAGGACATGTAGATCTCGTCCGGGATGCCGTTCACCGCCTCCTCGATCGGCTCCGCCACGGTATCCTCCACCACGCGCGCGGAGGCGCCCGGATAGGTCACCGTCACCTGCACCTGCGGCGGCACGATGGAAGGGAACTGGGCGACCGGTATGCGCGTCAGCGCGATGCCGCCGGCCAGCGTGATGATCATCGCGATCACGATCGCAAAGCGCGGCCGGTCAATGAAAAAGGCTGACAGCATTCAGTTGGTGGCGGCGGGTTTCGGATCGACGACCATGCCGGGATGCACGCTCTGCAGGCCATCCACGACGATCCGGTCGCCGGGGTCGATACCGCTCGCGATCTGCACGCTGTCGGCGGTGGCGGGACCCTGGACCACGTTGCGGCGGGTCAACACGTCGCCAGGGCCGAGGGCGAGCACATAGTCGCCGAGCTGGTCGGTGATCACCGCGTCGCGCGGAATCACGATTTTTTCCGCGGGCGCGCGGGCGCGCAGAATCACGGTGACGAACTCGCCGTCGGTCAGCTCGCGCGAGGCGCCCGGCAGGCCGCCGCCGGCCAAGGGAGGATTCGCGATCGTGCCGCGCCAGGTCAGCGTGTCGGTATTCTGGGTGATCTGGTTGTTGACGAAATCGATTTTCCCGACCTGCCCGTAGATCCGCCCATCCGGCAGCTGGACCAGCAGGTCGAGACCCGCCAGACCGCCGGTGGCGGCACTTTCGCGGCGGAAATTCAGCGCATCCACCACCGGCAGGGCGAACAGCACGTACATCGGGTCCTGCGCCACGATGGTGGCGAGCGGGCCGGTGGTGGGTCCGACCACATTGCCGGCATTGACGGTGGTGGCGCCGATCTGGCCGTCCAGCGGGGCGCGTATTTCCGTATAGCCGAGATTGATCTGGGCGGTCTGCAACTGCGCCTCGGCGTTCTCGATCTGCGCCGAATCGCTAAGTGCCGTGGCCTCGGCGGCATCCACGCTGGATTGCTGTCCGGCCGCCGTGTGCAGCAGCGCCTCGGCGCGTTCCAGGGTAAGCTGCGCGTCCCGCGCCTGCGCCTTGGCCTGGTCCACCGCCGCCCGCGCCTGGGTGACGGCGGCCTGGTAGGGCGGCTGCTCGATCACATAGAGCAGTTGGCCCTGTTTCACCTGGTCACCATCACGGAAATTCTGCGACACCAGATAGCCGGTGACGCGCGCGGCCAGTTGCACGATTTGCGGCGATTCGATCCGGCCGACATAGGACTGTTCGCTGTAGACGGGCTGTGGTGAAGCGGTGATGACGCCGACCGTCGGCGGGGCGCCCGCCGGCGCGGGCTGGGCACGCACCAAGGCGGCTGCCATGACCATCGGCGCCAGCGCCAAGGTAATACGTCTAAGGTTCAAATTGACGGCCCAGTTAATGTGCCGTCCATTATGCGGCGGGGGGAGCTTTGGTCAATCCTCCTGCCGTTGTCACAAGCTTGTTCCGCGCGCGCTTGCCCTTGCCTTGGCACGGCCGATCTGCATCTATCATGCAACGCAAAATGGCATGAGCGCATGATGATGGATGGCAGCGCCGATTCGCGGCGGATCACGATATATAAACCGGCCGATTTCGGGCCGATGCGCCTGGCTGGCCGGCTGGCCGCCGAGACACTGGACATGATTGGCCCGCATGTCGTCCCCGGCGTGACCACGGACCGGCTGAACACGCTGGTCCATGACTTCATCGTGGCGCATGGCGCGATACCGGCGCCGCTGAACTATCGCGGATTCCCGAAATCGGTCTGTATCTCGATCAATCATGTGGTGTGCCACGGTATCCCGGGCGAGCGCCGGCTGGACGAGGGCGATATCCTCAACATCGACGTGACGGTGATTTTGAATGGCTGGTTCGGCGATAGCAGCCGCATGTACGCGGCGGGCGTGCCGAACACGCGGGCGAAGCGGCTGATGGATGTCACCTACGAGTCGTTGATGCGCGGGATCGCGGTGGTCAAGCCGGGGGCGACCTTCGGAGATGTGGGATATGCCATCCAGTCCTATGTCGAAGGCCAGCGCTATTCGGTGGTGCGGGATTTCTGCGGCCATGGCATCGGCCAGCGCTTTCATGAGCCGCCCAACGTGCTGCATTTCGGCAGGCGCGGGGAGGGGCCGGTGTTCCAGCCTGGCATGTTCTTCACGATCGAGCCGATGGTGAATGCCGGACGGCCGGAGGTGAAGATTCTGGAGGACGGCTGGACCGCGGTGACGCGGGATCGCTCCTTGTCCGCGCAGTTCGAGCATATGCTTGGCGTGACCGAAACGGGTTGCGAGATTTTCACGCTTTCCCCCGCGGGCTACACCGCGCCGCCTTACCAGTAGAGCGCGCTGCCAGGGCATTCTCGGGTTCGCCTTGGCGTCCGGAGCATGCCCTGGCTCCTTGTGTTCGCGAGCAACTTTATCCGATCAAAAGATCCCATTTGATGGTAATGGCTCTAGTATCCCGAATCTGAAATCCTTGGGATTTCAGGTTCGGGACACTAGCAATATCAATAAGTAGTGGCCTGCTTATCCCAGAAATTCGTATCACGAATTTCTGGGGCAGGACACTAGCTTTGTATCCGAGGGCGATTCACGCTATAGGCTCGCTCGGTGAGCGAACCTATAGAGATCGCACCCCAGGCATTTCCGTTGATCGAACATTGGCGTGGCATCGCGCGACATAGACCGTTGCCGCATGCGCGCGTTCACCAACACGCGATGTTAGTATCGCGACCCGCTACTTCACGGAGATATTATTAAAAATTTTCGTCCGTAGGTAGTAACCGAAAATCAGGCATTTGATAAAAGGCATGGCGCGGGTCCCTGCATTTCGCGAGGACCTTGGCAAACCGGGAGAGAAATATGACGGTTCTCAGCAGCGGTACGCAGAGCAGTATGACAGTTTCCGCTGGCCAGAGCTACGTCGTCACATCCAGCGGCGCCATCGAGTATTTCGTCGTCAGCGGCGATGTCTACGTCTATTCGGGCGGGACCGCCTACAATACCACCGATTATAATGTTTTCAGCGTTCAGGGCGGCGGGTCGGCCTACGACACCACGATCAGCAGCGGTGGCTATGAGTATGTATACGCTTCGGGCAACGCCGGCGCCGTGGAATCCGGCGCCACGGTCGACGCCAGCGGCGTACTCGAAGTCGGCTCCGGCGGCGCCGCCTATAACGTAACGATCAACAATGCCGGCGAGGAAACCGTGGGCGATACCGGCGGTTCGCTTTCCGCCACGGATTCCGGGGCGACCGTCAATGCCGGCGGCAGCATGCTGGTCTATTCGGGTGGTGCCGACTATGACAGCACGATCAACGCCGGTGGCACCATAACCGTCTCCGCGGCCACGGTCTATAATGAGAACGTTGAAGGCACGCTCACCGTGATCAGCGGCGGCGTCGATTCCGGCAGCACGGTCAATAGCGGCGGCTATGTCTTTGTCGAGTCCAACGGCAACGGCTATAACGAAACGGTCAATCTTTCCGGCCAGATCGACGTGCAGTCCGGTGGCAATGACTACGACGCCACGCTGAACACGGCCGGTGCGTCCATCTACATCTCTTCCGGGGGCTATAATTACAACGCCACCAACGATGGCGGCGCCATCGTCATCTCGTCGGGCGGCGTCGACTCCGCCGCCACCGTGTATAGCGGCGAGATCGTCGTGTATTCCGGCGGCAGCGATTATGACAGCTATATCGGCGGTTTGCTTTACAATTCCGGTGGCGCAACATATGGCGAGACGGTGGCCTCCGGCGGCACCATGAACGTCTCGTCGGGCGGCACCGACTCCGGCAGCACGGTCTACCAGAACGGCCTCCTGAACGTATATGCCGGCGGCACAATCACGGATGACACGATCTCCGGCGGTTTCCTCTATCTTGGCAGCGGCGCGGTGGTATCCGGCGGCATCAATTTCGTCGGTGAAAATGGCGTCCTGCAATTGGCGCCAGGTGAGCAGACGCTGACCGTGGTGATCTCGGGGTTTGGCCCGGACAATTATATTGATCTGCAAAATCTGGCATATGATGGAGCGGTCTCGCTGATGGTGTCGGGCGATGCGGTCACCGTGACCAGCGGCGGCATAACCTATGATCTCGATGTCGCCGGTGCTTCCACGCTGGATCTGGGCCTGGCGACGGATCACGCCGGCGGCACCGTGATCGAGGAGCTGTGCCATCTGCGCGGCACGCGCATCCTGACGCCGAACGGCATGGTCAATGTCGAGGACCTGCAAATCGGCGATCTGGTGATGACCCGGTTCAACGCGATCCAGCCGGTGCGATGGATCGGCCGGCAATGCTATGACTCGCGCTTCATCCGTGACGAGCCGTCCCGCCTGCCGGTGCGCATCCATGCCGGCGCGCTGGGGCCGGGCCTGCCGGCGCGCGATTTGTACGTCTCGCCCGGACATTCGCTGCTGATCGGCGACCGGCTGGTGCTGGCCCGCGCGCTGGTCAACGGCCTGACAATCACCCAGAATGACTCCCCGGCGGTGATCGACTACTTCAACATCGAGCTGGCGGCGCATGACTGCCTGATCGCCGAAGGCGTGTGGTCCGAGAGCTTTGCCGACGGCCCCGGCCTGCGCGATCAATTTCACAACGCCGCGGAATTTTATGCGCTCTACCCGGATGCGCCACCGCCGGAGCAACTGACGCTCTGCGCGCCGCGCCCGGAATGCGGGCCGGAGCTGGGCGCCGCATTGCGGCCGGTCGTCGCCCGCGCGGCAGCCGGTGTGGCGCCGGGACCACTCGCGGGATTTATCGACGAGGTCGACCTGCCCTGGAGAATCTCGGGCTGGGCGCATGACACCGCGTATCCGGACCTGCCCGTCTTGCTGGAGATATTGCTGGACGATGCGGTCATCGGCACCGTGCTGGCCTGCGATTTTCGGCAGGATGTCAGGGATGCGGGTTTTGGCCGCGGCCGCTGCGCGTTCACCTTTACCGCGCCGCACCGGCTGCGGCCGGAGCATGTCGCGGGCTTGAAAGTCCGGCGGGTGTCCGATGGCGCCTCGTTACGGATGACGGCGGCCTGCGAGGAGGCCCTGCGACCGGCCCGTACGCCGCTGGCCGCTTAGCTAGAGCGATTTGGCTTGAAGTTGAATCGCGCAGCGATTCAACTGAGCCATGGAATCGCTCTCTAGACAAACGCGCCCTGACGCATCACTGGTTCGGCAACGCCATCGGAGCGGATACCTTCGACGTCAATTTCAGCGCTACCGATCATCCAGTCGACATGGATCAGGCTGTTATTGGCACCTTCCAGCCCCTCGGTACGGCCGCCGGGGGCGTTGACGGCGAGCGCGCGGCCGATGGCGATGTGGCTGGCGGCATTTTCGTCGAACAAGGTATTCTGGAACAGCAGCCCGCTTTGCGAAATCGGGGAGGCGTCCGGAACCAGCGCCACTTCGCCCAGGCGCGAGGCGCCTTCGTCGGTCGCGATCAAGTTGCGGAACACGTCCGTGCCGGTGCGCGCGTCAGCCTGCACGATCCGGCCTGACTCGAAACGGACTTCGATGCCTTCGATCAGCGTGCCAGCATAAGAGAGTGGCTTGCTCGCGCGCACGGTGCCGGAAACCTGATCCCGGTGCGGCATCGTGAACACCTCCTCGGTCGGGATGTTCGGCAGGCAGCGTATGCCGGTGCGGCTGTCCGCGGCGCCGCCGATCCAGACATGGCCGGGGAGCAGGCCGACATGCAGGTCCGTGCCGGGGCCGGAAAAATGCAAGGCGGAGAAACGCTTTTCGTTGAGCATGGCGGTGCGGGCCGCGAGCGACGCGGCGTGGTCACGCCAGTTCGCCGCAGGGTCAGCCACATCCGTGCGGGTCGCCGCGAAAATCGCATCCCATAGCAGGCTCACGGCAGCCTCGGGCGCCGCGTTCGGAAACACCGCTCGCGCCCAGGCCGGGTCCGCGAAGGGGATGATCGACCAGTTCACCGCGAAACCGCCGACCAGGGCGGAGAGGCCGCGCGCGGCCATGGCCTGCGCCGTCTGCATGCGGGCGATTTTTGCCGGGTCGCAGCCGGCCAGCAGATTCGGGTTGGCGCCGGCGATCGAGAGCAGCGCGGCGCCGCCGGCGATGGCCTTTTCCACCGCTTCGAACCGCCAGGCCGGCGCATAGTCGAAGCTGGCATCCGGGCCATTTTCCAACTGGATGCGGGATAGTTCCTGGTCGGCGAATTGCGGCAGCACGTTGCGGGCGCCGGCGCGGTAGGCATGGCGGGCGACGGCGCGGACCAGGTCCACGGCGGTCACCGGCGCGTTGATCAGCAGCTCCTGGCCGGGCTGCAGGTTGACCCCATGACGCACGGCGATTGCCGCCAGGCGGTCCAGTTTTGTTTCGAAGTCGGTTGATTGGTTTGTCATGCCGTAACCAAGCATTCCGCTGGCAAGGCGGCAAGACCTGATTACAGCGGCCAGCGGCGCGCGGTGTGGACGAGGGCGATGATCCAGACAGTATCTTCCACGATTTCGTAAACCAAACGGTCGTTCTTATGCGGCATCAATTCCCGTGTGCCAGGAATTTTGGCTGGGCGACCACGCCGCGGCAACAACGATCGCTTTGCGGCGGATCCTAATTCCCGATCTATCTTGGCGGTTCTGGGTTGCTATCGCGGTCCAACGAACCTTCAATTGTCGATGGAACCCAAAGTTTTGGCGCGCCAGGCTGCGGCTTCTGCCTCAACCTCTTTTTGCGAAAAGGATCGACCAGCGCGCATGTCAGCGCGGCCTTTTTCCACCTTCGCCCGCAGCCATTCGTCATAGCCGGGCTCCGGTTGTTGGCTTTCCACGACATCACGCATCATTTCGCGGACGACCCGCGAGGCCGGACGGTCCGCCGCGGCGGCGGCCATGAATGCGGCCCGCAATTCGGGATCAAGCTTCATGGTGAAAACGGCTTCCTTGGGCATGGAAGCCCCCTGAGATACTGGCCATATCAGTACATTGTCAGTACGTCCGCGAGCAACGGATGCAGTTGCGCGGGTCACCACAGGCGTAGAATTAGCCCGGATCGATCCACCCGATATGCCCGTCGGGGCGGCGATACACCACGTTGAACGCACCATTTTTCACGTTGCGGAACATCAGCACGTGCTGGTAGGCGAGGTCCATCCGCATCACGGCGTCCCGGACCGAGAGCGTCTCGATCGCCGCGTCGGATTCCGCAATGATGGTGGCATGCAGGTCATGTCCCTGGTCAGCCCCGGCCGCCGAGGCGATCTCCGGCGCCTCGGCAACGTCTTCCGCGCGCAGCACGTATTGCCGGCCGGTCGCGGGTTTGGCGCGGCTCGCGGCATCGCGCGCATGGTCCGACACGCGGCGGCGGTAGCGGCGCAGCCGCGTCGCGATATGCTCCGCCGCATCGTCAAACGCCGCATGCGCGTCGCCGGCCTCGCCCTCGCCGCGCACGGTGATCCCCCTGCCGGCGTGCACGTTGATGTCGCAGGTGAAGAAGCTGCGCGCCTTGCAGAAAGTCACGCTGGCTTCCAGCGCATGGTCAAAATACTTGTTGGTGATGCTGTCGAGATGCTGCTCGACATGGACGCGCAGCGCGTCCGACAGATCGATTTGCTTGCCAGAGACCGTCAACTGCATGGTCACCTCCTCGCTGGGCCGGCTCTCAAAGCGCGGGGGCTTTTTCCCGTTTACGTTGTGCCGAGCCAGGGATGCGCAACGCCTCCCTGTACTTGGCCACGGTTCTGCGGGCGATGTCTATGCCTTCTTTTTGTAATAACGCGGCGACCGCGTCGTCGGACAAGATCATTTCTGGCTTTTCCCCGGAAATCAGCGCCTGCACGCGGTGGCGGACGGTCTCCGCGCTATGCGTCTCGCCATTCGCGCCGGACAAGGCTGTCGTAAAAAAGAATTTTAGCTCAAAAATACCACGCGGCGTCGCGATGGATTTGTTCGAGGTGACGCGGCTGACCGTGCTCTCGTGCAGCTCCACCTCGGCGGCGATATCGCGCAGCGTCAGCGGGCGCAAATGGCTGATGCCGTGGCGGAAAAACCCGTCCTGCCGGCGGACGATCTCGGCGGAGACGCGCAAAATGGTATGCGCGCGGGATTCCAGCGCTTTCACCAGCCATGTGGCGCCCTGTAATTGTTCGGACAGAAACGTTTTCGTCTCGCGCGAGGCCGAAGCCGCCATCCGGGCGTGAAAGCCGCGCCGGATCAGCAGCCGCGGCATGGTCTCCGGGTTGATCTCCAGCATCCAGTCGCCTTGGCCGTCCGCCTTCATCGGCATCGGCCGCATCAGCACGTCCGGCACCAGCGGGCGCATCGGCTCACTATCGAAGCTGGCACCCGGCTTCGGGTCCAGGCGGCGGATTTCCGCGATCATGTCGGCGAGATCGGCCGCGTCCACGCCGCAGATTTCCATCAACGCCCGCATGTCCCGCCGGGCCAGCAGGTCCAGATGGGCGAGCAACGCCTGCATCGCCGGGTCCAGCCGGTTGCGTTCGGCGAGCTGCGCGGCCAGGCATTCGGCAAGGCTGGTCGCGAATAGCCCGGCCGGTTCGAAGCGCAGCATCTGGCTCCGGACCCGTTCCAGCCGCGCCACCGGCACGCCGAGCGCCGCCGCGATCACGTCCGGGCATTCCGCCAGCCGCCCGCATTCATCCAGGGCCGCGATCAGGGCCGCGGCAATCGCCCTGTCGCCGGCGGCCGGGAAGGCCAGGCGGGCCTGCTGCTCCAGATGCTCGCGCAGATTGGGCGCGGCGCCGCCCAGCGCGTCAATCCGGCTCCAGCCGTCATCATCATCGAACTGGTGGGAACCGCCATAGCCATCCGCGGCGGTGCCGGCGTCATAGCTATTGGTGTGGTCGACATCCAACGGCGCGTCCGGCTCGGCCGGCATCATGCCGGAGCCGGCGAAGCTGGCGCTGTCCAGATTTTCCAGCGCCGGGAGGGCGGCGAGCGGTTCTGGCGCGGTTAAAGTTTCACCTGTATCCGCGCGCTCAAGTAGCGGATTTTTAAGCAGTTCATCCTCGATGAACTGGCTGGCTTCGATGTTGGAATATTGCAGAAGCTGGATGGCCTGCCGCAATTGCGGGGTCATCACCAATGTCTGGGTCTGTCGCAGGTCGAGGCGGGGCGCAAGAGACATGCAGTATTGCTACATCAACTCTGCGTGCACACCAAGCCTTTTGGCCCGAAAAATGCATAGTGCCGAAAAAATAAGCCGTGTCGCTTATTTGGATGACGTTCCAAATAACAACGTCCACGTGTCTGGTGCAAGCGGAAAGCGAATATGGTAGAACCAGATGCGGTCACGCGAGGAAATTCCGACGAGGCGGACGGCCATGAGGGCCGGCCGGTGGCCGGCTGTCCCGTTGCTGGAGGATCAGATGGCCGCAGACACAAGTGAGACGGAACTTGACCACAACACGCGGCTCGTCATCCGCCATTTCGATGAATTCGTGAACCAGCGGGATCTCGGCGCGATTGACCGCAACGTCGCCGAGGATTTCCTCGACCATGACGGCCCCGGCGGAAAGCCGGTCGGCCGGGATGCCGACCGCGCGATGATGGCGCGCCTGCATCAGATGTTTCCGGACCTTACCGTCGAGGTGCTGGACCACGTGGCGCAGGGCGACAAAGTGGTGGTGCGCAACCTGTGGACGGGCACCAACGCGCGGACCGGCCGGCGCGTAGAGTTCCACGGCTTCGTGCAGTGGCGGATCGCCGGCGGCAAGATCGTCGAGCGCTGGGCGACCGTGACACCCATGCATGAAATTCCGGCGGCCGGATTCACCTGGTAACAGCAATGCAAGGTGGCAGCCCGCGCGCCTGACCCATCACACGGACGCGCGGCGGTTGATGCGCGCGCTACAAGCTGAATTTTTCGCCCAGATACACCCGCCGCACGTCCTGGTGCGCCACCACCTCTTCCGGCACGCCTTCCATCAGCACCTGGCCGTCATGCATGATGTAGGCGCGGTCGATGATTTCCAGCGTTTCGCGGACGTTATGGTCGGTGATCAGCACGCCGAGGCCACGATGTTTCAGATGCGAGACAAGATCGCGAATTTCGCCGACCGCGATCGGGTCGATCCCGGCCAGCGGCTCGTCGAGCAGGATATAGTTCGGGCTGGTCGCCAGCGCGCGGGCGATTTCCACCCGCCGCCGCTCGCCGCCGGACAGCGCCAGCGCCGGCGTGCGGCGCAGATGCGTGATGCCGAACTCGGCCAGCAGCGCGTCCAGCGTGGATTCCCGCCGGTTGCGGTCCGGTTCCACCACGTCAAGCGCCGCGGTGATATTCTGCTCCACCGTCAGGCCGCGGAACACGCTGGCTTCCTGCGGCAGATAGCCGATGCCGAGACGGGCGCGGCGATACATCGGCAGGCCGGAGATTTCCGCGCCCTCCAGGGAAATCGTGCCGCTATCGGGCTCGATCAGCCCGACGATCATGTAGAATGTCGTGGTCTTCCCGGCGCCGTTCGGGCCGAGCAGGCCGACCGCCTCGCCCCGGCGGACCGAGAGCGAGACGTTGCGCACCACTGGCCGCTTCTTGAACCTCTTGCCGAGGCCCTTGGCGACCAGGCCGGGGGATTCGATGACCTTGAGCTGGCTCATTTCGGCGGCGCCGCATTCGGCTGGATGGTGCCGGAGACCTGGCCGCCCGGACCGGCCAGCAGCGTGGCGATGCCGGTCTTCATATTCACCAGCGCGTCGCTGCCGATCAGCACGTTCGGGCCGCGGATGATGTGCACATCCCCGCCCAGCCGGGCCTGGCCGGTGGGCGGCAGATAAACGCCGGAATTGCCGGTCGCGGTGTCGGTGGCGGTGTGGATCACGACATGGCCGATCGCATCCACCTTCCGCAGCTGGCCGGCCTGGTTGGTCGGGTCGTCGCTGGCGGCGGGGGCAGCCGCGCCCAAGGGGGCGGGCGCGGGCGGCGCCAGATAGCCGATCAGCGTGTCCGCGGCGATCGAGCGGCCGTCATCGGCCACGATCAGCGCATTGCCGCGCGCCACCGCCATCCGCGCCTTCGAATAATATTCGATCGCGTTGCGCGCCGTGATCACGTCATGCGGCGTCGTCAGTTTCAGATGCGCGCCGGTCAGCACCAGCACCGCGTTATCCAGGCTGTATACCGCGTGGTCGCCATAGGCGTTGTCCGTGGGCGTGTAGATATGGACATGGCCGAGCGCGTCCAGCTCGTACAATTCGGCGCCGCCCTGATCCAGAATATCGGCCGCACCCGCGGTGCCGCTGGCGGCCGGCGCCGAGGGCGCGCCGGGTTTCTTGCGATAATGCGCGACCAGCTGGTCCGCCGTGACCGTCACATTGCCGCGCACCGCCTTGGCGTTGCCGGTCGCGGTGACGATCTGCTGCGTCTGCTGCCATTCGATGCCCTGCGAGGCGGTGATCTGGATCGGCACGGGCGGCGCGCCCGGCGGCGCCGGCTGGCCGAGATCCAAATCCTGCGCGGAAGACGATGCCGGCGCCGCCAGCGCGAACGCGGCGACCGCGACGGCGAGGCCACGGATCATTGCGCGGGCGCTGCGGCTTGCGCGAGAACCAGGGTGGCGGGGCCGTGGAACACCACGTCCGCGCCGCGATCGGTCAGCGAAAACCCGTGCGTGGCGTTCAGCGTGCCGAACGGTCCCTGCACCTGCACCGGCGAGGCGCTGCTGGCATTGCCCTGTTTCAGGTCAATATCCGCCGTGTCGGCCATCATCGTGGTGCCGTCATTGCGGTACAATGTCACATTGCCGAGAAGGCCAAGCTCCTGGGTTTTCTGATGGAACAAGCCGTTATCGGACCGCAGTTCCAGCCAGGCGCCGGATTTCAGGGTGATGTCTCCAGCGGGCTGCCGTAGCGCCACCCGGTCGGCATCCAGCTGGTTGGCGGTGTCCGCGGTCAGCGTAAAGGGCTGGCCGTGCTGGTCCACGCCGTGATATTTGGCGCCCTGCAAGCGGGATGCCGTGGCCACGCCGCTTTGCACGTGATAGCTTACCCGGTTGGCGCCGGGGCCTTCCCGCAGCGTCGGCGCCGCGGCCAGTGCCGCCAGCAGCACCACCGCCGCCAGCGGCAGCAGCCGCTTCGCGATCGAGACCGAGCGGTTGCGGTGCGCGAACCGCGCGATCATTTCCGGGCTGCGCCGCCGCAAGCCGTCCAACATGCGCTCGCGCGCCGCCCGTTGCCCTGGGTTCACGCGAGGCCGGCCCGCAACAGATCGTGGATGTGAAGGATGCCGAGGACCATCCCCGCGTCATCCACCACAAATAAGGCGGTAAAGGGGCGGGAGGCGGTGTTCATTTCGCGCAGCGCCTCTTCCGCCAAGGCTTCCGGCGCGATCGTCTTCGGCTTGCGGTTCATGATCGCGTCCACTGTCATGCCCAATAGATCGGGACCCATATTGCGGCGTAAATCGCCGTCGGTCACCACGCCGAGCAGTTTGTGGTCCGGATCGATCACGGCGAGCGAGCCGAAGCGCTTCGCGGTCATGGTAATCAGGGCTTTGTCCATCGTGACGCCAGGGGCGACCAGCGGCAATTCATCGCCGGCATGCATCAGATCGCGCACGCGCTTCAACCGGGCGCCGAGCTTGCCGCCGGGATGGATGTCCCGGAAATCCTTCGCGGAAAACCCCCGGCGGGCCAGCAGGGCGACCGCGAGCGCATCGCCGAGCGCCATCTGCATGGTGGTGCTGGTGGTGGGGGCGAGGCCGATCGGCCCGGCTTCCGGCGCGGCCGGCAGGATCAGCGCGACGGTGGAGGCCAGCGCCAGCGTGCTGGTGGCGACCGAGGTGATCCCGATCAGCGGCAGGCCGATCCGGCTGGCATGCGCCACGATGGCGGCGAGCTCGGTCGCCTCTCCCGAATTGGACAGCGCGATCACGGCGTCCCCGGCGATGATCATGCCGAGATCGCCATGGCTGGCTTCCGCCGGATGCACGAACAGGGCCGGCGTGCCGGTGGAGGCAAGGGTGGCGGCAATCTTGTGGCCAACATGGCCGGATTTACCCATGCCGGTCACCACGACGCGGCCGGTTGCCGCGAATAAATGGCTCACCGCTTGCGAAAACGCTTCGCCCAGGGACGCGCCGAGGGCAGTCAGCGCCGCGGCTTCGGTTGCCAGAACATCGCGGGCGACCGCGAGATCATTGACGTCGAGAGCGATACTCATGCCGGCAGGTATGACGAGGCGGGATGCCGGGGTCAACAATCCAATCCGCGACGAACCGTAACAACCTGAGATAACCCGCCGGAAATTAAGAAAACATTTGGGAAATCAGGAAGTTGGCATATTTAAGAAGGATTTTTGAGGATTTAATGGGCAGCCATGCGTTTAAGCACGCCGCGTGATCGTTCCGCCCCCCACAGAAAGTTTTATGCCCGCTACGTAACGTTGCGCGGCGGCGCGGCAGATCCGCGAATCGAGGCCGCGTTCGCGGCGGTGAAGCGGGAGGATTTTTTGGGGCCTGGCCCCTGGTGGCTGCCCGGCGGACCGGACGCGACCGGCGCCGCCCGGCCCGGCTATTTCCTGACGCCGGATGCCGACCCGGCGTATATCTACCAGGATGTTCTGGTGGCGCTGGCACCGGAAAAACGCATCAATAACGGCGAGCCGAGCTTGCATGCGCGCTGCTTGGAGGCGCTGGCGGTGCAAGATGATGAAACCGTGCTGCATGTCGGCGCCGGTACTGGCTACTACAGCGCGATCTTGGGGCGATTGGCGGGCCGGGTGCTGGCCTATGAGGTGGAACCGGCGCTGGCGGCGCGCGCGGCGCGAAATCTGCTTGATGTGGCGAATGTCGAATTGCGGGCGCGTTCCGGGATCGGCGATCATCTGCCGCCGGCGGATGTGATCTACGTGAATGCCGGCATCACGCAGCCGGAACCCAGTTGGCTGGCGGCATTGCGCCCCGGCGGAAGGTTGCTGTTTCCGTTGCAGCCGGCGGATCGCTTCGGCGGAATGCTGCTGATCACCCGGCCGGCAACCGGCGACACCTGGCCCGCGAGGTTCGTCTGCCGGGCGAGATTCATCGCCTGTGACGGCGTGCAGGACGTGGCGAATAGGGAGGCACTGACGAAGGCATTCGTTGGCGATCGCTGGCAGCGCGTGTGGGCTTTGCGGTTAAACAGCGAGCCGGATGCAACTTGTTGGGTGGCTGGCAAAGACTGGTGGCTGGCGACCGCACGTCAGTGATGGAACAGGTCAGGCTCCTCATAGCCCAGCAGGTCGAGTTTGGCGCGGGTCGGCAGAAAGGCATAGGCGGCTTGCGCCAGGTCCAGCCGATCTTCGCGTTTCAGCAGCGCTTCCAGTTTGCCCCAGATCGCGTGCAGATACAGCACGTCGGATGCCGCATAGGCGAGCTGCTCGGCGCTGAGCTCGACCGCACCCCAGTCGCTGGTCTGCTGCTGCTTGGAAATTTCAATGCCGGCGAGGTCCTTGCACAGATCCTTCAGGCCATGGCGGTCGGTATAGGTGCGGACCAGCTTCGAGGCGACTTTGGTGCAGACCACCGGCGCGGTCACGACGCCCAGGCCGTTCAGCAGCGCCGCGATATCGAACCGCGCGAAGTGGAACAATTTGGTCACGGCGGGGTTCGCCAGCAGCGCCTTCAAATTTGGGCAGTCAGCGCCGCGGCCGCCGAGTGATTCCGGGATGATCTGCACCAGATGCGCCGTGCCGTCACCCGCGGAAAGCTGCACCAGGCACAGCCGGTCCCGCCTTGGATCCAGGCCCATCGTCTCGGTATCCACCGCGACCACCGGGCCGAGCGCCAGGCCGTCCGGCAGATCGTGCCGGTGCAGTTGGATGGTGCCGCCGCTCACGAAGAGGGTTGCCATAATTCGACGCGGTTGCCTTCCGGATCGTTGAACCAGCCAAACCGGCCGTAGTCGTAGCTTTCGCGGTTCGGATCGACCGTGGCGCCGGCCGCTTGCAGTTGATCCAGCAGGGCGCCCAGATCGTCGACCTGGAAATTCAACATCGCCGGCTGGGCGGGCGGAAAATACTGGTCCTGGCGCCCGAAGAAGGCAACCGTGAGGGAAGCGCGCTCGCTTGCGGCGGGGAACACGAAACAACCATGCGAGACGGCGATGCCCAGATTTTGTTCGTACCAGGCATACAGGCCGGCCGGGTTGTCAGCCCGGATGAACGCGCCGCCAAGTCCGGTGACACCCGCCATTTCGCCCTCCAACATGTCTGGCCGGGCCGATGGTGCCACAAATTGATCTTGGTGCCCAGGAGAAGACTCGAACTTCCACGACCTTGCGATCGCTAGCACCTGAAGCTAGTGCGTCTACCAATTTCGCCACCTGGGCAAACCAAGAGCGCGGCGTGTAGCGCTGCGTCTGGTGACCGTCAACAGCGCCTTGAGGCTGGCCCGGCGCCCGACTACAAGCGGGCCGGCGCAAACAGGGGGCCGGACAGCATGATCAAGCCTAAACTCGCGGCCGTGTTCGGTGGCTCCGGCTTTCTTGGGCGCTATATCG
>Ga0116230_10003024_pt1 | contig 16282 bp, 14 predicted proteins | sample S1TSphfallax_3_FD_88678 | JGI IMG/M metagenome (GOLD analysis project Ga0116230, IMG submission 88678) | Host-associated microbial communities from peat moss isolated from Minnesota, USA - S1T2_Fd - Sphagnum fallax MG | ecosystem: Host-associated > Plants > Peat moss > Unclassified | place...
CATCGCAGCTGGCGGCGCCCTCGTCGCCCGCGGCGACGAACACCGAGGTGCCGAGGGCGACCGCCTCCTCGTAGACGTCATTGTAGGCGGCGTTGGCCGCGGCGCCGTTGGCCGCCTCGCACTCGCCGTAGCTCAAGCTGACGATGGCGGGCGGACTCGAGCCGTTGACCAGGTTCTCGAGCGCGATCAGGCCACCGAAGGTGGCGGTGCTGGCGCAGGAGGCGAGCACGATGGCGGCATTCGGCGCAGCCGCACTCGCCCATTCGGCATCGAGCGTGGCCTCGGCCTCGTCGCCGGGGACGACCCCGGGGTTCGCACAATTGTTGGTGCCGCTGCTCGCCGGGTGTTCTTGGGTGAAACTCCCGGAAGGGTAGGCCGTCGCGAGCCCGAAGGTCGAGCGGAACGTGCTCCAATCCGCCGTGCTGTACACGTTCGAGTCTTCGATCACGACGATGGTCTGGCCCTTGCCGGAGATGCCGTCGCTGAACAGCGGATGAAGATCATAGATGGTCGCGAGGTCAGCCGGGACCACCGCCGTATAACCGTTGCCCGGTGTGTACGCCCGCTTCGGAAATGGGTGGGCCGCCTTCGCTTTGAAATGAGTGTGCGGGCGAAAGTCGTTCAGCGAGACGATGCCGCGGATCGCAGGCGCCAACGCGGCCGGGATCTGGGGGTCACTCATGTTCGCGAGATGCCGCACTCCACGGACGTCCAGGTAATGAATCTCGGTGTTGAACGCCGCACGCACCGCGCCGGCGGTGCCAGAGAAGTCGATGAGCGGCAGGCCCGGATACACGGCATTGACCGTGAAACCCCGCTCCACCAGCCAGCGCGTAACCACCGCGAGATCGGCGGCGGCAAGACCGTAGCGCTCGCCGAGTTGCGCGACGCTCAACCAGCGATGGAAGTTCGGCGAGGCGCGGTCATGAAGGTCTTTGATGGCTCCCGCGAGCCCCGCCTCGCGCTCCGCCGGCCGCGCGAGCAGCAACTGCAGATGCGGCATGGGGAGTGCGTCCGGGGCCAAACCCCGGTCGTTTGCGGCGCGCGCTTCGGGCCGCCGATTGCCCTCGAGGACGATGCGCTTGGTATTGTCGATCGCAGCCGTGATCTGCACGCGCGCCGGCGTTGCCTGGGCGAGGGCGGCGAGGGACGGGCCAAGCGCGACGCTGAGGCAGACGGTCAGGAGGAATTGAGCGGGATGGCGAAACACCGCCTGCTTATACTGGGCCAAGTGTCACGGCAAGATGACGATTTGCGGTCAGTTTTGCTGCACTCGCACCACCCTCTGCCGGGCGTCGCGTCCGGTGCCGGCGGCGAGCAGTATCGCGGCGATACAGTCGAGCACGAATTGGCCACCGGATTCCAGAAAGCGCGACCAGTGATCCCAGCCGGTGACGGGATCGGGATCGCCCGCCAGGATCGCCGATGCCTGCGCCAGGGGCAGCATCAGCTGCGTTCCGGTGGTGAGCGCTTCCAGACACAAAAACAGGGGGATGCCACCGGCGAGGCGCCACGCCCGTTGCCGCAGGGTCGCCGCGGGCCAGCCGAGCAGCAAGGTCCAGAAGACCAAAGGCGTTTCGATGACTTCGCCGACCTGCACGCGGCCGACAACGCGCGCGGCGTGAGTCGCTGCGCTCATCGAGCGGCGCACATAGCCGTGCAACTGTAGCTCTGCGGTGAACCGCGACTTGCCCGGCTCGACCGCGATCGCGGCGATTTCCCAGGGGTGGCCGCTGGCCAGCAGCCGATCGACGAGCGCATAGTAGGGGGCCGCCAGCCGCGCATAAGGCTCGGCGCAGCCGACGCCCAGCGCGAGCGCCGTGGCGGCCGCGAGTCCCCAGCAAAGCTCAGGCCGCATGCACTGCGCGTCCCGACCAGTGCAGGAAGAACAAGCCCATGAGAACGACGGGTCCCAGCGGCAGCACCAGCCCGTGCAGCGCCTCCCATGCGCCGGGGCTATAGCGAAGTATGTAATGCAGGCCCATCAGGCGGGCGATGCTCAAGGCATAGGCGAGCAGGCAGCCCAGCAGCAGACCTTGCGCTCGCCGCCCGGCACTCGCCGGAAAGGCGACTATCCCTGCGACCAGCAACAGGAACATCTCGATGCCTTCGCAGCCGCGCGTGACGTGCAAATTGGCACCCGGCGAGGCGATCACGCGGCCGCTCGTGAGCTCCGCATGCTCGTTCGGCGTGATGCGCTCGATCAGCGCCGTGGTGGGCGCGAGGATCAGATCCTCGACCACGAAGCGTTCGAACGCAGAGCCGCGGGAGGCCTCGAAGCCAGCGTATAGCGCGGCAAAGCAAAGGATGAAGGTGAGCGCGAAGCGCAGCGGCGTGGTGGCGCGGGTGGCAATGGTGGTGGTCATCCGGTGCTCATGATACCCATGGCAACATGACAACCCGCGTGTCGCGGTATCAAGACCGGGCGCCGCCCTCTGCCCGACGAAGCAACTGCACGAGCGCGCGTGCGAGCCACGGAAAGCCCGCGAGCGCCGCGAAGGACAGGAGGATCGCCGGGGAGGCAATCCCGGCTAGGCTGTCGACGCGGGCCAGTTGCGTGCCGGCATTGACGAACACCAGGGTGACGGGAAGCATGCCGAGCTGGCTCACCCAGTAATAGGTCCTGACGCGAATTGGCGTGAGGCCCATCAAGAGATTCACGAGAAAGAAGGGGAACACCGGAATCAAGCGCAGCGTCAGCAGGTAGAAGACGCCGTCCCGCCGCATCCCGGCGTTGACGGCGGCGAGCTTGTCGCCGAAACGCCGCTGCACGGCCTCGTGCAGCGCGTAGCGCGAGATCGCGAGCGCTGCGGTTGCGCCGAGCGAGGCGGCAAAAGAGACCAAGAGCGTGCCTTCCCAGAGGCCGAACAGGGCGCCGGCCGCCATGGTCATGATCGCCGCGCCGGGCAGGGAGAGTGCGCCCATGCCGACATACAGCGCGAAAAATCCGGCCGCGGTGCCCCAGGGCGAAGATGCGCGCAGGGTCGCGAATGTCTGCTGGTCGGCTTTCAGCGCCGCGAGCGTGAAATGCTGCTCGAGGTGAAAGCCGAAGAATGCAGCGATGGCGATTGCGACGATCAGGAGTATCCACAGGCGCTTCATGGGCTCAAGAGTACCCAAAGGGGCCGGCCGGTCGCACCAGGAACCATTCGGGCAGGCAGGCGTCCAAGGTTGCATGCGCATTCTGGTCATCGAAGATGACGATAAAATCGCCTCCTTCGTCCTGAATGGGCTGAAACAAAGCGGCTTTGCGGTCGACCATGCGGCCGACGGCGACGCCGGCTGGTCGCTGTGCGAATCGGTGACCTATGATGCGATCGTGCTCGACATCATGCTGCCCAAACTCGATGGGTTGTCGCTGCTGCGGCGGCTGCGCCGCGGCACGAGCCTGGTGCCGGTGCTGTTGTTGAGCGCCAAGGCGAGCGTCGACAACCGGGTGGCGGGTCTGCAAGCAGGCGCGGACGACTACCTCACCAAACCCTTCGCCTTCTCGGAATTGCTGGCTCGCCTGCAGGCGCTGATCCGCCGCGCCACGCACACGGCGGAACCCACCACGTTGACGGTTGGCGATCTGCAGATGAACCTTCTCACGCGGGAGGTTACCCGTGCGGGCCAGGTCATCGAGCTGCAGAACCGAGAATTTGCGCTGCTCGAGCTGCTGATGCGCCATCCCGGCCGGCCGGTCACCAAGACGATGATCCTCGAACACATCTGGGATTACAGCTTCGATCCGCAGACCAACGTCGTCGACGTGCTCGCGCACCGCCTGCGATCCAAAGTCGAGAGGAATTTTCCGCACAAGGTGCTGCAGACCATTCGCGGTGTGGGCTATGTTCTCAAAGCTACCTAGCAATCCGCTGCGCTATTTCGAGGTTCGCTTGAGCCTGTGGAATGCGCTGATATTCACGTTGAGCGCCGGCATGCTGTTCGGACTCTTGTATCTCTTGCTGAGTGCGGCGCTGGTGCGCAAGGATCATGAAGTGATCGAAACGCGTCTGCGGGCGTGTGCGGCGGTGTACGAGAATGACGGGCTCGCGGCGCTGCAGGAATTCGTGCAGCACAGCCGGGAAGCGGAAAAGAGTCGGACTTTTTACGTCCGGGTGGCGAGTTCCTCGGGCAACGCCTTGCTGGTCAACGTCCCCGAGGACTGGGTGCAATTCGATCCCGCGGCGCTGCGGCCGGGAGGCGACCCGTCGCATCTCGTGTGGCTGCGCATCCCGAAGGATCAGGAGAGCGACATCACCGTGGCCTCGACGCGGTTGCCGGATGGCTCGACCCTGGAGGTGGGCCGCAGCACCAACAACCGCGACACCATTCTCGAGCCGTTCCGTCTCAATTTCCTGCTGGTGATGACCCCCGCGGTGCTGTTCGGCGTGCTGGGCGGTGCGTTTCTGTCGCATCGTGCGACCAAGCCGGTACGCGAGGTGGTCGCGACCGCGCGCTCGATCATCGATACCGGCAACCTGTCGGCCCGCGTGCGGGTGACGGCGCAGCAAACCGACCTCGAGGAATTGGCGCGCCAGTTCAACCGCGTGCTCGACAAGAATCAAACGCTGATCGAGGGCATGCGCGAGGCGCTAGACAACGTGGCGCACGATCTGCGCACGCCGCTGTCACGGCTGCGCAGCATTGCGGAGGTGGCGCTGCAGTCGACCGCGGATGCGGCGGCGTGCGAGGCGCTCGCGGATTGCGTCGAGGAGGCGGACCGGGTGCTCACCATGCTCACGGCATTGATGGACATCACCGAGGCCGAGTCGGGCGTGATGCGGCTCACGCGTGAATCGACGTCCATCGCCGATCTGCTGGCCAACGTGATCGAGCTGTATCAGGTGGTGGCGGAGGAGAAGCAGATCGCGGTGAGCGCGCAAGTCGACGCGGGCTGCGTGGCGCCGGTGGATGCCGTGCGGATGCGCCAGGTGTTCGCCAATCTCATGGACAACGCCTTGAAGTACACCGCCGAGGGTGGTTCGGTCAACGTGCGGTGTCGTGCGGCGGACGCGGCCATCGTGGTGGACGTGACGGATACCGGCATGGGCATTTCAGCGGAGGAACAGCCGCGCATCTGGGCGCGCCTGTACCGCGGCGACAAGAGCCGGTCCCAGCGCGGGCTGGGCCTCGGCCTCAGCCTGGTCAAGGCCATCGTCGAGGCCCACCATGGCAGCGCTTCGGTGCATAGCGCCATCGGTGCCGGCGCGACGTTTACCGTGACGCTGCCGCTTGCCTGAACTCGCCGTCGGCGTTCGAGAAGATGATTGCCACTTTGTCTGCGCCTGCCGCGTGCGCGGCCGGGGTGTCCGCGGCGAACGCCTGGATGCGGGCTTCGTCGGCGCCGCGGTCGATGAGATTGCGGAGCACGGAGTTCGCATGGATTTGCGCGAGTTCCCTGCGATGCGACTTTGAGCCTCGATTGCCGGGGTAGGCCTCGATCTGCAGCCGCAGATTCGGCGAACGCTTCATCAGGTCGACGATCTTGGCGAGGTGTGCTGCGTCCTGCGAGTCGAAGCGGACCTTCAGTCCGGTGAACTTACCGCTGTCCAAGGACAGCTCCCAGCCCGCGCTGCCCGGGACCGCTTGCAGCTGACTGAGCGCGGTGTGCAGCTCGTCGTCCGCGCTGGGTGGCGGTGGTGGCTCCGGTGGTGGCTCCGGTGGTGGTGGTGGAAGCGGTGCTGCCGTGTCCGCAAGCTTTGGTGCCTCGACGTGCTGCTGACAGCCGCTCAAGGCGCTGAGGCAGATCGCGGCGGACACCCACAAGGCGCTCGGGCCAATCGTCGTGCGCATGATGACTCCTTAAGATTAATCCAACACCACCGCCGCCAGGTGGGTGCGGGCCACCCAGCCTTGCCGCCCTTGCGAATCGGTGACCAGCAGATAGCCCTGATGTTGTTCGCGGCCATGGACCACGTCGGCCTGGATTACCGTGAACAACGGCGCGCCGTTCGCCACTGGCGAGCCAGTGGCGGGCGCAGTGTCCAAGACCACGTACTCGTGCAGCAGCGCATTCGTGGCGAGCGCGTCGCCCACACTCAATAGCGCGAGCAGGCCACCCGAGATCGCCACGATGCGCAGCGGCGTGCGATAGGTCTGCCGCGCCGCGAGCCGCCGGGCGCGCAGGATGACCAGGCTGACGCCGGCTGAGGCGAGTCCGAACACTCCCAGCCAGTACATGAAGTTGGGGCTCGCGAAACGCTCATGCGCCACGAGCCAGCCGCCGGTTTGCGGCGGCAAGCCAGCGGATTCGCGTACTTGGTGCAGATTCGCAGCGATGTCCGGATCCGCGGGGTCGAGCAATTGCGCCCGCTTATAATCGAGCACGGCCAGCGCCGGGTGGCCCTGGCGAGCTTCGGCGTTGCCCGCGTCATACAGCGCCGCGGCGGTGTTCGCGGGGGCGGTGACCGCTGGGGCGGGCGGTGCGCTCGCCGCCCGACAAACGCCGCTCAGGGACACCCACATCGCCAGCATCGCGGCCACTGACGTTCGTATGCCTCGCGCGCTCATGACATCACCTCGGTTAATTGACGCTCGATCAAGCTGTGCCAGCGACGGAAATCGCAGGGCTGTAGCGCTTCGTTGGAATAAGACGCTTCGTCAGCGAGACGAAACACCTGCGCTGCCGTGCCTTGTGCGCCCAAGCGGGCTTCGACCGTTTCGAGCGTCACCGTATACGGCGGGACATGCCAGATACTGCCGCAGGCCTGTTGCAGGGCGGCGCGCCCGGCACGGAAGAACAGCTCCGGATCATTCGACTTCGCCGCCTCGTAGAGCAGCGATTGATAGGTTTGCAGGGCGTTGGGGGCGCCTGAATCGGCGTCGTCCCGACGTCGACCGACCCAGAAGAACGCACCGGAGAAGGCGAGGATCATCAAGGACGGTATGGCAATGAATGCCGGCCGTTGCGACAAGGGGAGAAGCGACGCCGATCTTTCCCCCGTGACCACGTGGTCGGGGCGCAGACCATCCTGCGCCGCCGGTGCGCCGGCACCGATCGCCGGGACTTGCCCGCCCGCGGGCGGGGTGTTTTGCGCTACGGCGGGGCTGCCATTCGGCGCCGCCGTGACCGCCACGCGCAGCGGCACGGTCTGCGCGGTTTCGTAGCGGCGGGTCGTGGGGTCGAACCAGCTGAAATCGAGCGCGGGAAGCGACTCCGACCCGGAATCCCGGGCGATCACCGGTTGCTCGAAGGTCTTCTCGCCGCGGTAGCCCACCGCGTCCGTCGGCTTGAAGCTAGCCTTCGGTGCGTAGGTGGTCCAATGGTCCGGATTCTGCAGCATGTGGGCGTTGACGCGGTCGAAGTTACCCGCGCCGGCAACGTGCAGCCGCAAGGTGATCGGATCGCCAGCCACGGTTTGGCTGTCGGAGACATCGCTCGACACCGTGAAATGGCCTACTGCGCCCGTGAAATCCGCCGGCCGGCCGGCGGTGGGCAACGCCAGCACGGTAAACGCGGCTGGTGCACTCGCCACGGTGATTTCCTTTTCCGTCTCGGTGCCGAAGAAATTGCGCAACGTCGGATCGTCGAGCAGATCATCGAGACCGGAGCCGGCGAAGAATGAGTCCTGCGGGGCTGCGTGCCGGATCTTCACGGTCAATGGGGTCTCCATGGTCAGCGACAACTTGCCGGGTTTCACCGCCTCGAGCGCGCTATGCCAGGTGAATACGGTGTACGGCCGGCCGTTCAACACCTCCGCGGTGCGCTCCGGGTTGGCCGCCAACGGCTCGAGCGTGAAGGCGTCGCCATTCAACGTGGGCGCGCCGTTCAGCGAGGAAACCATGCCGTCGCGAGTACCCACCTCGATGTCGACGGGGATACGTTCGCCGACGTACAGCTCATGAGTGGGCAGGCGCAGCCGAACGAAGGCGCTACCATCCGCGGTCGCATGCGCCTCGCCCGAGCCGCTCACGGCCGATGAACTGGAATTGCCCGTGGCGTTGGCGGAACCGCTGCGGTTGCCGGCGCCGTTTGCCGTCACCGTGAGTTCGAGCGCCGTGCCGCCTTGCTGCGGCACCGGAATTTTGAAGACGCCCGCGTGCTGCGGAATCACTTGGTAGGTCACCGAACTGGTGGACCGGGTGACGCCATTGATGGCTTCGATGCGCTGCGACTGGCTGACGGCCAGGAATTCGAGCCCGGCGACCATCGGCGGCGTGATCGCTGCAGCGCCGTCGCCGGACTCGGCGATGGTCAGCTGGGCGGTGTCGCCCAACCCAATGGTCGAGGGTTCGATGCGTTGCGTGACCGACGGGGTCGCGGCGTGGGCGGCGCCTGCGAGCAAGGCGGCGGCCACGGACACGATGAAGGCTGCGCGACTCTTGAATGTGGGAAAGAGCATGGTGATCACCAATCCTTCTGAGGTTCATCGGGCGACGCGATGTTCGGCGAGTTCGTGGCGTCCGCCGCGATCGGCGGCAGCTGCTTTGCGTCCTTGACGGAGTCGAGCAGTTCGCGCGCCTCCTCGCGGCTCATGCCGCCGGGCGTGCGTTGGTCGTCATTGTTTTGCGCGACCTGCGCGCCGGGCGAGCCTGGGCTCGCGCCCGCGCCGACCGGAGTTTGGCCGCCGGGTTCGCGGTGAGCCTGGGAAGGTTGCGCGCCACCCGGCGATGGCGGGTTGTTCGCCGCCTGTTGCGGCGCCTGCGAGCCCTTGCCTTGGGGTGAGGCGTTTGCCTGGGAGGGGCCCTGGGGCTGGCCGGGCTGGGACTGACCGGGCCGCGACTGACCCTGCTTGTTGGACTGATCGGGCTTGTTCGGCTGATCGGGCTTGTTGGCCTGATTTTTGGCGCTTTGCGTAGCCTTGGATTGGTCCTGTTTGGATTGCTGTTGTTGCTGTTGCTGTTGTTGCTGCTGCTTTTTGAGCGCGTCAAGTTTGCGCTTCACCAGGTCGCGATTGAACTTGTCGTCGGCGTCGTCGGGCCGCAGTTCGAGGGCTGCATCGTAGGCTTTGAGCGATTGGGTCCACGTGGCGATGGTCTGCTGCGCGTCGCTTTGCCGGGTCTTTTCGCCTTCGCGATACAGGGTGTTGCCGAGATTGTAGTAGGCGTCTTCCTGGTCGGCGAGGCGCTTGGCGGTGCCGGACTGGGCGGCATCGACCGACGCTTGAAAGGCGTGAGCGGCCGTCTCGTAGGAGCCTGCCTTATAGGCCGCGGCGCCGGCGTCGAACTCGAGCAGCGGCTGCTGTGGCGTGTGTGCGGCCGCGGCCGCGTAGTCTTTCGCCGCCGTGGCGTAGTCGCCGTGCGCATAGGCGGCCGCCGCGGCAGCTGCCGAGGGCGAAGCTGCTTGGGCGGAGGGCGCGTGCAGCATGGCGGCGATCGCGAGCAGTGCGGCCACGGTTGAAACTGCCAGGGTTGGCGCGGCAACGCGTCCCACGCCGAACGCTGCGGACGTTCCCGCGGGAACGCCGTGCGCGGCGGCGGTTCGGCGGGTCGCCGCTTGGCGCGCAGCGACGGCTCGGGGATTGCGACGGGTGCCCACGACGAGGCTCGCGAGTAGCAAGACGATCGCGGCACCCAAGGGCCACTGGAAGCGCTGCGTGTAAATTTTCTGCGCGCGCGCGGCAATGGCATGCTTGGCGAGCGGCGCGATCGCCGCCTCATAAATGGTGTCGAGACCGCGATTGTCCGCGCCCAGGGGCGCGTAGATGCCGCCGGTGGCGGCCGCCAATGCCTTGAGAGCGGTTTCGTCCAGACGCGATTTCACCAACTGGCCGGCGCTGTCCTTCAAGAAGCCGCCGCCTTGTTCCTGCGGCAGGGGAATGAGATCGCCATTGGCAGAGCCCACCCCGACGGTGTAGATCTTGAGGTCGTCCTGGGCGAAAGCCGCCTTGGCGGCGGCGAGCGAATCACCTTCCAGATCCTCGCCATCGGTCACCAGGATCAGGATCTTGTCGCTGCCCGGACGGGCGTGCAGCGCCTGCTGTGCGGCGTGGATCGCGCTGGTGATGTTGGTGCCACCGCGCGGCACGATGCCGACGTCGAGTGCCGCGAGCGATTCGCGAAACGCGCCGTAGTCGACGGTGAGCGGGGTTTGTATGAAGGCGTTGCCGGCAAATGCCACCAAGCCGACGGCGTCACCGTTCAGGCGATCGACGAAGCCATCGATGGCCAGCTTGGCGCGTTCCAGCCGGCTGGGCTTCACGTCGGGCGTCGACATGCTGCGCGAGGTGTCGACGGCGAACAGGATGTCGTTGCCGCGCTGGGTGAACGTCTCCCAGCGGAAGCCCGCCTGCGGCTGGGCGAGCGCCGCGAAGGCGAGCAGCACGGCTGCGGCGAACAAGGCGCGCTTGAGCGTGCGGCGGCGCGCGGACAGCGACAGCGTCAGACCGGTGCGCAAATGCGGCGCGACGAATTGCTCGAGCGCTTGGCGTTGCCTCTGGTCATGCCGGCGCCAGGACCAAAGCATGCCCAGCACAACGGCGAGTCCGAGCAAGGCCCAAGCAGGATGGGCGAAATTCAAGGCGGTCTCGTTCAAGGCAGTCTCCGAAAGCGGTGGGTGTCGAGTCCGAAGCCGAGCCCCAGGAGCGCGATGCCGGGCAGGACGGCCCAGGCGAACAGCTCCTGCTGGTGATCGGCCACTTGCGCCACTTGCGTGGTTCTCTCGAGCCGGTTGATTTGCTCGTATATATGCTCGAGGGATTGGGTGTCGGTGGCCCGATAGAAGGCGCCGCCGGTGAGTGCGGCCACCTGTTCGAGGGTTTTCTCGTCGACGTCGACCTTGGCCATGACCAGGCGGGTGTTGCCGAACTCGTCGGTGACCGGTATCGGTGCCTCGCCGCGCACGCCGACGGCCACCGTGTAGATCTTCACGCCCAAGGCTTTGGCCGCTTCGGCCGCCGCCATGGGCGACACCTTGCCAGCATTGCTCATCCCGTCGGTGAGCAAGATCACCACCTTGGATGATGCATGACTTGCGCGCAGGCGGTTGACGCTGGCCGCGATTGCCGAGCCGATCGCCGTGCCGTCGTCGGCACCGCCGACGGTGACGCGATCCAGATTCTGCCGCAGCCAGTCATGGTCCAACGTCGGCGGGCTGACGAGGTACGGAGCACCGGCAAAGGACACGATGCCGATGCGATCGTTGGGTCGTTCATCGATGAACTTCGTGACCACGGATTTCACCACGTCGATTCGATTCACGCGCTCGCCGCCTTGTTTGAAATCGAGCGCCTTCATGGACCCCGAGACGTCGAGAGCGAGCACGATGTCGATGCCGCTGGCGGTCATCGGGGTTTGACCCAGGGCGCGCTGCGGCCGCGCCAGGCCGACGATCAGAAAGGCGGAGGCGAGCAGCGGCAACAGCCATAGCCAGCGGCCGATGCGGCTTCGCGTGCTGCGCGCAACGCTGCGTGCCACTTGGATGTTGGAGTATTGAACGGCGGCCACGCGTCCTTCGCGGCCGCGCAGGATCGCGACCACCGGCAACAGCGCCAGCAGCCAGAGCCACTCAGGTTGAAGGAAATGCAGCATAAGAGTTTCTCGCGGGTGATGCGGGGGACGGACTCGTCGACGTTTCCTGGGACGTTTGCAGGGGCGAGTCGGCCGGGGTCGGCGCCGACTCGGTCACGAAGCGCATCGCGCCCGCGCTCAAGGTCTGCATGTCTGCCGCTGACAGATTCCAGCCGCCGAACTTGGCGAGATCGCAGGTCTCGAGAAATGCCGCCAGGGTGCCGCGGTGTGCGGCCAGCACGCGGTGCGCGGCATCGGGCAGCGCCGGCTCGACCAGGTCGTGCAGGAACTCGTCGGTGGTGCGGTGCGCGGCACGCACCGCAAATTGCTGCTCGATGTAGTCGCGCACGATACCTGAGACTTCGATCGAGAATGCCCGGCCGTTCTGCGCATCGATCAGCACCTGGGCGGCGGCCAGGCGCGCGAGCGCGGCCTCGGCCGGCGTTTGCGCCAGGCGCCCACGACGGCGGCTCCACAGCCAAGAACCATAGGCCGCGGCGCCGGTGAGCAGCCCCAAGACCACGATGACGGGTACGGTCCAGCTGCCATCCAAAGGCTTCGGGCCGCGGATGTCGCGGATTTCATCGGCACCCGCTTGCGGGGCGGGCGCCTGCGCCTCGGCCGCGAGAGCCGCCAGCATCAGGGCGAGGGCGGCAAGCATTCGTGAGCGATTCATGCGCGAGCCCTCCCACGGGATTTGAAGAAGCGTTGCAGGGCGGGCAGGTACGGAGCGTCGGTGGTCAGCTGTAGGGCATCGAGGCCTTCGCGCCGCAGGTCGCCGAGCAGGGCTTCCGTGTGCGCCGCCGCCGCCTCGCTGAAACGTTGCCGCACCTTGGGGTCGGCGGTATCCAGCTCGACCAATTCGCCGGTTTCCGCATCCTCCAACGACACGAGGCCCACATCGGGCAGCTCGCGCTCGCGCGCATCCTCGATGTGCACGGCGATCAGATCATGGCGGCGATTGGTCTGGCGCAGGGCGCGGCGCAGCGCCGGCCGTGTCTTGGCGGCGTCCTCATTGGATTGAAAGTCGGAAATCAAAAATACGATGGCCCGGCGGTGCAGCAGATGGCCGGCGACGTCGAGCGCTTTGAGCACGTCCGTGCCCCGACCTTGCGCCTCATGGAACAAGATCTCGCGCACCACCCGCAGCACGTGGCGGCGGCCTTTCTTCGGCTCGATGTATTGCTCGATGCGATCGGAGAAGAGCAACAGACCGACGCGGTCGCCGTTACGGATCGCGGACAGGGCGAGCAGGCTCGCCACCTCGGCAGCGAGTTCGCGCTTGCTCTGCGTGCCACCGCCGAAATTGCCGGACTCGCTGATGTCGATGACCAGCAGCAGGGTCAACTCCCGCTCCTCGGTGTATTTTTTCACGAAGGGATGGCCGGTGCGCGCGGTCACGTTCCAGTCGATGGTGCGTACCTCGTCGCCCGGGACGTATTCGCGCACGGCGTCGAAGTCCATGCCGCGGCCCTTGAATACGGAGTGATACTCGCCGAGCAGGCTGTCGTTCATCAGTCGCCGGGTGCGGATGTCCAACCGGCGCACCCGGTTCAGCAGCGTCTTGGTCTGTGTGGCGTCCATAATCTAGGGCACCGGCAAGGTGTCGAGGATTTTGCGGATGATGTCCTCAGCGGTGACGTTTTCCGCTTCGGCTTCATAGCTCACCGTCACGCGATGCCGCAGTACGTCGAGGGCGATGGCTTTGACATCCTGCGGAGTCACGAAATGCCGTCCGCTCAAGAATGCGGTCGCACGGGCCGCCAGGCACAGGTTGATGGTGGCGCGGGGCGAAGCGCCGGTCTGAATGAAGCCGGTAAGTCCCAGCGACGTGGCGAGCGGCGGCCGGGTGGCGAGGACCAGATCGACGATGTAGTCGCGAATCTTGTCATCGACGTGCACCGCGTTGACGACCTGGCGCGCGGCGAGGATCTGTTCCGCGGTCACCACGCGGCGCACGGCAACCCGCGGTTCGGTGGTCGCCATCGCATCCAGGATCGTGCGCTCCTCGATACGGCTCGGATAGCCCACGATCACCTTCATCATGAAGCGGTCGATCTGCGCTTCGGGCAGCGGGTAGGTGCCCTCCTGCTCCAAGGGATTCTGAGTGGCGAGCACCAGGAAGGGATTCGGCAAGGCATACGTTTCCTCGCCGATGGTCACCTGGTGTTCCTGCATGGCTTCGAGCAAGGCGCTCTGCACCTTGGCCGGCGCGCGATTGATTTCATCGGCGAGGATCAGGTTCGAGAAGATCGGGCCATGCTTGGTGCGGAATTTACCGTCCTGGGGACTGTAGATCATCGTGCCGACGATGTCGGCCGGGAGCATGTCTGGAGTGAATTGCAGCCGCTTGAAGTTCAGCGCGATGCAACTCGCGAGCGTCTTCAAGGAGAGGGTCTTGGCCAGTCCGGGGACGCCTTCCAAGAGCACGTGACCATTGGTGAGGAGTGCGACGAGGAGCCGATCGACCAGCTTGGTTTGGCCGACGATGACGCGACCGATTTCCTGCTGCAGCGGTTTGACCCAGCTCGACTGCTCTTGCACCACCTCGCGCAGCGCCTGGTAGCCGGGATTGTCGGCCGGCGGCAGAGGCAGCGTCAGCGTGTCGTCATCGGTGTCGTCGACCTTCGGCCGGAAGCGGGCGTTGCTGAGGCGCTTCGCATCAGCGGTGGATTGTGCGGTGTTCATGGATCGGGACCTCGGGTTGCGTTTTGTTGCCGAGACTCAGTAAACGGCAGTCAGATGGCTCGTGCCTTGCTGCAGAATTACAAAAGTGAAAGGTGGCGCCGGCGGACTGCGGTGGCTCGAATCACACGAAGTTCATTGACTCGGCAGTCAGCGTCGGCATAGATTCGCGGGAAAGTACACGAACCTTAGGATGATTTAACCAAGATGGCCATCGCGTTATTGGCGGCGACACTCCTGCTAAGTTCGATGGCAATCGGGCAGAACCTCATTTCGAACGGCAGCTTCGAGACGGTGGTTCCGCCGCTACCAGCGAACAGTTATTGCGGGACCCCGACTTGCACGGCATCCGATTGGTCCGGCAGTTACCAGATTGGCAATGGTGCAGCGTCTCCATGGGACATTCCGCAGCCCGATCCGAATGGCAGCAACGCGCTGATTCTTCAAAAGCAAGCATCGGCCGGCCAATCGATTACGCTGCCCTTTGCTGGTACGTATGAATTGAGTTTCTACATCGCCAATCGGAGCTTTAGTGGCTACAGCGGTCCGCAGACGGTCACTGTCTCGCTCGACGGTGTGCTCATCAAGGGCGGAACGTTTGACGACTTGCCTTACACGTGGACGCAGGAATCCCTGTCGTTGAGTGCATCTGCCGGGGCTCACTCATTGACATTTACCGGTCTTGGCGACGATGGAGGGGACGTTACTGCATTTGTCGATGAAGTCTCCTTGACGAGGATCGACATCCCCACCACCACTACGCTCAAGGTTGTACCCGCAACGGCTCCGCAGGGTACGCCCATTTCGCTGACGGCGTTGGTGGCGGCCGCGAGCGGGACCACGACGCCCGCCGGTACGGTGACTTTCGGGTCAGGCAGCAAAACACTCGGCAAGGTCACACTCAACGCCACGGGTCAGGCAACCTTGACGACCAGCGCCCTGCCGGTCGGAATCGATCCGCTCGTCGCCGTATACTCAGGTAGTTCCACGTTCGACTCATCGACTTCGGCCACGGTCAACGTAACCATCGGCGCGGGGCCGGTCTTAAGTGTCACGCCAAGCAGCGTCGCTTTCCCTGCTACGCTCGTCGGGACGTTCAGTGAAGATCAACTGGTCACCCTGACGAATACGGGTTCGAGTCCCGTGTCGATCAAGTCGATCGCGGTCACGGGCGCTCAAGCCGGCTCGTTCATCGACATCAGTGGTTGTGGTACGTCCCTCGCGGCCGGCAAGTCCTGCACGATTTATGTCGGATTCGCGCCCAAGAACTCTGGCAGCGCCACGGCGACGCTCAGCGTCGCGGACAATGCCCCGCAGTCTCCGCAGACGGTTACCTTGACCGGCTCAGGGGTGGCGGCGCATGCACTCACCATAGCGCCGGCCTCGTTGGCGTTTCCTGCGACGGCGGTTGGCGGGGCGTCAACCGGGCAATCGGTCACTCTGACGAATTCCGGAACGGCGGCAGTGTCGATTGCCTCCATTGTGCTGAACGGTGTCGATCCGCATGACTTCGTGACACTGAACAATTGTGGCGCGGTTTTGGGCGGCGGCGCGAGCTGTACGGTATTCGTGGCGTTCACGCCTACGGCGACTGGATCGCGCACGGCGACGGTGAGTGTGGCGGATGATGCCAGCGGGTCGCCACAGTTGGTCGCGTTGCGCGGCACGGGGAATTAGTGCCCCCTGAACCTTTGCGCGAGGCCGCCGCGCGCACGCTCCGCTGGGTAGCGAAGCCCCTGCAATGGGCGGTTCTGCTGCTGGCGTCGCTGGTGCTCATCGTGCCGCTGCAGGCCATGCGCCTGCCGGCCGCGTTGCTGCTGGGGGCGATGGCGGCGGGCATTCTGGTGGCGGTTTTCGAAGGCCGGTTGGCCGTACCGCACTGGCCGTTCGCTATCGCGCAGGGGCTGATCGGCTGTCTGGTGGCGCGCAGCATTGGTCCGACCATTCTGACGACCATGGTCCGGCAATGGCCGTTGTTCCTCGCCGGCGTGTGCGCGGTGCTGGCGATCAGCACGACGCTGGGCGCGCTGCTGGCGCGCTTCAAGGTATTGCCGGGGACGACGGCGGTGTGGGGTTCGGCACCCGGCGCGGCCACCGTCATGGTGCTGATGTCGGAAGGCTTCGGCGGCGATCCGCGGCTGGTCGCCTATATGCAGTTCCTGCG